>Ga0315906_10000059_pt1 | contig 158362 bp, 243 predicted proteins | sample LakEriMetagenome_4_FD_203526 | JGI IMG/M metagenome (GOLD analysis project Ga0315906, IMG submission 203526) | Freshwater fungal communities from buoy surface, Lake Erie, Ohio, United States - Buoy 2 MA122 | ecosystem: Environmental > Aquatic > Freshwater > Lake > Lake biofilm | place: USA...
TGGTACTATAACCGGAGATTGTGTTTTTAATGATTATTCTTACAATAATGGCATTATAACCGGAGATTGTGTTTTTAATGGTTATTCTATAGGTGGTGGTACTATAACCGGAGATTGTGTTTTTAATGATTATTCTTACAATAATGGCATTATAACCGGAGATTGTGTTTTTAATGGTTATTCTATAGGTGGTGGTACTATAACCGGAGATTGTGTTTTTAATGATTATTCTTACAATAATGGCATTATAACCGGAGATTGTGTTTTTAATGGTTATTCTATAGGTGGTGGTACTATAACCGGAGATTGTGTTTTTAATGATTATTCTTACAATAATGGCATTATAACCGGAGATTGTGTTTTTAATGGTTATTCTATAGGTGGTGGTACTATAACCGGAGATTGTGTTTTTAATCATAGTTCTAGTAATTATGGAACAACAATCTATGGTAATGCCACATTTAAACACGCTAGTTATAATAAGAATGATGGGGCGTATGTAATAACAGGAACTGAATCTTATTCTCAAAGAGATACTTGGCCATTACCACGCGGTATTAATAGATCAAATATTTTAGGATTAATTTAATATGAGCGCAAAACTATATGATTTCTCTATTGAACAAGGAACATCCTTTAGATTATCTTTAATATATAAAGATAGCAATGGAGACGTTATTGATCTCACTAATTATTGTGCTAGATTAACTATGAAAACTGGAAATAATGAGTATAAAACTTTTAGTAGTTTAAATACTAATTTTAGTGAGTATAAATTTACTATTGATGGACCTCAAGGAACCATAACATTACTGATCCCGGCCACAACTACTAATAACTATAATTTCAATAGTGCCAAATATGATTTAGAATTACAAAGTGATCAAGATTTATATAGTGGTGGTGGCAAACTCACAATAAGAGTATTATATGGTACAATAACCATAGTTAAAAGATTTAGCCAATCATCTATTATACTAGATTGTTCATTATGAGTTGTTTTGATGTTAAAATTTTAGATCCTGATATTAACACCATAACTATTGAAAGTTGTATTGGTGATCAACCAGCGTCTATAGAGGTTATCACTTATAATAATACGAATATTTTAGAAGTTAATAGTTGTGTTGCATTATTACCATCTGATATTAATGATTTAATACCGGTTAAAGATATATTACCAGGAAGCGGAATAGGTATAGTATCAACTAGTGGAATTTATACTATATCATTAAATGATCCTAATTTAACATCTAGTGATATAATTGATTTTTTAGAGAGTGTTCAGGATATTATTGGGCAGAGTGGACTGTATGCGGGAAATTACATTAATTTAAGTTATAATGATACTACAGGCTTTACCACAATATCAGTCACAGGATTACAGCCGAGTGGTAATTATAGCGTGGTCGGTCATACTCATATAAGTTCTAATATTACTGACTTTAATAGCTCCGTTAGTGGACTGTTACCAATTAAAAATATAACCGCTGGCAGTGGAATAGGAATATCTTCAGTTTCTGGAGATTATATAGTTAGTGTAACAGGAACTTTTGGACTAACTAGTGAAGAGGTCGATGATAGGGTTAGTAAATTATTAATAGCTGATAATTATGTTAACTTAAACTATGATGATATTGCTAATAGTTTAACAATCAGTGTAACAGGATTACAGCCAAGTGGCAATTATAGTTTAGCTGGTCATACGCACTTTAGTAGTGATATTACCGACTTTAGTAGTTCTGTAAGTGGACTATTGCCACCATCAAATTTTACATCACTAATAGGAGTTAGTGGCATAACAGTTAGTAATAGTGGAACAAATTATACTGTTAGTTTAACTGATCCAACAATACAACTAGCAGATATCACAGATTTGTCATCTAATAGTAGAACTTTCCTATTAACTCCATCTAGTTCCAATTTAGCCACCCTCATTACTGATGAAACTGGTTCTGGATTTTTGGTTTTTAATAATAGTCCAACATTAAGTGGAATACCTACAGCACCAACCGCACCAAGTGGAACCAATAATACTCAAATTGCTAATACAGCATTTGTACGAACAGAAATTAGTAATCTCATTAACTCTGCACCGAGTACACTAGATACACTAAATGAATTAGCCTCTGCTCTTGGTAATGATCCTAATTTTGCAACTAGTGTAACTAATAGTTTAGCATCTAAGGCCGCCCTTGCTGGAGCAATTTTTACTGGGCCAGTAACTATTCCAAGTGGAACTGGTAATTTTAATAGTTTAACTGTGAATGGAATAGGAATAAGTTTAAGTGGTCATTCTCATACCATAGCCGATATAATAAACTTTAATAGTGGAGTAAGTGGTTTATTACCAAATATAACCGGTATCAATTATATAATATCAAACTTTTCTGATAATATTTATTCTATTGGTGTTACTGGCTTACAACCTAGTGGAAATTATAGTGTTGTTGGCCACACTCACTCTAGTTTAGATATAACAAATTTTAATTCTAGTGTTAGTGGCTTATTACCAACTGTTACTGGAATTGATCAAGTAACCTCCAAATTTACCAATAATACTTACACTATTTCTGTAACAGGACTACAGCCGAGCGGGAATTATAGTGTGGTTGGCCACGCTCACATAACCAGCGATATAACAAACTTTAGTAGCGGTGTGAGCGGACTACTTCCCGGCGTTAGTGGCTCTGGCTATGCTGTCTCAAACTTTGCTAACAACATTTATACTATTAGTGTAACAGGACTACAGCCAAGTGGTAATTATAGTGCTGTTGGACATAATCACACTATTAGTGATATTACTAATTTCTCTAGTGGAGTAAAAAATATAGTATCAACCACATTAGTAGCTGGTACCGGAATAGTATTTGATGAAAATTTAATTAATAATACATTTACTATTAGTACAACTGGATTACAACCTAGCGGAAATTATAGTATTGTTGGACATGTTCATACATCTAGCGATATTACTAATTTTGATAATAGTGTAAGTGGATTATTGCCAGTAAAAAATATATCTGCTGGAAGTGGTATAGGAGTAACCTCATTATCTGGTGATTATACAGTGAGTGTAACTGGGACATTTGGTTTAACTAGTGAAGAAGTTGACGATAGAATATCATCATTATTAATTGCTGGTAATTATATTAATCTCAATTATAATGATAATCTAAATAGTTTGACTATTAGCACAACTGGACTACAGCCTAGCGGAAACTACAGTTTAGTTGGTCATACACACGTTAGTAGTGAAATTACAAATTTCAATAGTAGTGTTAGTGGACTATTACCAAGTATTACTGGTTCTGGCTATATTACTTCTAACTTTAGTAATAATATCTATAATCTTAGTGTAACCGGATTACAACCTAGCGGAAACTATAGTTTAATAGGACATAATCATTCTAGTAGTGAAATTACTGATTTTAATACCTCTGTTAGTGGATTGTTACCAGTGACAAATATAATAGCTGGTTCTAATATTGGAGTTTCACAATCTGGAACAGTATTTACTATTGCGGTAACCGGTCTAACGGCAGAAGATGTCGATGATAGAGTAGCAAACTTATTAATAGCTGGTACTGGTATAAGCTTAAATTATAATGATAATGCAAATACTTTGACAGTAAACACTACAACAAATATTATTAATAGTTCTAATTTATATTTATGGTCATCTTTTAGGTAAGGAGAAATTTATGGCTCTTAATCCAGCGTTTGCTGTTACACCAAGAATAGGTAGTGTTGCATTGTCATCCTCTGCTGATACATCTTATACATCTCCCACAAATACCGTAACTGTAATCACGGGAGCCTCTTCTGGTACTCGTATAGCTGAAGTAGTTGTGCAAATGACAAATACCGTGGCTAGTGCCACAATGGTTAGATTATTCTTAAATGATGGTTCTAGTAATTTTTTATTTGATGAGATTGCTATACCTGCTGCAACAGGATCTCAGAGTGTTAAGCAAACAAGGGTGGCTACTATTTACAATAATCTAATATTACCATCATCTTCTTGGACTCTAAGGGCCACTGTTCATACTGTTAATGCAGGAGTAGTAACCGCTCTTGGCGCAGATTTATGAATAACGGCATATTGAGTCAATCATTAGATCAAGGTATAACTCTTCCATTTCCTATGCAGGAACAAAGATCAGTTATAGTTAATACATATGGAATTCAATCATTATCTCGTCAACCCAATCAAATATCTAATCTTTTAGCATGGTATGATGCAGCAGATTTGAAGACTCTATTTATTAATAGCAATGGTACCAATCCTGTTAGCTCTAATAATAATCCTATTGGTTGTTGGTTAGACAAAGGACCATCAAGATTTCATATGACTCAATCTACTAATAATAATAGACCAATTTTGAATATTTCTCCACAATCTGTTAATAGATTACCATCAGTATTATTTGATGGAATCAATGATTTTTTATTTAATTCTATACCATTTGTTCTTAATACATTATTAACAATATCTTTTGTTGTTCAAAGACAATCAGATACCGTGGCTCCTCATGTTGCGCCAATTATAACCTGTGGCCGTGCTGGATCATCAGACAATTTGCTAGAAATATCTTTAAGAAATACATACGCCACGGCTGGTACAGAAAATGATCTTAGAGGAGGCGGCATGAGACGTAATGGAAGACAATCAGTAAGTACTGGAAATGCACCAACATCTTTTATGATTGGTTCTTCAACATGGGGTATTAGAACCATAGCAAATCTATCAGATGGTACCATACTTGGAGCATTAAGAGATAGTTCTGGAGATATCGGTTTTACATGTTGCGGAAACTTTTTTTTACCAGGAAGAATATGCGAACTAATTATTCATAGTAGAATATTAACTATATCAGAAAGAATATCTTTAGAAGTTTATTTATCCAATAAGTGGAATATAGGTATTACATTATGAATAGATTTTTCAGAGCTTATGAATCGGAATATAATAGGATGTTGTCTCTATTTAATGAGTATTTAAGTTTGCCATCTAATGGTCAGGAAAACGCTTTTGATACAATAGAATACGCAAAAAAAGATTCTAATAATAGATATTATGTTGCTATTTCTACAGAAGATATTTCGTATGATATTATAAAAAATATTTTAGACGATTTGTTAAATAAAAATGAAATAGAAGAAATAGATCAAACAGCTTATATATTACTAACAAGAAATATTCCAAATAATTATGACAATACGCATTAATCGTAATAAACTATTTAAAAATAAATGTTTATTAAAAATTGATAAAAGTATTATACCAAATCATATCAATTCTTTTACAGCTAATAAATTACTTAATAAAAATCCTAACACTAGTAGTTTAATATATTCCTCGCAGGATCCTTATTTTAATGGTTTGGGTAAATTTATCAGAAATCCAAATTGTTGGCTAAATGGTGTTACAAATATTAGTTGCTTTAGTCCTGCTCAACTTAGCGGTGCTAATTGGTGGCAAAGAGCAGGAACATTAATCACCCGTAAACATGTATTATTTGCTGCTCATTTTCAAACAAGCGTGATTCCCGGTGGTACTCCTTTGGTTTTTGTAGATGATAATAATAATGTTATACGTAGAAATATTATACAATATGGGCTTGATCGTGATAGTGGTGGTATATATGGAACCGACATATCTATAGCCCTACTAGATAGTGAGGTGCCAAGCAATATTAAAATTGCTAAAGTACTACCGACTAATTTCAAAAATTATATAAATGTAAATATTATTAATTCTATATACGATCAATATGCTCCGCCAGATACTAATACTTTTACTAATATTCCATTTTTATATGCTGTAGGATTAAATCAGAATGAAAAAGCTATTCTTAAATTATGGACAAGCTGTAATCTATGGTCTGCCGGTAGTGGAGGATTTTCAAATTTATTATGGTATTTATCAGCTAGTACCACAAATATAGATCCTAATGGATCTTATGCGCTTATGAATCCGCAGCCTCAACAATTTGCTGCGTGGAGTGATAATATAGTAATTGGAGATAGTGGTAGTCCTTTATTTATTATAATAGATAATGAATTAGTAGTTTTGACAACATGGCTAACTCCAACATCTGGGCCCTTTATTACTAATAGATATAATCAAGTAAATAATATTATAGAAAGTTTATCCCCAGGACAAGGATATAGTTTAACTCCAATAGATCTAAGTGCAATCTATTCTAAATATGCATAATTGGTGTATAAGTATATTACTAAATATTAATAATGATCTTTTAGTGTAATATTAAATATTCTCTTTATAATATAACTATATTTAATAATGTTTAAAGTTTGTACTCAGTGTAAAATACCTAAAGACTTAGCAGATTTCCCAAATTATAAAATGGGAAAATATGGAAAATTATCTAAATGCAGAACGTGTGATAAAATTAATCAAAGAATATGCAGCCATTATGGTGGGATCAGAATATAGCAAAATCAGATTCTGTTCTGGTGTAAATATAGTCTGGAGTATTAATTATGAAATATAAGCCAGGTTGGAAGACTTCAGAATTTTATTTCACACTAGTAAGTTTTTTATTTAGTGGCGCTTATTTACTAGGATTATTAGAGAGCGTCTCTCAAAAAGATGATCTTATAAGCGAAACTAATAAAGGTTTAGAAGCACTCATACTCATTATGGGACAATTAGCAGTACTATTTAGATATATTAAGGGGCGCACAGAAATTAAAAAAGCCTGGTGGACTACTGCTAGTCCAGAAGAACGAAAAATAGTTAATGAGCGTAATATAAAAGGAGCTAAAAATGTCAAACCAAGAACTAATAAAAAACGAAGTAGAAAAACTAATAGTTAATACTAAAGATAGTATTGGTTATGTTAAAAAATTTGCATTAAATGAAGCATGGAAACTATTACAATTAAATACAGCAACGATTGTACAAATCATAGAAGCTATTGGTAATGATCTTAGTAGTCCCAAAAAAAAGGACTTAGCAATGGAGTTGCTTAATAGGTTCTATGATAAAATTTTTATTGTAGTTGACATTCCCTTTGTACCGAGCATAATTGAACCTATTATACATAGGTACATCAAAAGTATTCTCATGATCATGGTGAGTGCCACAATTGATGCTACTGTTACCATTTTTAGAAATACGGGCGTTTTCATTAAAAAAGAGGCAGGTTTATGAATTACACAGAAAGTTTCGGTGAATTTGCTAGCAAAGTAACTCCAACGGATCTTGCGTTATATGCTGGTGCTGGTTTGGTACTATGGGTATTGTTTAAAGAAAAACTTAGTCCCGTACAAGAATTTTTAGGTGGACTGGTAGAAAAAGTAAAAGGTGTACTATCATCTAATAAAACACCAACAGTACCAGTATTTCAACCAAGCGTTCCTGTTCTAGAAACAACAGATAAAGAAGATGTCTTTTTTAAGTTGGTTGTGAGTTGGAAACAAACACGAGATTTGGCTGTTGCTAGTGGATGCGATGAGGCTGTCAAAGTGGCCGATCAAATGTTTCCATATTTAAGTCCGGTAGTTTGTGGAAAGGAAAAAGTATGAACTCGAAAACATTACTATTGTTAATTGCGGCGTGTCTAATCGCAGTAGGATTATTTAAACCTAGTTTACCCACGCTAGATAATACTGATTATGCTGTCGGTTCTGTAAATGTTGTTAAGCCATCTAATAAAGAACTATTGGATGAGTGTGAATCTGTTACCAAAGCTCTAAAAAGTGGACCATCTAGTAGAAAGGTTGATGGTAAAAGATTAGCCTCTTTATATTTGGATCTTGCTACTCTAGTTAGTTTGGATGGTGAAGATTGTATTATTAAAAATACAGAAGAAATTCGTCAAGCTAACAGATTGGCCGGAATTATGCTTAAATTGGATATGAAAGGCAAGTATGAGAATCTCGCAGAAGCCGGAACTAATCTCATTAAAGCCGCTATAGGTGACGATAGTGTATTATTAGATGATAGCCTAAGAGAAAAAGCGGTTGAAGGTTTTAATGCTCTCGCTTGGGCATGCTATATGGGATCTCAATAATAAAATGAAAAACTGTAATAAGTGCAAGTTATCTCAAGAAGATACTAATTTTTATAAGGATAAGACCAGACATGATGGGTTGGAATACATATGTAAATCTTGTGCTCAGAAAAAAAAACAAAAATATAAATCTCATAATTATGAAATTTTACAAAAAAAAGCACTAAATTACTCCAGAAGACCAGATATTAAAATAAAAAGCAGGCTAAGAAAAAAAGAAAGACTTAAAACAGATATAAGTTATAGAATGTCAGAAAATATTAGACGCAGAATTAATTTAGCTCTACACGGAAAAAATAAATCTAAATCTACATTAGATATGCTTGGTTGTTCAATAGATTTTCTTAAACAATATATATCTAATAAATTTGATAAAAATATGAGTTGGGATAATTATGGATTATATGGTTGGCACATAGATCATATCATACCATTATCATCAGCAAAAAATAAAGAAGAATTAGAAAAATTATGTCACTATTCAAATCTGCAACCACTGTGGGCAAAAGACAATTTACAAAAAAGCAATAAAATAAAGGCATAATTATGGCTAGATTAACATCTCAACAATTATATGAAAAATATAAAAATGGATTTAGTGGTTGTATATATGAACCCCATGTTTATGATTTATTTATGGAAAATGCTAAATATGCTTATTTTAGCGATGGTGCTAAAAAAATAAAAAATAGTGGTAAGGGATTATTAAGCAGGCCATACTTATCATATTTAAAATTTGATCAAGAAGCATTCACTGAAAGACAAACTTTAGGAGATTGTACTAGTCATAGTACAAGGAACGCGTGTGATATAAGCAGAGCCGTAGAAATCGATATTAAAAAAGAAAAAGAAGGATGGGTTGCAAGAGGGGCAACAGAAGCTATCTATGGTCAAAGAGGTCACGGAGGAGAAGGTTCTAGTTGTGCTAGAACAGTAGAATTTGTTACTAAAATTGGTGGTATTATAGCAAGAAAAAATTATCCTGGAATTGCAGATTTTAGTAAATATAATGGGAGCATGGGGGGTAAGTGGGGATCGAGAGGGTTGCCAGATAAGGTTTTAGATTTGGCTAATGATTATCAGATGAAAACCGCTAGTCAGATTAGAACCATAGAAGAAGCACGAGATGCTCTTGCTAATGGTTATGGTATAACAGTATGTAGTGATCAAGGATTTAGTAGTGTTAGAGATAAAAAAGGATTTGCAAAACCACAAGGCTCATGGGCGCATGCGATGTGTTGGGCTGCTTGTGATGATACTGGTAACGATATGAGTTTTTTAATATGTAATAGTTGGGGTAAGTGGAATGATGGTGGGCATCCAGAATGGGGTCAATTACCAAATGGTTCATTTTTAATTCATAGTGATATCGCAGAAAGAATGATTAAACAAAATGGAGCATTCGCAATTAGTAACTTCGACGGTTTCCCACTGCAAAAATTACCAGATTACGGATTCGATTACTTATAAGGAGATTTTATGAAACTATTAGACAGAATAGCTCTTCAAAGATTAATCTCTATGCTATTAACTTTTATACTAGCTGTACTAAAGATGTTTGCTCCAAAAACTATTGAAGATGATTCTTCTGTAGAAGATGATAAAAGGTGGCGCCCAAGATGGAGACGTAAGAAAAAATGAAAACACTATCTTTTGTACTATTAGCCTCGGTATTAATTTTTGGTAGTCAATATACCGGCTCCACACTATCCTCTGTTGTTTTGAGTGGCGGTATAATCAAAGCACAAAATAGTCCAGTAGATCACAAATATGCTAGAAAAAATTGTCCTATTTGTAAAGGTACTGGTAAGTATCTTAGTGGCGACGGTATAAAAATGGTGGATTGTGGATACTGTGAACCACCAAAAACTCAAAATATTACCCACCCACAGTCGGTTATAAAACAGATTCCACAATGTAATGATACCCAGTGTGATATTCCTAAAGCTTATCAAACTTCTCCTCCTAGAAAAATATATTACCCACAGAGAGTTTATAAGAGATGAATAATATTGAATTAAAAAATATAGCCACAAAAATACTTCATAAAACTAATATTTCGGAAGATCAAAAGTTTGGTAGTGTTATTGCCATATTAATGATTATTAGTATAGTATTAACTCTTGTAAGAATATTACAAGAATGTAATAAAAATAAATTAAGCTCAGATTGTTCAGCAGAACAGAAGTACGGTCTTTATGGTGAAAATATTAAGTCGTATAGTAGTCGTCGGGGATGGTTTACTAAAATGAGAATCAAAAAAGTTCTTCGTCGTGAACTAAGTCCAGAAGACTACCAAAAATATAGTTTCCAGCTATTAAATGCTATATTAGATAGTGGAGAAAATGTAACTCAAGAAGAAGTAATAACCCTAGTGGAGAATGCCCATGTTTGATATTATAGTATGGTGTGTATATGGTTTATTTGTGGGTTCCATAGCCAAGAGCATAGTACCTGGTGAAGAAAATTTTGGCTTTGTGAAAACTGTTGCTTTAGGCGTAATTGGTTCGTATACTGGTGGAGCCATACTATACCTATTAGGGTCATATAGTTCAGTATCTCCTGCTGGTATTTTTATGGGTATTGCTGGATCAATAGTATCACTAATAGTATATAATAAATTAGTGTTAAAATGAGATGCTGCGGGCCTATTGATAGAAGATCTTTTCTAGAAATTGGTTCTTTAGGATTTGCTGGATTGACATTATCGGATATGATCCAACTACAAGCAGTAGAACCCAAACCTAGAAAGTCTTTGATTTTTATATGGTTACCCGGTGGTGTTTCTCAGTTAGAAACGTATGATCTTAAACCGCAAGCGCCAGACGAATATAGAGGTCTATTAAAACCAATTAATACTAATATTAATGGTATACAAATAAGTGAACTATTTCCAAAGCAATCCAAGATTGCAGACAAGTTTACTATTATTCGCTCAATGAGTCATTCTTTTACCGATCATGGTGGCGGCTCTAAAAGAGTTATGATGGCTAGAAGACCAGCAACACCAACAGGAACTATTAATGACCACCCGTCAACCTGTTCAATGATAAATAGATTTACAGAAAAAAATAATACATCATCTATACCTAATAGTATTATTTTAGGAGATAGTGGAGCAACCAAACCCGATAGCATAGCTTTGGGCGCAGCATATCTAGGACCACAGTATACCCCATTTGAAGTTGATGGGGATCCATCAAAACATAATTTTAAAGTTAATTCATTATCCCTAAGCATGGGTTTAACTTCTGAAAGACTAGATAATAGAATGAATTTACTCAAATCTATAGATAAAGTTGATCGCTCAATAGATTTAACAAAATCGATGTCTACTATGGATAAGTTTCATGATCAGGCACAAAATTTATTATTTAGTTCCTCTGTGAAAGCTGCGTTTGATGTTTCTCTAGAAAAAGAAAATATAAGATTAAAGTATGGTCAACACGCCTGGGGACAAAGAGCTTTAATGGCAAGACGATTAATCGAAGCTGGATGCGGTAGTGTTATTGTTACTATGAGTAATCCTAGTGTATCTATTAAACCGCCGACAGATAATACTTATTATAACTGGGATTGTCATGCTGTTAATACTCATTTATTTGATGATATGAAATTTAGAGCGCCATTATATGACGAAGCCATAGCTGCTCTAATAGAAGATGTTTATGATAGAGGATTAGATAAGGATGTTATGATTGTAGTAATGGGTGAATTTGGACACACTCCAAAATTAGAATATAAATCTGGTAAAGGTGGAAAAATTTGGCCGGGCAGAGATCATTGGTCAAAAGCATATTCAATTCTTGTTTCTGGTGGTGGCTTTAAAATGGGTCAGGTTATTGGCAAGTCTGATGACAAGGGAGCTTTTGTTGAAGATAGAATGATATTACCAGAAGATTTATGGACTACAATATTTTATCATATGAATATTAATCCAAAAAGTATTATCCATGATTTTACTGGTCGACCAATACCACTTTTACCAGAAGGTAATCTTATAAAGGAATTAATATAATCATGAGTATTATTCTACCAACAATAACAAATAGAAGAAATTATATAAAAGGATTAACTCTTGGTGCAGGAGCTATTATTCTACAGCCTTTTTTAGATTCCTTAGCATCTCAAGCTAATGGAGAAAAATCTCCCCCCTCGTATAATATTTTTTATTGAATCCAATGGACTATATCCCCGTCATATACAGCCAAAAGAAATAAAAACTACTAGTGAATCTAATATAATTGATAAATCTTTGAATGAATTAGAATTACCAGATGCTATAGCGCCACTTAATCCATTAAAGGAAAAAATGTGTATAATACAAAAACTATCACATAAAGTCTCTGGTGGCGGAGACCATGGAAAAGGATATGGCGGATTAGGATGTTTTCATTGGAGAAAAGATGTTGCTGGTCAAACTATAGATCATGCACTAGCTGAATCTGTTAAAAGTATAATCCCAGTATTAGGTTTAGCTATACCTCCACAATCATCTGCAATTTTTGTTCAAAGTGTATCAGCTATTGGATATAAAAAACCGCTATCAATGATTTGTCAACCAAATGTTGCTTTTCAAACATTATTTGGTAGTGTAGCAGAGGGCGATGCGGGTAAAATATATAATGCTAGAAATAAACTACTAGACTATATTAAAACAGATATAAATAGAGTACGCAATAGTTTACCATCAATGGATAAGATTAAATTAGATAATTATTTACAATCATTTGATGAGATTTTATATAGACAAAATGAAACTATTAAAATTCAGGATAAGATTAGACGAAACCAACCAATAACAGATAAATTTCATAGTGAATTAAATATCGATAGATTTGAATCTCAGTGTGATATTTTAGTGTCAGCTCTTATTAGTGGACTAACAAATATAGTTACTTTAGATGCTGCTGGTGGAATTCAACAATATCATACATGGAAATCTTTAGGTATTGATATTGATGGTCATGCTATTGGTCATATGAATGGACCAGATAATTTATCTGTACCAATTCGTAAATATCATGCTGAAAGAGTATTAGATATTGCTAATAGACTCGATTCTATTAAAGAGGGCGATGGTACAATGCTTGATAATAGTCTTATAGTTTGGATGAGCGACTCTGGTGAGGGTCATCATGGTTTTTGTGCCGAATGGCCTATTGTATTGATAGGTAATTTAGGCGGCAGACTAAAAACCGATGGTAGATTTTTACAATATCCAGCTTATGGTAGTACCGGCAACAGAACCATTCGCAATCTCTATCTATCGCTGCTACATGCTGTTGGAGATAACAGAGAAAAATTTGGAGAGCTTGATTTAGAAATGGCAGCAGCCGAACAGTCTGGTCCATTAACAGAAATACTATAATTGTGTCTTGACTCTGTGAACTGTTGGCATATAATAGTTGTATGAACAGACCATCGTGGACAGATTATTTTTTAGGTTTAGCAAAAGTTGTTTCTCAACGTAGTCATGATGAGCAAACTCAGCATGGTTGTGTGATCACAGATTCTCATAATCGTATTCTAGGAGTAGGATACAATGGATTTCCAAGAGGATTAGATGATTCAAAACTACCCAAAACTAGACCAGAAAAATATCCTTGGATGATTCATGCCGAAAGAAATGCTCTTTCTAATTGTATAGTTAGGCCGGATAATGGCATAGCATATGTAACTGGTCAAAGCTGCAACGACTGTATAATGGCTTTATGGCAAGAAGGAGTTTCTACGGTTGTTATGACAAAAGATCATGGAACCCATCTATTCGATCAAAAAGCAAAAGACAGATTTGATACTTTTGTCTCAATGAGCGGAATCAAAATTTTATATATCGATCCAGACCTTTCGTGGCTGAAACAATTGTGTGGTGTATTATAATGTACAAGATAGCATTTTATATTAGCATAGGAATCTATTTTTATCAACGATGGTTCACACAAAATCCCGAAATGATAAACTATTCTTTTCATGGCCTAGTCTTATTTGGCCTTCTTACTTTAATAGATACAGATAAATAGGAGATAATATGTCCGCTCTTCAAGAACTGCAAAATTATACTTTCGTTAGCAAATATGCTCGTTGGCTAGAAGATAAAAATCGCAGGGAAACTTGGAAAGAAGCGGTCGAAAGAGTTAAAAACATGATGCATACAAAGTATGCTGATTTTGGTATAACAGACCAAATCAATTGGGCATACGATATGATGTATAAAAAGAAAGTATTAGGATCTCAAAGAGCATTACAGTTTGGTGGAGATCCAATACTAAAAAGAAATAGTAAAATTTTTAATTGTACAGCAAGTTATTGTGATCGTTTAAGATTTTTCCAAGAATGTTTTTGGCTATTGTTGTGTGGTAGTGGCACAGGATTTAGTGTACAAAAGCACCATGTATCAAAACTACCTTCGCTAGAACACAATCCAGAACCAGAAACAGCCACAAAATATGTTATCGATGACAGTATCGAAGGATGGGCTGATGCTCTAGGTGTCTTATTAAGCAGCTATTCTAGCAAGCCTGTAGAAGAATTTAAGCAATATAAGAATACTCATGTGGTTTTTGATTATTCAAATATTAGAGCAAAAGGATCGTCGCTGGCTAGTGGGGTTGGTAAAGCCCCCGGTTATGAACCACTAGCAAACGGCCTAGAAAAAATAAGAGCACTACTAGATCGTTGTATTAGAAATGGTCAGAAAAAATTAAGACCAATTGATGCTTATGATATTGTTATGCACAGTAGTGATGCTGTATTAAGTGGCGGTGTTAGAAGATCTGCTAGTTTAGCATTATTTAGTCCAGAAGATGAAGAGATGGCTAAGGCAAAAACGGGTAACTGGTTTATAGAGAATCCTCAAAGAGCCCGAAGTAATAATTCTGCATTATTATTAAAAGAACAAACAACATTTGAAGAGTTCCAAATTTTAATGGAAAGCGTTAAAGAGTTTGGTGAGCCAGGATTTATTTGGGCAGAATCAACAGAAATGGTATTCAATCCGTGTGTCGAGGTTAACCTATATCCTGTTGATATTGATAGTGGCGCTAGTGGATGGCAAGGATGTAATTTGAGCACTATCAACTGTTCTTCATTAGAAGATGAAAATGATTTTTATGAAAGATGCAAAGCCGCTGCTATAATAGGTACTTTACAAGCCGGGTTTACAAATTTAGATTATCTTGGTAAAATATCAGAAAAGATTTTTTGTAAAGAATCATTATTGGGAGTATCAATGACAGGTATTATGGAGAAACATGATTTGATATTGTCAGAAAAGGTACTCAAAACTGGTGCTAAAGTTGCAGTAGAAACTAATAAAGAAATAGCTAAAAAAATTGGCATAAACCAAGCAGCACGGGTGACTTGCTTGAAGCCAGAAGGAACCGCAAGTTCTATGCTAGGTACTTCATCCGGTATCCACCCACACCATGCTAAACGATATATACGCCATGTACAGGCCAATATTTTAGAGGCGCCCTACCAGCACTTTAAGAAAATAAATCCGCAGTCATGCGAAAAATCATCGTGGTCTGCCAATAATACCGATGAGGTTATAAAATTTCCCATAGAGGTTCCAGATGGGGCTAAACTTAAAAATCAATTACCAGCTATAGAGATGTTATCTGTAGTTAAGGATACTCAAAAGCATTGGGTGCAAAGTGGTAAAAATACTCATTTATGTACTCAAAAATATTTATGTCACAATGTTAGTAATACTGTAACAGTAAAACCAGATGAATGGGATGATGTTACAAAGTATATTTATGACAATAGAAAGTATTTTGCTGGTATTAGTCTAATTCCTCAAAGCGGAGATAAAGACTATCCACAAGCCCCATTTACTACTGTTTATACTAGTAGAGAAATAGTTAAAGAGTACGGAGATGCTGCGCTATGGTGTTCTGGATTAATAGAGCTTGCACTAAACGCATTCAATAATAATCTTTGGGCCGCTTGTGATTATGTAGTATTAAATCAAGCTAATAAAGACCATCATGAATCTAAATTAATGTTTGTAACCAAAATGAAAAACTTTGCTGGTAAATACTTTAATGGAGACACCAGAAGATTAACATACTGTATGAAGGATGTTTATAACTGGAAGATTTATTGTGATTTGTTTAATAGTTTCAAGAAGGTTGATTATACACAACTATTGGAAACTGAAGATAATACTGTCGGGATCGAGGAAATTAGTTGTGCCGGTGGCGCTTGTCTAATTTAACTCTATCCGCGAAAGGTTAACCATTGAGAAAAAAAACTAAAAACTCACAGAAAAAATCCGCAGTTATTGATTTAACTAATGAAATTAGTAGTCCGGCAGAAACCAAATATCGCAATAGATTAAAACCACGCACAGATAATCAAAAAGAATATATCCGCACAGTGGCGGAAAATCACATCACCTTTTGTCAAGGTGTTGCTGGTAGTGGTAAAACACATATTGCCATAGGTATGGCTTTAGAATATCTGTTAGAGAACAAGGTTAAAAAAATTGTTATAACAAGACCAGTAGTAGAAAGTGGAGAAAAGATAGGTTATCTTCCAGGCACAGCAGAAGAAAAGCTACATCCTTATCTACTACCTCTTCTAGACGAGGTAAATCACTTTATCTCTCCCGCCCAATATAATAGTTTAAAAAGTAATAACAGAATAGAGATAGTGCCATTAGGCTTAATGAGAGGACGCAATTTTCATGATTCATTTATTGTGGCCGACGAATGCCAGAACGCATCGTATGATCAATTAAAAATGCTCTTGACAAGGCTTGGTAACAACAGTAAAATGGTACTAACTGGAGATATTAGTCAATCAGATTTACGAAGACATTTACAGGGCGGTTTTTACGTTTTAACTCAACTTTTAAATAACATTGACGGTATCGGCATATCATATCTTGATATGAAAGATATTGTGCGTCATCCAATCATAGGTACTATTTTAACCAAACTTGACTCTTACGAAAATGGAAACCAAACACTCTAGATGCTTAGTGCTTAATGCTGATTATACTCCATTAACTATTATTGGTTGGCAAAAGGCTTTGTTATGGTCTATTAAACATTCATATGATGTTCGTATTGGTGTGGAGATAATAGATTTCTATAAAGATGATTTTATTTGTGGAGTTAATAAAAAATATCCTATCCCTGCTGTTGTAAAAACAGCAAAATATTTTAGAATAAATAACTACAAAGTAAAATTTTCTAGAAAAAACTTATTCATAAGAGATAATTATACCTGTCAATATTGTAATAAAAGATTTGATATTGGTACATTAACATATGATCATGTTATTCCAAAGTCGGTTTGGGATTATAATATAGGATCTCCAACATCTTGGACCAATATTGTTACAGCATGTAGAGAGTGCAACAGAAGAAAAGGTAGTAGAACACCTAAACAAGCCAATATGCCGTTACAGAATTTGCCAAATAAACCTCAAAAAAATGTAAAGTACTTGCCTATAACCACCTATCTATCTAAGATAAGATCAGAGATCCCATCTGAATGGATTGGCTATTTACCAGAATCATATTTATAATGCCTACTTATTCTTATTATTGCGAAAATTGTGAATCAGAGTTTGAGTTGTTTTTCTATATCAAAGACTATGTAGAAAAACCCAAATGTTCTTGTTGTAAAAGTAAAAAAACAATTAGGGAATATACTAAGGATATTATCACCCAAAATACATCTGTAAAAAAATCAGATAGCGAGTTGAAAACCATAGGTGATCTGGCTAATAGAAATAGAGATCGAATGAGCGAGGATCAAAAGGCTGATCTATATAGAAAGCACAATTCATACAAAGAAACAACAGAAGAAAAACCACTACCCAAAGGAATGTCACGCATGAAGAAAGGAACAAAAACCATATGGCCCAGTTAAATGACGAAACCATGTTTTTTCAAAAGAATGTAACTCCATCTACTAAGTCTTATGCCTATTATACTATATTAGGCGATCATGACTATTTAGATGATAATGGTAAACCACGATCTAACGAAGAGAATAATAAGGTTGCAGCCAAGTCTGTGGTTACAGACAATAAACCCGCAAGATATTATATCAAGGTTGGAACTTATGGTAAAATCTATAATCCTATTGGATTATTTAGCGAAGGTAAAAATACCAAGTTTCTATCCAAAATAGGTCGTAAACAATTCGAATTCAAAGAAGTTAATGCTAAAGTATTCGATCTATATATTAATTTTCTTGCTACCAAAAATACCGCATGGTTAAATAATGCTGAAAGGGAACTAAACTAATGGCTAAAATTTCTAAAACCAAAGAGTATGCTATCAAATATTTATCTGATTATGCTAAGAAAAGTCCAGAAGAAATCTCTAATGAATTAAAGCTACCATTAGCAGAAGTAACCAAGGTTCTTGGTGATTCACAACCAAAACCAAAAAACAAAGACAAAACAGCAGATTTAATGATTCGTCATACTTCTGGTAAGAAAAACAATACCGTTAGTATCATGACAGAAAGTGCTGCTCAGTTGTCTGATGAGTTTATCAAGAATATGAATACCAAGAAAACGAACGTAAACTATATTCATAGGCCAAAGACTGATTGAATGTCTGATAAACTTTATCCTTCAAAGTATTCTAACGGTAAACAAGTTACCGCAGCCCAGTATATCACAGAGATAATCTGTGAAAGAAAAGCTAAGAATAGTAAAAAAGATTTACATTATAGATTTTGGACCAATAAATTATGGGAAAAATTCTATAAGGATCAAATTGCTTCTGCGCATAAGTTGTTAAAAAAATACTCTGATACTGCTATTATAAGAGCCCTAAATAGCGATAAGGCTCAAAAAATATACTCTCTGCGAGCACCTTTTTTAACTCCTATCATAGAGCAAGAAGAACAAAAACTACAGAGTCAAAACCAAGAACTGTCACTAAAATTAAGTAGACCAAGCACAGTTAATTTTGATCGTAATTCAGTCAAACAGTCAAATATTATTTCCAAGTTAAAGGATCTAGATAATGAGTCTTAAAGATGATGTGGTTAAAAGCTTCGGTGATAATGTTATATTAAATGGTAATGCTATTATAGACCAAAAAGTATTAACCATTCCAGTAAGTCCATCTATAGACTATGCTCTTAATGGAGGTATTCCAGAAGGCAGTTTTGTTATTTTAACTGGACATCCTAAATGTGGAAAAACGCTAACTTCGTTAGACTTTGCTGCTACGGCACAAAAAGAAATTTATCAAGGAGATTTAAAAAAACCAAGAGAGGTTTATTATTTGAATGTTGAGGGTAGGCTAAGAAAAAGAGACTTAGAAGGTATAGCTAATTTAGATTTATCCAGATTTAATGTTATTGGTAGTCAACAGGGTAAAATATTACATGCCGAGGAATATCTAACCATAGCAGAAAAAATTATTAATGAGATCCCTGGGTCTATTCTTATTATAGACTCGTATTCATCGTTATGTACAGAAGCAGAAATCACCAGTGAAATGGATAAAATGCAAAGAGCAGATGGTGCTAAATTATTGAAAAAGTTTTGCAGAAAGGTCGGCAATGTTATTCCGGTTAATAAAAATATTGTAATTGGTATCACTCATTTAATAGGTAATCCAACCGGATATGGTGCAGAATTTAAAGAGGGCGGTGGTACCGGTATTGCTTATCAGGTAGATGTTAAGTTAAGAGCCAAATCGAGTAAGCCATGGCTATTAGGTGCTGAAAATACACAAATAGGACAAGAAATAGAGTGGATAGTTGGTTCTTCTCCATTAGGACCACCAGGACGCCAAGTTCTAGGTTATATTAGATATGGACAGGGTATAGATAAACAAATGGAAGCTATTGTAATGGCTTCTGATCTTGGATTAATACATAAGGGTGGGGCATGGTATACCTTTACAAGCTTGCCTGATAAGCCTAAGTTTCAAGGAACAGAAAAGGCTAGACAGTACTTAGTTGAAAATGATCTTATATATCAAGATCTTGTAAAAACTATAAAAATAACTTTAGGCATAGAATGATAATTAAAGCTTTAGATGGTCAATCACATAATTGGCTATTAACCGGCAATATGGCTAAAGGTAAAGTTAGCAATAGGTCTTCTTTGCATCTGTCTGCAAGAAAACTGATTACTGGCCACTTCCCCACTCTGCAACTACTAGAAGAAGTGCCGATACCATTGAGGAAGGGCGAGGTATTATATTTAGATTTTTATATACCATTAAAGAAAATTTGCATAGAAGTTCATGGTGAACAACATTTTAAATTTGTACCATTCTACCATTCTACTATGCTTAATTTTTTAAAAGCACAAAAAAGAGATAGAGAAAAACAAGAGTGGTGTGAAATAAATGGAATCAAGTATATTGGTCTTAGATTTGATCAAAAAGAAAATGAATGGAGCGAGTTAATCCAAAATGAGTGCTAAAACATCCAAAGAGGAACTAAAGTATTGGGACGATATACTTGACGAATATGAGAATTCTATAGGACTAGGTATATATTCAGATGTTCATGGATTCACAGAAAGTGAACTAAATACATACTTCACCATGAATAGAGATGCTATAGAGAAATTAGATCCGGAAGATTGTGCTCAAATATCTTATAGATTAGCACAGTACGCATTCTTCTTACAGAGAACTCTTAATAGAGAAATTGCCAGACACAACTGGGCAGAAGAAAATATTAAAGAGACCATAGCAGATGAAATAAATAATTATAAAGGATACGGCTTTGTAGAAAAATCTATACAAGCCATTAAACATAATGATAAAGCCATCTCATTGAATAAGATTAAAAAGTATGCTCAACAGCGCATGGATAGACTATCATATTTAGCTAATAGCGTTAAAAATCTTTCAGATATTATGCTTTCTGTACAAAGGACAAAGGTGAAACATGGGTCTTGATAATGATGATATCAAAGCATTAATAGCAATATTACAAAAGGGTTTAACTAATGATGATGAAAATGAGGTAGAGACACCAAAGCGTAAAACTCAGCGATCATCCAAACCACGACAAACCAAAAAGAAAAGCACAAACAAATTTGATAACATGCCAGAATTTGGTATGTGTAAAGAGGATGTGGAGATAGATCGTAAGATCAAAAAACCACCACCATCACTAAGAAATAGGCCGTTTGAACTTGTTAAGGTTCAATGTAGAATTTGTGGTAAAAAAGATAAGGTTGCACCAAGTATTCTTGAGTCTATGGAAATAGAGAGATACAAGTGTAACAAGTGCGCAACAGGAGCAGGCTGATGATTTTGTGTGATCCCGCCGCAGAAAGAGCGGTATTGGCTGGTATTTGTTCGTATGGTGAAAATGCTTATTTGGACATTGCTGATATATTACAGGAATCATCTTTTACTGTAGATAGCAATACCATTATCTTCAAATGCTTAAAGCATCTTTGCGAGAATAATCACGGAACTATTGATATAGCCTCCATCTATTCTGTGGCTCAGGATTTGGGAGTTTCTCATGTTCTTTCAAAGAAAGAGGAAACCCAGCATCTTAAGGCTATTATGGATTTTCCTGTTAGTCTTGATAATGTTAGAAAATTTGCGGCCAAGATAAGAAAGCTAGAAATAGCTAGACTATTAAGAAAGCAGCTAGAACTAGCTCAGGATAAAATCTTAGAGATAACAGGATCAGAACCAATATCTTCGATTATAGGATTGGCCGAAGATAGTATTTTTAATTTCACTTCGCTGCTAAATGATAGTGATAGTGGTCCAGAACAAATATCTTCTTCTATTGATGATTATATTAAACATCTAGAAGAAACTAAATTGGATCAGGTGGGTATTCCAACAGGATTTCCAATATACGATCAGGCTATTGGTGGTGGACTAAGACGAGGAACAATCAATGTAATTGGTGCTAGACCAAAAGTTGGTAAAACTCTTATGTCTGATAATATGAGTAAAAACATAGCAGCATTAGGTATTCCCATATTAAATATGGATACCGAAATGAATAAAGAAGATCATATTCATAGACTATTGGCTATGATGAGCGAAGTTGATATTAACTCTATCGAAACTGGTAAATTTTCTGAATCTGTTGACAAAAAGAATAAGATACTATCCTCAGCAGAAAAACTAAAAGGTATGAATATATACCACAAAAGTATTGCTGGTATGCCTTTTGAGGATCAATTAGCTATAATGAGAAGATGGCTAGTTAAAGAGGTAGGACTAAATGATGATGGTACAGCCAAAGAGTGTGTGATATTTTATGATTATCTAAAGCTTATGGATAGTGCTGGTATAAGCCAAGATCTTAAAGAATATCAGGTTTTAGGATTTATGATGACCAGTTTGCATAATTTTGCTGTTAGATACAAAGTGCCAATCGTAGCTTTTATACAGTTGAATAGAGATGGTATTTCAAAAGAAAGTACCGACTCTGCTAGTGGTTCAGATCGAATCATTTGGTTGTGTAGCAATTTCTCAATTTTTAAACGCAAGAGCGATGAAGAAATAGCAGAAGATGGGCCAGATGGTGGTAATCGTAAACTAATACCATTAGTATGCAGACACGGTGGCGGTCTGGACGATAACGATTATATCAACTGTCATATGAAGGGATGGTGTGCCCAAATTAAAGAGGGAAGAACGCACTTGGAAATTAAGAATAATGTCAAATCTAATGAAGAAGGTTTTATTGTAGATGAAAACGATAGCGATGAAGACCAAATCCCATTTGAATGATCAATTAAAACTAAAGCTGATTTGTGATCAGGTTTGTGACAATATTGAGCCACTATTAGATTCTTTTGGAATTGATTATAGAACTCAATCCAAGATGATCGTTATGGCCTGTCCCATACATGGTGGAGATAATGCGTCCGCACTTAACTTGTATCCAGAAGGAGACAGTTATAGAGGAAACTGGAAGTGTAGAACGCACAATTGTGAAAAAACATTCAAAGGATCAGTACTAGGATTTATTAGAGGCATATTATCTCGTCATCATCATGGATGGAATAAAGATGGTGATAAGATGTGCTCTTTTAATGAGGCTGTTGATTATGCCCTAAAATTTATTAAACAAGACCTATCCGATCTAAAAATATCCAAAACAGAAAGAGAAAAGAAACAATTCACGAATGTTGTTAACTATCTCAACAAGACAGAAGAAAAAAGCACAAGCAGAGTAACCAGAAGTCAGATAGTCAAATCTTTAATTATTCCTGCTCAATACTATTTAGATCGAAAATATTCACCAGAAATACTAACCAAATATGATGTTGGTTTATGTAGTAAATCTGGTAAAGAGATGAGTGATAGAATTGTTGTGCCAATATATGACAATAACTATAGTTATATGGTAGGATGTACCGGACGAAGCATCCACGAAAAATGTCCAAATTGCAAAGGATTTCATAATCCCAATGGTGGGTGTCCATTACCCGACGATGTTTGGAAATTTTGTAAATGGAAACATAACACAGACTTTAAAAGCCAGAATCATCTTTACAACTTCTGGTTTGCTAAAGAACATATTCTTAAAACATCAACAGTTATTGTGGTAGAAAGTCCTGGTAATGTTTGGAGATTAGAAGAAAACGGTATTCATAATAGTGTAGCTATTTTTGGATCATCCTTGAGCGATAGACAAAAGATCATATTAGATTCATCTGGAGCTATGAATATTGTGATACTAACAGACAACGATGAAGCAGGAATAAAGGCCGCTGAACAAATTAAGAATAAGTGCCAGAATACTTATAGAATTTTTATACCCAAAATATCAAAGAGCGATGTGGGAGAAATGAATAGTGAAGAAATTAATGATCAAATTAAGAATTATCTAGGAAAAATAGTATGACAACAATTTTAGCATTCTCTGGACGAAAACAATCTGGTAAAAGTACATCTGGAGAATATGTACAGGATCTTATCCGTTCTATAAATCCAAAAATCAGCATTAAAACCTATAGCTTTGCTGATCCTCTAAAAAGAAATATTTGTATAGACTTATTAGGATTAACTGAGCAGCAGTGCTATGGTAGTGATGAAGATAAGAATAGTCTGACCAATATTCGCTGGAAAGATATGCCAGACTATGATATATCATGGACTTATGATTCTGAATATGATTCTAGCGGATTTATGACAGCAAGACAAGTTATGGAATTTGTGGGTACAAGAATTTTTAGAAAAATGAAAAATAATATATGGGTAGATGCTACTATTAAACAAATCCATAAAGACAATATCGATATGGCTCTACTATTAGATAATAGATTTCCAAATGAAGTTGATGCTGTTTTAGACTCTGGTGGATTTGTGGTTAGATTAGCGAGAGATCCTTTTCATTCTTGGTCAGAACCTGAGATTGCTCTGGATCCAGTTAAGTACGATTGGTCGAAATTTAGTTGTGTAATAGACAACACAAACTGCTCAATAGACGAAAAGAATAATCTTATCAAACAATTTCTTATTAATCAAGGAATACTTTAGTGTGTCTTAAATAATATTCGGTGTATCTAAGATTAGACATATAAGGAGAAAAATTTATGCCAGCTAAAAAATATTTTATAACTAAAGAATATTTAGAAGAACATTATACCAAACAAAAAAAGAGCACAACCACCATAGCAAAAGAATTAGGACTTAAATCCACAAATACGCTTAAAAGATTATTAAAAAAATACGATATACCCAACAATAATAATAGGGCTGGTAGGCCAGTAAAAACCACACAAAAATTTGGTGAAATACACAAATCATATATCTGTACATTAAGATTACGAGCAAAAAGATTAGATTATGAATTCAATTTAAATGGAAAATTTTTATGGGAATTATTTCTAAAACAAAATAGAAAATGTGCTTTATCTGGCATAGAAATAGGATTTCCTCAAGCCTGGGGCGTTAAAAGTAAAACAGATATTACTGCGTCTCTAGATAGAATAGATAGTAATAAAGGATATACAAAAGATAATGTGCAATGGGTACACAAGCATATAAACACTATGAAAATGCATATGACAGATATGGAGTTTATAAGTATCTGTAAGAAAGTAGCGGAATACAACAAGTGATTATAACCTATCTTCGAAGTTCAAGTTTTAACACACACTGTTTCTGTGCTCAACAGTATTTTCTTGAATATGTACTAGGCATTAGATCCCCATCAGGAATTAAGGCCGATAAGGGCACTATAGTACATAAAGCTTTAGAGATTTTAGCCTATATTAAGCTAACATTACAAAATAAAGAAAATATTTATACTGATGATATTGTTGGTCCTATTAATGTTCATGACTATGATTTAGACCGAATTATTGATGCTGTTTATCAATACTATACGTCTCAGTTTAAACATCACTCATGGTCGGCCAAAGATTTAAAAGATTGTCGTCTATGGGTCAACAAAGCGATCACAGATCACAACGGAACCTTCGATCCACGCAATAGAAACATACTTCAACCAGAGCAACATTTTGATATAGTTATAGATAAACCTTGGGCCTATTATTCGTACAAAACACAATCAGGAATTTTAGATGGTAATTTGGCGATAAAAGGAACTATTGATCTTATTACGGAAGTGGACGAAAATACCATAGAAATTGTTGACTGGAAAACTGGCCGCAGACTAGACTGGGCAACTGGTCAAGAAAAAACTTTGGAAAAACTTCAAAATGATCCTCAGTTAAGAATATACCACTATGCTGTGCAAAAATTGTATCCGAAAATGGATCATATTATTTTTACCATCAATTTTATTAATGATGGCGGAGCATTTAGTGTTTGTTATGATAAGAGCGATTTGCCAAAAACAGAAAATATGATTAGACAAAAGTTTGAAACCATACGAGATACCACAAGACCATCACTTAACAAAAGTTGGAAATGCACCAAATTATGTCATTTTGGAAAAACCACTTTTGAGAATAGTCATATTCTACCCATCATAGAATATAGAGATAATCAAATATGTGCCAAAGATACTTTCATGACCAAGTGTGAACAAATCAAACACGATATTGATCTGAAAGGCATTAACAATGTGATTGACCAACACACTTTTCCTGGATATACTGTTGGTAAGTACAAAGCACCCGGAAGCGCAGAATGAACACAACCCATTTCTTTTTCACCTCTTTTTTATTATCTGTGTATTCATACTATGAGTGATAATGCAAATTGAGTATAAGGAAATTTTATGAGAGGCAGAAAAGTAGACAATGGTCGTTTTGTAAAATGTTACGATAATAAATTAACAAAAAAATATCTAGAAAAAGAATATCCAAAACAAGGAGCCTATAAAATAGCTAAAAGTTTGGGGATTCACGTTAAAACCGTATATAATTATTTAGGATATTACAAAATACCAAGAACTAGACAAGAAAATAATAAAATTAAAAAAGGCCAAATTTTTGGATTGTTAACTTTAGTAGAACCTGTTGGAAAATTAAAAAACGGCACAATTACATGGAAGTGTATGTGTGACTGCGGAAGCGAGACAATAGTACCATCCTCTAGGATAAAAATAGGCAAGGTTAAAAGTTGTGGCTGTTTGAACAAAATTAGTGGCTCAAAAAGATGGAATTGGAAGGGGTATTGTGGTATTAGTGGAAGCAGATTTTGTGAGATTAGATTAAGAGCCAAAAAGAAAAAATGGGATTTCAACCTAACTCCAAAATTCTTATGGGAACTATTTCAACAACAAAACAAGAGATGTGCTATAACTAATGAAATTATAGATTTGAATATTGATGGATCATTAGATAGGATAGACAGTTCAAAAGGATATGTAAAAAATAACGTTTGGTGGGTTAAAAAAGATATAAATAAGATGAAACTAGACTTTCCATTAAATTTGTTTATCGAATTATGTGAGAAGGTTGTAGCCAATAAGGAGAATATAAGAAATGGGCGTTGAGCAACGATATGTGCCGCTACACGTCCATTCCTAAGTGAACTATGTTTTCACTTTTGGATGGACTATCCAAACCAGAGCAAATAGCAGAAAGATGCAAAGAGATCGGAGCATCTGCTTGTGCGTTAACAGATCATGGTAACATAGCAGGAACCATCAAGTTTTATACTGCTATGAAAAAAGCTGGACTAAAGCCTATACTTGGATGTGAACTTTACATTTGTAGTCAAAACCCAAAAATCAAAGAAAAAGATAACAAAAAACTAAGTCATTTTCTGGTATTGGCTAAGAATTATTCAGGATGGAGAAATCTTATCAAGATAGTTTCATCATCCAATAATCCAGAATATTATTATCATAAGCCGAGATTGGATTTACCAACACTAAAAGATCTTCATTCAGGGGATTTGATCGGAATAACTGGTCATCTTGGATCAACACTAGCAGATCAAATACTAGACGGGGATGCTCTTAGAGATGATTGGCAAAATATAGGAGTACAACATATATCTTATCTTAAGACTATATTTGGTGATCATTTGTTTTTGGAAGCTCAATTAATAGATAAAGATAATCTGCCAATCCAAGAAATCCTCACAAACTGCATCAGAAAATTGGGACAATTAACCAATACTAAAGTTATATGTACTCCTGATGCTCATTATTGTCGCAAAGAGGATGCTGTTGATCAGCGAGTATTATTGTGCAACAATCTTAAGATTACATTCTCTGATATTAGTCGTAAAATCATAAACGATCAAGATATTCCTATGGGGTGCTTTTTTACATCAGATAATTATCATATTCCATCTCAGGAGGAAATGAAGAACATACACACAGAAGAAGAAATCAATAATACAAATTTTGTGTGTGATTTAGTGGAAGAATATAACATACTAAGTAAACCTAAATTACCATTATTTAAATGTCCACCAAATTTCTCTCAGGATGAATATTTAAGAGAACTGTGTAGAAACGGATGGAGAGATAAAATAGCAAATGTTGTACCTAAAGAAGATCAACAACCATACTTGGATCGTATCAAATACGAACTAGAGGTTTTACAGGGTGCTGGGCTGAGTAGTTATTTTTTAATAGTACAAGATATTGTGAACTATGTTAAAAGAGAAGGATGGCTTCCGGGACCGGGACGAGGTTGTTTTATACCAGAAACAAGAGTTAAAATGGCTTCTGGTGAATTGATGCCTATCTATAATATAGAAATAGGAGATCAAGTAATAGATGCTTTTGGAAATAAACAAAGAGTCTATGATATAATGAGATATGAAATAGATGAAGAAATACTGGAAATAGAATTAGAAAATGGTAAAATCATAAGATGTACAAAAGATCATAGATTTTTAACACTAAATAGGGGTTGGGTTGAAGCCCAGTATCTATCAGAAAATGATGATTTGGCCAAAATATAATAAGAACCTCTTCCTGGACCACTTTTGGTGTATCCTACTATGAAAGGACAATCTTGTATGGAATATATAGCATTTAAATCTTTACAAGACAATAATTTTGAATACAGGGGATTAAGCAATAAACCTATTAAAGACATATGTATAAAATGCAATAAAACTTTTGAATACGCTAAACTTAAGAAATTTATTAGGAGCAGAGTAAACATCCCAAAAATATATTGGTGTCAATGTCAGAAATGTTTTTTGCGATATAGAACTATTGATAATTCAGACTGGATAGAAAAAAATAGGAAAGCACAACTTATAGCGCAAAATAAAGAAGAACAAAAGAAAAAGAACGCGGAGGCAGTATCAAAATCTTGGACAAGAACAAGAAAAAATAAAGCTTCTGAATATCTTAAAGAAAGATGGGTTAATGATGAGGCTTTTAAAAATAAGGCTACTCTTAATTTAACCAATAATAGAAGATATAATTTTACAAACGGAATTGCTACTGGGGGTCTTAGAGGATTATATAACGATATATACTATGATAGTGCGCTAGAACTATCTTTTATATTGTGGTGTGAATACAATAGTATGCCGATTAAAAGATATGATCAAGATTCTATTAAGTATGTAGATGAAAATACTATCGAAAGAGAATATTTTCCTGATTTTATTATCAATAACACAACTATTGTCGAAATAAAAGGAAAAGGAATTTGGTATAATCGACACTTTGAACGCAATAAATTAAAAATGATAGCAGCAAAGACCAAATTTAATGCAAAGTATTGCATATATTACGACTGGGATGAACAAACAAAATTATTTTATCGAAAGGCTAGAAAATTACATCATGAAAATAAAAAGAAAAACGTCGCTATCATATAAGGGTACTGTGTGCGATTTGTCTGTAACCAATACAGCATCTTATAATGTTGAAGGGATTGGAGTACACAATAGTGCGGCGGGGTGTTTGGTATCCTATCTCATCGGCATAACTAATATTGATCCTATAAAATATAGTCTGCTTTTTGAAAGATTCTATAATGAGGGTCGTAACACAGCAGACAATATTTCCATGCCAGATATTGATGTAGATATACCTATCGAAAAGCGAGAAATGGTTATTCAATATATCAAAGACAAATATGGTTCGGACAAAGTTTCTCAAATGGTTACTTTCAATACGATCAAGGGTAGGGGCGCACTAAAAGACGTATTAAGAGTATATGGTAATATTACATTTGAAGAAATGAATAAGATAACCAAAAATATCCCCGATGAGTCTAAGATTGCCGATGATCTTCAAGAGATGAAAGAAGAAACTGGCGAAGCATCCATCGTTCGATGGGCTTTGGAAAACGATAATGATAAGCTTAAAGAATGGTGCTTTATTGATGAAAAAGGACAACTACAAGGCCTCTTGTCAAAAAGGTTTGAACAGGCTATTAGACTAGAGGGCACCAAGTCAAATCAGTCCAAACATGCTGCTGGTATTGCTATCAGTAGTGAACCATTAAATGAATTATGTCCTATGGTTTATGATAGTAAGAATGATCAGTTAATAGCAGGAATGGAGATGCAAGACTTGGAAAGCATAGGAATTATTAAGTTTGATATTCTTGGTGTTGCTCTTCTTGATAAAGTGATGACAATCAGAGACCTTTTAAATGAAGGAGTTCAATAATGATGGTTAAGTTTAAAGATGTGGCTGAAAATACATTATTTAGCAAAGATGGTGTGGAATTCAAAAAAATACAACTAGTAAAAATTAGTTGTTGTAAAACAATAAATGCTATACAAGTATTAGATCCTAGAAATAGAGTGCTTTTTAATCAAGAAGATGAAGTAGAAGTGAATGATCAACTATAATAAGATTTGTGTTTTTGATTTTGAGACAGACGGATCGGATCCATCAGAATGCAGTCCTGTACAGATTGCTGCTATTATGATAGATCCATTAAATTTGGACATTATACCCGGCTCAGAGTTCAATATAAACTTTAGGCCAGAAGTTTTGGAAAACAACGAAAACTACAAATACGAAACAGATATATTAGATTTTCATTCAAAGGTTAAAGGGTGTTCTCAAGACGAGGTTTTAGCCTCGTGGTATAAATATCCTAAACAGGATCATTCTTGGAAATTATTCACAGCCTATTTGGATAAATACCATTCACGAGCAACTAAAAAAAGTCAATTTTCTGCACCTATTGCTGCTGGTTATAATATACATAGATTTGATCTACATATCATAGACAGATTAAGCAAAAAGTATGGTAATTTGAACAAAGAAAAAAGAACAGATTTATTTTATCCTAGAGACACTATAGATGCTATGCAATTAATGTTTTATTGGTTTGAGCATAGTAGTGATCTTAAAAGTTATTCGTTAGATACTGTGAGAGATTATCTGGGAATTAGCAAAGATGGTGCTCACGATGCTCTAAAAGATGTTCAGGATACAGCAGCAATAATAATTAGGTTTTTAAAGTTACATCGTAATTTGGGACAAAAGGTAAAGTTTAAGAATTCTTTTGCAAATCAGGCATGACTAAAAAATATCAATATCCTTGTGGATGTTCTTTTGAGTTAAATGATAACAATGGATTAGTTTTTGATCCAGATATTAACTCTATAAATTTGGACTGTTCCAGAACATGGGGTCTAATTTCGGATGGTAATACTAAGGGTTGTTTTCAATTAGAATCTCGTCTAGGACGATCCATAGCCAAAAAACTTAAGCCAGAAAATATAGAGCAGCTTTCTGCACTAATTGCTGTGTTAAGACCCGGCTCATTAGAGGCTATTAGAGATGGTAAAAGTGTAACCAATCATTATATCGATAAAAAGAATGGTCAAGAAACACTAGATAACTTTCATCCCGTTCTTGAGCCAATCCTAAATTCAACATACGGAGAGATGATATATCAAGAACAAGCAATGGAAATTGCTAAGATAGTTGCTGGTTTTAATTTGCGAGAAGCAGATATGTTAAGAAAAGCTATTGGTAAGAAAAAACCAGAAGAAATGGCAAAGGTTAAGTCAAAGTTTTTAGAAGGATCATCAAAACTGAATATCTTAAGCACAAATGAGGCAGAACAGGTGTTTGGTTGGATTGAAAAAAGTCAAAGATATTCTTTCAATAAGTCCCATTCTGTTAGTTATGCTATTAATGCGTACTTATCAGCATATGCCAAAGCACATTTTCCAAAAATATTTTTTGCATCATATCTCAGATTTGCCAAAGATAAAAAAGATCCTCAAGCAGAGATAAAAGAATTGGTACAAAATGCTAATGAAATGGATATTACTGTTCATACTCCTGATATTAGAAATCTTAATGAGTTCTTTATATTGAAGAACGATAAGATATATTTTGGTTTAACAGATATTAAGGGTGTGGGCAAATCGGTATTTGATAAGCTTAGAGGAATATCTTTGAATGTTAAATTTGATTCATCTAATTGGCTTCAGTTTTTATTCTTAGTTTTGAATAGAATTAATTCTACAGCAGCCAAAGCTTTGATCCAAAGCGGGGCGCTTAGTTTTATACCAATAACCAGAAGTAAGATGTTGTATGAATATAATCTTGTTAGCACTTTAACAGCCAAAGAGATTGAGCATATTTGTAATAACTTGACCAAATTCACCACACTAAAGGAATGTTTGGGATTTGTGATGGGTTTACCTAGAGTTAATAAGAATAGACAAAATTCTATCAGAGATTCTTTGTATGCTTTAGATTTTCCACCACATTCATTGGATGATAGTCCGGAGTGGATAGCAGACTGCGAAGATGCCTTACTTGGATGCTCTATTACTTGTTCCAAGCTGGATATGTATGATATTAGTATGACCAATATAACATGTAGAGAATTAAAGAATACGTCTATGAAAGATAATCTTATTCTTGGCGGAGAAATAGATAATATCAATATTGTAAAGACCAAAAGTGGTAAAAATCCCGGTCAAGAAATGGCTTTTGTTACAATGACAGATCAAACTGGTTGTGTTGACTCTATAGTATTTTTTCCTGAACAATACAAAACTTTCAAGAATTTACTATTTTTGGGCAATATTGTTATTGTGAAAGGATCTAAGTCCAAGAACGGAGATGGTATCATAGTAGAAAAGGGTTATATAGCAAAAACTTGACCTGTCGCCGTGGTCAATATACTATACTGTTAGTTGGCGTTGGTTCGTTTTATTTTTCAAAGGAGAATTTATGAATATTGTTATGTTGCGTGGTAATCTTGCTAGGGATCCTGAGATCAGAGTTGTTGGTGATAAGCAAACTTCGGTTGCTAACTTTACAATTGCTGTATCTCGTGAGTTTGTAAAAGCAAACGGAGAGCAGGACAAGATTACATCGTTTATTCAGTGTGAAGCATGGGATAGTGGTGCCGAGGCTATTGGATCATCTTTTAAGAAGGGTGATCTCGTGATGGTCGAAGGATCGTTACGAAATGATAGTTGGGAGAAGGATGGTGTTAAGCATAGTACTCTTAAGGTAAGAGTTAACAACTTTGCTAAAATTACCAAAACCAAGAAAGTTGAGAAGTCCGCCGAAACAACGGTAGCTTTCTGAACATTAATCTAAGAGAATCTCTAGCAGCTTTTGTTGCTAGAGATTTTACTTAGGTCTATTAAATTATGAATAAAAAAAGAATTTTAATTGCCAATGATGCTAGTTTTCTCGATACCGGATACGGAGTATACGGTAAAGAAATCATTTCACGCATTCATAACAGCGACAAATATGAAGTAGCAGAATTAGGATGTTATGCTGGTATAGGTGATTCAAGAATAAAAAATATTCCTTGGAAATTCTATCCAAATGCTGTTAAAACTGATGATCCTAGGTTTCAGCAGTATTCATCTAATAATCTCAATCAATTTGGATTATGGAGATTCAATAGATGCTTGGTGGATTTCAAACCACATATTGTTTTTGATGTTAGAGACTATTGGATGTACTCTTATCAAGATACTAGTCCATATAGATCATATTTTAGTTGGGTTATAATGCCAACTACCGATTCTGATCCTCCAAAGATAGAATGGCTATATACCTATCAAAATGCTGAATTAGTAGTACCATATACTAATTTTGCTAAAAATGTCTTACAGCGATCTTGTGGAAATAAAATAAATCTATTTCCAAAAATAGCTAATGCTGGTATTAATCCTAATGAATTTTATCCTATAGAAAATAAATTAGCACATAAGATTAAATATCTAGGAAGAGATCTAAATATAGTAGGTGTTGTTATGCGTAATCAAAAACGCAAATTAATAGCTGAACTATTGCTAGCATTTAAAATGTTTCTGGAACAATTGAAGACTTCCAAGCAAGACGATATATATAATAAAACATATCTTTATTTGCATACATCTTATCCTGAAGAAAATGGGTGGGATATTCCATCTTTACTATTAGAATATGGTTTATTAGATAAAGTATACTTTACATACAAATGTAGATTTTGTAATAATGTTTCTGTAGGAAAATTTCATCCATCATTAAAAATATGTTCTAAATGCAATAATAGATCAGTATCATTAGCTGCGTCAAACAATGGTATTACAACCAGTGAACTAAATGAGATATATAATTTATTTGATATTTTCATACAGTATGCTATTTGTGAAGGATTTGGTATGCCACAGGTAGAAGCGGCAGCATGCGGCTTACAAATAGCTTCTGTTGATTATAGTGCTATGAGTGAAATCGCAGAAAATTTAAATGGTATAAAAATACCTGTTCAAAAGATGTTTAGAGAAATGGAAATTAATGCTAATAGGGCATATCCAGATAATAATTTTACTGCTAATATGTTATATAACTTTTTTGTAAACACATCAGATGATATTAAAGCAACTAATAGTGATCTTATTAGAGAAAAATGTTTATTAACTTATACTTGGGATAATGTTTATAGAGTTTGGGAAGAAGCATTTGATACTATAGATATTAATAGTAAATTACCATGGTATCATAAGAATATGTCAAATATAGAAAATACATCAATTAAAGTACCAATCAATATAAGTGGAAAAGAGTTTATAGAGTTTATTTGCTTAAAAGTTATTAATGATCCACATTTATTAAAAACAGCAAATATACAATCTCTAATAAAAGACATTACCAATACTTTAATTACTAGATCTGGTTCTATAGGAATTTTTGATAAAAAAGAAGCATTAGAAATACTAGAGGGATTTTTCAATAATAAAATTATATGTGAAAAAATGAGAACTAATCCAGAACTTATAACTAAAGAAGACTTTATCAATGCTCAATGAAAATATAAATAAAATCCATACTCCGTGTAAAGATTGTGTATTTGCAAAATATGAAAATAATACCCAGATAGATTGTGAACTAGACTATATATCCAAATACAAAACTAAAAATATAGAGATACTAGAAGCCTATGATAATAGTAAAGAATTCTACATTATTAATGGGAAAAAATGTATTGGATACAGAGAAGATAAGTGGTTCGATAGGTTTGATTTGAAAGATAGTTCTATAAAGGATAAGATTGATAAATATAATGAGCTTAATAATCTTGATTATTTATTAGTAGTTGATCTTAAAAAGATAAGTATAAATCAATTAGAGGATATTCTAGAACAAGTTGATACACTGGATATCAAGCCTAAAAAATTAGTTATTATTAGATATGCTGATAATATGGGTTTTCCATATGAAATGTTAAAAAACCTACTGGATAAATATGCTAAGAATTATGTGTGGCGTATTCAAACTATATTGGATCCATTATTAACATTTGATAATATACTAAAAAATATTGTGTCATTAAATTCTAATCGATTTATTGTATCTCTTACTAACTATAATACAGACCTAAAGAAACTTATTGATCACACAAACAAAGTTGTCCATTATGACCTGGATCAATTCAATATTGTTTCCAATCAAAATAAAGACTGCTTAGTATTTAGTCGTGGCATTTATGCTTTTGAAATTTTTAATGGTCAAAACCTACTGGATAATGAATCTAATTATACAATCATATGAATATTATTATTCTTGGCGATAAATATCAGAAAAGAATGAAATCACGAGGCTGTGTTGGTTTAATAAAGTTACAAAATAAGAACATATTACATCACCAATATAAAATACTTACCAATAAGTTTGCACTATCAAAAATAGTATATATCTACGGGTTTGATAATAAGAGATTACTATCTTATCTTGAAAAAAATAATCAAGCATATAGTCAACTTGAATTTGTTCATAATAACAGATATGATCAATATAATAATGCTTACAGTCTTTCTTTAGTTAAGGAATATCTAGACGATGATCTTTTAATAATGTTTGGAGATAAAATTCTAACCGCTAATACCTTTAGTAAGTTTGATAGTAGTAAGTTTTCACAAATTTTTATAGATCATAATTCGCAGTCTAAACTAGGATGTATTATTCATAATAATAAAGTAGAGAATATTTGTTATGATCTTGACAATAACCTATCTGAAATTTACTTTATTTCACGGGATCAAGCACAAGATCTAAAAAAAATAGTATCTAATCCATCATTTTACAATTACTTTGTATTTGAGCTATTAAATAAAATGATTGATTCAAATCAAACCATAGTTCCACATTTCATTAACAAAAAGACCTCTAATGCGATATAGTATATTTTCAACAGATATAGCAAAAGATATTGATCTAATAGAAAGAATAAAAACTTTTCTTTACAATAATACTGATATAGAAGACTTTTTTATTTTTAGTGATGAGACTATGTGTTTATTGCATGATCATAGTTCATTGCCAACTTTTTATACTGTAGGATATAATGGCACTATAATATTTTTGACGGTTCAAGACTATCTGTTATTCAGAGATAAGGCGAATGGGGATATAGCAGTATTTCTAAATAAAGAAGACCTATCAAATATTGATCGTAGTACGATAAAAAATCACAAAATCATTATTGAGGATGTTGATTCGACTTTAAAATGGGTGCCGAGCTATGGATTATAACAAACTGTCTGATAAACAAAAAAGAGAGCTGCTTAGTAAAGAATATGAAACCAATAATAAAAGCTTTAAAGATATAGCCGATAGTGTTGGTACATACGCTAATAAGATAAGACGAGATGCTATTAAATTAGGAATAAAAATCAGAGATAAAAGCGAGGCCCAAAAGAATGCTCTTCAACGTGGAAAAGCAGTTCATCCAACAAAAGGAACAACAAGACCAGAAAGCATAAAAACTAAGATAGGGCTTGGTGTTATGCAATCATGGGAGGATATGGATGATCAAACACTGAATGATAGAAAAAATAAAGCCAGAATAAATTGGGAAAGTTTATCGCAGGATAAAAAAGATAATATTCTAAGAGAAGCTAATAGCGCTGTAAGAGAAGCTAGTAAACAAGGATCAAAACTTGAAAAGTTTCTACTGCAACAGTTGATTCAAGACGGATACAAGGTTGAATTTCATAAAGAGCAATCATTATTAAATACCAAATTGCAGATTGATCTATTTCTACCTACTCTGAATATAGCCATAGAGGTTGATGGACCATCGCACTTTAAGCCCGTATGGGGTGATGATAATCTTAAGCGTAATAAGGGTTATGATAATAAAAAGACAGGATTAATTCTTGGTAAAGGACTCGTGCTAATAAGAATCAAACAAACCAAAGATTTTTCTAAAGCGCGAGGAATAACAATCTATAATGAACTAAAAATCCATATAGAGTCTATCAAAAACAAATTTCCGGATAAAGATAATAGGAACTTAGAAATAGGAGACAATTAATGGCCAGACCCAAAAAAGAAGTTACACAAACCGTTAACGATGGCATATCTTTTGAGGTTGAGGTCAATGCAAAAACTGTATCACCTAATGATTTGGAATGGACTGATCATGTATTGGGATTATTAAATGAAGATGAAAAAATTAGTGGTAATCCTACCACAGATGGATTAAGGCGTATATTTGAAAAGGTCTTAAATTGTACAGTTATAGAAGCCAGACCAGAAGTTGTTCAATCACCAGATTTGGCAAATGAACGTCGAGCCACCGTAGTTTATAGTATAGGCTATGTTTTAAATGATCCTGATCTACCAGAGTCACTTAAATATCGGTCTGTTAGTGCCGCAGCAGACGTTTACTGGGGCAACTGTGATAAGATTTATCGTAATCATCCTGTTGCTGTTGCAGAAACGCGTGCAGAAGGACGAGCATTAAGAAAAGCTCTTAAATTACGAAAAGTTGTTACCGCTGACGAAATTGCTAAGGAAGTTGTGGATCATAGTAGCGAAAGTAGTAATAACACCATAAATACTAGCCAATTAAATTTCTTTGATGTTTTTGGTAAACGGCTAAACGTAAACATCAAAAAACTGCTAGATCACCTTGCTATTAATAGTTCTAATGTTTATAATATCTCATACGATGATGCTGTAAAAACTATAGCCACATTGTCAGGATATCAACAAAGTAATGATATTCCAACAGAAGTTCTTGGATATGACTCCAACTGGAAGTAGGTGAATTATGAAAGTTAAATATAAAGTTAGCGATAAACTAGAATTTGAATTAGAGGGAAGTGGACAAAAAGAAGTTTTTAAGGAATTAGCATTAATTCAGGAAATCTTTGGTGAGGAATATTGTGGACTTTGTAAAAGTCATAATCTAAAGTTTGTGGTTCGTAATGTGGAAGGTAATGACTATTATGAATTAAGATGTTCAGAATGTGGAGCATTATTAGCTTTTGGTCAACACAAAAAAGGAGGCACATTATTTCCAAAACGTAAAGATGATGATGGAAACTACTTACCAAATAAAGGTTGGCACAAATGGAGCAAAGACTCTAAGGATAAATAATGAGCCCGCTTTATCTGTTGAATGGTAAATTGCTTATCAAAGACTCTAAATTGGCAACTAATGCTAATTGTTGTTGCTATATATGTAAACAACGTGGAACTTGCTCATGTGCAGGCGGACTAGAGATTACATATCAACAATTGTGGACAGAGGTTCAAAAATGGATAACTCTTGTAGGATCACTATGTGAACATAGTGGTATAGTAACTCCGATAGTATGCGGAGAATGGAAACCAAATGATGCCTATCTATCTAGAGGATGTTGTACACAACAGTGTTATGATATTTGGTATCGTCTATTAACGGATATTGGGTATGACGAACAAACTATCAACAGCACATCCCCTGCTCAATTTGATATTTTGTGTAGTGGAACGACTTTAGACCCGGCTCAGGTTCCTGGATTGCCTATTGGAATAGGCTCATGTTCGGGTTTTGCTGGCATTCCATTCGACCGGGACTATGACTATGAGTACGGAGGGTATACTGACTCATGTATCATGGATAAATATAAGCTGTTCATGCTAAGTATTGATCCAAAATTATCTGGACTACCAGTACCAAGAGCACGTATACACCCAACACTATTCTATTTTAGTGATGGTTTTTCTAGGGAGGATAGACCAGTCACTTCATATAATGATATAGAATTTGCACATATAAAAATAGATCCTTTAGCTTTTGATGGTAACTTATGTTTTTCTAATACAGAACAAAATGTAGTTACACAATTATTTAGTTCAGGATCATATGCGCCATATTCTGGTACTACATATTATGAAAATCGGGGTGATTGTATAAGATGTTTTGGTTCTTTATATAAATTAGGTACACCTGATTTTCTAGATAGAGATACTACTGAATCATTCATGAGCGGATGCTTAATGAATCAAACTAGCGGAGATATGGTAGGTTACACAGAATTTTTTATTGGTACAAATATTATGTTATCAGGATCAGAATGTACTCAATCAAGATTTAAAGATGATATTCCTATCAAACCATATGGCATATTATTAAATGAATTAGGAAATCCAGATAATGTATTTCCAGAAGAAAATAGGGGGGAGCTTAATAATCAAGATGATAGTGAATATAAACCTGGATATATGAACCCAGCATTTACACCATCAGATATTGGAAATTTTTATTATGAAATAAATACGATAAAAAGCTCAACATCGGGCGCAATTGTTGATGATCAACTATTTAGTGATAATCCTTATGATTATTTTTATGAATTTGAAGTATCCTATAAATATGCTATTACTTGGGATAATCCTGATAGCCTTGATCCTCCTCCGGTTTACTATCCATTTACTAATAAATGGAATATAAAATACGGTCCAATTTATCCTAATCCTAATTATACTCCAAGACATATTATAACATCACACAACGCTAATTATGAAAATGATCCTAGAATTCCACGACCAAGCGAATGGTGGACAAGTTCAAAATATTATCAATCTGATTCTGTATTAGTTAGTGATTATAATTTTAAGGATATTTTATTAGAATCGGGGGTTCATTGGGGAACCACAATGACTTTAAAATGGGATAGTCCTATATTCGTAGGAAATAATAATTATGACTATGAAGATATTCCTTTTAGATCAATCAGCGGAACAACGTTTCCTCCTGTGATAACACTTAGTACAACAGGATTAGATACTGGAGCCACATTTAGTCCCATACTAATCGAAAAATTAGGGGTATGGAGCATATCGGGTGTTGAAATATCTGGTAATGCCAATAACTATGAAAATAATCAGAAGTTAAAAATAGAAGTATCAGATGGTGATACTATTGAAGAAAATGCTATTATAAAACTATTAACACAACCTTCTGGTACAATATCAGATGAGCAACCCTCATTAATTGCTAAAATTAGTGGCTCAAATCAATCGGCTAATATTACTACTACATGGAGTAAATTAGAAAATAACCATTGGCAACCATCTTTCGAGTTGACTAATAAAGGAGCTAATTATAGCGATTTAATCATACCAATAGTATTTCATACTGGCATAGCAACACAAACAGTAATTCCATCAGTTGGAAGTGCGGTACTAAATACTGTAGTTCCTACATTTACTATAAATATAATTACTAGTACCGGATCTGGGGCACAGTTAAATATAAATAATATACTAAAAAACATACCGGAGGGCCCGTATCGTAATCCTTGGGACCCGGCGGATCAATGGAAATTACGCCCAAAATCATGGTTTTTTGAATTTAGAAGTTATGCTTACCCTGGAGAAGGTCCATGGATTAGTACTGGTTCTGGTTATACTAATCAAGATTATATAGAAATTATTGTGCAGCCAGAGTCAACCATACTAGGCAATAATGTTGGATCTACGATTCAAAGATCTGCTCCTAATATATGGAGAATAAATTTAGATGTAAATAATAATGGAAGTATTAAAACCGTATTTCCAGGATTACCCATCAACCCATATACAGAAAATTTTTGTCTCAAAACACAACAAATAAATAGTATATATTTTATAGATACAATAGGCTATTATGATTATTATGAACCCCCCAGAACAACTTATGGGGAATATTATAGAGAATCATTAGGTGAAATTCCTGCTACGATACTAATTGAAAATAGTGGGAAATATTATAGAGAGATGGTTGATAAAAATTTCTCTATAAAACCTATTAGCGGTCCATGTATTAAAAATATTAAGATGGATATATGGCATCCTGGACCATGTGGGATAAATGAAGAACTCAAAGCAGAAACTAGTATTGGAACTCCATGGGAATCACCTCATAGTGGAATGAATATTACTATACAAAATTCTGAATTAATAGATCCTAACGCCAATTTTTTAAATACAAAATGGTTAAAAAATCATACATTTATAGATCCACAAAGAAGTGTATCATCATCTGGCTATGATTTGGATAATCAATATCTATTACTATTCAAGGAAGATACGACACTAAAATATAGAGTAAAACAAGTATTAAGTAATACTAGACTTAAACTAGAAACCTTGGCGGGCGAACCAGCATATGATGAGATAAATAGTAATAATTCTTACTATATTGGCGGTAAATATTATGGTAATTTAGAACAATTTTATTATTTTAAAACTTGGCAAAATGATCTCGGAGTAGACCAGTGCCCCGCTTTTGTGGGTAGCTATGGGTACAATTATATAATAAATCCTGGTGGTAGTGAGCTATATAATGGCGCTACTTTCGAACCAATGTATTGGGAATATGCATGTCCTTGTGGTTTCTTAACAAATATGGTTCTAAGAGTGATTAAAACTGAGGCGTGTAATGCTGCATATTATGATAATGATAAGTATTTCTTTCCTAGAGAGTGGTGGACCATATATGTTCAACACGATGGAACAAATTTGCTAACCAATAATTCTTTTCCCCTTAAGATATTTAAAACTAGTTGTCAAGAATCTACTAATAGTAATACTTTTTTCTGTAGTATGGCTACTGATTTTACATTAACTGGTGCGGCTCCGGATAATAAAGTGATACCGTGGGGAACTTTTGAAAATTATGGTGTAAATCCTTGTAGATATGACCTGGAAAACGATCCCTATTTTTGGGAAGATGATACTTACATTAGCATACTACCATCAACAAATATTGAACTTATTGATGATCAGTTAGCTTGTATCGATCTGGAAGATTGTATTGCGAATGGGTACGGCTATTATCATCACCCAACGGTCCCGGATTATGCCGACATGGAAGATCTTTTTATCAGATGTGATCAAACAGAACCAACAGGCGTATGGGCATCTGGCTATTATATCACAAGCTACTCACTCTTCCCATGTTCTGGAGGATATTAGTTATTTATATTTCGCAAGATGTTGTATTGATCCATCTTAACCACAAATGAAATAGAAAATAAAATGAATAAAAACAATAATAGAATAGTATTCATAACAGGTATCTGGGATCTAAATAGAGATACTAGCAAACCTGAATGGCAGAGATCCTTTGATCATTATGTAACTAATTTTATTAGATTATTATCTGAAATGAAAGATCATAATTTAATTATTTTTATAGATCCATCATTAGAAGATTTGATATGGAAATATAGAGAAAAAAATAATACAAAAATCTATTATCATTCTAAGGACCAGTTTAAAGGATCTTTTTTTCCATTTTTTGATCAAGTTCAAGAGATTAGAAATAATCCAGAGTGGTATAATCAAGTTGGCTGGTTAAAAGATAGTACTCAAGCCTCACTGGAATATTATAATCCCATGGTAATGAGTAAGATGTTTTTATTACACAATGCTAAACTATTTAATCCATTTGATAGTGAATATTTTTATTGGATAGATGGTGGAATAACCAATACTCTGAGTTTGGGTTATTTTCATAATCAAACAGTATTAAATAATCTAATTAGTCTTAGTTCTAAATTTTTATTCATATGTTTTCCATATGAAACAAATAGCGAGATTCATGGATTTAATATTGACGGAATGAGAAAATATGCCAACAATGAAAATGTTAATAGAGTAGCTCGTGGTGGATTTTTTGGAGGTCACAAAAGCCATATTAGTGAAGCAAATAACCTATACTACAATTTACTAAATTCTACTCTTAATGACGGATATATGGGAACTGAAGAAAGTATCTTTACGTTGATGACATATTTAGATCCGTATACCTATAATTTTGAAACTATTAATGATGATGGATTAATATATACTTTCTTTGAGAAGTTACAAAATAATAGTTATAGTAATAGAATTAAAAATAGAGTTAATCTATATATCAATACATTTAACTCTCCTGATCAATTACAGCTATTATTAGACTCTTTTGAAAAATATACTCCGGAATTTCTAAATAATTCTGTAGAAAAAATACTAATAAATAATAGTACACATACTGATCTATTTGAACAATATGATACTATATCAGCAAAATATAATTTAGCAGAAAAAAGGATGGGGAATTTAGGAATTTGTGGGGCCAGACAATGGGCCGCAGAACATTTTGATCAATCATCCTCTGACTTTATGGTGTTTTTTGAGGATGATATGCTTATGGACCTGAATGGTTTTTGTGCATTTGGATTCAATAAGAACACGAATAGATTGTATAGTACCGTTATAGATATTATGAATAAAGAAAATTATGACTTTCTGAAATTCAGTTTTAGTGAATTTTATGGTCATAATGGAGATCAGTGGAGTTGGCATAATGTTCCAGAAACTAGAAAAAATGAATATTTTGGCAACAATTTAACAAAAAAACCACCAACACTATTTCATAATATTAAGAGCTTAAATGGAATACCATATGCTGCTGGAGAGATTTACTATAGTAACTGGCCTCTTATAATAAATAAAGAAGGTAATAGGAAATGTTTTTTGGATACAAAATGGGCTCGGCCATATGAACAAACATGGATGAGTCATATTTATACTTTAACTAAAGAGAAAAGAGTAAAACCAGCAATACTATTAGCTAGTCCCATAACACATAATAGAGTATATCATTATCATGGATCAGAACGAAAAGAAAATTGATACAATCTTTATTCAGATAGCCTCCTACAGAGATCCTCAATTATTATACACAATTAAAGATTGTTTAGATAAAGCACAATATCCAGAAAATTTAAGATTTGCTATTTGTTGGCAGCATTGTGATAATGATACTTGGGATCATCTTAATGACTATATTTATGATAGTAGATTTAAAATTATAGATATAGACTACAAAGACAGTAAAGGAGTTTGTTGGGCTAGAAATTTGGTTCAAAACTTATACCAGGGAGAAACCTATACGCTACAAATAGATAGTCATCATAGGTTTGCACAAAATTGGGATACAACACTAATAGAGATGTTGAAATCACTACAGGATAAAGGATATCACAAACCACTTATTACTGCCTATATTCCAAGTTTTGATCCAGATAATGATCCTGCGGCCAGAGTTCAGGAACCTTGGAAGATGACCTTTGATAGATTTATACCAGAAGGAGCAGTATTCTTCCTTCCTGCGTCATTTAATCCAACAATCGATAAATTAGATGAACCATTAATGGGACGGTTCTATAGTGCTCATTTTGCGTTTACTCTTGGAATATTTTCTAAAGAAGTAAAACATGATCCAGAATACTATTTTCATGGTGAAGAAATTAGCATAGCAGCAAGAGCATTTACTCATGGTTATGATATCTTTTATCCTCATAAAGTAGTTTGCTGGCATGAATATACCAGAAAAGGACGAAGCAAACAGTGGGATGATGATAAATATTGGGTAGATCGTAATAATCATTGTCACCTAAGAAATAGAAAACTATTTGGTATGGATGGATTAGTTAACGATATTGATTTTGGTAAATATGGATTTGGCGATATACGATCATTAAGAGATTATGAAAAATATGCTGGATTAAATTTTAGTACCAGATCAATTACTCAAGATGTGGTTGATCATAAACCTCCCAAATTGGACAATATGCTTATTGATGATTCCACCTTTAAGGGTAGTCTATTAAATATTTTTAAACATTGTATTGATATAGGATATAATCAAGTTCCACTAGAAGACTATGATTTTTGGGCTGTTGCTTTTAAGGATGAAAATGGACACGATATGTATAGACACGATGCTGATAAAGATGAAATTATAAGAATGAAAAATGATCCTGATGGATATTGTAAAGTATGGAGAACCTTTGAAACCTCTAAAAGACCATCTAGTTGGTTAGTTTGGCCTCATAGTGCTAGCCAAGGATGGAGTGAACCAATAATAGGAAATATATAATGAATGGTGGATTTGTATATAATAACCTTTATATTAGTCAGCATCCTGATACTCCAAAGGTTTTTAAAACTTTTTTGAATACTGTTAGACCAAATAGAATATTAGAAATTGGTACTTTTCATGGAGGATTAACAATATTATTAAGAGATATTCTAGATGAGTTAGGTTTACAAGACAACACAATAAGAACCTATGATATTAATGAACAAATTTTTCTAAAGCCATTAATACAAGATAGAAATATTGATATTTTTACCAAAAATTTATTTACTGTGAATTATGCTGATTGGTATAACGAATCTAGTAAACAGGAAATATACGATTACTTAATTCAAGATGGAGTTTCTTTGATTTTATGTGATGGTGGTTGTAAAAGGTGCGAATTTAATCTAATTTCTCCGCTCCTTAAAAGTGGAGATATTATTATGGCACACGATTATGCTCCAAATAGTGAATATTTTGAAAAATATATAAAAGATAAGATATGGAATTGGCATGAGATACAAGATAAAGATATAATAGAAGTAAGTGAACAATATGGCTTAGAGCCCTTTTGTCAAGAACTAATGCAAAATATAGCGTGGTGCAGTAGAAGGAGGGAAAATGGATGAGATATGGGTGGCCGGGTATCCTTCATTTGTTGGCGGTGCAGATACTGAGCTTGATCATAATATAGACTTATGGAGAATGCACAACATCGATGTTAATCTTGTGCCTATGTTTGGTTGTGATAAAAAAATGAAATCTTTATGTGATAAAAGAGGGTGCAAAACTATCGAATATAGTAAAGATATCTTTAGGGATAAAGTTGTAGTATCTTTTTGTAATGGAGAGTTCTTAAAAAAATTACCAGAAATAATGGAGTATGGAAAACCTAAAAGGGTCATATGGTTCAACTGTATGACATGGTTATTTGATAATGAAATAATAGCAATTAATAATAATTGGATAGATTTTCATGGGTTTGTTTCAGAATATCAAAAAAATATGCTATTAGAACAAATTCAACAAAAGACTGATAAAAATATCAATATTCTTGAAGGATATAAACCATACTTTAATCCTAATAATTTAAGTCAAAATTTAGTATTTTCTTATCGAAAACCAAGTGATTATTTTTGTATGGGTAGGGTTTCAAGGGATGATGCGTCAAAATTTTCTTCAGATATGTGGAATATATTTTATAAGGTTAATTCTCCGTTACCTACAAAAACTTTTATATTGGGTTTTGGAGAGAATGCATTTAAAAAATGTGGTCAGGCACCAAACGGATTAGATTGGCAAACATGGAGTCCCGGAGCGATACCAGTTAAAGAACTATATAATAAATTGCATTGTTTGATTCATAAAACAGGCGGCAGTAGAGAAAGTTATTGTAGGATTGTGCCTGAATGTTATGCTGCTGGAGTTCCTATTATAGCAGAGAATAACTATGCATTTAAAGAATTGGTAATAAATGAAGAAACCGGATTTCTCTGTGAAAGTTCAGACGAAATGAGTTATAGAGCAAGCGAACTAGCATTTGATGAAAAATTAAGAAAAAAAATAATTTATAATGCTTATAATTATCTGATGGATTGTATATCTAACAAAAAACAATGCATAAGATGTTGGATGAATATATTTAATCAATAAAGGAGAAATAAATGAATGAATTACCAAGCATATCATGTAAATGTATAACTTATGGTAGAGTAGATCTTTTGGAAGAAAGCATTCAGTCTTTTTTAAGACAGAAATATAGTGGAAAAAAAGAATTAGTTATTATTAATGATTATCCATTACAAAAGCTTTACTATGATCATCCTGAGATTCGAATTATTAATTTAGATACCACGTTTCCAACAATTGGACATAAAGAAAATTTTGCTGTTAATAGTTGTCAATACGATATCATAGCTGTATGGGATGATGACGATATAGCACTACCTAATCATTTATCAAATATAGCTCAATATTTTAAAGATGGTAGTGATCTGTTACACTGGGGTAGGGGTGTATTTTTTAATGAGCCAGATAATCTAGTAATTACAGGCTTAGGAAATTCTGGGATCGTATATAGCAAAAAAATTTGGAAAAAAATTGGTGGACATTTTCTAGAAAATGCTGGATACGATATGAGTTTTGTTATTAAGATTAAAGAAATATCAGATAAAATTATTATAGCTAATCCACCAGATAACGAAGTAAGTTGGTTTTATATGTGGGGAGATAGATGCTATCATATGAGTGGTCAAGGCGCTGATACAGGTCAGGGCCCGTCTGCATTAGAAAGACACATGGAATATATAGAAAAACTTAGACTAGAGGATAAAATTCAAATAGGTGATATAGTACTTAACCCACACTGGAAAAAAGATTATATTGAATTATTAAAATTAAAATTAACTATAAAATACTAGATGGAACAGTATATGATATAATCAATATTTTTGTTTATTAACAAGCCATTTTAAGGACAAGGAGAGCTAGATACCGAAGGTGTTACTGTTGGTGTTGTTGTTGGAGAAACAAGGGGTGTGCCCGTAACACTATTTGTTGGGGTTTGGCTTAATGTTGGTAATGGCGTGCTAGTTATCGTTGGAGACATAGCTGGTGTTGCTGGAGGAGTTGCTGTTGGAGTTTTTGTAAATCCTTTACTAGAATCAGGAGTGCCCGATAATGATACTGTTGGTGTTGCTGTATTAGAAGCAGAAATACTTATTGTTGGAGTACTTGTTACTGTCAAAGAAACTGTTCCTGTTTTTGTAAAACTAATAGTAGGAGTACCAGTAAAAGATCTAGAAGGCGTAGGAGTTAAGGTAATAGTTGATGATGGTGTTCTAGTAGGAGTTAATGTTGGCTGTGGCGTTTTAGTACGTGTAGGTGTAGGTGTTCCACTATTTGGTGGAGACGATGTTGGCGTACTAGAAGACGCTGGACTAGAACCCGCCGAAACCACTGGCACAGCAGTTCCAGCAACAGGAGTTGTATAAGAACAATTAGCAGCAGCACTCTGAGATAGTGATGGAGTTGTAGTAGGTGTGGATGTAGGGGTTTTAGCTAATGATTTAGATGGAGTGGCTGTTCTTGTTAAGGTCACAGATGGTGTAACACTGTTTGTTGGGGTTCTAGTTATTGTTGGTGTTGGACAAGTAGCCATATTAATCTCGCTTTATTTTAATTTTTCCATTTTCATAGCTATAGCTGGACTACCATTAGTACAAGAATAAGGTAAATTCATTTTATTTAGTACATTGACTATAGAACCCTTGGCCAATGTAATATCACAAGGATCCAAGCCAGCAGCATGTTCAACATATATGGTTCCAGACGCTATAGGATCAGATATATTACTAGTTTGATAATAGTTTCCATATATTGTTGGAGTTACTGGTTCTGGATGTTTTTCTAATACAATATATTTTTCTGTGGAAGTATCAAAATATGCATAAACTAGTTCTCCTGGAATATGTTTTTTACCTATTCTATCTACAATATTGATCATTACCTTAGCTTTGTATTCTGAGCTTCTGGAACTGCTACTAGAGCTACTACTACTGGAACTGGTACTACTACTGGAACTACTGCTATCACTAGAACTACTAGAGCTACTACTACTGGAACTGCTACTACTACTGGAACTGCTACTACTACTGGAACTACTGCTATCACTAGAACTACTAGAACTACTGCTTTCACAAGAGTTTGTCTCTATAATAATAGGATCAATATCCGTAGAATATGATACTATGATGCGTTTACGGGTTGCTACAAGTCCATCACTTGTTAACGATAAATCAGTAATAACTTCAATACCATCATCGCTACTACTACTACTACTACTACTACTACTACTATCTTTATCGCACGGACACTCGGCAAGAGTATCAAACGGTCCAGCAGTAGCATTTGACCTACCGCAAAAAGAAGCCTCGTCTGATCTTACGCAAAAGAATTCTGTTCCATTATTTTTTGGACAACAATAATATTGATCAGGATTACATGAACCAAGGCTAATAACTATCCATTCATATTCTTTAATCGCTTCAGAATCACATTTTTCCTCATTTATGATAGGATTTATTTTTACTCCTTCTCTATCAAAAAGTTGTTTACCATAAGGAATAACAACACCCTTTCCTTCTCCAAAACACTCCACAGGTTCGACGATTTTGGCAACAACAATTTTATATGATTGCGGACTTACCCATAAACCTCTTTCCCTATCAAATCTGAGATCAATGGGTGCTGCTGGCCATGTAGCTGGTTTTTGTAGCCAATTTGGTAAAAATCTATCTTTTAAAGATTCCTTTTGAAATTTACCCGTAGAGGTATCACTATCTGTATCCGCTTCGTTTGGAATTGGTTTGCCATCTAAATCATAACCCCAACTATGAAGCACTATTGGCCCCCTCATACCCAGAAATCTATAATCTTTTGCGTATTTTTGTTCATCATCAGCAGAAGAATATAAACTATTAATTAATCCTTCTTGTGGTACAGTGTCCCCTCTGCCTATTAAATCAATACTGTGCCCAACACCACTGCCCTTGTGATGATGTTCATTCTCACCAAACTTATTAGTTAGTGGATTAACATATTTTTGTGTTATATTAGTATTATACTGTTCATGAACTATTGATCTAGTGCTACAATCTCCGGTTACACTAAATGGTGGCATAGGAGATACTGGAGAAGACTTATGTCCATCAGGAGCAAAGCTTGTATATCTTGGTAAACCACCATCTCCACTGATAGATACAGGACCATATAATGCATCTAAGCTAACATATGCTTTTTTAGCATAGTTAAACGTCATTTCTTCTACACTTTTTCTTAGTGTAGATATTCCGACCACAGTAGTTTGACCATAAAGATCATTATTTGTTTGATCTTTTCCTACTTTATACCAATCATATATTTCTCCAACTAGTACTCTTTGTAAAGTTCCCCCATTATTTTTTTGTACTCTTGGAGGATTAGTCGCTTTCAGTTTTCTACTAATTTTATTTTGAGTAATCTGATTATTACGCAAAAATTTGATTTGTTCATTACGATTTCTTGTAATATCTTTTACTTTATCTAATAGATGTCTATTAAGAGAACCAAATTTGGGTGTATAGGTTCTAAATTCATAGTTTGTTGATATACCCTGAGATCCATAACTAAAATTAATAGAGGACAATGTGGGTCCTGCTCCACCCAAAGCCATACCAAGATTGCCTAGGGCTGGCATACCAGGAACAGTAACACTTCCAGTTTCTGACTTTACTAAACCGATAGCAGAAGATTCTACTATTGATCTACCAGCAGTATTCATTGCTTGTACTGATCCGTATACCCAAGGACACAAATCACTATTTATTTCTACCTGGGTTCCACCACAACTAGATCCAAAATTATTAGAAGCATATGGTCCATAAGTTGCTATATTGCTTTTCATCGGAATAACAGCCGCAGCAGGAGCAACAGCAGCAGGAGTCCATGATAAAGCATTTATCGCATTGGCATCTACTGCTCCCTGAGCAACTTGAATATTTTGACCATTCTGGTTACTCTCATTTACACCTTGACTAAGAGAGGTGGCTTTTCCCTCGTCTGGAGGATTTGCGGTATTACGATAATAAGACGAGTCACCATCAGACACCAAATTGGCTAATTCTGGTTTTAAATTAGCTTGATCGTTGCACGGAGTAGCCTCACACATATCGCCAAATTTAATCACAGCATATAGTCTATTCCCAATGAAATAAATTTTTTCATCAACTTCTGCTCTAATCCAAGCAGCATCATTAATATGAATAATTTCATCTAATGGTAGTTTAGTTAAATCTAATTTTCCACACTCTACTCCGGCCATATTTATCTTTCTATATTATTGTGGAGGTGTAATTGGTGTATCTGATACGGAGCCTTCGCCCTCAGCATGAACTTTATTTTCTAGCTTTCCTGCCGCTCCACCTTCTGGAATATCAAATTTACCAGCAACATTGAATATAGCAAAAGCATTAATTCTATTATCATCTGATCTAAAAAATCCGAGTTCTGGATCTCTAAGACCCAAAACTGGAACATCTCCATCTACCCATCCACCCTCGTTTGTTGGAACATCCGTAAAGATTTTTTCTTGAAATTTTTCACCCTGATGATAACATATGGTTTGATTTAATGGAACTAACCATTGTTTGCCATAATAGGTTGTGCCTAGATTTTGTACAAATCTATGAATAGCCTCTAAGTCCATTAGTTGTTTTGGTTTGCCCATTTCTGCTCCACCTTGTCTTGGATTAAGATACATATCCACTAATTTTTTATATTGTTCAGCGTTATTGATATTACCATTAGCCCTAAAAGCTTCTAGAGCTTTTTTTATTTCTTGTTGACACTCTAAATATGTTTGTTTAATAGCGTTATTTAGTGTATTAGCTGGTGGCTGACCCTCATCAACTTTATCAGTTTCTGGATCTAATGCTCTCTTATGCCATAAGTCAAAAGAGGCCATTGCTGATCTTATATCTAATTCTGATATTTCATATGGTCCGTTGGGACCAACCTGAAGTGGTCCTGGTGTTGGATCCCCATCCTCTTCTTCTGGTGGAATATCAGCACCTCTTACGCCACTTAATGGTTGGAATAAACTAGCATTTAGAGCATCTATTCTTTTTCTAATCCAAAATCCAGTTACTCCTTTTTTTGCATAGGCGACAACTGGTATTAGTTGATCTCCAGAGATATCTTCGCCAAAAAAGAACTTAAAATTATTTACATAACTAAGATAGTGTTGTTTTTCTCCAAAAATTAATGTTTTAGTTTTTTCATTTCTTAATTCTTGTCCATAACTTAATTCTGTAGCCTGTCCATTAAACTCAGTAATAATAGAAGCAAAACTGGGTGGAGGTTGTCTTAAGTCTATTAATCCAACAGAAATAATAGCTCCAGGATTTAGTGTAACATAAAATTCAAAACCTAAAATATCACAAACATCTTGCAATAGCTGTAAAATAGTGACAGACGGTCCAGAAACTCGATAGTAGTCTGGTACGTTTTGTGGAAAAGAATTAAAATCTATACTAAACAAAAATCCTGTGGGACTACATACTATTGGAGACATCTCTTTTAATTTATCGATAATTTTATTATATGGCATACCTCTTTCAGACGAACCAGAATCACCAAATACACTGCATTGTTCGCTCAATACCTTTCCCTCATATGCCGCATAAACATTAAAGTAATTTACGGAAGTAACCGGAGAACCTAAATAAGAATCAACTATTACTATGCAATTTTCTAATAATTGTCTAGGATCAGATACCTTCACATTATATGTTTTACCAGAACCACCCTGACTAACTGTCCAATTGGTCAATATTCCGCCAAAACTAAAACCATAACCAGTATCAAAATAAACGGGCGCGCCAACATCTATTAATCCTGCTATTGGTGAAAAAGCATCTCCTTCTTCGCAGTCGTCTACTAGATCCACATTAAGAGTGCTTTCTGTAGCTCCTACTCCTAAACTAGTATTGAATGATAATACAGTAGAGTTCAAAAATTTAATCGGTGATGTTATAATATCAGCCATTATTTTTATCCTCGTATAATGTACAAGCTGGATTGCATGTATAACTCAAATTAATAGTAAAAGACCCATTTAATGGATTTGAGGTATATTGTTTTTGTGTTATAGTATATGTTCCTGGTGGTGGCAAGGTGATTGGTAAGTATCCAGCATCATAACAATTTACATCAAAATTATCTAATATATAATCCATATCAATTTTTGAGGGTTTTCCTTTTGGACTTTTATCTATTCCTTGGATGGTAATTGTTACCTTTTTCGATGTGTATGTACCAAGTTCTTGAATAATCGCACAACTGTTACTGTTTGGTATATTAAATACAGCAGTAACTTTTGTAGGATTAGTTATTTGTATCGATATATCTTGAAATTTGGATGAACAATACTTGCTATTAGTATATTCTATACTATAATTAATAGTACCAGCATTATAATCGTGTGTCAAGTTAAAAGTACTAGGATGTGGTGGATCCGGTATGCAATCCTGAATTTGTGGTGTTGTACCTAGTTTATCTGCGGTTATTCCTAAATTATCTTTATATTGCTTCTTTAAGTCTCTTTTATCGCATTCTCCAGTATTATTCCCATAAACTTGTATCAGCTTATCTAATAAATTTTTAGCATTATTATACTTATTACTATTGGCCTCTCTGTGTATAAATAGATTTCCTTTATTTGGTAATTCTATTGGAGTTGGATTATTAATAATTCCACCTTCTATTAATCCTTCAATAGTGCCATTAAGACTTATACTAATATTTTTCTTATTAGATTCCATTGTATTTTTAATAGACTTATTAATTGTGTGTTTAGTTTCCGGCGAACTCCAAGCTCCGTGAGTATTGGTTGTTTTTACAATAGCTGTATATGTTGCAGAAAAGGAGCCCTCGGATTCTGAAATATCACATGAAATTTTTTCATTAAATACCTTATATTCCGCTAATCCGCCCATAAGTCCTGATCCACTAGGGACTATGTTATTGGATAGGGTTTGCAAGCCACTACATGCTGAAATACTGTTATCTTTCAGTACATTCTGAATCAGTCCTTTTACTTGTGTGAATAATCTTTCTTGCACAAAATTTTTAGCTTGTTCATATGCTGGTAATAATTTAGCATCGTGATTTGTTGTAGAATCTTCTGTTTCATTATAATCCCAATGATGTTTGCCAGTAGCAGAAATAGTGTACTGAATATTAAATGCACTATTATTAATATTCATATCTATATTTTCATCATTTTTTCGTAATTTATTAAATGCTTCATTTTCATCAAAAGTAAAAGACCAACTATCACTAAATATCTTTAATTTATATTTATCTAATAAGAAACTATAGCTAGAATTATCTAGAAAAACAGAACAGTTATCCGAAGAAGGAGTGTCTCCAAAATCAATGTGGTTGAACTCTATAGAAGCACTATATTCAGCATAGTGTATCCAGTTATTACTCGATGGTTCTATACTAAAAGATCTAAGTATACCACCCCTGGCTCTAAGAATATGTGTTGAATTAGTATCGTTTTTAATAACATGTAAAACACTACCATTTTGACTAAGTATTTTTCTAAGAGTATGTATATGATCAATCACAGCACCAATGCCGTAAGTTTCACTTTCTACCACAGCATTGTCTGTATGATTTCTTAGATCAAGTCCAGTAATAACACCTTTTAAATTAATAATATATGTATATCCTATAATAGTTTCATTACTATAGTTGAATTCTACAGAAATATCCATATCTGGCGCTGGAATTAGCCTATTCTCATTTTTTATAGGCCCATAATATATTTTGATATCTGGTTTATATGTACTCATATACGTTTACCTTGACACATATTCTAAGGAAATACTATACGAACCGTCGAGCATATTATGATTGTAATCTTCTTTGGTTTTGATCCAATTATTATTATTTAGATTAATTAGATCATCTATGTTAGACATTGGAATTTCAAAAGGACTATTACAAAAATCATCAATATTGCATCTTCTATTAGATGGTGATGCTCCTTCTATTGATATGGATATGGTTCTTGATGTTTTCATGCCTAAATTTTGGATTATTGGTCCGCCAATACGACCAGGAACCACAAACTCCTGTATAATATCAACAGGATCGTTTCTAACTATACTTATATTATTAAATCCCGAATCTATCGATAATGTATTAGCTCTATCATAAGTAGCATTGTATGTAATAGTACCATTATGATAATTATGATCTAGACTAAAATTAGATGGTTTTGGATATTCTCCTGTGGCATTAGGAACATCTATAAATAATGCTGCTTTATTTATACCTAATTTATTTTTAATATCATCTCTAAGATCAGAAGTGTCACCAACATTATCTATATAGTAACTATAAGCATTGCTGTATTTACTTTCTAATCCACTAACGCTAGTGATTAAAGTGCCAGTTTGTGGTAATATAAAATCACTAACATTATAATATATAAATCCTCCTCTAACTAATCCTGTTATGGTCCCTTGTATGGCCAAGGATGCAGTTTTACCACCTCCATCATTTCCTTCATTATCTGTTTTACTAAAAGTGTGCAATGCCGCATTAGACAGTGGATTCTTGGTTTTATCATATCTCTTTATTAAAGCTTCATACTGAATAGAGAATGTTCCATCTGACTCCGAAGTATTACATGTAATTTTTTCATTATATACATCATATAAAGGATTAGTTCCACAGTCCTTTATAGTTTCAAAGGTGTTAGCATCCATAGAGTCAAACATTCCAGATTCTCGTGGAAGAACACCAGATGCTGAAAGTTTGTGCAAAATAGATATATTTCTGGTGGCATCACAACTAGAAATAATATCTTTTTCAATAGGCAGAATGCCCTGAATAAGATTATTTATTTGTTTATATAGCTTATCTTGTACAAACAGTCTGGCTTGTTGCCATGCTGGTACTATTTTATCATTCACATAATACTGTTTACCTGTGGCAGATATGTCATAATTTACTCTAAAAGTATTGTTATAAAATCCCAGCGATTGATTATAGATATCATCTTCTATATTAATAGTCCATTGATCATTAAATGCTTTTATTTTAAATTTTTTGAAGTCTACTAAATGATCTGAAACCACATTATAGTTTTGCAGTTGGTGAAAAATACTAGTATCACAAGAAATATTTGGGTTGCCAGAACATCCTGTAAGATTGACCTCATTAAATTCTAATTCTATGGTAAAGGGAGAGTAATTGATCCACTTATCATCAGATTGATTAAACTGAATAGTTTTTATACTAGCGCCACTAGCGGCGAATATAGTACTATCTCCATCTTTTACTAATAAATTTTTACCATTAAGATTAAATATCTCGGTAATCGTTTTGATATGATCAACAGTATATTCTGGCCCGTACTGTAAATTACTATTCTCTGATGGTATACCTGTAGCCGCAATAGCATTTGCATATCCGTTTAATGTAACATTATATGTATATCCTATGATATTATCATTAGCATAATAAATTTCAGGATTAATTGAAATCGACGGTGCGGGTTTTATAATTTTATTATTATAACTAACTATAATAGACATTTTATTTATTTCCCTTGGATGATGGTTTTGATCCTGGTCTAACTCCCAATGCACCACCAGTAGTATTCCAGAGAGATGCCATTTTTTCACTAACAACGGTATTAATCATATCTTTGATACCTTGTTGTAGAGCTTCAAAAGCTGCTGCTCCACTAACTCGAACATCAACCACATGATTACCTTCCATCTTAATAGATTCTGGTATAGTTGGGAATTGAAAACTAACTAATTGATTAACATATTCACCAAATTTAGCATTGAACTCATTCAATCCTTTTAGCGATGCTGGATCTAGAGTTAGTAATTGACCAGTTTGTTCTGTGGGCTGAGTTGTTGTGAAGGCTGTTTGTCTTCTAACTTGATTATCGTTTTGTACAGTTTGTGGTAAACTTGAGGGGACTGGTGGTGATGAAACTGGACTACCATAACGAGAAACAGATTCGGTTGCTGGTTGAACTGCATTGTCTACAGATAGTGCATTTTGTTCTTGACTAGTTAGTGTTTCTCCTGCTGCTTTTCTACGTCTCAATTCATCCATATCTTTTTGGTGTTGTTGTGCAATAACACCGGCTCTATTCATAGCTTCTTGTTGCTGTGGTGTTAATTGGGATAATGCGGTTTGAGAAACTTGAACTTCTGGTTTAGTTCCACTAACTGTTGCGGATATCTGGCCTTCTTGTTGTGGTTTTAATATTTGTTCTTGTTCTGAAATTAGCATATTTTGTTTTTCTAATGTTTTTTTATCAAGATCTACTTGTCTTTGGGCTTCTTCAACATTCTTATTGCCCTTTAGAGTTCCAGCGCCCATAGCAGCAATTCTAGCATATTTTAAGCGTTTTTCATTTTTTGCTAATTGTTTTTTTCTATCATCTCTAATTTTGCTAATTCTTGATATTTCAGATTTTGCTATCTTTTCTAGTTCTTGTTTCGCTTTCGCTTTTCGTTGCTCGCTTGGAGATAATTGAGCTGTTGTTGTTGATGGTGTGGTACTAGTTGTTGTTTGTGGTTTTTGTTGAGCGGAAGTCTGTTGTAGTCTTTTTCTAATTTCTTCTTTTCTCTTGTTTAACTCATCTAGAGTTGCTGGTGGATTTTGTCTAGCTTGCGCACTTTGAGCTGTTGCTGTGGATACTCTTTGTGCTCTGGTTGCATCTTCTTGTTTTTTCTGTTCAGCCTTGGTTTTTTCTTTTTCTTGCTTCTCTTGCTGTATCATAGTATCAGCAGCAGCAGATTCGGCTTCAGCTTGTTGCTTAATTGTTTTTTGTGTATCTCTCTTGCGTTTTAGATCTTTAAGTTCACGTTCTTTAATAGCAACTTCTGTTGATGCTCCTTGTTCCCATCCTAATTTACTTTTTGCTTTTGTAACCTCTGTTTCTTTATCTTTAATTTTTTGATCTAATTTAGCTGTCTGTTTTTCAGCATCTTGTTTTTTCTTTTCCGCTTCTGCTTTGGCACTTTCTGCTTTGGATGTTGGTTTAGTCTCTGGTTTAGTCTCTGCATCAGTTCTTGCATCTTTAACAGCTTCTGTTAATATTCTGGGAAATTCTGTGGCTAAAAATGTTTGTAAGCCGATCATGGCTTCTTGAATATGTAGTGCTTGTAATTCATTAAGCATAGCAAGCTCTTCATTCGCCTTGACTTGAGTTGCAACAGCTTCTCTATAAGCTTTAACATTTGGGTCCTCTTCACTAACACCACCTTCGATACGTTTGATAAAATCATCCACGGTCATGCTAATTCCGCCCTTTTGAATCATACTTTGTCCAGTAAGACCTTGGGCTTCTAAACTTTTTCTCATCAACATACCACGTTGTTTACGATATTCCTCTGTGCTAAGGAACTCTTTATCTTGTTCTAGTCCGGCAAAAGCATCTTGCCTGAAAGTTCTACTCTTAAATTGTTCTGCTCCAGCAGTTTTAGCCAATTCAAGCGCTGCTGATTGTCTATTCATCTTGAACAGTTCTTCTGGACCAGAAGTAAATATTTTTTCGAATCTATTTCCTATGCCCTCTATTTGACGTTGTTGTTCCTGAATTTTAGATAATGCATTAGCCGCTTTAGTACCATCATTAGCTAATTTTTCCAGTGCTTGTCTACCTTCATTTATAGCTACGTTATTAGCTCCAATAGCAGCAATATTTTTTTGTTGTTCTGCTAAGAGCTGCGCGCCAGCATCAGGTCCACCACCAGCCATACCCACATTACCCAGCGTTACATTAGCAGCTTGTAATTGTTGATTTTGTGCTGTTGCGGCTACTATACCATTAGCTATTGCTGTTGGATCAGTTGTTCCGCCAGGCACAAGACCCTGTGTGAGATTTCTAACCTCAAAATCAAACGGTTCATTCAGCTGTTGTAATGTTGGACTATTACCTAGCGCTTTGGCCAAATCTAGCTCTGCATTAATTCTAATTGATCCGGCTTTACGCATATACTCGTTACTTTGCATTATAACCTGATTATATTGATTTTGTAGATCAATACTCTGTTGTAAAGCATCATTATAAGTTTTAGATAGATTTTGTAAAGTTTTAGCCGCTTCAGCTGCTGTTGATGATAATTTGTCTATACCACCCTGAGCTATTTCATCTGCTAATGTTCCTAATCCTCCCTCTCTTTCTTTACCCATTTGAATTTCTAGATCTTTTAGCATCTGATTAACAGCATCTCCACCTATGCCCATTGTACCCATTTGATCTCGTAAACTCTTAATAATATCTCCAGCATCAGCTCCAGGGGCCCTTAGCATTGCTGGTAATTTATCTTGTAAAAATTTTGCGGCTTGGGCTTGTTGTCCAAGATTTTTAGCTTCTTCAGTGCCTCCAAGTTTGCCTACCATCTCATCTGTAGCCATCTTAACTTGATCAGACGAATAAGCGGCCATATTACCAAGGATTCTTTCTGATCCACTACGATCAACTTTCTGAACACTGGCTTTACCTCCCAAACTATCAATTGTTGATTGGGTTTTATCCATCATATCAGAAATTTCATCGCCAAATTTTTGAGCTCTGGCTCCAACTCGTCTATAAACATCTAATAAGCTTTCGGTAGCTAGTGCTATTTCTTTTGTTGAACGAGCTAATAATTGTTGTTTAGCAAAAAGTTCTCCTTGAACTCTTACTGCTTCTTGGCCTTCTTTAATCGCAGCAGATCTATTTGATGAAATTTCCTTAGTTATTTGCTCATCTGTTGCTCCGGACTCTTTTCTCTTTTTCATATAGGCATCAAGAGCCGCTCTTTCTTTTGCTTGAGCTGTAATAGCTTTTTCTTGTGCTGCTGTAAGTTGTTTTGTTCCATTTGCTGCTTCTGCTGCTTTGAGAGCTCCTTGAACATATTGATCAACAATAGGATTAAGTTCTCCGGTACCATTTTTAAGACTATCAAATATTTTTCCAAGTTCCTCAGTTGACTTGCCTTTCATCTGAGTTTCTGCAAGTTTAACTGCGGATTCTTGTCGTTGTCCTGCTCCACTAACCATTACTCCCATAGCTTCAGTGCGTTGAGCTTCTGATGGAGTAGATAAATAGTCCATTAGCATTCCACCGGGACTAAGACCAAAACCAGTTTGTAATCCGCCCATAAGTATTTTACCAATATCGCCTTCTTTAATTCCAGATGATAGTTGATCGGTACCACTAGATAAGGTAGAACCGATATTTTCAAAACCAACTTTACTGAATGCTATAGACTCAATATCTTTGCTTGCATCTAGTACTGAACCAAATGCTTTTTGAGCATTTTGGAAATTAACATCACTAGCATCAGCATCTAATTTCTTAAATGCTTCATCTAGATTTCCAGTACTTTTAGCCATATTTTCTAAAGCATTAGTGAATATAGCTTGATTTTTAGCACTAAACCAACCATTAATACCACCAATAAGAGCGCCTCCTATACCACCAATCAAAGTACCTATTGGTCCAGCAAAAGATCCTAACTGAGCACCCATAGCAGCTCCAGCACCGGCTCCACCAAGTGCGCCCAAAGCTCCAGCAGTATTAGGGTCCGATGTTACTGATTTTGGTAAAAGTTGTTTAAGACCTTCTGCCCCAACAGCAACAGCGCTTCCTATACCACCAAATCCACCCATCTTAGCAAAAAGTTGACTACCAGCCCCTCCTTTGCCACTGATAAAATCTGCCCCAGTTCCAAGTGCTTTACCAACACGAGTTCCAGCAAATGATTTGGTTAATCCTGGAGCAAACTGAGCAAAAGCGCCAAATCTTTGACCCTCTCTACTTTGAACAAATTCTTGAGTCTTAGCCATTCTAGCATTAACGCCACGCTCACCAAATTGTCTTTCTAATAACCCAATATCTGTGCCAGTTTCTTTAGATACTTGGGCTCTGGCCGCAGCTTGTGCTTCTGTTCGTGAAAGTCCTCCATTTTTTCCTGTGCCTTGTACCGCTTTATTCAAAGCTTCTTGAGCTGATTGTAAATTACCAGTTGATAATTCTTGTGCTACTTCTTTAGCTCCTGCTGCTAATTTATCCATACCATCTTTAGTAGCAGCTAAATCTGGTCTTAATTCAATCATTTGTTGTAATACCGCTTCACTCTCAGCAGCCAATCTACTTTGAGCATCTGCTAAACGAGTAGCCGCAGCTGCTGCTTCTGCTGAACCTTTTGGTGCTGATTCTAGTTGTTTTTGTGCCTCAGTTATGGTTTGACCAATTTTCATTGCCGATTCTCTTCTAGCAACTAGTCCAGTTTGTGCTTCTGAAACTTTACCCTTGAAGAAAGTTTGATTTTCATATGTCTTTTTACCTAATTTTTGAGCTAAATCTAGTTTAATAGCAGATTCGGAGGTTCCAGTCTGTTGAGCTTTATATTTGAAAAATTCTTCGTCCGCATACGATTGTTGAGCAGCTTTGCTGTTGGTGAAGTCGAATTCATCTGGTGGGCCGCCACCGCCGCCCCCACCACTCTTAAATAAAGACTTTTCTCCTGTTTGGAGAGTTGATTGAACATATTCTGAGGCTACTGATTTTTGTGTTCTAGCTTGTTTAATCAAATTAGTTTTATCTTTTTGAGCTTGATTTAAAGACTCTTCTGTTTGTAGAGACTGTAGTATAATGCTTTCTTGCTGTTGTACTAATTCCTTTTGTCTTTTATGTGCTTCTCTCAATTCTCCTGATACTTTTTGACCAGCAGAATTTTGTGCTTGTAGTTGTTTAATCGAATTTGTCTCTTTGAGTATTTCAGCACTTAGTCTGCTTGTTTCAGCTTTTAATCCAATAAGCGTGGAGGTTATTTCTTTTATAACTTGTGACATTTTTTTGATATTATTCTGTAAATCTGGATCACCAGATGTGGCAGATATAGACGCAACATTGGCAGCAACACTTTTACGAGTAACAGACGCAGCCTTCTGTTGTGGAGCCATAGATTTTTTTACATCAATGAAAGGATCTATATCAGATGCTTCTAGTCCTCCAACAGTATGAGTTCCTAACTCATGTAAATGATCGGCTAATAAAGCCATGCCTTTTTTAGAATCAGTTGTTGAAGTTATGATAGCTCTTACTTCGGGGCTTGCTTTGGCAAAAAATTCTGCAAATAGTTCTTTACCAGTACTCAAATATCCTGCAATATCCGAAGAACTTTTACCCGCTGCTTTCCATTCATCTTCCATATCTTTTCTAATTTTATCAACCAAGGCAAACTGAAATGTTCCTTCCATTTCACTTGCAAATGCTTCACCTCCACCAAGCGCAACATCAGCAAGATGTCCAGTTTCGTGAGCAACTGTTTCTGTTGTTGCTCCTCCTTTTTCACCAGTAATTTGCAAACCAATAGCAGAGGCTTTAACGTTTTGGATAGCCTGACCTCTGGTAGTTTTTTCAAATGCTTTATTAGACCTAACATCGGGTGCAGATAGGGTTTCTCCAGCTTTTATGTCTTTTATACCTTTGAATTTACTACGAATAATATTTGCTATATTTTCAGACATATCGCCAAGAACATTTTCTAAAACAGCTTCAGCTTCTTGTACGCTTTCTAAAACTTTACCTTGTCCTCTTACTATATCTTTTTTTGCTTGTCCGCCAACTTTAAATCCCCTTATTGCACTAATTATACCACCACTATTATATTTAGAATTCAAAGCATCAACAGCTTTTTTTCTAATAACATAACCACCAACCGGTAAATCAATTGGTCCAATACTATCGCTAGTTCCACTACCTGGACCTTTGAATATTCCTCCCCCAACAGCAAAACCATTCATTCCGTTACGATCAGCCTGATTTATCTTATTAAGTTTAGAGTATCCAATTTTCTTGGCTTGAGACGGAGGAATAAATGCCTCTCCATTACTAACCATAGCTGGTATAGTACCACCAGATGCAAAACTAGATAAAGGACCGCCAGCAGCCATTCTAACTCCAGATAATCTAGCAGCAATACCCTCTATAGCATGACCTACATTATCTGAGTTGAGAGTTCTTTTAGCCTGTGTGAATACGCCCGATGGAACACCAAATAAAGCAGCAAGATCTGGTGGTAATCCTCCTTCAAAATCTACTGCTCTATTTCTTTCATTGTATTCTCCTCCGGCAGCCCCTAATAGTGCTAATATAGCTTCTAATTGATATCCTTCGGCATTGGATCTACCGAGTCTATTAAGATCCTGATCTGTTAAATTAACCAAAAGTCTGTCCGGTAATAGTTCGCTAGCTGCTTCTTGTAAATTAGCAAAATCTTTTGTTCTAAGTTTAGCTAATACTTCTTCGGATTTAGCTCCACTTAAAGAGCCTATAGATACACTAAAAGGAACACCCCCTACCTTTTTATAAACTTGTCTAGAAGCAGCCTTATAGTCAGAAGCTATGCCAACAACAGCTATAGATCGAGCAAGTCTTTTTTCTTCTTCTGTTAGATTAAATGGGTCTGCCTCGTCTACTTCTTGTCGTCCAGATAAATATTCTTTTATGATATTTTCTCTCAACGATGCTAATGTTTTGATTGTTGTTTCATTATTTCCAACAGCTTTACCAACTATAGTACCAGCTCTTAATTGAGTTGGTGTTAAAGCTTTTGATAAACTAATTGTTCTACCGCCTATTACTAAGCTACCACTATCAATTGCTAAATCTAATTCTCTAGCCCTTTTTGTAAGAATTTGAGACCATGTTTCTCCTTGTGAAGATGTTCTGCCTTTGGGGAATGGCCCTCCAACTAATTGTTGAGGGGTTAGTGATCCACCTCCGGCGAATCCTTGAACTAGACCACCTTTTAATATTTGATTAATTGTCTCTGCAAAATGTGTGGCGTGGGCGGGTTTAGCTGCTGTTCCACCATTAATAAAATCATCAAAGTATTTTAGTGCGGTTTGAGCTTTTCCAGCTTTTTGAGTTTCGTTTTCTTTCTTCAACGATTCAATATATGCTGGAATAGCCGCTTTTATCTTCTCTGCTGCTGCTGGTGGTATAACTCCAGCCAAACTAGTTTGACCTCCGCTTTTTCTAAATTCGGACAGAGGATCTTTTATGGATGCTAATAGTGTGGAAGATGCTGAAGCAACTGGAGCCTCCTCTGATTTAAGTCTAGGAGTACCAGATAATCCTAAAGCATAGTCACCTGTTACCATCTTTAAGAAAGGAGATATAGCATCTTGTTTAGCTTTTGGCAAAGCGCTACCGGGTGCCATAATCCCTTGCATAGACGCTGTTAATAGGTCTCTACTAGTTCTAAAGAATTTTTCTCTTCTTTGTTGTTGTTCTGATTTTTTAGATTTTGCAACTTTTTCAGAGCCAAACGCAGCAATTTTTTCTCTATAAAATCCTCTTCTACCATCCGGGAGGGTTACTAAGTCTTGTTCAAGTTCTGACGTTATTCTTGATTCTGGTACTTCCACAAATTCTTTGCCAAGAGATATACCGCTGCCACCGGTGGTCATAATATGATACATTTGTCTGTTAGCATAATCAATCAGTTCATCGGTAGAAAGAGACTCAAGTTGACTTGAAGTTAGATGTTCAAATTTTCCTCGTGCTCCTTTTTTAACCTTTTTGCCTCGTCCTTTACCGCTGGGAACATTAATGCCTCCGGGAGATCCGGCCATAAATTTTTGAATTATTTCACCACTATATAGTTGCTCAATACCAAGTTGTCTTTGTTTTTGTCCTTCTTTCTTAGAAATATTGTCTAAATTTGTAACATCTTGAAATACATAAACTTTACCAAAATTTACTTTATCATTATTATTAGTTAGTATACTAGATTTTAAATATTCGGATGCTTTTTTTTCAGCTGGGCTTTGTGAAAGCAATGATCCAGAAACAACTTTTCTAGAAAGAATACTATCAGAAAGTCTTGAAGACGTACTTCTAATCTCTGCTAAATTTCCATGATATAATCCATCTAGTCTAGAGAACTGATCTGATGATGATGATGATTCAAAATCAGCATTAAATTGTTTATTTACTATATTCTCAAAAGCTAACCCTCTATCCATCGGTTTATTTTCTGCTACTGTTTTTTGATATTTTCTATATACCGGATCTTTTTTATTTGGATATTGAGAGACATCAATATCTTTATTTTCTCTTTGAAAATTAAATTTATCTCCAGAACTAAACTTCATAAATCCCGATTTAAAGTTCACTCCCTCTTTTTTATCAAAAGTATATGTTTGTTTTTTGGGAATAATATTACTTTGAACTATATTATCATTAATATCAATAATACCACCACTAGCATAACTATTCATTCTTAATAAGTTATTAGCGCCGTATTTTTTAACAGCTTTCCTATTCATTACTATCTCACCACCCTCTAAGAATGCTGGCACAGTATCTCCACCACCATTACCTGGAACCATACCACCCTTATTAAATCCTAATATTTTTCCACCATCTTTAAGTTTGCTTGGTCCCTTAATATTTATGGCGCTGGTTAATGAATTAACAGCAGTAGTAAGAGTTTTCAAAGCATTTGTATTTTCGGTGATAGCAGTTGTGGCTTTGGCTCTAACATCATTGGCTTCTTTTTCTTTGGCGCCACTTAGTGTTGATCCTATATTAGATCCAACCTCTTTAGCGCCGCCACCCTTTCTAATCCCTCCAAAAAATCCACTAGCAAACTGACCAATGGCACTAACACCCTTTATGGCTGTAAATACTGCTAATATCGGTAGAATAGGTTTAAAAGCGCTAGCTAAACTTAAAAAACTACTAGTCAAACCTATAACAATCTTAAATAAACTTTGAAAAACTGTACTCTGTCCTATATCTCTTATAAGGGCTAAAAATTGTTCTCTTACTTTGGCTAATTGATTAGCTAGACTTTGTTGAGCTTTTATTTGAGCATCAGTTAAGCTACCAGATCCTTTTTGAGCTATTGCTAATGCTTGTTGTGCTGTAGCAAATTGTTGAATAAGAGGGATAACTTTACCAATCTGTCTAAATCCGCCGAGTTCCTCGACTATAGCACTAAATCTAACATCTCTAGGATCCAACTGACTTAATCCCTCACTAAGTCTTTTAACCGCTTCATAAGGACCAACGAATTTACCTTCTAAATCTTGTAAATTAATACCAAAATTTTTCAATAAATTTATTGTACTGCTTCTTTGTATTCTTGTAAAAATTGTTCTAAGACCAGTAGCAATAGTCTCAGCGCTTTCACGAGTTGTGGCACGAACACTTGTAAATACGGCAATAAATTCATTGAGCGCATCTTTGCCTTGAGTCACACCTTTACTAGCAGCAGCAAATACGCCACCGGTACGTTGTATAGCTGTAATTATATCAGCAGATTCAACAGCGAATGCGGCGGCCACAGCATTAATACTACCCAAAACTGGTTCGAGATCTTCTGCTTGTAATTGAAACTGTCTCAAAGCAGCAATAGCGCCTTCTGTTGTTTCGGCTAAACTATCAAATGATGGTGCTAGTTCAGTTTTAGCCAAAGCAGCAAGTGCTATTCGTGTTTCTTTTGCTGATAAACCAGCTTGTGCTAATGTACTAGCTACTGATATCAAGCTTTCACTACTAACACCAAGAGATGTTGCTAGTCTAGTTATTTCATTTTCTAAAGACTTGATACCTATTGAACCTTGACCAGTAACCTGTTGTAGTTTTACTAATTCTTTATCGAATGAAACGAAAGCTTTAAAACCAGAAGTAATAGCATTAGTTAATGCAAAAATTCCTGTTGTAACAAAAGAAAATGCAGCAAATCTTTTAACTGCTAATGCAGACTGTTTGCCAAATTCTTCAATAGCGGTTGATGCTACTTGTATATTTTTTGCAACTTGACTGGTAGTGGTAACAGCACCCTTATCAATAGATATAGATTTATTACCTTTATTCATAGAAGATAATGACGATGATAAAGCAGCAAAAGACGCATTCAAAGAATCTGCATTTCCTTTGGCGGAAATAAGGATGTCATTCATTGCTCTGAGTCTGTTAGTAACTACTGATATAGATCTTTCAGATCGATTATCTAGTTTAACCTGCACATTACTCTGTATGGAACCAATCTCTCTTTTAATCTCTGCAACTATTGGCTTGAGATTACCGGGGCCTCTAAGATTGATTTGTGCTGTTAGATTAAAACCTTTAGCCATAATACTTTATGTCTCCGTTAAATAAAAATCCCCACAATACCATAAAGATATTGAGGGGATAATTTATCAGATATTAATTGATGATTATTATTCTTTAGATTCGCTATTAGAAGGTTCCGTAACTTCTTCGGTTTCATTTTTAACATCTGTGACTACTTCCTTATCCTTTGGTTTTTCATTTTCAATAACAATTGGTTTACCACTATCGTCTAAAAATGGACTAAATTCAACGATATAATCACCGTCTTGATCGACCAAATTACCATCTTTATCGATGAGCTGACCTTGTTCATTGATAAATCTACCATTCTCATTAATTAATCTTCCTTTTTCATCAACTAGTTTACCGTCTTTATTGATTAGTCTTAATTTACTGTCAATAAACTTATATTGTTTTAAGAACTTATTTTCTGGTAGTTTTTCTTCATAATTATCATCCAAACCATAAAGCATATTTGCTAAATTTTGAGCTGCCAATATAGCCACTGAGTCTGTTGATCTATTGTTATAGTCCTCATAACTCTTAAAATATGGCTCTTTAGTATCATTATACACCGTACAGGCTGAAACTAAGTAGTTAAATCTAGCATTATCGGCCTGGCCTTCGGCAGTATGGGTATCAAGATTAGTTTTGACACTAATCAATTCTCTAAGTTCTTCTCGTGTTTTTTTCATACTAAGAGCTATATCTCTGGCACTATTTAGTGATATGCCGCCCTTAGCCAATTTACGTTCACCATCTAATATTTCTGATTGAAGTTCTGTAAATTTAGCCTGTTTAACTCCATCCCACAATCCTTGTTCAATCAATAAATCATCTAATTTAGCTCTTACTACAGCTTTGGATTTTAAAGCTTCACTAAAACTTTGATTATAAACTTTAGTAGCTTCTTTTTGATCCTGTAATGATGGAGATCTTACTAAGATTTCTCTTTCTTTTCCGTCAATTGTTATCTTAAATGTTTTAGTTTTCATAGTTCGTCCTCTTTTCTATAAGTATTAAATCTATATTTATATGTAATCTTACCGTGATTTTTAGCAAGATCGGCTAGCGTTTTTCTTAGTTGATTATTGCCATTATTTAGGATCTGATTTCTAACCATATCCCACCTATCTAAAAAATCTAACTCTTTTTCAGTTAGATCTTTTTCGTCTTTATCGTGACCCCATAGGTATCCAAAAGATTTTTCAAATTCATAAAGTGCTCCTATCATAGTTGTCTGAAATCTTTTAGTCAATAGATTTTTTGTATATAAATCATCCATAAATTATTTCCTATTTTTAAATTGTTCGTTTGATAATACTGTTAAATCTCTTTGAGTATCCGGTAATTGAGTTACGTCTATTGTTCCTTCTGATTGTTTAATTACAGATTCTCTTTCTCTTATTATATGTCTGGATGAATTTTCATTCAAGTCATAAATACTATTAGCCTCTTCTTGTGAATTTGCCATTATAAAGACCTCTCCAGCTTTATTTAATTTTTTCCCCTCTAATAGTTTTTCTGTTCTATTCTTATTTCTGGTCTTTTCGTTTTCACGTTTTTGTACTACCATCCATCCATCAAACATATCGTCATCTTCTATAACAGAATCCGGAGGGCATTCTGGATGTTGATATGCGCTATCATACATTTTTGTTAGTACAACTAACGTTTTTTGTTCGTCTGTCCAGTTAACAACAGATTTATCAAATAAACTATCATTATTAGCACTCCAATAATTACGCCAAATATCACTTCTAGCTATTTGTCTAAAAATTGAGATATCAATAGTATGTTCAGATATACTATTAGAAAGATAATTTAATAAATTAGGATCTGTATCTTCTATACTCTTAAAAATTCTTTCATTGTTAATGTTATATAAACTATGAATTAGAATATATTGATTTTTAATATATTGACTATATCCACTAGCTGTATATTGGTCCAATGAATGTCTAATACCATATTGTGTATTAAAAGCTCTTTTAGTATTAGCTAATGTGCGTCTTAGTGTTTTTAATTTGGTAGGATTTAAAAAATTCTTAAAAATATCTACTTTAAGATCATCTATTTGTTTTTCTAGATTTTTAAGATTATCATCTCCACCATAATTCCATACTCCCATACTAACTAAACTATCTATGATATTGTCTTCAGTAATCCAATCATTAAATTTATTATCCTCATATTCCTGTTCAGCATAAAGTTCCGCTTCATATTTTATGTTTATATCAGGATATACTAGTTTATATTTAGTATTATTGTAAACAAATAAATAAAATCCAGATAGTATTCTGGATAGATATATTTGAAGCGTTCTTTGATCCATAGTCCCCGATAATATCCATCGTCTTTTGTCTCAATCGAAACCAATCTAGTACTATTACTAGACTGGTGTGTAGGTACTATTAGCAAGTTGGCTATAGAAATTACCACCACTATGAGCAACTACGAAATCGTTAAATGTACTATAACTATATGTTACACTAACATTACCACCGCCAGTATCGCCACCAGTATAGTTAACACTAGTAAGTTTATTCTTGGTACCAAGATAAATTCTTGTACCTTCGCAGGTTTCTAGGAAGATAGTTTGATCTAGTAGATTGTGTCTACCAGAGCATTGTGGAAGACTTGGACTTGCTACAGTAGTACCAGTTAAGCCAGCGTAATAGCCGCTTTCTGTAGCATTAATACCATCGCCACTAACTGCAACAACCTCAAATTCGCAAGTTACTTCTACGGGAAATGTTACGAATCTGTGATATGGAGCAAAAGTACCGAGTTCTTGGATAGCATCACGGCCAAAATCACAACTTACTGTGATATTTTGGAAATGTACCGCAAAACCACTACCATTACCAATAGCTTCATTTGTCCCACTACTACTAATGCCAGGAATTTGTGTTGGAAAACGACAATTAGCCATGCTTAAGAATTGTCTACGAGCAACACCTTGAGCAGCGATTGGGGCATCGGTATTATTGAAAGCTCCAGTAACAGTACCACCCCATACCTTATTATTACCAACCAAGGTCACATCTTCTGTAAAATTACCATCAACCGGGAATGTGTAACTAACACTACTAACATACATACCAGAACATGTTACTGCACTAAAGGAATTACCACTAGCTGATGTATTGGTATCACTATAAATTGCTAGTCTCATGTCAGTACGAGCATTTTGACGGCCAGGAATTGTTGGATTAACAGCAGTTAAGCCTGTGCCTACACTTGTGCCTGTTTCTGTTGCTAGCACATATAGTAGTGGATAACCATCAAGCACCTTATTGAGAGTTACTTCAATATCTGGTACATTTTCAACGTTTTGATAAATGGCCAATTGACCCATTTCGAATACTTGTTCTAGATTAAAGTTTGTTGTTACTCCAACAGTTTGTAATCCATGAACTGCTGTCATACTACTAGCAGCTGGGCCTAGTTGTACCTGTTGGATTGCATAATAAATACGATTATTGGCCATAATTAATCTCCACTAAGAGTAGATTTGAAAGTTTATTGTATTGTGCTTTGTTAGACCTATGATCTTATATACACAAAAAAAAGTAAAATCAAGTTGAAATTATCTCCAAAGTGGCCCGAACCATGCCTTGATGTAAATTAGGAACAGGAGAATCTATTTCAAATAGGCTAATATTCTTAATAAAACATTTTCTCCAAGGGTAGGTTGATACTATATCTGGATACATTATCATATTATTTTTGATATCTCCATTATAATCTAATGGATAATTATCATTTTGAGCTAATTCATTAGTATCAAACAGTTGTAATGTAGCGTCTTGTTGTAGTCTTAATATATCAAGTAGCTTATTACGATCATTTTTATTTTCGGCTAATATATAAAAAGCAATATCTTGTTCTAACCATAGTAAACTATTTCCTATTTCATAGGGTCGTGATCGTGATCGTGATAGAGGTTCAATAATTATGCAAGGCATTTGTATTCTATGATGGCCACCTATTGACCACTCACCATCGTCATTTAATTTAATGTCTGCATTAGATGTATTAAGAGAACTATATTGAAGAACATTAAACCAAGGACTTTCACTTGATCTATGAGTTTGCACAAACCTATAACTATAATTTAAATTGACATTTGAAGCTATGTTTATCGGGGTATTAAATATAATTCTACCCAATGGATAATTAATACTAAAATTATCAGATTTATTTATAGTATTAGAGCCAACAACAACACTAGAAATTGGTAGTGGACTAGAACTATTAAATGTAATGTCTGTTTCCCATACCCAGTCTTTTCGTATACCCTGCCAAACTCTACCATCTTGATATGATGGATCATGTACGGGTAATAGTTTAGAGTGTTGATTTATACCATATAAGGTACTAGTATTAATACTAGCATCAAACCAGCCGCCTATATTTAAAAACGCCCAATCGAGATACATCTTAAAATTTGCTTCTAGTATATTTAGAAGCAAGTCCTGAGAAATACTATTTACTCCCTTGAATACAATATTATGTTCGCAATTAGTCATGATATAAATACCTTATCTAATAAAGCATATATTTGATTTTCATTATTATCTATAGCTCTTGTGATCCAGTTGTTTGTTATCGTTCCAGAAAATTCTGATGGAACTTTCCACGATTTATTAGACATTCTCATAATAGCGTTTCCAGTACGAGATGCTTTATTAGGACCAAATTCAACCTGTTGTTTACGCACTAAAATTTTATTTCCTTCTAATAATAACCATTCTAACCAAGGCAGACTATATCCTCTTAAATTATCTATAACTAGCGCATCATTCGATGACAATACGTCTGCATAGTCGCTTCGTATTAATGAAACACTAAAAGATGCTTTGATTCTATCATTTGAAATTTTTGGACCATTATATTCGATCTTAATATTAGTTGACCATATATTAATAATATTCACTAAAGAACTTGATGGATCAGGAATACCTAGTTCAAATTGAAGTTGCCCTCCGATTAAGGAATTATATTCTGGAGTATTTTGTATTATAGATTTTATATTACTGGGTAATATTTTGCGTAGTTCATTTAAAGATGTTTTAAGATAATTATCTATCTCAGGAACTAATGCTTGTAGAATTTTAGCACTAATTTGTTTATCTGTTTCTATGAGTTTAAGATCAAATTGCATTATAGACCACTTGGGGTTGGCGTCGGAGTCGGAGTTGGGGTTGGGGTTGGAGTTAGTGTGACTGGTACTTTATTACTTGAGCCAGTAAGTTCCCACATACAAAATAAGTAGTTATTATCACCCAAACCAGCAGGGTTGGGTTCTCCATATAGTCTAAAAACTGGATTAGATCCAGTGCTATCATAAATTACAGTCATATCCTTACACTGTCGTATATCTGATAAATAAGTTTTATCACAAATAGTTTGTATAAAACCATTAGGATTATTAATTTGAGGAGGGGGGTTGATCCATTTTTTATAATCCCATATAACAGCTAAATATCCAGTAGTAATTTTTTCAATTCCATATGACCCAACACCATTGCAATATGGACATATTTTTCCTAACACAAATGGTACTGGACCACCACTTTTATATTTACCAGATGATTTTTTTAAACTAACATCATATATACAATTTGGACAAACATTCAGATTTGTGGTACCAAAATTAAAATCACATCTGGTAGCTAAGCCAGTACTAGCTAGAATTGAATCAATATGGTTATTATAAACTTTTTTAAGGGCTGAGAAATCAGGATATACCATAAATTATCTCACGAATAAAAGTCATTATTACCAACATTTCTAAATGGACCAACATTAAGATAACGAGGATCATATCTATTATTAACGAATGGACTAAGCACAGCAGCAAAAGCACTAGCATTTCTAACATCCCAATGACTCGTTAATTCATCATATACTGCGCAGGAACCTCTATCTAAAATAGCCTGCCACCCCGTTAATGATCCACCAATATCTAAACTAGCGGCCCCTAGCGAGGTTCTAATACCCTCTAATGCTGCTTTGGTTCTTAAATTACCTTGATCAACTATGCATGCTGCTTTCAAGCAACACATGCTGATAAAAATACTATCATTATTTATTGTCGGATCTGGAGTAATATTTATTCCCACAACATCAATAGTATAAGAATATTCAACATTAATATCAAATTGTACATATTTACCAGCAACTACTAAAACTTGTGCTAATCTTTCATCACTAAAATCATAAGGAGTATCTAGATCATTAATAAGAACCCTTGTGGTAATAACCATTTCATCTTGCCACGCCATAAATAGGTCCTTTCAGATATTTAAAAGAGGGTACAGTATATTATACACCTAAAAAAAAAGGCCGGCACAAGGCCAGCCTTTTTCTTAAAGTAACATTAATCTTCTCAGATTAGAGAGCGCCAAGTAGTACTCTGCGGTTGTCTAGAACAGCAAAGCCTTGTTCTGCCCAGCCATAGAAGCCGGCTCTTTTCTGACGATGTAGTGTATCATCTTCAAAGATTTGAACTTCTTGACGAACTGGCATAATGAAACTGTCTCTCTTGCGAAGATCAAGACCAACAACAATTTCAACCTTGTCGTTATTACTGTCACCACCAGCATTTTGTGGTAATGTGCCACTAAGAACGTTACTATAGAATAGTTGATATTGTTGACCTTCACCGAGCTCGTCTCTATCATGAAGATTAACACTGAAAACGCGATTAACACTGCCATCAGCGGCTGTATAGATTTCGCGACGAGTAACTTCGTCGATTTGATCTAGACCCCAGTTGCGAATGTCTTCCATTGCCTCTGGACTAACATAAAGATCTGTTAGCATACCACGATTGTTACTAGCACTGTTACCACCGCCGTTTCTGCGCATTACTGTCTTCATAAGAGAAACTAGTCTCTTGCTGAACTGACCAGCACTGGCATCAGCGTCGTAAACAACGATGTTACGATCAACACCAGCAGCAAGTAGAGTATGCCAGCCGTCATCATTCATTTTCTTAACAAATTGAGCTTCGAGAACTTCCATAGCACGACCAACAACGTCCCAACGGGCGTCACGAGCATACTTTAGAAGATAATCGATACTGGCACCAATGTCATAGGTTGGAACCATAACATAGTCGCCTTCAACGTGCTTCTGTGGAATATAACCATGATTAGGAATGGTATAAGCCACAAAGTCTTTTTCAGTACCTGGAGCAAGGAAGTCTAGTGGGAACTCTGGAGTGGCACTTTGAGCTAATTGAATTGGCTCGAAAATGTCATCAAGAATATTACCACTAAGTACGCCTTGACGAAGAGGAAGTTCTAGAGCCTTTGCAAATTCATGATTAGCAGCTAAAGCTTCTTCTTTGTGTAACGAACCAGACTTAACAAGAAGATTTGTTAGTTCTGGAGTAGGATCAAATTTTCTATTGGCCATGTTTTTCTCCCTTATCAAGTTATATTAATGTCTACTTTGATGTAACCATCGGCATCTAGAACACTTAGGAAACGACCAACCTTAACACCAGATGATGTGGCACCAGCTGTGCTAACATTGGTTAGTTTGCCATTAACACCAAAGTAAGCATCTTGACCCACTGTTGGTGCTACGCCAGAAACAACCATATTTGTTGTTACTTGACCTTGGCGTAATAGTGTTACTTTACTACCAGTTTGTACTTCATCACGATGCCAGTTGGTGTGTTGTCTTGTTAGATCAAGAGTAACAACATCATTGAGCAATAGCCCAGCAGGAATTTTGCCAGATGGACTAGCAACTGTTGCTGTGACTACAGCACCGGAATCGTCCATAGCAATGCCGCTTCCGCCGGTGCTATGAACAGCAATAACGCCACGCTCTGCACTGGCATCATTGCAGAAAAAAGAAATATCTGTGTAAGCTTCAATTCTATCTGATTTTAAAGCCATGTTTACTCTCCCTTATTTAGTTTTTTGCCTAATCTAATACAAACAAAGTCAACTAAGGCAGCTCTAGTACTTTGCGCTTCTGTTTCACTCTCACTACCAACACTAAGATCAATTTCTTGATCATCTGTTTCAACATTTTCTAAAGCTAGTGAAACATCTTCTTTTTCAGGAGCGGTTTCTTCTGCTTTGGAATCTTTTTTCATCTCTTCTTCATCTTTCTTGGGTGGCTTAACAGCAGCCACTAGAGCAGCAATACTTTCAAATGTGGCATCATCAAGACTTTCTAGCTTATCAACTGTGGCGCTAGCGAGTTCTTCTGATAATCCACCTTCTAGAAGAGAGGCCATTCTTTTCATCTTCTTTTCTTTCTTGGCCATTTCTTCTTCTTTCATTTTGTAGCCAGCTAAAACTTCATGTGTGGCTTCTAGTTCTGTTTGAATAGCTTCTAAAGCAGCTTTCATTTTCTTCATCTCTTCTTCTTTCTTACTCATTTCTTCTTGCATCTTTTTAGCTGCTTCGGCTTCTTGAGTATCAACAACAGTTGTAACTTCTGGTTCTGATACTGTGGTTACTTCTGATGTTGGGGCTGTGGATTCAACACTCATATTTGTCTCCTTTAAGTTGGCTTGATTTGAAAATACACCTTCTTCTGTAGAATCGTCATTTTTTTCGTTTGATTTTTTTGTTATATTTAACAACTCACTGGTTTGTTTAAGATTTTCTTTGGTAAAAATAATACTTTCTGGATTAGCGGGTCTGTTAACAAAGCCTTTTCCAGAGAATGTTATATTGCGTAATACTCTTCCTATCTTATAATTTTCGTGTTCGCCTTGTCCACCATATGCTCTTAAGTGTTTTGTTAAAAATGATGTTTCTTCATTTCGTGGTAAAATATGATAACTACCATTAGCCTTATTAACTAAACCATAATCAAAATTCTTAAAAAAGCACTCCATACTAACGTACTTTTCACCAGCTTCTATTTCTTCTATAAGATTTAAAGCTCTTTCTCTTAATTCTGGCTCTGTAAAACCCTTATATATTACTGAACCAGTTAAAATATGAAACTTTTCTGGTAAGCTATCTAATGGTAAAGATTCATCAATTAGTTCACCATCAATATCTATTGGCCAATTAGATGTTATATGACCAACAATTGTCTTCTCATCATGCTCAAGATTTGTGGGCTTGTGCATGGGCGTGGATCTTGCGAGCCAGACCTCTTTGGCATCAAAAATATCATCATTTTTATTCCATGATGTTGTTACAAGAATAGATTGAGTGTAATATAGATCAGTATCCTCTATTCCGGCCAAAGCTTGATTTTCTTTTCTGGCTTTGGAATTAGAAATCTCATTGATTGATTGCTCTAATAAAGATGCATAAACTATAGAGGATTTAGCAGAAAGAAGCTCTGAAAGACCATCAATTTTTTCAAAATTATAAATATGCATAATAGCCTCTTTTGTTAGTTTTCTTATTCGGAATACACCGTTTGATAAAAATAGGCTTTAGTATACTTGATTTCGTCTGAGGTCGGTGCCCTATTAATATCAATGCTTATAGCCTTGATAAATTTATTATATTGGGCGGTTTTATTATTAATATCAATACTATTAATAGTATTGAGTTTTGCTAAAACTACTTCTTCACTTAATGTTGACAATGGATCTAATGATAAAAAGATTTTAGTTTTTGTTACTTCTGCTTCATCATACTCTGCTTTAGATAAACTGCGCATATTTTTTTTATTATAGAATTCTAGAAATTGTGGATTTAAAATTTCTGCAATTTTATCTTGAGCTTCTATGGCCCATAGATATAATGATGCCCCGGTTTGAGGAGCAAATTCTTTTGTTTTACGCTTCTTAGAGTCTTTAACGTTTTTTGGACGACCTTGTTGTGGTTGTCCCTTTGGTTGATCATTACCGATAGGAGGTGTACCAAATGCTGGTTTAGGAGGAGCAAATGCTGTTTTAACTTCTATCGCATTCATCTCTCCTTTCTTTTTGGGTTCTAGTTCTAATCCAACTTGACTCGGAGTAGCAAGACCAAGCTGCATAGCCATCTTCTTCATGCTATTTTCAATAGTACCACCATCGAAAAATGGACCAGCTTTGGGAACCATACGCTCACTATCTCTTTCTCTATTTTCTCTATTAAGTCTATTCTTTTCCATATCAGCATCAAGACCAAACGCTTTTTGAATCATCTCATCGCTGATAAGATTTCTATCTGCTAGTTGAATTAGTAATGCTTTTTCTGCATCTTCATTACTCAGATCCATTCTATCAAACTCAATTTTTGCCGGTAATTTAAAACCCATAGCCTTTTGAACTAGAGCTATCTCATTTTTCCAAAAAGCTGTTAATACTTTTCTTCCATATTGTAATCTTTGTGTTAGTGTTTTTAGACTAATGAAATTATTAGTTGTACCAGCAGCACCGAATGTTCCTGTTAGTGTTGGAGGAATACCAAGACCAGCATAAATAGCATTTAAATGAGGAACATATTTAGCTTCTCCTAGAAACTGATGAACAGCTGTTTTGCTTTCTATAAGCTCAATATCTGGTCCCCATACTAAATCCATTGTGCCACCACCAACATTAGCCTGTAATATATTACTTAGTTTACTAGCGGCAGCTTGTGTTGGAGCGATCTTGTGCTCTAGACTACCTAGTTTGAAAATTCTTATATTAGAGATAGCACCATCAAGAGCTGCTAAGTCTGCTAATTTAAGTTTTTCCACAATACTAATATCATCCATAATACTGTAGATCATTGGAAATGCCCATGTTTTCCAATCATCTTTTTTGTAATGGAATACTAGTGTTTTATTTGGATCTAGAAGATATGGTTTCTTGGACTTAGCAGATTCAACAATGGCTTCTGGTAACTGAGCTACGATAGCTGCTTCAGCTTCATTCTTTGGACTATTAATAATTTTACGTAATGATGCTGGTATACTGATATAATAATTTTTCTTACCAACAAAGGATGCTAATGATGCGCCAGCAATATCAACTACTCTTGGATCAATAAAAGTATACTTCCAAGGTATTTCTCTTTTTTCTACTACCTCTTCATCACTATTAATAATTAAATCTGGAGAAGCTTTTGTTCTATACATACTTTCAGCAACTTTAACACCAATTTTTGCTGTTTGTTTATTAACTACCACATTGCCTACTCTATATAAATGATTAAGAAAGCGTTCACTACGTTCCTCGCCCTTTACTTTCTCAAACCAATTACGATAAAATCTTTCTATTCTTTTATTGGGATGAACTAATCTTATGCCCTGACTAGCAAAATCGCCCATAAGATCAATAACGTTTTTAACTAATCCAACTCTGTTATAGATCTGATCAGCCATAGCAAAGATCGCTTTGATCTCTGTGGGAACAGCTTCGTCTGGTCTAAAATAGTCATAATCACTCTTTGTTAAACCTGGACGGCCAGATATCGGCCCATCCAAATTCATAAAGTTTCTGAAACGACTAGTTGCTGCTGTGGACTTGTTGGCAAATAAGCCAAATTCTTCTAAACTACGAGATGATTCATCCAGAGCTTGTTGTTTACTATTTAGGTCATTATCGTCCCATGTAACATATGCTTTTTCTGGCATAGTATTGGGAGCTTCTGGAATACTCTCACTCTTTGGATATTTTTTTCTAGGCATAATATTTTCTTAAATATATTTAAGTCTACAGTTTGTGTTGTCTTTTGGTAATAAATATCCTAAAAATTCTAAATAATTTCTAAGTTTATCTTCATATAGATCTTGTTCTATAAACGATCCAACGCTGAATAAATCAAATCTAATTGGTTTATGTTCAGATATATTGTGATATTGACTAAATCTATTAAAAGGATTTACTGTTTGTCCAATTTTTAATAAGTTTTTTTTGCCATCAGAAACAAGATATAAAAAGGGCTGATTAACAAAATTCTTAAATTTATAAAGTTTATTATCAGAAATAACATGATTAATATTATTAAATTTATCAATTATTTTTTGTATGATTTGTTTTGTATATTTTATTTTTGTAAATCCATTCCAATAATCTCCATCAATAGCATCTTCAAAAGAAGTATTAATAAAATTGGAAGAGGATGAGTATCTTGTGTATGGATTACGACCAATATTAGCTGCACATTTAGTACAATAATTAGTTCTATTTTTATTGGAGACTAAATTTGGCTTACGACATCTTTTACAGTAATTTAGATCGGTTATAATCATAAAATTAATACAATCATGATTGATTCGTTAATGATATTATTATTTTTACACCAATTAGCGATAAATCCCACCATATATATTAGTGTTTGCGTTTTCTGTAAACCAGTTTGGTCCTTTATACATTTGACCATCTGTTTTGGCCACTTCTGCTAAGTTATTACCAATTATATCAAATGAAACTGGTTCTAAACTTCTGCTCATTTGTCTAGCTATCATATTAGCTATTAATAAAGCACTGTATCTATCTTTTCTTAATTTACCCTTTTTACCATTGGGTAGTTTAACTTCTGGAGTATCCCATCGATCTCTAGCATTTGGACCAGTGCTAGTTTGAGTCATGACTATTGTTGTTAATTCATTTTTGAGTTCTTCAATTTCTAGCACACACTCACTTTCGCTATCGTACACATTATTAATATCGCTATTTAATATATCCTTATTTTCTCTATCCAATGCTAGTGCTAGAGTAACAGCATCAAATCGTGGAAATAGTAAAACTTTATCCTCAAGATCTTTACGCAATCCATGATTAGCTTGACTTGTCCAATCTGCTCGTGCAAACTGAATTAGTTCCAGAATATGCAAACCGCTTTGATCATCAGTATCTTTTGGTTTATTCATATCTATTACTGGCCAGATTAAATTTTCACCTTCTTCTAGTTTGCCAGGATCGTGTAGTGCTTCTTCGATAGCCACACCACCACCCTGAGCATCTAACCCTATTCTGGCACAAGGAAAAATTTTCATCAAATTACGAATTTTTCTAGCACAAAAACTATAGAAATCATATTCATTAACTAATCCTGTTTTTTGACGATCCTTAAAGTTATTACGATTGGTGCTCCAACCATAAACTATTCTGTTATGATCTTTGTGTAGTTCTATAATAACTATAGTAAAATTATCTTTTTCGCTAGCTGGATCTATACCATAAACATATTGAAGATCAGGATTCCCTTTTGTTGATACATCAAATAAAACATTATGACCATTAACAATGATTGGTTTAGATTCATTAGTAACACAACTTTCTATTAGACTACGACGAAAAAATCCATCACTATCTTCTGTGAAACAAGCCGCATATTCCATATTATAGATACCAGTATGAATAGTAGCTTTGGCTCTGCTTACCTGTTTATCGTCCATGAATCCTTTGGGAATGAGTTCGTATGGAATACGAATAATACTATAGTCTCTCCAGTTAAAACTATCTGGAACCTCACCTTTAAATATTTCCTCTAATTGACGCTGATCTCCCCTGCTATTAATAATAGCTTTGTATCTTTTCCAATAACTAGCAAAATGCTTGAAACTATAATCTGCTGTACCAGCTATAATAGCTTGATTTCCCTTTTTAATTTGTACCGCTTCTAATTCAGCATTCCATAATCCAGCCTCTGTCATAGCTGCTTTTTTAGCTTCTTCTTTAACATTTTGAATAGGACTAGCACTAACAGCAGCGAAACCTGATACTACCGTTTCATAAATTTCTGGACTAATTGATGCGAACTCGTCTGCGATGATAATATGTGCTCTTAAACCTCTGATCTTGCTACCATCACCCATAGGAACCGCTATTGTCCAACTTTCGCCCAATCTCATTGTGCATCTGTCCACATCACGACGCGGACCATCATCGTTTCCATTAAAGATGCTACGGAGAATAGGACTATTTCGCCACAATGTTTCCATATATTCAAATATGATTTTACTCTGTCTAAAAGCTGCACCAACCACCACAATCTTGGTGCCCGGCACAAAGATACATTTTAATGTGCAATACATAGCCATTAAAAATGAATTATGAGTAACGATATAATCTTTAGTAATATAGGTACTATCATCATTATCAACCATTATACAATAGCCACTACCTTTACCAATATGCTCTATATTTGTAATAAATACCTTGTCGTATTTTGATTGACCTTGTTTTGATATTGTGTGTTTAAGATAATCTAATTTTCTAGGCAAACTAAAAATAGCCTCGTTTGTATACATTGAAATCCTATGACAATCAGCATATTTTTTACCACGAAACATAGATGATTTCTTAGTAGATTTACAGTGAATACCTAAAGACCTAGCTAAATCTAAAGTATCTCTATTCAAATCTGATGATACCGTATAATACTCTATAACCGATTCTCCATTAGAATATCCGTCTGTATCCATCAGTCCTTGTAATAGAGCTATTTTTTGATCATATGAACCATATAAATAATTTAATGGTATGTGTTTATTGTGACTGTTTAATTTATGTATACCAATTTGTTCTATAATCTTATAGAATGGTATATTAGTAGTAGTATTAATACCATGAGTAATACCATCTGCCTGGGTGGACACATAATATCCCATGGGTAGTAAACTATTGATTCTATTTACAATATGTTGATCCGTACTACTAAAAGTTATTCTATTTTGTGTCAAACATCCATCCCCCAAAAGCACACCAACAATATATGGGTGTAATGGAAGATCTTGGGGTTCTTCCTCTATTAAAGGCTTATTAATAGGAAGAGCATACAAATATTCTTTTCCATTGCTCTTGCCTCCAATTCTATCTCTTTTAAAATCTAGCATTTCTTTAGTCTTCAATACATTCCATTTTTTATTTTTTTGACTATATACTTTCCACTGATGATCTCCACAACATTCTATGGTTCTACCATCTCTTAGCGTTATTTTATACATATCTAAATTATTTTGTAGATCTGTTTTATTAATAACTGTTGTTAATTTACCGTCTCCGCCATAAATTTTATCTCCAACTTTAATATTTTTCATTGTGGTCCAGCCATTCGGGGTTCTTAGTTGTTCGTCTGGTCTTAACATTTTACCAAAACCACGACTAGCCACAAACATAGGAAATGGTCGAATCCAAAATTCTTGTAATATAGCTATCTGAATAGGATGAAGTTCTATATCGAATAATAGTTTTACTGTGGTACCAAAATATCGTGGGTCTTTTAATAGTCGTAATAAATGTAAATCAGGATTTTCTATATCTTCTTTGCTTCGGCCAATCATATGATTGGTCGGAATAACTATTTTATCGAGATCTCCCAGATCTAGCCAGGCATTGTCAAATATTAGGTTTGCCATATTTTTCGTATATTCTTTTCATTAAACTTACGGCCACTCTTTCGGCATTTTCAGCATCATCACAAAATAACACATGAATATTATAGTTTAGTTGAGCTTCTAATAAACACTTGATTATATAGTTTCCACTAATACGCAATTTATCCCACATCTTTTTGGGAACATCACTGCCCACAGGAAACTGATAAATTTCATCTATGCTAAATTCCATAATCATGAAACTGTGTGGAATACGTCCCAGTCGCTCTAATACATCTTTGAATCGATTTTCGCTTAAATTATTAGCAATTTCGCTCACGCTGCGCTTGCGCTCTATGGTAAACAAACTTTCGTATCCTTCCATACTATAATCACCCGTGTCCAATTTTCTTTTAGCCGTATTATGGAAACCAAATTCCCACGGAGTTTGTTCTCGCGTATCAACAATTATGGTAAAAGGATCATGATTTTTCATTATTTTTTCTCAATCTATTTTTTTTGAAAATGAATAAATTGATCGAATTGAACTTTTGTATTAAGTTTTTTCCCATACATTTTATGAAATGTCATATGGCAGCCGTTTCGATGTCCACAAAGAGTAACAGCGTTATTGGGATCAAATCTTCCTTGAGGATACCAATGCCAGCCATTAAGATGATGAGCGTTAAGTTTTTTAGTACTGCCACAAATAATACACTTATAATTATCTCTTTGAAAAACTTGTTTAGCAAATGTCTTGTATTCTGTTGAGTCTCTTCTGTTGTATCTATCACTAAGAGGATTATAATTGTGATGCTGCTCTCCTTTTGGTCTAGAGCATTTACCACAACTATTAATATCTCCTCGTAATAGAAGATCTTGTAGATAGCTTTTTTCTACTCCACATTCACATCTACCTATCCATTTAGGACGTTTACGACCATATCTAAAATCATATCCATCATTTTTTATAATAGTAATTTTTCCAAATTTTCTATCAAGTAAATTAGTTTGATTACATTTCTGACATTTTTTCAATTTTGATAGATCATTAGCAGCTACGATTCTACGTTTTTTACATTTTTTACATTCTAAAATATAGTGCAAATGAACACCGTTCATATTTGAACGAAGTCTAGATTCGTCTAGATCAATTACTATCCAATCTCCATATTCTTCATTAATTCTACGATTATAGTTTTTATTCATTAGAATGGTTCTCTAGTGCTTCTGGATTGAGTATGGGAATATCCACATTTTTATCTGCAAAATTATGATATTCATATAATTTACTTTTAGCTTTGTCTGTGGCTAATGCTAGTATTTCCATTTCGCGCCCCTCTTTTTCTCTTATGGCCTCGTCCTCTAGCATTCTTATCAAACCCACCCAGCTACTTTTTCCATCTTCTATTCTTTTGATTCTTTGCTCTCTGGTGGCCTTAAGATCTTTGCTAATTTTTTGTTGTTCGTTGAGCAGCTTGGTATATTCGTTTGTGTAACTAGCTATACTATTTCGGGCAAAACTAAGTTGAGTTTCCAGGTTGGCCAATTTCGGGACATCTCTTTGGTCTTCGGGCTTTTCATATTCTTTGTCAACTAATTTTTGAAGTTTTTCAGTTTCGCTAATGTGGCGTTTTCGCTCTTTCATGCTTCGATTAATAAGAATATCAATAGTTATAAATTGTTTGATCTGAAGTTCTTCAGCGGGCAAAACGTCCTCTCTAAATTGTTTGATTAGTCCCACCCAAGTATCCTCAAAGTATTCTAATTCGCCGCTATCACTATCAAATTGTCGTAGTATCTCGTTCCAGAAAGTTTTACTATGCAACTTGCGTTTTAGATTTTCGTTTTCATTTTTATCTTCGCTGCTAAATAACTTTTCTTCATCAATATATCTTTTAACAGGATCGATATTTCTATTTAATTGATCCGCTATATTTTGTATGGATAGTGTGTTTATATTATCTCTTATAAACTTTTCTTCGTCTAAACTAAGCTGACCTCTTTTCTTAGCCATCTTTGTTTATTATCTCCCTTAATTTAGCTGTTAATTTATCCATATCGCTTTTGTGAACTTTTATGCCGCTTTTAACTTTGAGATAAATTGTGCGATATTCGCCATTAAGATTGTTTTCTACTAGTTCTAGAATTTCTTTGGTCATAATATTATCAGCTAATAAATCATCGTTACTACAAAAATCTTTTGTATCTTCTATGTTGGTAAGATGCATCAGATTCTTTTTAGTATTATTTCTGTTTATCCAACTTTCGTATAATGAACAATCATTTTTGTTAGAGTACTGTTCACATTCGCTGTTGCTCTTTTTACAGTGAGGGTCGTATAGGGGGCAAGTTAAGCATGGTTTATTGGGTCTTTGATAGTTATCTCTCTTATAGTTAAAGAGTCTATTTCTAACGTGGGTCCATAAGAAATTTTCTAGTGGCCTAGAGTGATCATAATTTTTAAGACCCTCAAGAGCAAAAATACTAATCTGTTGCTTCATATCATCATAATCATGATATCCAAATTTAAACTTATATGCTAATTTTTTGCTAATAATGTCTAGTACTCTTAAGAATTCATTTTCATCAATCGTCTTCTTTTTTTTCTTCATTTAATAGTTCGGCTATGGTTTTGGAACCTTCTTGTTTAAGATCTTCGCTAACATCCAAGTTGTTTGATGCAGTAACGTGAAGTATGCTGGGGGAAATTTGGTCAATATTCATAATAACCTCTTGCTTTTAAAAAGACCAACTCTACTATATATTATGTTTTGTACACTTTTTGTCAAATAAGGAAACTATTTATGGCAACTTATAAAAAATGGAACGATGCGGAACTTCAGTTTATACGGGATAATATCAATTCTTTTAGTGATTTGGAGTTGGCCAAAAAACTAAGCGAAATGACGGGCGAAAATGTTACTTATGGTATGGTTCGTCGTCAACGACGCAAGCTGGGTGTGAACAAGCCAAGAGGTCGTCGCAAAAAATCAAGCGCTGTTTGAGTCATTTTAAAAGATTCGTGGTACTAAAGGGGCAAGCTTCACAGAGGCTTGCTCTTTTTTATAGATAGTGGCTAATAAACTGGCCAATTCTATATGGGATGGCTTATTGTTTTTAGACCACCGCCGCCGCCGCGGCCACAATCCCCACTATTGGGGGGAAACAGAAAAACCCCATCGGCCACACAAGCAAATAGCATACCAAAAAACTCGAGCGATGAAATTTTCCCCACTATCATTTTCCCTATTTTTTTTTCTTGCAATTGCCGATACCTATGATAGACTTGTGGCAGAACGAAACGAAACCTTAGCAGGAGAAACAAAAATGTATATGACTATCCAGGCCGTTCCGGGAATGTATTTCAGTGCCATCCGCAACCGGGACGATAAAGTTTTTACGGGTGAAATTGCCAAGGTTCAACATATGGGGGATAAGGGGAGAATGATCGTTGTGAAATTGCAAGACACTAGCAAGTATGCTACCGTGTACCTTGACGAGTGCTATGATTATGCTTGGAGTGACTTTCCCCTTCCCGCACTTGTCGGCCGTGGGGAGTGACCAAAAGTATAGACCGACGTTTTTCGGGACGCTTTGACCCTCCCCCCTATGGGGGTAGAAAGTTTATCATGCGACACTATCTTAGCCTTTACTGTTTCGATGACGTTTTTTCGTCCGCGGTCGCGGATGGTATGGATACTTGGGATGCAATCTGGTACACTCTAAACTATTTACCATAAGGAAAACTGTAGTACCCAAACCGCACGATTCGAGCCTGCCATAATGGCAGACTAGCAAATATCGTGCCAAATGCCAAAATGACAGATTAACTGCCAAAATGGCAGATGGAGCGGGCCAACTGCCAAAATGGCAGATGTAGCAAATCTTGTGCCAAATATCCTGCCAAATTGGCATAGCAAATATCGTGCCAAAGAAAAATATTTTTTCCCTTATTTTTTTTGTTTGCAATTGCCGATAAGGTATGTATAACAGGAGTAAAGAAAGAGAGAAAGAAAAATGGAAAACTCCACGAACGTCAACAGTTTTATCGGTAGCCTCCCGCGTCTGGAGAAAAAGAAGGTTTGGAATGTAATCGACAAGGATGGTAACGTGGTTCAAGGTGTGAGTGCCACCGATAATCGCAAGAGTACGGCAGCCGAGTACATTGCCAAAAAGTATCCGGGCATGTACTTTACGCTTATGTTCTCACACTGTAAGAATGAAAGGGTCGCCGTTAGTCGGTGAATAGTAACATGACAATTCAAGTCCAAAATACGCTTAGTCGATTGGTCGCCCGTCATGGATATTCGGCTACGTTTGTTCGACACTTGGGCGAAGGTATAAGTCTGTATAGTATCGGCGGTATTATGTATCGTATTCGTGGTGATGGTAATATCATTTAGTAAAAGGAATAGAAATGAAACTTTCGCAACTCATCAAGACCCTGCAAGCCGCACAAAATCGCCTTGGCGATGTGCCTGTAAATCTCATGGATGAGGAAGCCGGTAGGTGGCATCCCGTTGCGGAAGTGGTGAAACTCCACCCGTACACTGGGCCGCATGGCTGTGCGAATCGCGACGAGCCAGCGAACGCCGTCGGGCTTCATAGGCTCGGAGGAAGCCCCAGCGACTTGGTGATTGGCTAACGTACTATCGTGCCGATTGCTTGTTGCATTGCAAATGCTGAAAGAATTAGGATATTTGCCAGAGTATGATAGACTGATCGAGAAGTTTATTACAGAAAAGGAATAGTAACATGATTCTTTCTGGTATGGTTGTGGATAGTAAGGTGCCGGTTTATAGTTATGATTGGCTTTGCCAAAAGATGATGGATAGGGGGCGTGTTGCAATCGTGCTACATGATCCACAGGGGGCTATCATTCGTGGTATTATAAATGGCATTCGGCCCGAGGATGGTAGCGGACGACACTGGCTTGTTACTATTTGTGATAACAGTGTTATGCCGAGTGTTACTAATGAAGTATATGTTAGAACAGCATAGTAATATTACTGTAACAGCCGATCCTATCGGCTGACATAATGGCAGTAGCCAGCCAAAACGGCAGCCAAGCTGCCAAAATGGCAGGCGCCGCGCGCCAACTGCCAAAATGGCAGGCGCTGCAAATTTCATGCCAAAAATAAAATATTTTTTCGGCACACTTTTTGCACGAGCAAATCCTATGCCAAAAATAATCTTTTTCCCTCTAATTTTTTCCAGTTGACATTGCCGATACTAAATGTAGACTTAGGGAAAGAAAGCAAGAGGAGAAAGAAAATGCAAAACGATATTCTTATTGTTTCGGATTGCTGCGGAGAAATGATGACCCCGATTTGTGCAGAACAGGGAGTTTGTCCGCGGTGCGGAGAGCATTGTGAGGCTGAAATAGAGGTTTGGCCAATTCCCGAATGGGGGGTTGATTATTAGTCTCTAGTCCCTATAATCCCGGTATCCTTTGGAGAAAAAGTCATGGCAAAGTATAAGATCATCGAAGATGCAAAGCGTCAAGTCAGAAAGTGTTTCTTGGGGATTGCCGTCCCGATGCTCGTTGAGATTCCCGATGATAGGGTGATTGAGGACGAGGACGCATACTACGTTTATAGTGTGGACGGTGCGAAGCGACACCTTGTAACCGAAAAGGTTCTCAAGTTCAACCGCAAGAGTCTTTCCCGTATGGGCAAGAGTATCAAGTCTAAGACCGATCCTCGATATAACGGTGGCGAGGATACTATGATCGTAAAGGTGGGCAAGCCCGGTAGTGCCGAACGCAAGGCAGCACTGGCCGAACAGTATGCTGCGATTCTTGCCAGCGGCGAGGAAGTTTCCCCCTTTGGGTGGGAGGGATGAAATAAACGCCACCCCCACTACGGTAGGGGAACTGCCAAAATGGCAGGCGGCGCGCCCGGCCTGCCAAAATGGCAGAGGAAAATTTCTCCACTATTTTTTCCGTTTGACATTCAAGGTTCGGAGTGTAGAATACCGATATAAGAAGTAAGGAGAGAACAATGTACGAGATGATGTGGAAGATGTTTCAGAATGGCACGATCACTCAAGAGGGATGGATCACTTTCTGCAAGTGGTATATGTGGGAGTGTGTGATGGTTCAGCCCGAAGTGGTTGAGATTATGGTTCGGATGAAGTATAACTAAAGAAAAAGGAAAAGAAGATGACTCACGCCGAAGCGGTCAAGATGGTACAGGGTAAGCGTAATCGTAGTAATCGTAAGATTGGTAATAATACTTGGGCTTATATTCTGCCCAATAATAGTGTGGTGATCGAACTACATAGTACGCCCGTTGTAACTATTCATGAGGATGGCACCTATACCCTTCGTTCGGGGGGATGGACAACCAGCACCACAAAGGATAGAATTAACAAGTATAGTCCCGTCAAGGTGTACCAGCGTAAGTTTGAATGGTTCGTTCGGTTGAATGGTAAGGATTATCCTTTCATGGAAGGTATGGTGGTTTCATGATTCCTGTTTATCTTTTTTGTATGCTTATGTTTGTAATTTTTGCCGGATTTGTTATGGCCATTTTAGGTATCGCAGAAGATGCCTATAATGAGCGGCAAAAGTTTACAAAGATTGATTATGAAAGCGAAGTTCAAAAATTGCTGAAAGAAAAATTCTAAAGAAAGGGGCCAAGGATGGTCGATAATAACTGGGTACTAATGGGTGTGGGATTTATTGTTGGTGTTGTTTGTGTTTATAGTGTTTGTGATCTTATTTTTCCAGTAAGGAAAGAATAATGAGTCTTACTATTGGCGACAAGGTTTTACTTAGTGTTTCTTTCATTTTTGGTTGCGTTGTTGCTTGGGTTGTAAATATGTAACAAAAGGCTGCCTGCCAAAATGGCAGGGGCCGCGGCCAATCTGCCAAAATGGCAGGCTAGCAAATAGTGTGCCAAAGAAATTCTTTTTTTCGACTAATTTTTTCTAGTTGACAAACCGATAACGTATGGTAGAACAGTAGCATACAAGGGAGAAAAAACCATGCTGAAAGATTTTGATAGCGTGAACATGATTCTTGCTTCTATGCGTGATGAGGGTATGATCGAGCCTATCGACGATCCTGCTATGGCTGTTGACTTTTGGGATTGGGCCGATATCATCGGCATTGTGGACGAAGTTGTTCCTAGTGAGCCCTTTTGGGCAAACGCTAACTGAAAGGAAAAGTCATGAGTCACCCCGATTACCTTTATGACGATTATGATGATTTCCACGAGGATGATATGGAACTGTACGATCACGAGGATGAATTTGATGATTTTGAGGACGATGATAGTATGGATGGCGATGCTGAATCTTCGTTCGGCTCTTGTGGATGGGGTGTTGACGAGTACTACAATAGCGACACGCCAATGTATGATGATTACTATGGCGGAGAATAACTAAAGACCATAAGTCCTGCCAAAATGGCAGGCCGGCCGCGAAAACTGCCAAATTGGCATAATGTTTTACCTCTTGACAAGCCGATATTCTACTGTAGAATCAGAACATAACCCGAGGAAAAGAAAATGACCTACAACGGCTTCAAGAATTATGAGACTTGGAATGTGGTTCTTTGGATCAATAATGATGAGGGTTTGTATAATCTTGCTAGACAGTGTTCCTCATACGATGAATTTATTGATTGTATGAAAGATTTGGGCGGTGATATTGGCTACGAAACCCCGGACAATGTTGCGTGGAATGATAGTGGTATCGACCGCGATGCTATCAATGCGGATTGGGTTCAAGATTTTGTTGAAGATGCCGCTTGACAATTGCCGATCTATACTGTAGACTTTAGGCATCGGTCGATCATAGAGTATAATCAGAGAAACGAAAGGAACAAAAATGCTTGGCGGATATAGTAAACAGTTTAAATTTGACAATGGCTACGGTGCTAGCGTTGTTTGTAATAGCATGTCCTATGGTAATAGTGATGGACTTTTTGAGGTTGCCGTTACTAAGGGTGACGATCTGTGTTATACAACGCCCGTTACTAACGATGTGGAGGGATTTCTTGATTTTGCTGGAGTTGCTGAGATTCTGGAGAAGATTAAGAAACTTCCTAAAGTTGAGGCTTGACAAGTGCCGATAAGAGATGTATGATTGGTGCATTGAGTGAATCTTCTATACGAAAGGTTTGATTATGAACGATACGATGCTGTTTGCTTCTCTGTTTGCTGGTGTTGCTGGTTTGCTGGTTGGTTTTGCCGCTTTTCATATCTACTCCGGCTTGCGTGATAATCTGAGCAATGCTAGGGTTGGTAAGGTCTATAATTTTGAGTATCTTCAGCCCGTTACTGGAAAGCCCGAGCGTTTCATGGCAAAGGTGCTGGAAGTGCATCGTTTTTCGGAAGATTACATTGCACGACTCAATGCTAAGAGCAACTATCGTCGATATGATCCGATGTTCCAGCGTAGTAAGCATCTTATTACCGCACAGACTTGTGATGGTAAGATTCGCAACTTCTATGCGGAGCGTACCCGTAACGTGCGTCGTCCACTGCTGGGTGGCGTGATGTTCAAGACCGGCTTGGCCAGCCTCCTCTTTTGAGGGGGTTCTGGCCCTGCCATCTTGGCAGCCGGGCCGCACGACCTGCCAAATTGGCAGGAATTTTTTTCTAATTTTCTTCTGTTGACAAACCGATACTAGAGTGTAGAATGAAAGAGTAAGACAAAACAAAACGTGATGCTGGCAAAGTAGAGGCTACAGCCTAGTTGTCGGGCAAAACCAACCCTCGCCTTTAGGGTAAAGAGACAACCATCACAAGAACTTTCGTGGGTCCATGCCTTGGACTAGATAGGGATAAGCCATTATGAAAGCCTCTGCCTGAAAGATTGGTGTGGTTGACAGCGGGCTTATACGCTGTATAGTAATGCCTGTCTATGGGGGATAGCGTCCTCACCACGACCAATACAACTTTATGGGTGACGGTTTACCGTATGACGAGGCAAAGCACAACAGAGCGAAGGTAACTTCCATGTGGCCTCCGAAACTGCGAAAGCAGGAGTAGAAATAGGTGCCACCCATAAAGACACAAACTTTCGTGGGTCCATGCCTTGGACTAGATTGGGATAGCCTATTACGATAAACCCCGCATGTCTCGGCAGAGATGGGGTTGCCAACGGGGCTGTACGTTGGATAGTAGTACCAATCTATGGGGGATCGCGTCCTCACCACGACCAATACAATCCGGTATTATCCTTCATCGGGTAATAGAGTGAAATAACACCGCAACATTACGCTTGCGTTCTATCTTTCATCGGGTAGAATCACTGAAATGACAGCCGGATACAATACAACCAGTAACCGATGCCTCTCCCTGTGTCCGATTCATGACCGGAACGAAAGGAGCGTGGTCGGTTCCCACCAGTTTTTACCTTGCTCCAAGGGTTCAAAATATCGGAGTATTGGTGGATTATAGGGATGGATCGTAAATGTCCTGCTGGTTACAAACAGGGGTCGGATAGAAACCACCAAATGACGGTCTGTGGTTGAATAATGCGTGATACCGGACATTATTCGTAAAACTATCGGTGATCGTAACTCAATCGGATAGAGTTCCACTTGCTAAATACAAGAGGAGTTGCGGGTTCAAATCCCGTCGATCACTAAGTCGATCCATTTGCATCCGGTATATTTTTTATTCTAAAGAAGTGGTATTGACAATCAGATAACAGATAGTAGAATACGACTATGACCAAAGAAGAAGCAATAGTTAAGATTCTGAAAGTTTTGAATAGCCGTATAATGGTTATGTGTAAGCCTAACCGCGATGAAGCCTTGACTTTAGCAGAAAAGTACGATATAAATGCTAAAGATTTAATCGAGGAGTGGACGAGAATAGTAGAGAGGATATGAACATGAAGTGGATTTATGCTGATCCTAGTAAGAGCGGTCCATATTTATGTGCAATTATGGGTCAAAATAAGCCAGTACTAATGTATTGGCACACTACTAAAAAGGGTGGTGGCTACTGGACGGAGGGAGAGAGTGTTTGGGATTTCCACAATGATAAAGACTCTAATGTTTTATATTATATGGATATAAATGATATTCCTATGCCGGAGGGTTGGTGATGAGAATTGATACTAAATATCACTTTAAAATTAAAGATGAATTAACAGAATTAAAGAATCTTGTGAGACAGTTTCTAGAAGAAACCATTCATGTTCCTTTTAGGGCTGTTGATTGCAATCAAGACAGAGTAGAAGAATTGTGGGAAAAACTATCTGATGCGATAGAGGAAGAAAATGACCGTTAACGAACTTATTGAGCAGTTGAAGAATTATCCGGCTGATATGAGGGTTCTTACTCTTGGTTATGAGGCTGGATACCACGATATCCGACTAGATAATGATGATATTGTATTCGATGTGAAACGCGGTGAAGGTGCTTGGTATTATGGGCCTCATGAGTGTGTAAAGTTTACGGATGAAAAGGTTGGTAATCCTTGTTTGATTATTGGGAGGGGAAAATAATGGAATGGAACGACTCTCATAAGAATCCACCAACTGAAGGGCAGCAAGTTTATTATTTTGGACCGAATATTGGGATTGGGATCGGGCATTATTGTTATAGAGAAGAGACATTATATCCTCATAGCAAAAAACCTATAGAACTTTGTCCTCATATTTTTGAGAATACTAATTGGGGAGTAGTAGACGCTTGTGATGCTCCATTTTGGCTTCCTTATGATGAGGAGAGGGCGAAGAGTTGGTGTCCTATTATTCCAAAAGAATATACTAAAGGGCTTTATGATTGATCCTGCCTAAATGGCAGGCCGCCCGCGATTTCTGTCAGTTTGGCATACAATTATTTTTTTAAAGAATCTTCTTGACTATACCGATCTATAGAGTATACTCAAACAAACAAGCGATGCGGACCGCTGGCACAATGATATCAAAAAAGCCACGGTTAAATGCAAAGTCGAGTATGGCCTAATCCGACGCTTTGTTTTTCCTAATCCTTCGGATTTGGCAGTCTTGGCGATAGTCAGCAGGAATTTCAAGTATTGACAAGCGTTAGCCGATAAGATATATTAGAGCCATGAAACAGAATAAACTACATGCGGAAGTGCGATTTCACTTGTCTAGTGGCGAAAACTATCGAAAATGGCAAGTGAAAATCATGAAAAATAGTAGGAAGGCTCATGTTTTTTATTTTGATCCTAATGAAGTTCAACTAGAACTGATTGGATGCAAACTTATCAATAAAGTTGGTAAGGCTAAACAGGTTTATGAGGCAGGGGTAAAGGGTGTTTGTGGTTGGATAAAGTGCGATGATTTTGTGACCAGGGGTGAATTTTGGCCTTTAGAATCTATTGACAACCTTGAAAAGTTGTATTATAATCCAATCCGTGACGTTCATTGGCGACGAGAAAGTGATTGTGGAGAGTTTGCTTGGGATGGTAGCGAGTATGCCACTCTGATTACACAAGGAAAACAAGTTTACATTCTAGAGGAAAGAACATGATTAATGTTGGTATGACAATTCGTGAGATGGTGAGCATTGCTTCTAGCACCAATAGCACCGACCTCTACGAGAGGATCATCAAGGCTCTGGAACTTGCTACTGGCAATGAGAAGTTGCTGGTGGCTTGTGATGGACTTGGTAATTACTCTGATCCCAATATTTGGGATCACAAGATTGCTGCTATCAAGAGTCTCCGTTTGTCTACTGGTATGGGATTGAAGGATGCTAAGGATTGGATTGAGGAAGCGGTGAACTACAAGAAAACCATGTTTACCAAACCGCTTGATCCCGAAGTGGCACACAAACTGTGTGAGGAACTGGGTAGGTGTGGTTGTTCGTGCTGGACAACTAACGCCTAACAAAAAGCCAACTGCCAAAACGGCAGGCGGCCCGCGAAACCTGCCAAAATGGCAGACAAAAAAATTCATGCTGGTACTTGACAGTGCCGATACTAAGTGTAGAATGATAGCATCACGCAGCAAGATACCAAACGATCACGAAACCAAAAAGTTCGGATTGGCTCTTGACAAGTGATGATTGCGATGTAGAATAGGTTTGTTGGGTTGATAACACTAACTTGGAAAGGGTTGATTATGCGTACTTATGATTTTGCGGTTGCGATTGCGTCGGATGCTCTGGATACGGAAGTGGTTGAGGATACGATTCGTCAGTCTCTTGTTGATGGTCTGCCCGAGGGTACTCTGGTAGTTGTCAAGGCTCAGGGTATCAAGGACTATAGCGAGCAGGGCTGGAAGGTTGCCCGTAATCGCAAGTTCGGCGTGAGTGTCAAGGAGGCTGGAGACGGCCACAAGGCTAAGACGACCAAGGCTACGGCCGAGGCTGTTACCTGACTATAATACCGATAGACCGCTGGTGGACGCACCGGCGGCTATCGGCTTTATGGGCCCGTAGTGAAACTGAATATCACAACTCTCTTCTAAAGAGTTATTCTGGGTTTGAGTCCCGGCGGGCCTATTTTAATTTTCTGCCAAAATGGCAGGCTCCGCGGCCAATCTGCCAACATGGCAGTTATTTTTCTCAAAGTTTTTCGTGTTGACAAGCCGATACCCTAGTGTAGAATCACGAGACACAAGGGAGAAAATCATGAAAACCGCAGACGGTAACGACAAGTTGGGTAAGGGTTGCATTGTGGTTTCGCGTCCGGTTGGCGACACTTGCCCACCGGATTGCGATTATCTCAACAACGGCTGCTACGCTGAAGCGACCGAGAATCAGTATAAGAATGCTCGCGTTGCTGGTTTTGCTAATATTGTTACAGAAAAGAATAAGATTCGTGCGATGATTCTGGACGCAAAGCGTAGACAGAAGTCTATCCGCTGGCACGAGCGTGGCGATTGGTTTCTCAATGGAGAACTCGATCTTGAATATGTCGCCAATGTAACGTGGGCGTGTGAGAGTATTCTGGCCGATGGTGATACTCTGCCCGATATGTGGTTTTATACTCATATCTACGATAGTCGGCTTGTTAGTCTGGAAAAGTATATGAATGTTTATGCTAGTGTGCATGATGATAATGATATGGGTGAGGCTCTGGCACAGGGTTTCAAAAAGTTTGCGTGGTGCGACAGCGACGAGAAGATTGCCCCGAAGCGTCCGCGTAGCAAGAAAAAGGCTGATGCGTGGCGGGCTAGTCTGCCGAAACTGGTGGTACTGAACGGTACTAAGTTTGTAACGTGTCCGGAAATTCGTCGTGGTCGTGCTACTATCACTTGCACCGGGACGAAAGATAGTATAGAATGTAACTTGTGTGTCAAGGGTCTTGGAAACGTACTCTTTCCTGCTCATTAGGAGTTATCATGGAAAACTGGATTGCTATTGACGATACTAAAATCCGTCACGTTTGGCGTTGTCCAGATTGTGAGGATGAAGTAAATGTAGTTCCGTGGGACTATCAGAATATTGGTACACCGGTTTGTGCAGATTGTGACAATGATATGTTGTATCTTAGTACGGAGATGAATAATGCCTAAGTATTATGTAGCATCGGGTACGTTGCGTATTATGGTTAGTCGTAAAGATGCTCTTGAGGCTAGTATCTATGGTTTGATGCAAACTAATAAGTTTGATACTATTGATGAATACTTCTATGTTGATGAAAGAGGATATAGAGATTATGTTAGTGCCGATCCATCAACCAACGTGGTGCCAACCAAAAGTATTGTAAGGGCTGCCGGGTGGGAATTGTCCCGCGATGATGATCCCCTGCCATAATGGCAGGCCGGCCGCAGCATCTGCCATTTTGACAGTCTAAAGATTCTGGTCGTAGTGGTCGATAAATGGGGTATGGAACCTAGAAAACGCTTGACAAGGAGGGAAAGCGTGATACAATGGATTGGTGTAATTATTAGTGTGGCTGCTTTAACGTATACTGGTATTAAGGATTATCAAAAAGGGGATATAAAACTTCCTCTGCTACCACAAAAAAATTTGACAAAGGTTGTTTATCCGGTACAATACTGTGTAATGGCTTACGATCCTAATGTAAAGAGAGTTTTTTACCTTCACGATAATGGACAATGGTATGACTTCGCTCCGCAAATACGACAATATCCAGATCAAGGTCAAGAAGCGTTGGCAACTCCCAACGGGACACAAAGAACACAGGGATACGGTTATGGACAACAGGCCCAAGCGTCGTCGTACCCGACAAGGTATTGACAAAAGTTGGCGTGATGAGTATGATATGTAGGCCCGCCCGCATAGTATAATGGCTATTACAGTTGATTTGTGATCATCGGATGAGGGTTCGATTCCTTCTGTGGGCTTCCGGAGTGGTGAAACTGGTATCACAAATGGCTTTGGTCCATTTATTTCTGGATCGTACCCAGACTCCGGAATTAATAAAAAAAGAACTTTAAAAATTCGAACCTTGGTGTATATAAGTATAACACGAGGAGTTATGCTTATGAAATGTTTATGGCATTTATGTCACAATGAAGCGGTATCTAGAGATAATGGTAAATTTTGTTGCAATAGATGTAAAAACAGATATTATGTTACAAAAAGAAGGAAAGATCTAAAAAAGGCTCTGGTAGAATATAAGGGAGGCAAATGCGAAAAATGCGGATATAATAAATGTATAGCCGCAATGGATTTCCATCATAAAGACCCAAAAGAAAAAGAATTTGGATTAAGTCAAAAAGGTCTAACAAAATCATTAGAAGTATTAAAAAAAGAAGCGGATAAGTGTTTATTGCTTTGTGCTAACTGCCATAGAGAAACACATGAATCTTTAAGTGAGTTTGTAGATATAATACTAACAAAAGAGAAAAAAATACCAAAACAATCTAACCAATGTAAAACATGTAACATAGAGACTTTAAATAAATACTACTGTTCTAGTGAATGTGCTAAAATAGCAAATAGAAAAGTTAGAGATAGACCGACAAAAAAAAGATTGATAGAATTATTAAAAAATAATAGTTGGATAAAAATTGGTAATTTATTTGGAGTATCAGATAACGCTGTAAGAAAATGGGCTAGAGCATATAAAATAATATAAATAATACCAGAGTGGCGGAATGGTAAACGCAGTTGATTGTTAATCAACCGTCGAAAGATCTGCTGGTTCGAGTCCAGCCTCTGGTGCTTTATTGGCGTAGTTCAATAGTAGAACGACGGTCTCCAAAACCGTAGATGGTGGTGCAATTCCACCCGCCTTTGGGCTGGATGGCAGAGTGGTCTAATGCGCATCTTTGCTAAAGATGTGACGCTTAAAACCGTCCACAGGTTCGAATCCTGTTCCAGCCGATCCTACGGATTTGGCGGTCGTGGAGATAGTCAGCAACAATCTAAAGTTTTGGGGGTTGACAGGTCGATACTAGGATGTAGAATGCAATTATGGAGGCGAAACATTAAAGTGATGTAAGAGACTTTTAATCTCTAGAAGAAGGAGCGTTACCTTCCGCCTCTACTGTTTTTGACCGGTTTGGTGTATAGTAGTCCCAAAGGAGAATAGTTATGAGTTACGATTACGATTATGAGCGTATTGCTGACGAGATTGATGATCTCTACTATAACGATGATGATAATTGGGACTTTGAGGATGATATTATTGAGAATGAGAAAGAGTGGGAAAACTACTATCACAATATTGCTGACGAGATAAGTGACGAATAACTATTCTTAGATTGAGTGCAATACGGTGGGACGTATATCTATTATAGGAATTTATTCCTTCTTCTTTTCTATAATCGGTTCGAATCCGATCACTCAATTTTATTATGAACATGAATATTCTTGAAGGTAGAATTGAAGATATTCGTCGCACAGAAAGTGGCGATATTATTCAAGGCTCTAGCCACACCTGCCACGTTCTGAATCACAAGATTCGTAATAAGATTATTATCAAGGCTGTTTGTGATCTAAGAAAAATTAAAGACCAGTTTGATAGTATCGCCTGCTGCGGTGTAAGTGGTTTGATGGTGGTTCCACAGATTGCTGAACTACTTGATAAACATATTATCGTAGTACGAAAGGCAGGCGAAAAATGCTATTCCGAGTTTCGTACAGAGGGAGTTGCCCCTTTTCGATATGTAATATTAGACGATTTAATTTGTTCTGGAAATACTATTAATCGTATTACCTCAGTAATTAAAAGTGAATACCCACGAGCCAGACCAATTGGCGTATATTGCTATCTGCCTAAAGAAACAGTTTATTCACCAGATAAAAATGGTAGCAAATATTGTGAGCAAGAATTAGGGATGCCGCTCCTGAATATCTGACTGCCAAAATGGCAGGGAGCGCGGCCGATCTGCCAAATTGGCAGGATTTTTTTTTCAAGGCTGGGCTGTTGACAACCCGATATCATACTGTAGAATCAGCGTATCGGAACGAGAATCATAAACACGAAAGGGTTTAAAATGGCTCATGCTATCGAAAATATGAACGGTAAAGATTGTATGTTTTATGTTGACGAAGTGCCGTGGCATGGCCTGGGTCAGAAATTGGAAAAAAACCCATCTATTAGTGAGGCTATGGACGCTGCTGGTCTAAATTGGGAAGTGGGTACTAAACCTCTCTTTACGGCTGAAGGCGAAGAAGTAAATGCACAAGCGACTTTTCGTAAAACAGACAATAGAGTTCTAGGAGTTGTTGGACCTCGTTATACTCCTCTTCAAAATAAGGATGCTTTCGATTGGTTTCAGCCATTCTTGGACGCTAAAGAGTGTGAACTTCATACAGCCGGCTCACTCCATAATGGAGAAAAGGTATGGGTTCTTGCAAAATTGAATCGTGATAATTGTGAAATTGTTAAGGGTGATGAAACTGCTAAGTTTATTTTGTTGAGTAATAGTCATAATGGTACTACCGCTATTAGAGTTGGATATAGTTTTATTCGTGTAGTTTGTGCTAATACATTATCTTTTGCTCATTCTGATAAGAAAAATAAATTGTTGCGTATTCGTCATACTCGTTCTAGTAAAACTAATCTTGATAATGTTCGTGATATTATGGATAATATTAATGCTGGATTTGAGGCCACTGCGGAACAATATCGATTTTTGGCTAGTAAAAGTTTCAATCAAAAAGATATTCAAGCCTATGTTAAGATGGTAGTTGGTGTTGAAAAGACTCCAGATGAGGATATTAAAAAGCGTACACGTAATATTATGGATGAAATTATGAAACTTATTGAGGGACCAAAACAGAGTGCGACAAATGTACGCGGTACTTGGTGGGCAGCATGGATGGGATATAATGAATATCTTAATTATAACAAGGGTCGTACAGCAGATAATCGTATTGATTCTTTGTGGTTTGGTCAAAATGGTAATGAAAATGAATATGCTTTTGAAAAAGCCATAGAGTTTGCTAACGCAGTATAGAGAGTTAGAAGATATAAACTAGAGATCGTCGCTCAATGAAAATTGGGCGGCGATTTCTGTTTTTAGATTTGGAAATAATTCTAACACTAAACTATATAGTTCTTGTTTAGTAGGTGGTTTTTTACTAAGAGTTTTAGTTCCAGCATGAATTTTTCTGTGACAATTAGCGCATACAACAACACATTTAATCATTTCTTCTATAGATTTTTTAAATGTATGTATAGAATGTACTCTTTTTTCTAAAGCTTTTTGATCTATATGGTGATAATCCAAACATTCTATATCACAAACTCCACAATCGCATGGATTTCTTTGTAAATAAATTTGTTTAAATAATTTAACTTTATTATAGAGTTGTTTATTATATTCGTTTTTTTTAAATGGATTTTTCTGCCTCCATTTTTTAGCACATTGTTTTGGAATATCGCTTTTTAAGCGATATCTTTTATGCTTTTTTTTAGCACATTCTTTACAATCCCAAGATAAACCATCTTTTTTATGAGAGTCCTTATAAAAATTATCTATCGAATATTCATGCTTACATTTGCCACATTTTTTCATAGTATTGTCTCCTACTGGTATATATGAGAATACACCAAAAATATAGAAAATGCCAAAATGACAGGCTGGCCGCGGCGCATGCCAAAATGGCAGTCAACTCAAATTTGTTAAAGATTATATCTTCTACTATTGCAACAAGCCCCCATGAGCCGATATAATGGAAGGACCGGGTGATTGCTACTACTAGGAAAAGGAGGAAGATTGGAATATTTTATTGTATTAGGAATAATTTTTTATTTTTGTTGTTGCTCTCAAAATGATTAGTCCATAGTTTTTGTCTCAGCCCATGCTGTCTGTTTGCTGCCGTTGCTGTTAGTCAGCGAAAAAGAGAAGGTCTTTACTAAGAGTATTGTAACACGGTGCTAGCATGGTATAATGGTTCTGGAAACCCATAGTTATGCAGAAGGGAATTTAATGAAACTTGTTAAGGTCGAAATTGAGTTGGGTATCGATGATGAATGTTGTGGAAATAGTCATGAGGATATTGCGTCATATTTGAATAAGATGCTTTATAATGATCCTGAGTTTTTTGGTGGGTTTGGTAAGGAGAATATTGTGAGTGTGGAGGAATTTGAATAATGAAAAAGTTTACTATTATTGTTTTCACTTGTGTTGGCCTATTTTATGTAGGTTCAACTCCTATTATGGAAAACAAAAGAGATGATACTGTTGTTATGAATACTGTTTATATTCCCTATAAGGATAGTGATCATAGTGGAAGTAATGGTATTTATAATGATCCTAGAATGCTAGTGTCTACAGAATTTGATGTAAACAAAGTGGCTACTTGTGTTGGTTGCCATTTCAAGTGTAACAATTGTGAGGATAAATAATATGAAAGTTATTGGATGGTTAGCCGCTATTGGTTTTGGAATTGTTGGTTGTTTTCAACAAAGTGTTATTAATCAGTTAATTGATGAGAATACTAATAGTATTAGAAATAGTAGTCCTGTTAAAATTTATGATAATACTAGAGTTGTTAGTGAAGACCCTAAAGTATCAATCTCTCCTGTGGAAACTAGAGTAGCAAATTTGCTTCATGTTATGGATAATGATGCTATTCCCACAGTAGATTGGATTTATAGTGTTATCAAAGATGTTGACAATAATATGAATCCCAAACCTAAAGTTGTAGAAAAAACTTTTAACTTGGGAAGTTGCACCTATAGTCTTCCTGAAAAAAGGTAATATTACTAGAGTATAGATCAACCATTGCTAGTGTCGATACTTGTGGTACACTGAGAGCAGTCAGGTCCACAATCTATCATAGTGGCCTATTATTTTTTGTCAACATTGGAGTAAATTTTGTGGTATTTGTTCTTAGTGCTAGTATTATTATTGGTATGATGCAGGCGGTGAATGAGATGAGTAAGGGGAATTGTTAGTAGTATAGTAGTATATAAGTATTAACTGCCCGACCTGCATAATATATATAACACGTTTGATAGTTTGTCAAGGTTCTAAACTTTCTTAGAGGAATTTAATTATGAGATTTTTGATGAGCGTGCTGATGGTTCTTGGGATCGCCTCGTTTAGTTATGGTGGTGAATGTATCAATGGACTTTGTAAAAAGTCTTCTCAGGGCAATTCTGTGCATTCCAAGAGGATGGTAGTCAAGACTCCTTGGGTAGTCAGGCGACCACTGGTTACCAAAAAGTAAAATCAATCAACTAAGGGTCACGGAGTAAAATCTGTGGCCCTTCTTTTTTTTGTTTTACCTAATCCTACGGATTTGCCCAGGGTGACCATAGTCAGCGAGATTTTATAGTCAGTTGTTTTTCCCCATCCTTTAGGATTGGTTTTTGTGGTTGTAGTCAGCGAGATTAAGGGTTCCATAAGAAATAAAATTTGACCATTCAACATCTTGTATCTATCATAAATTGTACTGAGCAGAGTACACAAAGAGTTAAGGAGAACTCATACTATGACCAAAAGGAATTTGGTTATTTGGACAATATGCCTAATTAGTGGAATTATAGTTTGTATTTTTGTGAATATAAATATTAACATATCAACAACATCAGAGTTTTTAAGGTGATAATTAGAAAGTTAGATAATATTAAAGATCAGATTTTCTGGCAAAAACTAGTAAACGATCTTAATAATTATCTAAAGAACAAAGACCTATCAAATAAAATTCTAACCATCAATCTTAAGGAGATAGCATACGACAGTACTAGTCATATACCAAAAATAGAATACAAAGAATCCCAGGTTCCTTGTATCACCTAAAGTAATGGATTTGGTTTTAGTGGTCGTAGTCAGCCAAAATTATGAATAAAAAGAAAAAGGCTAAAGCAGTAAAGAAGTGTTCTAAAAAATGTAAGAACCAATGTGGCAGGGAAAAGTTTATGGTGAACCACAAATAGTAAAACCATTACCAGACCCATACTTTCCTCCATTAGTATTCAAAAAGGAAGGTTTGTGGAGAAAATTTCTTAGACTAATAGGATACATTCCATGAATCGTCCAGTATCTAAGCCCCTGTTTGATCCTTGGATCACTGATGATAATACCAGACTTATGATACTATTAATTTCCCTCCCACTTTTTCTATTCATCCTATACAGAATTATGGTACATTATGGGCGATAACGAATTAGGAATATTTAGAAATAATCCGGCCCTTTTCTTTTTTATCTGCATAAGTTGCTATTACATATTGTATATTTACCTTAGTCATGAATATGGACCAATAGATGAAAACTAACGAATTTCATAAGCCTTTTATCAAAAGTCTACTAGTTATTGCTATTGTTACAGTAGTTGCTATGATTTCTAGCCACTATATTATTGAGAAACTATATTTTAAATATTATAAAACCCCCTCTTTTACCTCTGAAAATTTCCAGTATGATGGAAAAATAGGGTTTGATGAGAGGTTATGAGTATATTTAGCGATAAAATTCGCGGTTTTTTACTTATTGTTAATAGCCGTGATATATGCTGGTTAAGATAGGCTCAAGAAGTCTATTGGAAATGGCCGATAAACCCTCTTGACAACTCTCTGTTATCTGGTATATTCTGGTACTAGTAGTAGGAGTTGTTTTCTTAATATTTTGGGGGAAAATGATAATTTTATGTACCGAAACGTACTGTTGACCGATAAAGAGATTGCTCTGCTAAAAAGTGTTATTAGTCAAACTTTGAACGATAAAGTTAGCATTGACCGTAATAATTTGACCATTATTCATAATCGTCTTAGACAAATCAAGCCTATCAATACCTTTAATCAAACAGTCAATTATGGTAAATGGGCTTGAAATGGATAAGAAATCCAATAATACACTAAATGGTGGGTCTATAACCCACAAAGATAAATATTATCTGACCGAAGATGAAAATATTGACCTAATTTTAGTACCAGACAGAGGTTACTGCTACTTTAGTCTTTATGATGATAATAGGAACATATCTATTACTTGTGATATGAGTAAGAAAGATTTAAAGGGGTTGGCCGAATTTATTCTAAAATATCTGGAGTAAAATAATGAAGAACAAAAACGAACTAATCCAAAACATAGCAGACAAATACGAAAGTCCAGATCAAAATGCTTGGTATTATAGTATACGTCCATCATCATATGAAGAATTCGCTAAAGCAATCATCAACGAGTGCATCAAGAGTATAGAAAATGCAGTAGATCGTTTTGGCCCAACGGCTGTAGATGATATAAAAGAAACTATTAGGAATCATTTTGGAGAATAAATAATGAAATTAAAGCGTATGATTCAAGTAGAAAGTTCAGTCGATTTTTTGCCTCCGATTGTATTAATCCCCGAAAATAATTTTGAAAATTTTATTCTCTGGCTTAATACCAAACTTGGTTATGATATTAGACCTAATATTCTAATTATTGAAGGAATGGAGAATAACTAATGGAAAAGCGAATTGGAAAAATTAATAATATACGTCTTGGTTATGGGGGTTATCAAGATGCTCAATTTGGTTTGAGCGTTGATTTTACCTCAAAAGATGGGTGGGGCGTTGGTGACTTTAAAGGATTTTGGTCTACAGATACCAAAAGCAAGGGTTGTAAGTGGACCGAAAAAGATAGGGATGAATCTTTTGCAAAAACTATGAGATTTATTAACGAATTGCTATCAAAAAGCAATAAAAGGTCACTCAATGACCTGAAAAATGTGCCAGTAGAAGTTGTTTTTGAAAATCAAATGCTAAAATCTTGGCGTATTTTAGAAGAAGCAATTTAATACAAAGCGTTTAGAGAATGAATAATGAAAAAATTTAATCTTACTAATGATGAAATTGATATTATTCTGGATCTAGTTGACGATCAACTAGCAGAATTGTATAATGGGCCAGAAGGAACAGAAGTGGCCTATAAGGTTGATATTACTATTATGGAAAATCTTAAAAAGAAATTTGAGAATAAATAATGCCACTATGCACTTACTATAGTGATGTAGAAAATTTTAAACAAGTATCTGATCCTGACCTTAATGAACTATTTCAACAAGTTAGGGCTATAGATGATAGATACTATATTAGAGAACATGAGTATACACAAAACAGGGGTTGGTTTTTAAAACCCCAAACTATCAAGTTCTATTCTGTGTTATATCATATTCATTCTACTGAATATCAACAATTAAATTTGTGCAACGATGGATTTGATGTTTATCCTAATTATTCTATTGTTGGTGCATATTTGCTAGGTTTTTTGAATGGTAATAGAAAGAGTTGACAAATGACCAAAATCCCTGTAAATAAAAGGAGAAAAACATGACTACCAAGACCGTTAATAAGAAGATGATTATTAATGCTCTCAAGAAAGGCAATAAAATGCCCGCAACCCAAGACCTTTTCGACAAACATACAAGCAAAAAGTTAAAGTACGCAAAAGAAGTTTTTACATGGATGATTAATAACACCAAAACCATGCAGAAACATGAACAATTTGATTATCCAGAATATGGTGGAATGCCACACAAACTAAGTTCTAAACTGAGCAGTTGGACGGTAGACCTTATTCAAGATAATTGGGACACAGTTCAAAAGAATAAAAGCATGAAATATCTTGTGGACAGGTTTCTTTTTTGGGGATGGGATTGAGGAACACCGCGAAAAACGAACTGAAAAACAATTATACCTAATTTTTAGGAAAGGAAAATTATGAACATAAATGAAATTTCAAATTTTGTTGAAGATAAAAGAAAATTTATAAAAGAAATTTCTGAACAATGTCTCATACCATAGATCTTGAATAAAAAGGAGTATTAATAATGAAAAAGAAAACAGTTAAAAAGAAAAAGCCAACAAAGCAAAAGATTGATGTGGTATTAGAGTCGTTACTTAATCTTGAGCAAAAAACTAAGGAGTTGATTAAAAAGATAGATCGACTTGAGTCGTCACTAAAACATCAACCTCTTCCTCAGTATCCAAAATACTGGCCTACTAATCCATCGCCATTTGATCCAATAGTTTGGTGGTAAATAATGAAAACATCTTACGAGTCAGATCATCTTATACTTCACTTATCTAAGAATGAAAGTGTGGAGCAAAAAATAGAGTCTCATACTCTAAAATCTTATCCATATAGTCTAATGCTTAGTAGCAAATTGGTTCAGCCAACATTAACAAGAGAAGAACTACAAGGTTTGGCCGATTTTATCAATGCTTATCTAAAGGTAAATTGATGAGGTATACTAATTTTAGCGACTATATTGGTGATGTTATTGCTCATATGAATAATGAGTATGAGAATGGTGAATTATTTGGTGAGTTAAACGATATTCAAAAATATGAAATTCGTAATAGATTATTTGATCATTACAATAATAATGATAGCACTAGTAATGCTGCTGGTAATATTATCAACTACATTAGAGGTTGTTTCTAAAAATTTAGATTCAAGCCAAATCGTTCTGATTGACGATACTCTTGACAGGCCCGTTTGGCACAGTATAATGGGGGCTACAAGGAGACACTTATGCCAAAGTTTGTTGTTAGTATGAATTACGTCGAAGCCAAAAAAACATCTTTCGTTATTGAAGCAAAGGACGAAGATGATATTTATGAGGCTCTTGGAGAAATTGATAATGATTTTTTTGAGAATCACGATAAAGTAAAGTGGGTTTGTTCTGATTATGAGCCACCCATTATTGATTCTGTACAACGTCTTAACAAAACAAATGAGAAATTCGTATATTGCACAATTAAGCAGCAAAAGGAGATTCAAAAGATGTTTGATGGTGTGATTGATACTTTAAACAAAATGGAGGCCGATAGTGAGTAATCTGAGCGTTATTGAAAAGGGTGGAAAGTTTGTTGTTGCTAAGAATGGTGAGCCTATTCTTCTGCCTAAAACCGATGGTCAAACTATTGTGACAGAATTTGAAAGCAAGCAGGATGCTGAGAGATATATGAGTATTCTTTCGTCTCTTAGCAAGCAAAAGAGGTATCAAAAGTCATGACAGTTCAAGAATTGCGTAATAAAGGTTATAAGGTTAGGGTTCTTCATAACCGTCTTTATAATGGCTATCATAAGTGGCAAGTAGGAAGCAAGCCCCAACATTGTGGGCCTGTTGATCCAGATAGCAAGGGTGGTTCTACTCAAATCATTATTGATTCTCCTACTGGAGAAAATTATCGGGGTCTTGCTATTTGTAGCAAGAAAGACAATTATAACAAAAAACTTGGAGTTAAGATCGCTCTAGGACGTTGTGGATTTTATGGTTGATAGTAAAACTATAATCATGGAAGATTGTAGTGTTGATCTTTTTAAGAATAGTTTAGTTTCATCTAGACCGTTTTTAATTAGATTATACCAGTATGATCTATCCTATAATTATGAAGTTAGACTATCAAAAGAAGAAATGATTGATTTGTCGGAAAGTCTTAAAACTTTTGTGGAGAATACTGATGACTAATATTACTGATTTTGCTCTGTCTGCTACTGAGTGTGCTAGATATATTTTTGATAGTGATTGTGAACAGATTAGTTATCAAGAATTTATTCAGGATGGTAATGATCCGCGAAATCATATTCTCTATCATGCCGCACTGATTTTGGGTCAAACCGAAGAATTTCAGGTTGATATTAATGAGTATTTGAGTCCACCATTTGACAATTCCATTCAGTATGGTATAATGCTTACATGAACCCTAAACTACAATCCGACATTGAAAACTTTGTGACTAATGTGGGCAACTATATTAGTATGGAATATGAAGCATTTTACGATACTTTTCAAAAGTCTGATCTGTTTGATTTTATTGGTAGTTATTATCTTGGTGGAGGTAGTGTACCAGATACAGCACGTTATGTTGTTGAACTTTTTCTTATGAAACTGAGGGATAAATAATGGATCGTTTTACTTTAGAGAATAAGATCAATGAACTTTACGCTTTTGTTGATAGACTTAATGATCTATCAAAGGGTGTGCTTGAGCATGGACTAGACGCTGATGATATTTGTAATGCTACGAGCGGATTGGCCGTTATGCTAAAGTTGCATACTGAAATTCTGTTTGATACTTTTCAGAGGGTTTATAAACTAGACCAATATAGGGAGTAAGTTATGGATGAGAATATTGATTCTCAAAATAAGGCTGATAAAGCCCTAAAAGAATTAATGAGTCGTCACTATCAACCCTGTACTATTAAAAAACCCTCATGGTTTGAATGGATCAAAAGTAAAATACTAAGGTATCTATTATCATGAATATAAAACACCATCCAGTTACTCAAACATCAACAGTTATTGAACTTTATTCGGAAAAGGATGGAGTAGATATTAACTATGTTTGTACTTCAGAACTTCCTAACGGAAAGATTGGAGATATTTTCTATAGGTCAACTCCTCATCCAGAATTTGGTAACAAATATTTTGCTATCTTTTTTCATGGTGATAATGCTATGATTTCTGGTGCTGATTTTGTAGAGAATTTTACATTCGGCGTTGTGCAAAATGATATTGGAGAGTATGAATACAGCCAAAGTCGCCATGATTATAAGAGTTTTAAGAATGGTAATATGATTGATGGCGGACGAGAATATATTCGTTCATCGGGTAATCGTACAATTATGATTGTGCGAAACGGACAATTTACTCACACAGTATTTAGAGATAATGATGCTTGAAGATATTAAACAAAACTATGAGCGGGCTAAACAATTAGCAAGAGAAATATGGCTTGATGGAGACAATGAAGGTAATGGTAATGATTACTATTATTTTCAGTGTGGTTTTATTGCTGGATTTTGTTATGGTGATTCTATAAAATATAACATTTTGAAAAAAGATGAGAAAATTAACTAAAAAGAAACCTTCGTTTAACTGCGATGTTAACGGTGGTATTATGGTTACTTGTGCATTACGATACTCTCTTGGTCGCATGACTTATGTGCCGGGAGCAGTTCAAGATTGGATTAGAACTTATTGGAATGATCTTGATAGTAATACCAAATGCGTCTTAATTAGAGATGTGCTTGATTTTTTGTATGATGATTTCAGAACAAGCGGCAAACACCATATTCCTTTTGATGGATACGATACTAAAGAATGGGAAAAATTTGTTATTGATAGATTTTGGCATATGAATGAAGAAGAACAACAATATATCTATAATAATTACTTTACTAATATTGGAAATAATCATCGTTCACAATGGTGGACTGAAATAATGGAACCTAAACTTTGTAAGGATGAATATGAACTTTGAACAAGCAAGAGAATATAGTTTTCTGGTCAAGTGGAAAGTTGCCGAATGTTTTAGTGGGCCAGTGTGTTGGTGTAGGCTCATTGTGCCAATTGAGCCTATATATTATACTAATCCAGAATCAACTAATAGTTATGAATATTCTATCGTGGATGCTGCGGCATTAGATCAAACAACTGCGGAATATATTGTAAAACTCCATAATGAACATCTTGATAGAACTTTAAAATTACTAAAGGAAGATATGGACATTCTAAATACTGGATTACGTCCTCTAGATTCAATAACAATAACTAATACAACTTTAAAAGATGATTATAGAGTAATATGTCGAAAGGAAATAGATTAAATGTCATGGAATCACCGTGTCGTTCGTAGATTTTATCCTAATACTCATATGGATGATAGTATGCTATATGAGATATATGAGGTTTACTATGACAAAGAAGGTAAGATAGAAGGTATTACAGAAGAACCTATAAAGATTAGAGAAGAGTCAGTTGACGATCTGAGAAAAACAATTGAACGCTTGACAAAGTGTTTGGAACAGCCTATAATTGACTACGACACGCTACAGGAAATTAAAGAATGACTACTGGCTGGAGATACCGAATAGTTAAAAAAGAAGGTAAATACGGACTATTCCCAGTATTTATTGATGATAATGGGGATATTGTAAATATTAATAACATACCAGTCTATATTAGTGAATCAATGATAGATTTGCCAACTCTAGAAAACAAAGCAGGAATACCTATTCCTTCTTTGATACGAGAAGCATTTGATTATCCTGTGCTAGATTATGACACAGGAGAAGAAATACAAGAACTGAATTAACAGTCACCCTTGAGTTGATCGCCAAGGGTAGCATCCTGAGCCTCTAGTTCATCTATTAATGATGTTCAACGCTCAATAATGGGGGTGCTTTCAATACAAAGAGGAAAACTATGAAAGGCCCACTAATTTACTACGAAATCAAAGAAATGTATGGTACTGATTTATCTAGTACCAAAAAAGCCACCGAATTAAGACAAAGTATACTAGAAGAAATAGACTTTGGGTTTAATGTGGAACTTGACTTCAAGGATGTTCGTAGCATAACTAATGGCTGGGCCAGAAATTTGATTGGGGTTATCGCTAAAGAAAAGGGTGAAAGTTTTATAAAAAACCACATTCTTCTTATCAATATGACGAGAAATGTTAGACAAACTATACTTGAAGGAACATCGGAAATACTAACATGACATTTGAACAGTTTATAAAAAAGGTAGACGATACATTTCTGGAGCATCAAGCATCTACATCTAAAGGTAAAATTTCTGCTGCTAATCAATGGAGATATGGTCAAACGGTAATGAATGTTTTATACGATATTTGGCCGGAGAAATATAATGAACTTAAAAATTCTGATTATGATTGTTTTTATAATAACTCTACCGTAGAATCAGCCTTGTCAAAATTAGAGCAGGAGTGGGGCATATGAAAGAATATTCTAGCAGCCCAGAAAGAGGATCGTTTTATCGTGGAATATGGAAAAAACAATTAGAAGAAGGTAAAACAACCCAAGAACTGTACGATAATATGATGACTATACTTGACGAAGCACAAGCCAGAGAAGAAACAGAAGACAAAAATTTTAATTTAGAATATGATTTGCGGTCTAGTGAAGATATCCTAAATAAAGCCAGAAACAGTACGGTATACTGTCAAAATTTATATGCGGCATTGTGTAATAACAGATTTTTTTATGGAGACAAGGAGTGGACTTGCTCTTGGAGACACGCCGGTGGTATTATAGCGGATATGATACAAAAAGGAGACTATATAGACTGGTATTGTTCCGGGATAGGATCTGATCCAGAGAAGAGTGATGGGTATGTTGGTGAAAGTTTTGTAACAGAAGAGGTTAGACTGGATTTGCTCAAAATAGGGTGGGTAATAAGACCATACGATAATCATGAGAAAATTAGCTAGTATACAACAAATTAAATACGTAAAACCTATATTAGATGCTGACAGCATAGAAACTGTAGGCATTTTAGGGTGGGAGTGCGTATCTAAAAAGGGTGAGTTTAAAACTGGAGATAGGTGTGTCTACTTTGAAATAGACTCATTACTACCAGAGATTCAAGAATTTGAATTTTTGAGGAAGGGCTGTTGGAACGAATCTTTTAAGAAATTTAGGCTCAAAACAATAAAACTCCGCAAACAACTTAGTCAGGGTTTGGCTCTTCCAATAACTGTGTTTCCTAATCTAGCAAGGTTTAGCATTGGTGATGATGTTACAGATATACTAGGCGTGGAGAAATACGAACCTCCTATTCCCGCCGCCATTATAGGGGATGCTAAGTCATTTTCATGGCCTATTAGTAAAACAGATGAAATAAGAGTTCAATTAAACGACGAATATCAATTTATACAAAGTCTTAATGGACAACCCTACTATATTTCGTTGAAACTAGATGGCACAAGCAGCACATTTTTAATTGATCCCAAAGATGAAACTTTTCATGTTTGTGGAAGAAATTATAGTTACAAAAAAAGTGACAACCATAGTTTTTGGAAAATAGCCGATAGATATAATATTGAGCAAGGACTTAGGGATTTGTGGAATGAAGGTAGACAAATTGCTTTACAAGGAGAGGTTGTTGCCCCAGGTGTGCAAAAAAATCCTCTAGGTTTACCTATAGCAGATTTATATGTATTTAATGTTGTAGATATCTCTACAAATAGTAGATTATGTCTAGATGAGAGTTTGCATATTGTAGAGAGATTAGGATTGAAGTTTGTGCCGGTACTTGAAAAAGGTGAAAGTTTCGACTATACTGTGGACGATCTACTAGAACTGGCCCAAGGCAAATATATAGACCACTTTCCCTCTGCTAAAAGTTCTCAAGAACGTGAAGGAATAGTAATACGAGACATTGGTGGAACTATTAGTTTTAAAGCGATTAATAATCAGTTTTTATTGAAAGAATAAAATGAATAACTGGACTCATTCTATACTTTATATTGGTGAAGAAAAAGGACAACCAGTTTATATCGATTCATGGGACAAAGACTATCCGTATTGGTCTAAAATAACTATTGTTCAAAACCCGAAAAGCGATTGTTTGCATGATAATTGTAGTTCTTGTAATGGCACAGGAATCAGAAAAGATGGTTTGGGGCCATGCGTTCATATGATGAGTTGTAGTTGTCCCAAGTGTTCTCCGGGAAGAATGTAAAAATGAACATTTCCATAGAACAACTCAAAAAATTAATAATGAAGTATGATTACGATAATGGATCCTACCCAGAGAACGATTACGAAGGACTTAGTGTTTATTCCTTTATCTGTAAAGAACTGGGAATAGAATGTGACTTGGAAGAGTACGACTGCCCAGATCAGAAATATGCTAAGTTTTTAAAAGAAAAGTTTGAGGAAAATAAGTGAAAGTTACCAATCTCAACGAAACATTGTCTAAAGAAGAATTAGCCAAACTTTGGGCAGAGACAATTCACATGGCAGATAGACCACGAACATGGTACGAATGGTTTTGTTGGACTTTCTATGGAAGATTTAGAATTTTTAGGAGATTCTAATGGAAATAATTTACCAACATAATCCTTTAGCCAATAAGATTCTGTTAAATGAAGCGGAGAAAAAACTACTTTTTTGGAAATATAGTTATGTAACTCAAGTTGGTGAAGCAATTACTAGTTTATCATTTTATATCGATGATTATAAAAACAATAGAATCAAACCATCTCTTATACTCAATGAAACTTATCGTAAAAAAGCAGAGGAATTTCTTGCTAATCCCTTAGACAAAATTCATGAAATTATTAATGATATAGAAAACAATTTTGAGAACTTAAGGTATAACGAAACAACTATCAAATACTTTATTGAAGCATTACAAGAATCTCATTTTGGTGATTGTATTAATGAACCTAATTCTTGTTTAAAGTGCTGGGCAGAAGATGAACTAGACATAGTAACTATGCCAAATTATCCCGGTGGAATTGGCCGATCATTGTATTATGTTTTTAACAATCCTAATTATGTTGGAACTATTGATGAGGCTATTGACTTTTTGACCAACAGAGAATATGCTAATCCCGGTGTTGAACAAAAATATGTTGAGGGATGGAAAGAAAGAGATAAAAAAGCCAAAGAATATCTGATCTATTATAAAAAAGAAGTTTTAGGACTATGAACTTTTCTCAAGAACAAATTAATGATACTATTATAAAAGAGTCTTTTGTAGTAGAGAGTCTTGCTTTTGGAATATCGTCTGATAAGTATTATTTACCAATCAATGACAATAACAGTCGATTTGATCTAGTGGAAATTAAAACAACCCACCCAAATGTTGCTCCAAGTCCTCATTGTAAAAAACACGGGGCTATGTCGTGTGTAGCGGTTCATAAGAGCGGTAAACTTTGGAGATGTATTCAAAATTGTCAATTAAAAGATTGCAGAGCAGGGTGTGAGGAAAGAAACTAATGTATAAAACAATATCGGATTTAGGTAAGAAAAGTGGATGGAATGCTAGAATACTTCAGTGGGAAGATTCTGATGAAGTAAAGCATATGCTTCAAAATCCACAGGATCATTCAAAATGGTATTATGTGGATTTTTATCATACTTGTGATTATTCTAATGGTATTCGTATAGAAGGAACCAAAGAGACTTTGCAAAAGATGGTAGATATGTTAAACGCAGCTATTCATAGCACAGAAAAAGCATGAAAAAGATATGAGTAAATCAAAAATCAAAGTATCATTTAGTATAGAGGCTGATGATGATAGCGAGTTCATGCAAGAATTAGAATTTCTTGATTCTAAAAAACTAATATCACGAATTAGACAAGTTGTTGCCGATTATATCAGAGAAAAAGCAAAAGATCAAGTAAGTAATCCAGACTTTTTTAAAGATCTTAATATAGATTTTGATTATGGTACATATGACGAAAGACTAAGTATCGTCAATAACCTTAAAAATTATGTTAGTAATGAAAATAATTTTAGAATAAACAATCCCAATGCACTAGATGATGGATATTAATATGAAACTTTTTCTACTTATAGCAGGAGAAGATTATTATCCTCAATGGAAAACAGAGGATTGGATTAAAACATACGAGACTTTAGAAGAAGCACAAAATCAAATAAAAGAAATTCCAAATAGATGGGGCGACGAAAACCTTCACACAGAAAATAGTTACTTAATCAATGGGCATACTTATGACTGGTATAAAATTGTAGATTTAAGAGAGTGGATTTATGAATCATGAAGACATATTCGATGAAAAACTAGAATTAGATAAAGCAAGACGCTCTAAACTAAATGAGTTTTTGAATGATTATGACTCTAGAATTTATAATCCAGCAATCAAAAAAATAAGAGAAAAATGTAAACAACTAGGACACAAATTTAGTTTTCACGGCTATAATTTAGATAGTTCTCATAGAATATACAAATGTAATTATTGCGGGGTTTCTAAACATGAACAAAATTAACGACAAACAAAAAGCGGTTATTAAATTTTTTCAGAAACAATTAAGTTTTTGGGAGAACACCAATGATATAGACTCACTTACTCATTATTCTGATATTGGTGAGGAAATTTATTGTTTATCTCATTTAGTTTTTGATAACGATTATCATAATTATCTTTCAGCAGATGAATTGGCAAAGGTCGAGGACGTTGCCCAAATTATGTATCAGACAATTAAAGGAATTAGAGAATGAGCAGTTTTTTCAAAGGATTCCTTAGTCTATTTGATTGGATAAGCCCTAAAACATTAGATGAAACTATTGATAATCTTGACAATCAGATGCAGGACTTGTATGATCGAATGGGTTGGGGACAATATAAAAAACCTTCGCCTATGAGCGGTTGGAATAATGCTTGTGATCTTAATAGAGTATTAGAAGCTGAACAAAGTTTAATGAACGAGATCTACGGATATAATTTTAGAAAAATAGTGACCAAAGAATTTCACAAACCACTAGTAAAAGACCCAGCGAGAAGAAGAGTCAATAAATATTTATGAATAATCTTATACAAAAGTGGATTATATTCTACCCTAGAACACAAAGTTTTGTTACTGGCGGTCCATTTAATTATACTCAAAATCCTGAATTAGCAAGAATCTATAATAACTATTCTGATGCTATAATGGCTTGCAACAATCATTACAATAAAGAATTTGGCGAGGGACATTATCCAATAGAGTTGCGTTTTCATTTCAATACTAAAACACTAATGAGCGGCACACAAAATGTCAAAACTAACAAATAACGATTTAGATATATTAGTAATGCTGGTTGAAGATAAACTAAAAGAAATTTATAATGGGCCAGCAGGGATAGAGATTTATTCTAAACCAGAAATATTCAGAAAATTACTTTCTAAATTAGAAGCCATGTATTTTGAATGAAAGATAGTAAAACGAAATTAAGGAGAATATTAAATGAGCGACTTTAAAAGCGTAAAACAATTATGTGAAGAAAACCCAAATCTTAATAGTCATATACATTCTCTTTCAGATGTTCTAAATAAATTAGAGAAAGAAAATCAAGATCTGGTAAAAAGACATATTGAACTAGAGAACTCTCTTATTGAATTAAGAGCGTACCACAAACAATTTGATAAGTTTGCCACGACAGTTTATGATCCTAATAAATCTACCTATAAAGAACTAGAAGAAAAAGTAGCCAAAGCAAACGAACAAAGACAAAAAGATATTGATGAACTATGGGAAACACGAATTGATCCTTTGAGATTTGAATTAGAAGATACTAATAAAAAACTAGATCTTCTTAAAATAGAAAATTCTAATTTATCTACTAGAACTAAACAATTAAATGAAACCATAAAAGATCTTGGCGTGTTGATTAATTATGCTGTGGGTTATATTAGCTCTTGTGAACAGTTTAGAGACAAACACCCTAACGATGTTGTAAAGTGGTTATTTAAGGGATTAAAATGAGTGATAGATTTTATAATTTACCTATAATAACGCATGAGCCAGAAAGAAAACCAGACGGCTGGACAAGATTTATAAAAGTACAAAAAACAGTAAAAGATATATTAGATACATGGGATATTAATGATAAAAATGATATGTCAGAAATGACTCAGGTATTAAGACATCTTAAAAATGCTTGTGAAATTATAGACACTATTACACAGGGCGAAGCCAAATGAAATATAAAATCTGCAAACTAGTAGATGGTAATGGTGCTATTACATACCAGATTAAAACAAAAGGCTGGTTATTTTGGCGTTGGGTTTGTGCTGCTGCTGGCCCATTGGATCATAATGAACCATTAGACTTTTTTACTTTTGAGCAAGCAGAGAAGTGGGTCAATGAATCTAAAAAAGTGACACAATATTTTAAAAACTGTAGAAAAATAAGGGTTGTGGAGTGTGTGGAAGTATGAATCCTCATCGTAAATATAAAAATAATGGGCCGGGTGGTTTAGGATTAGTATTTATGGCTTTGATTATGTGCTTTGTTGTATTTGTGGCTATTGTTGTTAAACCTACCCATAAAAAAATAGACAAATTAAAACAATCTAAACCATTAGCCCAACAATACCTATTAAATCAATCTGATCCAATATGGTTTTATAAACCAGATGAATTAGAATGGACAAAGGGCGAGGTAATATATCTGTGGGGATATCATCCGGTGGTTTATTCTAAACAATTAAATAAAACTTTTGAGTTTCATGAAATAGAATGGACAGTTGGAAATGAATAAACTATTACAATATATAAACTCTAAAGAATTCAATTGAAGATTTTAGAATGGCTCATATTCTAGTAAAAAAGGGCAGAGTGATTAATATCAAATATACTCACTACAGGCTTGACTCACACAAATCATGGAGTATAATAGCATCTTGGGAGGCAGGATTTAATGAAAAACTACAAGAAAAAATTAACTAAGGTTGTTGACAATATTTACTGTGATGGTTGTGGAGAAAGTTGCACAACTACAGAACCAGTAGTTGAGCATGAATATGGTGAACTAAGTGCCACATGGGGTTATTTCTCCAACCAAGATGGCACTCAATATGATATTCAACTTTGTGAAAAGTGCTTTAATGAGATTGTTGATATTCTAAAAAGCAAGAGAAAGAAAACTTTGGGTCCGTTCAATTATCCTCACAAATATGATCCGTTAGAGGGAAGGAGTTATTTTCCATCATGAAAGTCTCATTTGAATTTATTCTACCAGATGACAAACGAGAATATGAAGTTACTAATCAAGCACAAAAGATGCAATCTTTGTTGTGGGATTTCTCTCAACAACTTAGATCGTGGCGTAAATATGGTAATACTTTTAAGGATGCTAATGATGCACTAGAAAAAATTACCAAAGATTTTTACGGGTTGGTCGATCATCACGGAGTTAATATTGATCTATAATGTTTAAACTAAAGAAAAGAGCCAGGATTGATTACTGGACTTGTAGTAAATTTGCCGATTGGATTAGAGGTACTTCTAAACCATTTGCTCTTGGATGCGATGAATGGAGCAAGTGGCACAAAGAATCTAAAACTAAACATCCAGTTAGATACTGGATAGCAGAAACTTTGTTAAAGAAACTTCAGGACGTAGTTCACTTTCCCTTTGATGTTTATAATACTATTAGTATATACATTAGAAATCGCTACATTAGTAAAATCCACTATCTTAAAACAGGATTAAAGCCCGGCGAATACTTTGATTTGGATACTAGAATATTCCACGCCCTATTCAATGAACTAGTTATTTTTGTGGAAAAGGAAGCCACCATAGAATATCTTACTTGGGCATCAGACTTAGTTTATGATGAAGATTATGGATTTGATCCATCAGATAGTGATTATGGAAAACCCACTCACCAAGCAACAGCATCATTAAAGATTCTGGAACTATATCACTGGTGGAAGAATAGAGATTACAGACCAGACCCACACAAAATTTTTACTAAAGAAACTCATGGTGAATTTTACTACAAAACTATAGCAGAGATTGAGGACTCTTATGACAAAGAAGATGATGAGATACTGTTAGAACTAGTAAAAATAAGGCGTGAATTATGGACGTAATATTTTATTACTTTTTTTGAGATTATCTTCTGCCCATAGTGGTTGAGTATTGGTATAATGAAATAATTTTATTAATTCTTCTTCATTTTTAGCAGACGATATTGGGATTATGTGGTCTATGTGCCAACCCTTTATTCCGTAGTTATTCCAGTTCATACGGCTATCAAATAATTGTTGTAAGTATTTTTTATATGATTCTATATCAATTCCAAGATATTCAATACTATGATTCTTTTTACTTTTAATTGCCATATTAATTCTTCTTCTAATATTATCTATTAACTTAATATTGATTTGTTTTCTTCTATTTTGTCTATATCTTCTTAAATGTTCTAAATTATTATTTTTCCATTTTACAAAATTTGAGTGATATTTATTTTTATTATTTATTTTCCATTTTTTATTATATTCTTTTAGTAATTCTTTATTTTTATTTTTCCATTTTTTATTTTGTTCTTTGCGTCTAGTTTTATTTTTCTCACGATATTTTTTTAATTCATGCTTCTTGAGTTCTCTATAGATTTGATTATTAAATAATATAGTTTCTTTATGGTCTTCATAGTATTTTATTCTTTTGTTTTTATTTTGATCGTTATATATTTTACGACAATCTTTACATTGACAACACAATCCAGATTTTTTTCTTTTGTCTTTAGAAAATCTTAAGATAGATTTTTTAATCTTACATTTACTACATATTTTCTTTTTCATTTTTATACGCATAAACAAGACAACCCAAACAACATCAAGGGTAGTTGACAATTGCTTGGGCGTCTGATATAATTCATTGTAAGTTTTTTGAATGTCTACCCATACTCAAATAGTTATACACCAAAATGACTACAAAACCAGATTTAGAATATGATTTATTGAATAATAAGTTTATAAAAAACAAATGCAAAAATAGTCGTATTTATTCGCAAAATCTATATGCCGCTATGGCAAATAACCATTTTTTTTATGATGATAAAAGGTGGAGTTGTTCTTGGCGATATTCTGGTGGTATAGTAGCAGTTTTAAGGGAGAATAATGAAACATATATTGACTTCTATTGTTCGGGAGTTGCTTCTGATAACAACAATGGTTTCGTATCAGAAGGAACTGTTACCGATGAAATTAAACAAGATTTGTTAACTATAGGCTGGACTATTAAACCTTATGAACCAAGATTGCCACCAGGAGTTTATAGAAACAAATGGTAGACCTTAAAAAAATAACTAGCAACTACTATGTTTGTGAACATGGTCATTTTGAATATCAAGAACAAGATAATCTTTGGCTTTTTATACCTAACGAAAAGCCCCTAAAGAACCTTGACTTGCTCAACATTCTTAATCAGTTAAATGATCTAAATGAACTATGCTAAATCTAAAAATTCAACCCTATAATAGCGTATGGATAAAGGCAGACTCTCAAGAAGAGTTAGGCTTAACATTTATGCGTTTTCAAGAGCATTATGAAAGTGTGAATCCAAAATTCAGAAATCAAATATTTACATTGGGACAACTAAAAAATTGGTATTCTGAGAAGTACGGTGGAAATACTTATCAAGTTGATTGGACCGGCTTTAATTTTCCTAGTAAAGTATTAATTCCTTTTAAGCAAGGATTGTTTGATCCATTAACTAACGAGGAAAAGAATCTATTAGACCTATTAAAATATCGTAATGATAACTTCTACATTATAGGCGCCCAAAATAATAGTGTGCTTAGACACGAACTGGCCCATGCTTTGTATGGTCATAATAGTGAATACAAGAAACAGATAGATAACTTTATAAACAAGCATAAGAATAAACTAATTAAAGTTTTGAAATTTTTGGAACAAAAGGGCTATACTAAAGATGTACTGTATGATGAATTACAGGCTTATATTACTGACAACGACGATGCTGATATTATTAATCTAACTGACCCATCTGTTATATCTGGCATAAATAAGATCTACAAAAAGTTTAATGTTTCAAAGGTGAAAAAATGAATACAGATTTGTGTGATGAAGAAAAGAGTTATCATGAATGGGTATCCAATAATTTATCATTTGTAAATCAGAACAAACAAGCGATTAGTATAATGAAAAAGATGTATATGCAGGGATTTGCTGCTGGATTTAGTTATCAGAAAAAACTTAGAGCAGAGGAAGAATTACAAAAATGAGTTGGGATGGAACTTTTAAATACGCCCCTATGAATCCAGATAAGATTAATACTATCATGGAGGCTTATAAACATGAGCAAATATACGAATATATTCAAGAACTATATTCTCTAATACATTACCAGCGAAAAATTATAGATGAACAAAGAACTAAAATTGTGGCCCTACAACATAAAGAGGCGTGGAAAAGATACGATCTTCCAGAAAAAAGTTTTCAAGTTAGTGTTGACAAGCCGCCGAAAGATGGTAATATGAGTTGCTAGGAGACTACCATGCTAATTAGTGAAATTAAAAAGTGGGCAAAGACTCATGGCTACGAAGTTTTAAAAGACAAGGGCGATGAAGAAAAGGACGAGCCAGTAACATATTATTGGTCTAAGGTTGATGATCCTAGTGCTAGTGGAGTTAGTCCAAGTGTTAGCAAACTTGCCAGAGATATTTACAACAATATTACAAATAATGCTTGGGTAGACCATCAAACAGAATACAAGGAAAAACATATTAATGAACGTAAAACTAATTAGTGTAACACCCGATGCAGAAAAATTAATCTCTTATTGTGCTAGAGTGTCAAATCCAATAGGACAAAATAATGAGAACTACGCTAAACTATTGAAGTATTGTATAGATCATAAACACTGGAGCATATTTGAAATGGCTACTCTAAATCTTGAGATTAATACTACCAGAGGACTAGCAGCACAAATTTTACGTCATCGTAGTTTTAATTTTCAAGAATTTAGCCAGCGATATGCTGATACTACTTTACTTAGTGAAGAAATTCCGGTATTTGAATTGCGTCGTCAAGATACTAAGAATAGACAAAATAGTATTGACGACATTCAAGAGGAAACAATTTATAAGTGGAATCTACAAATTAGAGAACATTTTGCTAAAGCAAAGGCTATTTATGATGGAATGATTGCTGATGGTATTGCCAAAGAATGTGCTAGATTTGTATTACCACTATCAACTCCTACTCGACTTTTTATGAGTGGCACATTAAGATCATGGATTACATATATAGCACTAAGAGAAAAGAATGGCACTCAAAAAGAACATATCTTGATTGCTAAAGAATGTAAAAGAATTTTTTGTGGTCAATTTCCAACAATATCAGAAGCACTAGGTGGTTTTGATAAAGATTGGAATATCTAACTATAAGGATTGAATAATAATGCTAGTTGATTTTATTTTATGGATGGTTGCTTTTTATCTAGGTTTGAGTTTCGTAACAACTATTTTTGCTGTAACATTTATTCTTAAAACCATGTATGATATTCATAGAAAGAAGTTAAAGTAATGAAAACTTTTAATGTAACAGCACAAGGTTATGACTCTTGTTCATCAACTCCTTATCAGATTTTATTGTTGAATGAATTAGTTAAAGCCAACTCTTCAGAAGAAGCAGAGAAAAAATTCTGCCTAGAATTGCTTGTTGATGATATGATAGTTACTAAAATTCTTTCGTCTGAAGAAATTGTTCAAGATGCTGCTTGACTTTGGCCGATACCATTGTATAATGGAAATCAAGGAGACTCTATGAACAGATTTGGCCTTTGTTGTATTAGCCTCAAACTCAAAGAACAGGGTTTTAGTTTTCAAACTATGACCTACAAGAGATTTTCTAGTTTGCCTAGAAAAGAAGCGTTAGAAATTCTAGGTGATCGTATCCACAATAATATGATTGCTACTAATGAAATTATCAAATATTGTGCAGAAAACAACTGGTGCTATCGTCTTAGTAGCGATCTTATGCCATTGATTAGTTATGACCAAGCAAATGTGGACTTAACCGATCTACCAAATCATGACGATATTCAAGATGTTTTTGATACTATTGCGGAAACGATTAAAAATACTGGCGTAAGAATTTCCGCACATCCAGATCAGTTTAATGTGTTGGCTACTACAAATGAAAAAGTGGTTGAAAAAACTATTACAGAATTAAATCTAATGAGTAGCCTAATGGATCGTTTTGGTCTTAGTACTGATCATAATACTCCTATCAATATTCATATTCAAAATAGTAAAGACGGTACTAGAGAAGAAATTAGTGAAAGATTTCTCAAGAACTTCCATCGTCTTGACGAAAATTGTCAACGTAGGTTAGTAGTAGAGAATGATGATCGCCAAGCGGCTTGGAGTGTTGCTAAACTATTAGATATTTTCTATCCAATTACTAAGATTCCTATTACATACGATTCTCATCACTTTAGACTTAATAATCCAGAAAATTTAACAACGGATGATGCTGCACAGGGTTGTGTTGACACTTGGCAAACCTTTAAGCCGTTGTTTCATTTTAGTAACGGTAGAGATCACGCCTTAGATAAGGCTCATAGTGATTATGTTTATGATGTACACGAAGAACTATTTAATCGGGAAGTGGATGTTGATTATGAATATAAATTAAAGGATTTGACTATTCAAAAATTTATAGAATCTTATCAGACTTACGCAAATTATCTTCAGCCCATAGTGGTTGCAGATTAGAGTAATGGAAACATTTTCTCTGTTGTTCTGGATCAGTTAAATCAAAACTAGAACAAGGAATTATATGATCTATATGCCATCCATTTCTACCATAATTTTCCCAACTCATGCCATCTTTAAACTGTTGTTCGATGTGCATAGCCAAAAATTCTGCTGTACACCCCAACAATTCAATAGTTCCACCAGATTTTATTTTGCCTTGTAAAACATGATTAATTCTTACTCTCAAATTATGTCTAATTTTTGCTTCTTTATTACTAGATAAGTATAACTTTTGTTTTTTATGAATATGTTTTTTATTTTTATGATAATATTCTCTTGATTTCTTGTTAAAATATTCTCTATTTTTTTCTCTATTTAATTTATTTTGAGTATCTATATGTTCTTTATTTTTTATATAGTATATTTTTCTATTTGCTTTTATTTTTTCTGAATTTTTTTTATTATATATTTTTGCCTTTTTATTTAATCTTTTTTTATTTCTTTGATGCCATTCTTTTTTCCACTTTTTTTCGCATAATTTACACTGATTGCATCTTCTTTTATTAAATTCATTATCTTCTTTTTCTAATAGACACATATGACATTTTTTCATCTTGACTCCTCCTATTCCTATGCTATCATATAGTACACCAAATTTCATTTATGTAGGATTTGAACAATGAGCGGAAATTTAATATTGATAAGTGGTGCGATATATCTTTGGGTGGCTTTTGACCAAATATATAATCATAAAAATATCGGTATGTTTATAACCTATCTTGGTTACTCATTTGCAAATATAGGCTTATATATGCTCGCATCAAAATAAGGAATAAATAATGGAAGAAACTCCCAAAAGACGAGAACCAAAAAAAATAAGGATGCCTCCCCTAGTTGACCGATACAAGGAATATGATAGAATGTACGGTGACGCTCAGGAGTCTACCAACACTAATGAAAATCATACAGAAAACGATTCGCAAAGCATACCAGAACTGGAGTCCTTGTAAGGAAATTCGTTGCTGGCATTACTGTGGGGCTTTTGATGGGACAAAACTAATTTGTTTCACCCAAAACAACCCGATTAAAACTCATGCTGGTGCTTATAGGATAGGTGAAAACTTTAATTTGCCAAAATATAAGGAGCATCCTTTTTATCACGCAGAAAGTCATCTGATTTCTAAACTCTTGGATAAGTATAATACTATTGATCCGGGTTGGGATATTGTGGTGATGAGAATTAATAGAAAAGGATTGATTCTTGGTAGTAAGCCTTGTGAGAATTGTAATAAATTGCTTAGTGCTGTTGGATTAACTAATATCTATTACAGTAACGATGACGGTAATTTTACTGATAGTTTTAATAATACGATTCAAGTGAGAGACTTGACGATGCCGATGAGCATGGTATAATTCTAGAACAAGAGAGGTTGAAAATGCTATTGTCTTTAAACGATAATGAAGCCTATACATTGCAATGGGCATTAAGTATTGCCAAATTAGAAGCGGATAAAAGTTTTCCTAGATCGGGTTTGTTAGCCAGCATAGAAGATATTATACGGAAAGTAAAGGAACAAACAAGAGAGTAATATGAATTGTATTTATTGTAGGACTGATATTCCTTCTGAAAGAGCAGAGTTTTTGATTGAAAATAATAGACGAGCCACTTGTATTAATTGTTCTACTGAGCAACGTGCTGTGGGCTTTATGGACTGGAATCATAAAACTGCCCCACAACTTGTTATGGTGCCAAGTAATGCTACTGAGACTATTAGGATTCTACACAGAGCAAATCGTCGTGCTAGATAAGTTTATTAGATTTTTTTAAATTGTCTTTTGCCCATAATGGTCTAAGATTAGAATAATGAAAACACTCTTTTTGCTGCTTAGTATCCGATAAATCAAAACTATCACATGGTTTTATATGGTCAATATGCCACTCACCATGATTATTCCAACTCATACCTTTTAAAAACTGTTTTTCTATGTATGACTTAAAAAAGATTATATCGCATCCTAGTAATTTTTTAGCGGATTCAATTTTTATATTACCTTTTATTGCATGACGCAATCTACGTCTTAGAGTATGTTTGATTTTAAATTCTATATCTGAATGGTATTTTTCTCTAAAAATTTTAGCCTGTTGTTCTCTATGATTATAATTATATTCTTTATGTTGTTGATCTAATCTATCTTTATTTACTAAATAATATTTCTGAGAATATATTTTTCTACAATCTTTGCATTTATGATTTCTACCAAATTTACCGTCTTTTTTTATATGAAAACAATCTAGTAATTTATTTTTACCACAAGTATTACATTTTTTCTTCATTTATCACCCATTGACTACGAGTGCGTTCAATGTATGATACACCAACACAGAGCAAATACGAGACTTTTCCTATTAAAAAAGGAGCAAGATAAATGACTTGGCTTGATCTTTTTCAGTTTTTAAATGAGCGGGCTAATGACTTTCAAAATCTTGATAAGTTTAATTGGCAGCAAGAAGTTTCAGTATTTGATTTTGGTCAACTAGATTCATACTCAGTAGAAATAGTTCAACTACCAGATAATAAGTTTTATTTTAGCATTGATTCATCACCCGTGGAGAAGTCTTAATGGATTTGGAAATTGAGAGTTTGCTATTCAAACAGGTTGAAAAACCCAAGCACCATCTAATGACTAAAATTATTAATGTTTGGGAAAATCGTTATCGTATTAATGTTTATATTGAGATAGAAGAAGATAATCTAATTAAGAAGCGTATCCATAGTAGTTATTTTTGTCACTATAATCCGGGTAAACTAGTTATAAAGGATGGGCCAAATGGATCAGGAATTACAGAATAAACTTTACACAGAATACCCTCAATTCTTTTCTAACAAAGATAAAACACCCAGGGAAAGCCCTATGTGTTTTGGTATAGAGACTGGAAACGGATGGTATGAAATACTAGATAGTTTGTGCTGGAAGATTAAACAGCATGAAGATAATAAACGATGGCAAAAAGAGTGGGAAAATAAAAAAAATCAAGAGATTAAAGATTCTATGGGATTTAGTATACAAGGAACAACGGAAGAGTATTTTTCTGTTAAATTTGATCAGGTAAAAGAGAAGTATGGTGGTCTTAGGGTCTATTTTAGTGGTGGAGATAAGTACGTTGAGGGATTAGTGGGTATGGCAGAATCAATATCCTATTCCATATGCGAAATTTGTGGAAATAAAGGTGAAGCAAATAAAGGCGGATGGATAAGTGTGCGTTGTGAGGCTCATAGAAATTCTTAAAGAATCCCTCTTGACAGTGCCGATTACTCTGATATACTGAGAGAGTTGACAGCATCAATCACAGGAGAATCAGATAATGAAGGGTCAGAAAAGTTGTCCAGATTGCGGAACCACAACGGGACCGCGTGCTTATGCTTGCAAGAAGTGTAATCATATTTTTATCTTCAAGGCCAAAAGCAAAGAGGCTAAGAATACCAAGATCATCCATAATTTTAATTGGAGAGACTTGGTTAAGGGAGATAAGATCAAGGTTACTGGAGGCCCATACTATGTTCACAGGGGAGACTTTCTTCGTATGGGTTATCGTGGCAAGTTTGTTGTTGAGAGTGTAGATAAGAACGGTATTCTTGCTTGGGGTTTGGATAAGAGTTGTGGATTTTGTCATATCTGGATGAATGGCGAAATGCAAAACAAAGAAACCGGAGTTTGGAAAATTCCGCACAAAATTCTGAAACTTAAACTTAGAGAACAAACAGTATGAGTCTTACCAAGTCTCAAAAAGATCAGTTGCTTCTTCTTAGAGAACATATGGAAGATATTAGTAAGAGTGTATTCCGAATAGGAGAAATTCTTAAAGAACATTTTCCAAAAGAATACGAATCTGCCTATCAACACTGGATTCCACAAATAGTGACTGGTCTTTATGACCATGATAAGTGGCTACCTAGAGGACAGTTGACAATGAAGGATACGCTTGATAGAATAGTAGACAAAGCGAACGATAGTGCTGCAAAAGGTGTAACTAAGTATATCAACTAATTGGAGATTAAAATGGACGATAATGTTTATTCGATCATTGATTTGGATGGTTACGCTACAGAAATGCGTCATGGTGCTGCTTCTAGTTTGGCCGAAAACTATGATGAGAATCTAGACGATTATATTAGTCTTCAGCAGATTAAGAATATTGTGAAAACTGAGTGCTTGGGATATGATGACCAAGATAGGCCACTTCTAAATGAAGAAACAAATATTAGTGTATATGAAAGTATCGTGACTTGGATTCATAATGTTGGGTTGGCTAAACTAGCAGCAAAAGACTTGATCGAATGCTGTTGGGATGATAAACTTAATGAAATGATTTTCTGGCAAAAGGAACCCCACAATGAACAACTTGACTGCGGAGGAAAAAATCCAAAAACTCAAGGATAAGATTGCGGACGCTAGAGATTATATTAGTTCAGACTTTTGCAAAACTTGTTCAGTAATGTATAAGAACATTGAGAATTGGACAAAAGAACTAAGAGAATTAGAGAATGAACGTACTGGATAGTTTAAAAAATCTTAGTATTAAGGATATTGGTCATTATTGCCATAGCAAAAGTATTCCTGCTAGTGTGGCTATGATTAATATTGGTGGTGATTTTAATCTTAGCACAATGGTGCGTAATGCAAATTTCTTTGGCTTTAGAAGTGTGCATTATGTTGGTAAAAAGAAGTGGGATAAAAGAGGAAGCGTAGGCACTCACCACTATACTCCTATGTATCATCACAAAGATGAAGAATCTTTTTTGCTACAACTAAGTGGTCGAAGCATTATTGCTATTGAAAATAATATTCCAGAGTATTCTGATAAAACAGTGAATCTTTTTGAATATAACTTTGAGGATAATAAGCAACCCATATTTATATTTGGAGAAGAAAACAAAGGATTATCAAATATTATTCTAGACAGAGCAAATATTATTCTAACTATTCCTAATTATGGAAGTGTACGATCACTAAATGTTGGAACAACTAGTGGGATAGTTATGGGTGTATACAGAAATTTTGTTGAGAGCAAAACTAAAGAGTTGACAGGTGTTGGTCGATAGTGTAGAATAGAGATACAATGCGAGGCGTTCGTCTAATGGTAAAAGACGCCAGTCTTATTAACTGGACATGGGAGTTCGATTCTCTCACGCCTTACTTATTTTTGAACAATGAAATATTTTCTAGAACTATTCCCTTTATTTTTTGCTTTGTATGTTGGTAATTGACAATCACAATTAGGACAAACAATACGGAGATTGTCTAATTTATTATTGTTCGATTTACCATCAATATGATCCACAATAAGGGTGATGGGTTTTCCATTCCAATCATCTCCTGACTGTCCGCAAATCATACAATTATTTCCATATTTACGCATGAAATATTTTCTGATAGTTACATTATGATAATGACCATTTCCAAAACTACCCTTTGCCTCAATCAAACTATCTGATTTTTCTCTTTTATGAGTTATTCTACAGGTTTGTGAGCAATACTTTCTTGGAGCATTAGTATTAAATTCAGTTTTTTTCTTACAATGTAAGCATTTAAAATATCTAGTTTGTTTTTGCCTTTTAGGTTTTAACTGATTATTATAAGACACCCCACATGATATACAACAAAATTTAGGATTACTAGTTTCTTTTGAACAATTAGCACAGTTATTCATAGCCGAACTCCACTTGTTATGACTTGATAAGTTATTATACACCATTTCGATTCAATAAGGAAATTTTATGACTCACAGAAATCCTAATATTCCATTTTATACAATTTTAGTCGGTTTGTTTTGTTTGTCTTTTGGCTATAATATTCATCTCTACAACAAAATTCAGGTTCTAGAATCATCTTTAACCCTTACTCGTTGTGGAACTAGTGAATATGAACTAATGAAGATTAAACAAGAAATAAAGCGTCTAGAATTTAATCAAGATAACACTAAAAGTGTATTAATTAAGTAATTGGGGGGCGAAATGTATCGATTGGATAACAGAGATTATATTAGCAAGTAGTGGTTGGTGGACGGGCCACTTTAAAAGTCTACCAAATGCTTTAACTGGCACAAATCAGTTAGCCCTTGCTGCCTAATTAAAAACGGGCAGTAACAGACTGCGATACCGAATGAGGGTAGGAATCAAAAGTCTGCTGTTAAATCCCTCTGCACTTACAATATCCAACGGGTTGTAGGTTAAGAGAAGTTGGTAAGATGGAAAGAATCTTGTTTGTTCTATAATTCCATTTAACTCATGAACAAAATAAACTTGTAGAATATGTAATTAAAATTATCGCAACACTCGGCTTCGCCGCCGACGCCTCCACTTTATAATGTGATTATGAAATGAATAATGCCTAGAAAAATTTGTATATACTGTGGTAAAAGAAAAAATCGAAAGAGTTTTCCCAAACACAGTTTATACAAAGATAAACTAGATACACGATGTAAAAAATGTGTTAAGGAACATTCAAAAGTTAGAGGCAAGTTACATAAAAAAGCACCACCAAAACCAGAAGTTTGTGAATGTTGTGGAAAAGTTCCACTAAAATGGTGTTTGGATCACGACCATAGTGATGATAGTTTTAGGGGCTGGATTTGTGATAGATGCAATACTGGCATAGGAAAATTAGGAGATAATCTTCAAGGCATTGTGAATGCTATGAATTATTTTCTCTCAAGACCCAATAGCCAATAGCCGATACTTGACAAGGTGGTTGTCGCATGATATGATGGTGGAACACACAGGAGAAACTGGAAATGAATAAGCATTACGAAACCCTTTATTCCAGAGACAGTTTGGGTAATATTCGCATTTGGAAGATGGAGCAAAATGGTTCTAAGTATCGTACAATCGCCGGTCTACAAAATGGCGAACAGGTTACTAGCGAATGGACTGTTGCAGAAGGTAAGAATCAGGGAAAGAAAAACGAAACATCCTCTGTTGAACAGGCCACTAAAGAAATTGAGGCTAAATATAAAAAGCAAAAAAAGACGGGGTATTTTGACGATATTAATAGCGTGGACGATATGAGTTATATCGAACCTATGTTGGCTAAGTTGTATAAGGACTATAGTAATAAGATTGATTTTTCTGAAGGAGAATATATTCTTCAGTGCAAGTTTAATGGCATGAGATGTGTGGCTACCAAGAGTGGTCTATTTACCAGAAAAGGTGAAAAGTATTTGTCTTGCCCCCATATTGAAAAATCTTTGGCTTCTTTCTTTAAAATGTATCCCGATGCGGTTTTGGACGGTGAGTTGTTTAATAATGATCTTCGTCAACAACTTAATGAAATTAGCAAGTTAATTCGCCGCACCGTTAATATTTCTCAGGATGATTTGGATCGTAGCGAAAAACTTGTTAGATATTATGTTTATGATGGATACGATTTTGGAATTAGCAAAGACTGTTGCTATAAGGAACGTAAGAAGTGGATTGATTCTAACATAGTAAACTCGTATAAATATGTTATGCCTGTCAAAGACTTCAGCATTAATTCTGAATCAGATCTAGACAAGCACTATTCTAGTTTTATTGATGATGGTCATGAGGGTGTCATGCTCAGATATTCTAATATGGGCTATGAACATAAAAGAAGTAAGAATCTTTTGAAGGTTAAGCCGGAAGATTCAGAGGAAGCGATTATCGTCGATATTAAAGAAGGAACTGGTAATTGGAGTGGTACAGGAAAGACTATTACCTTGGATTGGAACGGAAAGATTTTTGATGCTAGTTTTAAGGGGTCTTATGAAGAAGCGGCCCAATTCCTTAAAGAAAGAAAAAAGTGGATCGGTCAAAATGTGGAGTTTCTCTATAATGGATTAACTGGTAAAGGTACTCCTAACTTTGCTAGGGTTGATGGAAATAATTGTCTGAAATTAGATAGATAATATCTTATTACCTTTACTAATATTGTCTGTAGCCCATAAAGGCTGAAGATTGGAATAATGGAAACGCTGTTTTTGTTGTACTGGATCAGTCAAAATGCTACAACTATATTGTTCTAGATCAGCATATATTGATAAGTTTACCATATACGGAGAAAGACACTCTGGAACTAACTTTCTAGAACAGTGTATAAAAGAAAGATTTGGATTAGAATTAACCTACTTTTTTGGATTCAAGCATTTTTTTGGATGGGCTAAACCAGAAACTATAAGTTATCATCCTATTAGTTTACACACTCTTTTTATTGGTATTGTGCGTGATCCATATCAATGGATAGTGGCTATGTTAAATGCTCCCCACCATGTTCATCCTCATAGAACAGTAAATATACCCGCTTTTTTAACAAGCGAATGGTATTCTACTGATTATCATGATAAAGAAATTATGGAAGATAGAAGTTTTGTGAGTAAACAAAGATATAAAAATATTTTTGATATGAGAACTACAAAATGTAGATATTTATCAGAAATTATGCCAGTAATTGCTCCAAACTATGTTTTATTTTCATACGATACTTTTCTTAAAAACTACGATAACTATCTAAACATACTACAAAATAGATTCTATCTTAAAAAAAGGGGAGAATCAACAAGACCAATTATCAAAAATAGTTATTCAGTAAGTCCTGAGATTAAAACAATCATTGATAATAATCTTGATTGGGAATTAGAAGAAAGTTTAGGTTTCAGCAAACGCTAAAGAAACCCTCTTGACGAACCGATACTATCTGCTATTATGCTGTTATAACCACTTTGGAGAAAACGATGCAAGTGACCACTGTTAAAACTGCTAAAGAGCCTATTGTTATAAATACCTCTAAGGCCGATGAGTTTTTTAAAACCTTTCCAAAAGATAAGGTTGTAGCATATAAAGACTATTGGGAGAGTATTAGACCTCAAAATAACAGCGATATTTTTCGTCGGTATCTTTTTGCTTTCATGAGTGTCCATACTACATGGGAAAGTAATGTTAAGGGTTATAATGCTGTTAAAAACTTCGATGAATGGATTGATGACAAAATATCACTTCTTGAAAAAATCAAAAACAGTGGAGTCGGTCTTCATAATAATCGTACAGAATATATTTGGGACTTTAAGGACAAGTTTTGGGCCAGTCCTAAAGATTATATTATAACCACTAAGAAATATCATGTTAAGAAGCGTGATAGCATCATAAATAAAATTCGCGGATTAGGAGCAGCGAAAATCTCATTCAGTTGCGAGATGCAAAATCCTAATGAATGTAGAGTAGTGTGTTTGGACGTTCATTTGCTTAGGCTTTATGGTTGCGAGAATCTAAAATATAACAAAAGCCCAAAGGGCATGGATATGTACAAAAATATCGAAAGACATTGGAGTATTAACTGCGGTCGAACAAATGTGCCTTGTTATATCATGAGGTCTTTGTATTGGAATACTTTACAGAATCAAGAGAATTGTCGCTATTGGAGTCATTGTTTAGAATCATAAAGTATCCAACCTCCTTTGGTTTTTTTAATCTTTTTCTTAACTAATTTGTATATAATTTCTTCTTTTAGTATTTTTCTTATAGCATATATTCCAGATACTTTTTGTCTCATATTGTAATTATCCTTTCTTCTAGAAGAAGATACGCCAACTCTACACCAAAACTATTATTTTCTTGACAGCCCGACAACCATACGATATTATAAACATAAGAGGGGTATTTCTGTATGAGCCAAAATGGAAAAGGGTCCAAACGCAGACCCAAAAGTATTGATCAAAAAACATGGGAGAAAAACTATGAAAGGATTTTTGGGACTCGGAAAAAAGACAGACCCAAAGATAGATGATGCTAATACTGTTCATTTTGAACTTTGTGGTTGTAAAAATGAAGTTCTAGTATTAGAGTATGATAAAGATATTGGCTTAATGGATTGTGCAATATACGAACATCCATCATCTTTTTCCTCTAAATATAGTTGGACTGAAAAACTGAGATATATTTGGAGAGTTTGTAGATACAATAGACCATATAATGACCAGATAGTATTGGACAAAAATCAGATTCAAAACTTAAAAGAATTTCTGTCTAGGTGTAATTAATATAGTCTCAATAAGGAGGCTAAATTATGATTATGAAAAACTTTGTATCTGATGAATTGGCTAATAAGGTTTACCATCTAACCAAAGCACTAGATCAAGCCAAAGAAATAATTTCTAAATTAGAGCAGGAAAATAAGAGACTACAAAGTTTAATTCATATCGAAGAAGAAAATTCTGTATCGGTTGCTGCTTAGGATTCAAAAAAAATTCATGTTGAGAGGGTTGACAAGACGATACTACAGTGTAGAATGAGGATGTTGGTGCGGTTGGATCGGTCGCTTGACTGAACGCTCCAACAAAACTTGGATAGGATTTGGAGGTTGATTATGAGCGATGTTGTTGAGAAGGTAAAGCAAACTAGGGTTCGTTGCTCTGATGAGCAGTTTCTTGAGGCTGTTTTTTCTAGCAAGACTTATGCTGAGATTGCTAGTAAGACCGGGCAAAAGGTTGCCACAACTATGGCACGATATTCTCGTACCAAGGCTGCTCTTGCTAAAAAGGGCGAGGAACTTCCTAGCATGGAACGTGCGAAGCCCGCAAAGAGCGTGGATAATGTTGAGGCTATGGCCGACGTTGTGCGTCGTCTAAAGGCTCACAGGAACTCTTGATTTAAAACCATAAGCAACCACTACAATAGTTTAAACGACGAGGCCCAAGCATAATCAACCTCAGTCAGATAGATTATTGTAGTTGGTTGTTTTATATGGGAGCGTAGTCCAACGGCAGAGACAAAGGTCTTAAGAACCTTAAAGTGCGGGTTCGAATCCCGCCGCTCCTATTTATTTGTCTATTATACTCACTAAGGAAGAAATCTTATGAAGAAAACAGAAAGTATCGAACTAAATGCTATAGGATCAAAAGTTAAGTTGGAAGATGATGTTATTGGAACCGTTGTTGGTATTAATATATCTCATAATAATTCAGTATCTTACCAAGTTGGTTGGTGGAATGGACGATCTTATAGTAAGGATAATTTTCTACCACATCAATTGGTCGTTACTACTGATGAAAAAATGCGTATAGGTTTTGTATGAATGCTCTTGATTATCTAATAAAGTGTTGTGAAGAAAGTTTGATTTCTGGTAAAAATAACATCTCCAAAGTAACTATTATTAATGCTCAATATCATTTAGATAAAATACGCTCACAGATTAGTAGTATGAAACCTGTTGCTTGGGCTAGAAAAAATGATCGTGGAGACTTGTACGATATTAGAGTTGTACAAAATCCATACCTAGATCCATCTATTGTTGTACCACTTTATTCTGATGGAAAAACACTACATGACAACTCAACCAAATAGATTTTTTCATGGTTTTGCTACCAATGATGGTAATCCTAAATCGCATGTTATACGATTCTTTATAGAAACTGTGCATGATATTAAAGACTATAATGGGGATTCTATTATAGAAAGAGTGTCTCGTATAGAGGATTACTACTTTAATGACGAAAGAATTGACGAACCATATTATATAGTTTATGCTTGGTTAAAAGAACATTTCAATGAATCTTCTAAAGTTATTGGTGCTTTTGAACAATTAAGTATGGCGATAAGTTTAGTGGAACATTTGACAGGAAATAAGGTTATAGAAACTGGGGAAAATGTTGAGGCTTATCATCCATGACTAAAAAATACTCTATAGATTTCTTAGAGAGCGAAGGAGGATCAGCACAATTCTATTCTATAATTGGTCACAAAAAGATAGGATTTAAAGAATTTGCTAACAAAAGACTTGCTCAAAAATCGTACTCTATACAAAAAAAGTTAGCCAAATTAGGTCTGGCTCCTAAAGTCTATGGTAATTTAAGAAAGTTACCATTTAAAGGTACTCCATACAAATCTAACTGGGGATATGTTACTCAGATTGTTAATGTGAGCATGAAAGTATCTCGTAAAAAAATTCAATGTCTAGTCGAACAAATATACGAAAAAACTAAACTAAAATTTTGGGATTGTCACGAACACAATGTTGGCAAAATTCGTCGTGGCAAAGATTATAAATTAGTTATTATTGATACTGGTCCCGAAAGTTTTACTTCAAATGCTAATGCTTGGGGAAATGAAAATCCGGGACCAAAGTGTAGTGAATGTCTTAAATTCAACTGTAAATGCTGGGGGTTTTAATGCCATATATTAAAGAACAAAATAGAGAACGGTTAGATGGATGTATTGAGAATATGCTAGGATGTTTAAGAGATAATGTGCCTCCAAATAAGGATAATCCTTACTCAAATCCCTATAAAGAACAACTAACTAATGATGAGTTTTTGAGTATTTGTGGGGATATAAATTACGTTTTCTCTAGAATTATTTCAGGAGTTATGGGGGATGTATCATATCCTAAGATAGCAATCGCTACTGGTGTATTAGAGAATATAAAGCAAGAGTTTTATAGGCGAGTTTGTCAAAATTATGAGGATTTGAAAATTCGCCAGAATGGCGATATTCCAGAATATAAAAAATTTACTTAGGAGATTATTATGTCTAGAGATTATGATAATATTATTAAAGAGATAAATAAAAGTAATAAAGATATTCATAATATAGACAAAAATCTATCTAAAGATATTGATAGTCTCCAGAAAAATATGAAAACGATAGAAACAAAGTTAGCCAAAATAGATATCATGTTAGAAAAAGTATATGATCTTCTAACTGCCATAACTGTTTTTATTGAAGATGCCGACGATGATGATGCTGATGATGACGATGTTGAAGATTGGACTCCTTATGATGAAAGAAATTTTGAATTAGGAGATAATGACACAGATGATGAAAACTACGGATTAGATGATGGTTGGGAAAATCATCAGGACGAAAGTTAATGGCTAGTTTAGCACTAGCAGCATCAATCGTGGTGCTATTTGTGTTGTTGATTGGGCCAATAACATATTTATTATCTAGACTAAATTTTCCATCATTTATAATCTATCCGCTATCTATTTTATCTATAATTAGTGGAATTTGGTTTATAAGCATAGCATTACCAATATGGTATCTAGGATTAATACCAATTTATTTGGGCTATATAAGTATCTCAAGAGTGCGAAAAAAGAATCAAGGTTGACAAGCCCAAACGACGATGTAGAATGGGAGCATCACAGGTCGATTCACAGGAAATTGGAGAAACACAATGAAGTTGGCAGATCGGGTTATTGATACTCATAGTTCTGGTGTTCGTAGTGCGTCTGGTTTTACGATTGCACAAACGAGTAAAATGTTTAAGATTCTGTCGGACTCTCTTTATTCTGACAAAATTCAAGCACCTATTCGTGAACTGTCTACTAATGCCTACGATTCTCATGTTGCAGCGGGCAATAAGAATCCTTTTAAGGTGACGTTGCCAACTGCTGCTAATCCTAATTTTACAGTGCGTGATTATGGTACTGGTCTTAGTCAAGAGGATATGGAGAACCTATATACCACTTATGGTGCAAGCAACAAGAATGATAGTAATGATTTTGTTGGTTGTCTTGGTCTAGGTTCTAAGAGTCCTTTTGCCTATACTAAGAGTTTTACAACTAGTTCTTATTTCAATGGTAAAAAGTATACTTATGTAATGTCTATTGATGATGCTGGTGTTCCCACACACAATTTGTTCGATATTTCTAAGACAAATGAGCCTAATGGACTAGAGATTAGTTTTGCTGTTAAGCAGCACGATTTTCATGAGTTTAGTCTAAAGTCCATGAGGATTTTTCATTACTTTAAGATGAAGCCCATCATTGAAGGTGGTACTATCTCTTATATTAATGATCATAGTTATAGTCATAAGAATATTGTGATTAGTGGCGAAGGTTGGAGAGTTTGTCGATTTAGTAATGACTCTCGCCATTTTCCTAATGCTCATAATCATATTGACAGCGGTATTGTGGCTCTCATGGGTAATATTGCTTATCCAGTAGTTGTGTCACAATTGATCGGAGAGCAAAAGTCTGAGCAACCAGATCATATTCAAAAGTGGAATAGAACATTTGGCAAGGCAGATATTGATAACTGGCGTAGTTTTGTTTCAGAGATTACGAATCAGAATCTTTATCTTGAACTTGATTTTGGTATCGGTCAACTTGAGATGGATGTTTCGCGTGAGGGTCTACAGTATACTAAGGAAGTTATCCGTACCCTGCGTAACAAGACTCAAGAAATCTACATGGAGATGAAAGAGGAATTCAGCAAAAAGATTGCTAGTGCTAAAACTAAGATTGAAGCAATACAGAGTTATTATACCCTTAATGATCTTGCTGGTGGTTGGGGAGTTGGTGCTAAGTGGAAGGACAGCAAGGGAGTAGAGCATGATATTAACAGCGGTGATGATCTAGAGTACAAGTTTGGAGCCAACAAGAATCTGTACGCTATTAATTTTAGAACCGCTGGCTATAGGTCTAGGCGTATGGTTTATCTGACAAATCATATTCACTTGGCTACGTTGTCTGGCAAGGGTGATTATTATTACGGTAGTCGTAAGACTGGTAAACTAGTATTCTTTGTGTGCGATGTTAAGAGCGAAGAAACTGCCAAAAAGATTGCTATTCGTTATTGCAACGAGAATGACTGCTATGCTTATTTGATGATCGATTCTAAGAATATTAACGAATCAAACAAGGGTTTTGAGTCTCTAATCAAGGATGTTGGTGAGGAAAATATAAAGAATATTTCTGAGTTCAAGGACTTGATCAAGAGCAATTCTCCTAGAAAAGCATCTAATCGTTCTAGTCAGGGAAGCGTTAGTGATCAAGATGTATTCTTTATTTACGGAGCATCTAAAAATAGTGGCACTCTACTTGTTGACTATAACGACGCCTCTTTGCTAAAGACTTTAGATCAAGACGAACTTGAATCTTTTGAAGATAGTGATACTATTGTTTACTTGCCAATTACTAGATATGCTGTAAATCAGAACGAGGGATTTCCAGAAATTTGTGATTTGCACAGTATGATTAACGAACCTTCGTTAGCAGATTTTATCAAGGAAGTTTTTGGTAAGACCAAGATTTATGCTATCAAGAGTAGTGTTGCTAAGAAGATGGTGGAAGAAGGTGATCGTAACATGATTACATTCAACGATTTCTTCAAAGATAAACTACAAAATGTTTTCAAACCAAAGTTTGAATCAGTATCATGCTTTAATAGTATCGTAGAGTTTTGCAAAAAAGAGTTCTCAGATCGTGAATCGTCCAGTTATAATTACTATCATCAGTATGATGTTCTTGGACGATTTTGCTACACGATTCTAAACTTTTTTGGACTAGACTATGCCAAATATATTAAAAACAATAGTCTGGTCAAGGTTGTTGATTCTTATCTAGTTATGGAGTTTTTTGCTGAGACAGTACATCATCATACTTACAATATCAATGGCTTCAAGAAAAGCGATTATTATGATCATATGAATAAGTTGTTTGCTGATATTGGTATTGATAGTGTTGATGCTGAATTGGTTAAGAAAACTAATGTTGCTTTCAACCAACTTAACAATTGGCTAAAGCATACTCTATATAGGGATGGTTCTGGTGATAATTGGGCTAAACTAATCTCTTCTGATAATAAGAGTAGCCATAGTCTGCCAAAGGCTAGTGAACTTAGAAAAATTATTAAAGAACAGGTTGACAGCAACCCGACAATCAAGTATATTATGGCTACCACTCCCAACCGGATTGGTATCAGAAATATTACATCCAAGAATCCTATTACTAATAGTACAGATAACTATAGTAGAGACAACACTTGGATTGTGAGTATGGATGATAGTATGATAGAATTGTTTAAGATTCAGTTGAGTAGTTTGATTAAGTAGTTTCACAGGTACTAAACACACTAAGGAGTTTTTATTATGGCCGTTCCGTTTATGTTTGTTGATGGTAATCTGACGCTGGTACTTAATAACAAGAGTTATCAGGTTCTACCAGATCATATTAACTATAGAATGATTCTGGATATTCTTCCTACTGCAACTTCAGATGAACTACTAAAGGTGGTTGATCTAGAAAAAGCAGTTGCTACATTTAGCGATGGTCTTGTTGAGATCAAGAATGGTCAGGTCACTTATGAGGGCGAGACTGTTCATGGTAGTATCAGTAAGAGAATTCTAGAGTTTATGAGTAAAGGTCTACCCTTTGAACCTCTCGTTAAGTTTCTTCATAATGTAATGGAGAATCCTAGTATGCAGAGTCAAAAGGAACTTTATGATTTCCTTGAACATGAGCATCTGCCTATCACTGAGGATGGTCATTTCCTAGCGTATAAGGCCGTTAGGAATGATTATAAGGACAAGTATCGTGGAGCATTTGATAATAGTGTAGGCAACACTGTTAAAATGCAGCGAGCAAAGGTTGATGATGATCGCTCTCGCGGTTGCTCTGATGGACTTCATGCTGGAGCATTAAACTATGTTGCTGCTTATGGTAGTGTGGAGAGTGGTGATCGTATCGTAATCGTAAAGATTAATCCGCGTGATGTTGTTAGTGTGCCTACTGATTGTAATTGTGAGAAACTTCGCACTTGCCAATATGTAGTTGTTGGAGAGTATCAAGGCGAACTTCTCAAGCCTCTTTATTCGTCTAACTTTAGTTATGACGAGCAAGATGATTATGAGGATGATGATGACTACAATATTGATGAATCATACTGGGATCAGTTTGATGAAGATGTTGATGATGAGGACGATTACAATGAGTACGATGAGGAAGATGACGATCAGTATTGATTATTGATCGTTGGAGTAAAGTGGGCTTGTGGACGAGAAACGTGCCGTGCGGCTCGTTGGGTGGTTCGATTCCATCCTCACTTTTAAGGAAATACTATGAACGACAACTACGACGACGAAGATGACGGATATGACGATGATGACTACTATAATTATGATGATAATGATCAGTACGATCCTTATAAGTTTTATTTCAAGTTTGACATAAATCCTAATTCGTCATTATCTAGTTGGATTACAGATCTTATTAACTTTCCGTTGGTGTCGTTTCCTGTGAATAGTTATATTCCCAATACAGGCGATGGAACTAAAAATCCATTCCTGTATTTGGGGAATAACTATCATAATCATCCAATATGGAAAAATAAATATCTGATCAAAGATCAAATAAATATCTTATACAAAAATCATATCTCACAACATTCGATACACTTTCTAAAACAACCAACATACTACAAAGGAATGTTTGATATATTAAACTAAACTTATGAAAGAAGACTATCTAATCATATCAGATTTTGATGAGTTCATTAATGCTTCAAGACGTTTGGTATTCAAATGCTTTGGAGAAAAACAAATTGACGAGTCTGATTTATTTACAGAACTAAATGAAATAGATCAAGAAGAACTAGATTCTAATTTATCTTATGATGAGTCAGCAATAATAGCAAAAGACATTCTAATAAAACAAAAGCATAAAGTGTCTGGAGATACTAGATATTTAGTGACTGATGAAAAGTATATGGTTATTCTGGAAGAACTTAATACTAGACTAGCAAGCAATCTGTTAAATTCACTAGTTAACAAAGGATTGGTAGAAAGTGCATATGATGATGAATCAAATGACTTTGTTTTTTGGATAAAAAATGACAACAAAGACGAGCAAAAAGAAAAACCAGAAACCGATTGAATATGATATACATCTAAAGTATATCTGCAAACAATGTGGTCAACCTCATTGGTTGTCATTCAAAGAAGCATCAACTAAAAACTATAAAATAGTGTGTGATTGTAACCACACCTTTCAAGTTAAAAGAGTAGCAGGCTTTAAACTCAAATACGATTCGATAAAAATAAGCAAGCCCGTCTCCGCGACATCTAAGCCAGTTACAAAAACAGATCAAAGTATACCAAAAGATTTATTAGATACTGTTGTTAACAGTCTAGTTAAATTTGGCTTTACTGTTAGCGAAGCAAAGTCTTTAGTAACTAAAAGTTATAACGATTGTCCCACAAACGATATTGGATTATTAGTCAAACAAACCTTGGAGTCACTTAAAAATGTCGAATAGTATTAGTAGGCCATCAAAATTTGATGATATTATTGGTCAATCAGAAGTCATCAATCGCCTAAAGATCATGGTGAGGGGCTGTTTAAACTCTGGTGGCGTGATGCCGCACGTTTTAATAGACGGCCCACCGGGCCTTGGTAAGACCACTATAGCGAGTTCTATTGCCAGTGAACTAGATACAACGATCCGCACACTGAACGCTGCAAATATTCGTAGTGTAAAAAGTATACTACCATATTTGATGAGCATACAACCAAGATCGGTCCTTTTTATAGATGAAATCCATAGACTACCAAAATTAGTAGAAGAATTCTTATATCCCATTATGGAAGATTTTGTTCTTCATATCACCCTAGAATCTGAACCAGAGTCTATTGATCTGCCAATGTTTACTCTTGTTGGTGCTACAACTAGCGGAGGCAGTTTAAGTCAGCCGTTTTATGATCGTTTTACAATCAAAGAGCATTTGTCTTTTTATACACCCGATGAGTTAGCCAAACTAGCAGGATTGAATGCTGAAAAACTCGGACTATCAGTATCAGAAGATCACTTGCTAGAAATCGCTAAAAGAAGCAAGGGAACTCCGCGTATTTTAAATGCTAGACTATTGTGGTATAAGAATTTTATTAGTTGTGAAAGTTCATCAGTAGATGTAAATACTATTTTTGATAGTCAGGGAATTGACTATAGAGGATTAGATATGTATGATAGATTATATCTTGATGTATTAACTAAGAACAAAGGTAATCCATTAGGACTAAAAAGTATTTCATCACTAACTGGTATAGCAATAGAAACTATTGAGAATAGTATAGAGCCATATTTATTAAGAGAAGGTTATGTTATTCGTACCCAAAAGGGTAGGGTTATAGGTAAAAGACCATGAAAAATGAACTTTTACTAGACATAGTCTTACTCGTACTCAATCTTTTTAGTTTTGCTTTTGGTCTAATTTTAGGACAATTATGGACAAGTTCTAGTGTATATAATAATTTGGAAAAGCCCAAGTCTTTTCTGCAAAAGAATAATGAGTCTAATAAAGAAAAGATAAGTATTGATGATAAAAAGATTGTACTAGATATTAAAACTGGTGGTATGGAGAAAAAATACGAAAATCTTGGAGAAGTTAAACAGTCATCCGACACTATATCTTCTTCTGTAGACAAACTAAAACAACTAAAAAAGGGGTGATTTATGGCTGGAATCGGACTTGATGTTGGTACAAGTTATATTGTAAAAGCAAAAGATAATAACGGCAATATTGAATATAAAGACTTTAGAGATGCTTTCTATATTATAAAGCCATCATCCCCAGTAGCCACAAAAATGATCGAAAAAGGATTGTCTGGTAAGGTTTTTATCAAAGATAATGATGGATCATTTATTCTCTTAGGTAAAGATGCTATTGAAAAAGCAATAGAAAGAAACGATACAGCAAAAAGACCAATGTATAGGGGCGTTGTATCAGCAAAAGAAAAAGATGCTAAAAGAGTATTAGCATTTATCCTACAAGAAGTAGTCGGGCAATCTTCTGAAGCCGGTCAAAAATTGGTTTATTGTGTTCCAGCACAACCTGTAGATCAAGAAGATGAAGATTTTGATATTGGATATCATGAAGATGTTATTAAGACTATCTTACAAGAAGTTGGTTATGATGCTCGATCTATTAATGAAGCAGAAGCGTTGTGCTATGCTGAATTAGATACAAATGATTATACTGGCATAGGTATTAGTTGTGGTGCTGGAATGACTAATATTTGTGTTATGCTTAATGGTGAACCAACCGTGGTTTTTAGTACCACCAAGAGTGGCGACTGGGTTGATCGTATGAGTGCTGTAGCCACCGGAGAACCCGATAGTGTAATTCAAGCAGAGAAGGAGGCGGGTGGTTTTAAAATTGGCGAACCCAACGATAATCCAATATTAGCAGCGGTTTCAGCATACTATGAAAGATTAATTGATTATACTACTAAGCAATTAAGTGCTGCTCTTACTGGACATAAAAGTTTACCAAAGTTTAAAGATCCACTAACAATTGTTATTGCTGGAGGAACATCTCAGGCTAATGGATATATTGAACAGTTTACGCAAAAACTAAGCGATAATAATTTTCCACTAGTAGTCAAAGAAATCAGACACGCCAAAGATCCATTACACGCTGTTGCTAAAGGTTGTTTGATAGCATCCCAAATACTCTAAAATAATAAAAATGGTGTATTATTTCATGGAGAAAAACCATGAGATTATACTTAGCAATATTTTTAACGCTATGTTTTAGTATCAATGGAACTCTTGCAGGAACTATTGATCCAGAAACACCAGATACTAAATATGTGGAATTTGGAAAAGAATTCAAGAGCATAGGAAGAATATGTGGAACTTATCAAAATGATACAAAGTTCTGTGGTTCTTGTGTTGTAATATCTGAAAACATTATTTTAACAGCGGCTCATGTTGTGCAGAACTATAAAGTTGTTAAAGTAACAGTAGAAGATAAGGATTACGAGATTATAAAATGTGTGTGGCCAAAAGAATTTGATGATAGTGTTTTTGGTAAAAGTGATATAGCAATTTGTTACTCAAAAGATCCTATCAAATTAGATTTTTATCCATCTTTATATGAAGCAGAGGATGAGGTTGATAAAGTCTGCACACTATCTGGATATGGTATGAAAGGAACATTTAGTAGCGGCGCTGTTAATTCTGATCAAAAAAAACGAGCAGGATCAAATAAGATAGACTATATAGATAGAGATTTATTAATGTGTTCACCATCAAAGCCAGGAGATAAGGATAAAACAGCATTAGAGTTTCTTATAGGTAGTGGTGATAGCGGAGGTGGATTATTTATTGGTAACAAGTTAGCAGGAATTCACTCATGTGTATTATGGGATACTAAAAATAAAAATGCATCCAATTCTAGATACGGTTCTGAGTCTGCACACACAAGAATTAGTAAATACAGGAAGTGGATATTAGATAATAGTAAATAGTAATCTCCCCCGCTGCATAAGATATAAGAGAGTTCTAAGTGATAGTCAAGACAAAAATTTCTTATAGTCACCTTGACACTCAGAGTCAGCACGATATAATAGTTTGTATCACAACAGTTTAAAAACAGAAAATGTCAGATCCAGATAAAAAAGATTTACGTCGGCAAAAATTAGCAGATAAAAACTATAAAAAACATCAGATTTCTGATGAACAACGCTTTATCTCAAAGTCTAAAAAACAGTTCAAAAAAAATATCCAGGAAATTAGAGAAGAAGAATTGTGGGAAGATTGGGAACAGGATTATAAATGAAATATATTGAGGAACTAGAATGTGGAGACACTTTTACTCTAAAGGATAAGGTCTATGTGTTAACATCAGACTTTAAGAAAGATGGACAAAGATTATGTTATTCGTTATCTGATGGATTTCCTTCTTGGTTTCAGAATCAAACTATTGTTGACCATTCTCCAATTTATATTTTAGACAAAGATAATAACACAACACCAGTTAAAATAACAAAGAAAATAGATGTTTCTAATTAGATTGAAAACTTTTCTTAAGTCCTTATTTTGGCATATTAATCGTGGTTTGCCAAAGAGTAGTCAGCATACTATAGACTATAGGTATAGTATTTGTTCTTCTTGTGACAAGTTAGATAAAAAAAATAGTCAGTGTTTGGTTTGTGGATGTAATATTAATAACAAGCGTATATTTTTAAATAAATTAGCATGGGCCGATCAAAAATGTCCACTAGACAAATGGAACAGTGTAAATGAAAACTCTAAGTAAACTACCAACAATATACGGCAATTTATTCAATTTTGTACAGGAACACATATACAATGAATATAATGGTTCTAGTATTGTGGTTCCTCATGTTTGCAACAATGTTAATGCTTTTGGGGCTGGATTTGCTGCTGGTGTTGCCAAGCACTATCCGATAGTCAAAGAAAATTATCATCTTCTAGGATCTAAAAATGTGCTTGGTTATGTTCAGTTCGTGGAAGTTGAGAAAGATCCTAAATATGGTCATAAATTAATCTTTGCAAATATGATTGCCCAAAATGGTACAATTTCTAAAAATAACAGAAGACCGCTACATTATGGTGCTTTAGCAAAAACCATGTATAGAGTGAGTGAGTATTTATTACTAAGTTTTAACAACGACAATAAAGTACAAATTCATTGTCCAAAATTTGGTTGTGGACTTGCTGGAGGAAACTGGAATTTTATTCAGGACTTGATACTAGATATTTGGGAAGACCATAGGGTTGTAGTATATGATATTAGAAAATAGTACTGAAATACCAACCAGATCACACTTAATAAACCTTATCCAACCTACAAGTATTGGTTGTGAACTAGGCGTGTTTTTGTGTGAGTATTCTGATTTATTTATAGAATCAGGAAAATTTCAGAAGTTTTATTTGGTAGATACTTTTAGTGGTATAGTCGGATCTGGAGATATAAATGGAGAAAATATTCAAACATTTAATGGTGACTATTTATTTGATCACGCACTAAGAAAATATTCACATAACACCAATGTTACCATTTCTAAGATAGACTCTATAACTTTTTTAAAGTCTAAAGAAGATAGTTATTTTGATTTTATCTATATTGATACTATTCATACCTATGATCATCTAATTGTTGAATTAGAAGAAGCACTAAGGGTAACTAAAAATAATGGGCTGATATGTGGTCATGACTACAATCAAGACATATTCCCAGGAGTAGTCAGTGCTGTTAAAAGCTTTACTAACAAAAATAAATTTCGATATTATATTACAACTAAAGAAAAACTAGCCTCGTTTATTATTGTAAAAAATTAATCCACAATGAAAAAAGCTATTACATCTTTTGGAACTGATTATCATAGTTCTTTGTTGTCATTATCTATTAAAACCTTATATATGTACGCCTATAATCATAATTATGATCTATTCTTTCCGTCTAATAATTTTTTTAGTGATACTACCAAAATTAAACCTCCTTCATGGTGGAAGTTAGATGTTATAGAAAATTTATTGAAAACATATGAACAAGTTTTATGGATTGACTCAGATGTGATTATATGTAGATTTGAAAATGATATTGCTAATGAGATGGATCAAAATTCTACTTTTGGTCTTGTTGTCCATGAAACTTCTGATGGCTGGGTTCCTAATTGTGGGGTTTGGTTTTTAAATCAATCCTTTCTAGAAATTATTCCAGAAATTAAATCATATACTGATTTTAGAAGATCTGGTTGTTGGTGGGAGCAAGCATCATTAATATATCTCATGGGTACTGACCCTGACTCAACACCAATAATCAGACCAAAACATACAAACATACAGTGGACAAGTCTAGACTACAGGTGGAACCCTCATATCAATGATCATAGAAAAATACCACCGGATACAAAATTTTTTCATTCCACTTGTTTTCCAGATAGATATCAAGCTATGAGTAATATACTTGCTCAAATAGGTTAATTATGTTTTCTATTTTACCAGAATTTAAAGAACAATATTCTAGATATATAGATCTAGGTAAAAAGTATCTGAGTAATCAAAAGATTATTGTAGTTGGACTAACTAGAAATTCAGAATCATATCTAGAAGAAAATATTTTGGCAATTGATAATATCAAAAGTTATTGTAGTAAATTATCATATTTTATATATGAGAATGATTCTACTGATAATACTAGTAAAACCTTATCTAGTCTTAAGTCCAAAGTTCAAAATTTCGATTATAGATCTGATAAACTAAATCTCAAACAGTTTGTTCACGGGAAAAACATGGACCTTAAATCCATAGAAAGAACGTCTAATCTTGCTAAACACCGTAACATTTGCTTATCTCATGTTCAAAAGAATAATGACAAATTTGATTTTGTCATAGTGATGGATACAGATTTTCAAAAATTTAGTCTTGATGGTATCATTAATTCTTTTGGATGGCTGTCTGCTAATTATTGTGATGCTATGGTTGGTAATTCATTTGAGATGAAATCATTAACTATGGATCAAACATCTCAAATTATATGGAATTATGACTGTTGGGCATATAGAGGCTCTTGGTGGGAAGATTTGCAAAAATATGCAGCAGTATATTCTCATGATCCTATGATGTGGTTTGGTTTTTGGCAACCGCCTATTGGAAGTAGTCCGATTAAAGTTAACAGTGCTTTTGGTGGTATTGCTATATATAAAAGCGCTGACTATATTAAAAGTAAATATGATGGATATGATTGTGAGCATGTATGTTTTCATAAAAATATGATCACTAAATTTCCAGATTATAAGATATGTATAAACCCATCTCAAATGATGTTTTTTTGACTAAGGAGAATTTAAAATAACAATTGTACTTATTATTGCTATGTTGATTGGAGTATTTCAAGCATACATTTCAATTTGTGATGTTAGATTAAATAAAACTTCAGGTGTGAAACCTTCAAATAGTTTAATTGAATATATTTTTTTGAATCGCTAAGATGAATAGACTTAATAATCAAAGAGTTTACCTTGCTGGTGCTATGGATAGGGTAATAGATCGTGGTACTGGATGGAGAGATAGTATTACTCCATTTCTTACTAGTCTAGGAATAGTAGTTTTTAACCCAATTAGTAAACCAACCGATATCGGATTAGAAGATCATGATACTCATCAAATTAAAACTAAACTGAAACATATGGGTCGATATGATGAATTGACTGCGATGATGAAAACTATACGAGCAGTAGATTTACGATTAGTTGATATTAGTGATTTTCTGATAGTTAATCTTGATTTAGATCACTATGCTTGTGGAACATGGGAAGAAATAAGTCTGGCAAACCGTCAAAAAAAACCTATTATAGTTCATATGGCTCAAGGTAAAAATCACGCACCTGACTGGCTTTTTGGAATGATCCCACACCAAATGATTTTTTCAAGTTGGGATGAAATCAAACATTATCTTAGCCATATTAATACATCAGAAAATATAGATACTCATAAGAGATGGTATTTCTTCAATGCAAAAAATAATTAATGAAACTAAACTAGACTTCGATGATGTTCTCATAAGACCAAAAAGATCCACACTAAATAGTAGATCAGAGGTTAATTTAGTACGATCATATTCTTTTAAGTATTCTCCACGCAAATTATTAGCATCTCCAATTATGGTTGCTAATATGGATACTGTTGGCACGTTAGATATGGCTAAATCCCTATGCCCACACTCCGCCATAACCTGCTTGCATAAACACTATACTAAAGAACAGTATATAGATTTTTATAAACAACAAGTTATTAATGATTTAGTTTTTTATTCTATAGGCACAAGCGAAAAAGATATCAATAAGGCGATAGAAGTATTTCGTTCTATTGAACAAACTAAACAATATCCAAATATTTGTCTTGATGTGGCAAATGGGTATACTGAACAGTTTGTAAAAACAGCATATAGATTAAGAAATTTATTTCCAGAATCTATTATTATGGCTGGTAATGTAGTAACTCCAGAAATGACAGAAGAATTAATTATTCATGGACAGGTCGATATAGTCAAGGTTGGTATAGGGTCAGGCAGCGTTTGTACCACTCGTTTAAAAACGGGCGTTGGATACCCACAACTGAGTGCTGTAATGGAATGCTCCGATGCTGCTCATGGTCTAGGTGGTCATATTTGTAGCGATGGAGGTTGTAAAGTAGTCGGAGATATTGCGAAAGCTCTTGGTGGAAATGCGGATTTTCTAATGTTGGGAAGTATGTTTGCTGGTGTTGACGAGTGTGAAGGAGAATGGCAATATGAATATTTGGGAGGTAAAGATACAGATTATTTATTTTGGCAACCTTTTGATCCAGGCAATAACTCACCCAAAAGAAAAGTATCATTGAAATATTATGGTATGAGTAGCAAAGACGCTATGAATAAACACCATAATGGAGTAGCAGATTATAGAACAGATGAAGGCAAATGTGTGATTGTGCCATACAAAGGAACAGCACAAGATATTATACAAGATATCTATGGTGGATTAAGAAGTGCATGTACTTATATTGGAGCAAATAGCATTAAAGATTTCGGTAAAAAAACAACTTTTATACAGGTAAATAATACTCATAATAAAATATATGAAAAACCTTAATTTATTCTGCCCGATCAATGGTACTGGCTATGGAATAACATCATCAAATATAGCCAAGTCCCTAAATAAAGATTTAAATATCAGTCTATTTCCTATTGGATCTAATATAGATTGTAATAGTGAAGAAGATAAACAGCTATTCCAAAAACTATTAAATAATAGTTCTACATTCGACTATTCTGCACCATGTCTAAAAATATGGCATCAATATGATTTGGCCATGAGGGTTGGTAATGGTCACTATTATAGTTTTCCATTCTTTGAAATTGATAAATTAACACCAAGAGAAATTCATCATTTAAACTATTGCGATTATATTTTTGTGGCTTCATCGTGGGGTAAGAAAATACTTCAGGACAACGGAGTAAATAAGCCAATTATAGTTTGTCCACTAGGTGTGGATATGAATATTTTTAATGTTCCAGAATATAAAATTCGACTAGAGAAACCCACTTATACTTTTTATCATATTGGCAAGTGGGAGCATCGTAAGTCTCAAGATGTTTTGTTACAAGCGTTTGATGCCGCATTCAGACCAGATGATAATGTACAATTATTTCTATTGCCATTTAATCCATTTCTTAATGAACAAGAAAATAATTATTGGTTTAGTTTAGTAGATAATTGTAGATTAAAAGATAAGATTAAAGTTTTTGGACGATTACAAACTCAATATCAAGTAGCACAATTTATTGATAATTGTGATTGTGGAGTCTTCGTATCTAGAGCAGAGGGCTGGAATAATGAAATTATAGAAAGTATGGCTATGAATAAACCTGTTATAGTAACAAATTATTCAGCTCATACTGAATACTGTAATAAAGACAATTCTTATCTGGTAGATATTGATAGCCTTGAGCCTGCTAATGACGGAAAATGGTTTGATGGGTCCGGTAATTGGGCTAAAATAGGACAAAATCAATTTGATCAAATCGTTTCTCATATGAAATTTGTGTATAGTAACCATATAGACTCTAATTCCAATGGAGTTTTAACGGCCAAAAAATATAGTTGGGATCATACTGCCAGTATTATACAATCATCATTCCTTAAGAATAATAGTTATTATGCCAATACCAAAAAGAAAACAAAACGAAGATAATCAGAAATTCGTGGCCCGTTGCATGGGTAACGAAACCATGAAAAAGGAATATCCAGATTCTAAACAAAGAGTAGCGATCTGTCTTGGTCAAACTCGTACTAAATCTGGACTATTTGATTATGTATTAGATATCTTAGGTTTTTCGTTAGCCTATAATGATTGTGAAGAATGTGGAGATGTTGAAGAAATAAGCTTATCAAATATAGTTCCTCCAAAAGACGAGGATTATGTAGACTTTGGAGAAGATACAGAAGAATTAGAACTCCCAGTAGTTGCCAAATATGAATATATAGATCCTGTTACTTTTGAAAAATATTATTTTGAAAGAAGAGGAAACTACAAAAAAAATGGTCGATATCTTAGATATGAAGGGGAAAGTAAAGCTGCTGAATATCAAGGTCGCAAAGTAACATTAAATAAACCATTTAGAACATCAAATGGTCCTAAAAAATTTGCTGTATATACTAAAAATGAAAGTGGTAATGTTGTAATAGTTCGTTTTGGTGATCCTGATCCGAATATGAAAATCAAAAAGAATATTCCAGAAAGACGTAAAAGTTTTAGAGCAAGACATAACTGCGATAATCCAGGACCAAAATGGAAAGCAAGATATTGGTCTTGCCGTGCGTGGTAAATTATTAATGGAGATACAAAAAATGTCAGAACCCAAAATAGATCATCTATTAGAAACACATAATACAAAAGCTAATACAACAGAATATACAATATCTAATATCGGAGATATGCTAAAAGAACTGATCACAAACGTTAATAAATTAGCTGCAAATGATGATACAGATTTTACAGAAGTTGAGGAAACAGAGGAAGAAACTCCAGAAATGGAAATGATGGAATACAAAAATGATTTTTATCAGATGAGTGTTGGATCGCTCAGGGCTATTATGAACCATAGTCAGGCTATTTTAGCGGCTCTGGAAAATCCATCAGTAAAGGAAAACTTGACAGAAAGCTGGCTACAGGGTAAAATTGCTATTACAGAGGACTACATGAGGACCATTCATGATTTTGTGATGTTTGTATCCGAGGCAGACGATAATAGTATCAGTGGATCCAAACCCGGTCTTTGGGAAAATATACGAAAGAAAAAAGAAAGAATGGGTAAAAAGTATAAACCAGCGAAACCCGGCGACAAAGATAGACCAGATCCAGAATCCTGGAAAAAGGCTCAGAAGTAATTAGGAATATAGTTTGTTTGAATCTGATAGTGAATTTCTACATTGGTTATCTCTTAGACTACAGCATTTTCATAAGTATGATGCTGATCATGATATAATTCATAAATTACAAAACATAGCATCCAAACAAATGTTCCGTATTGATTTATCTAATCAGGATATAGATAAAATTATAGGACAATATTTGGTAGATTTTAATTTAACAAAAGACGACACTTGCGATATAGGATATTCTGAAGATCAAAGAAAAGCTGTTAGAGACTATATCAAAAGTATTGTATTAGATATTTATCATAAGCGCGTACCAAAGGATATTCTTAAATAAGGAGAAATTATGTTATTACAATTAAATGGTATTGGTAATCAAAAAATTCGATATAAAGATCATTCGGAGATTAATTTCGATAGTCTGGATCACTATGTGACTCTGGCTAAAAAATCTATAGCAAAATTTTCTAATCAGTTTTATCAAGGATTATCAACAAAAATGCTGAAGGATGAAGATGCTATATCCTCTGTTGCTAATGCTATTATGATGGCAGATTGGAGATGGGATGAAAACTATCAAAATGAAAAAGGAACAAAAAAGACCAGATACTCCTATCGAAATCAGTGTGCATTATGGGCTATTCAGACCTATATAACAAAAGATCACAAAAAAGACAAGAAATTTAAGAAAAAATTCTTTTCCTTGGACCATGAAATCGAATCAGATGATAGCACAGTATATAACTGTACACAAGATGAGAAGATGATGTCCCCAGATGATATTTTGATTCAAAAAGAAGACAAAGAAGAATTAACAAAGCTGATTGAGTCCCTACTCTCCTTAGACTGCTTAACTCCTAGACAAAAAGACTATATCAAACTATATTACTTTGAGGCTTACACATTTGAAAAAATTGGTCAAAAATATGGTATAACACGAGAAGCAGTTAGACAGGGTTTAAATAAAGCTATTAATATGATAAAGGAAACAGTTAATGTTTGAAATAAATATTAGTTGTGTAGTGTTCGGTGTTAATCCAGGTTTGAATAAAAGATGTATACTATCTATCAAATCTGAAGATATAGAATTACCTAATTTTAAATTATCTATTGATCAAGCATCAAATATTAATCAGAGTATTATTGATTTTCTAAGACAATATATTTTTGTGAATGAATTAGAATTATTACCACAGATAATTAATATTAATTCATCAAAATTAAAAACAGAAGATCATATCTTACAAACTATATATGGATTTATTATAGACTATAAAAGTAGCATAGATTCTTCTAAGGCACAATGGATAGATTTTGATCCACTACAAGAACATAGATTAAGTCCGGTTATTTTTGAAACCATGCAAAAACTATCATAATATGTTACAAAAACTAAAATCGTTATTTACACAAAAAGAACAACAAAAAGAATCTCAAAAAAGTAAGTCTAATTATTTAATATTTGAACTTGATGAAAATAATCAATCCCATATATCATTAGCGATTAATAATGATGACTTAGAAAGTGCTAAACAACTTGGTATTATGTTATTTTTAATCAATGAAGGATATTATGTACAATTAATTTTAGATGTTTTACTAAAAATTTCTAAACAAGATATCAATCATAATATTTTTGTGCAGAAGGTTATATCTGACTGGTCATCTCATATTAATGATAATTTATTATCTGAAAACAATGATGAACCGATTATTAAACCAACTCATTTCAATTCAAAGGGCGAATAATGGATAATAAACCACTAATTATGTGGGAAAAATGGGTTGATCCGTTTGGTCAAGATATGGACGAGGCTAAATGGACTGATTATAATAATGATATAGCTGATCTGGATAATATACTTAATAGTGATCCAGAAGAGGATGATGACGAGGATAAAGTCAAAGAACATAAACCTATTTCTCGTAATCCTATAAAAGTTATAGCCTCTCCATTGGGTCTTATCCCATACAACGAACATACTGCTAGTGGTAAAATTTTTAATTTTTGGTTAGGTCATACTAATTTTAGTATATCCAATAAGATTAAAAATATTATTGAGCAGTGTGACGGGGTTGAGATATTAGATATCTTTACTAGATACCGATTCAGAATAGCCATAGGTAAATGTTTTAATGACTCCGAAGTTATTAATACTATTAATGAAAGTTTGAATCAATAAATATATGACAAATGTTACCAACAATGACTTCACTCTTCTTAATACTATTCATGATTATAATATTGATCTAAATAATAGAGAGATATATCTACACTCATATATGTCTGATGAATCTGATGAGGCTGGCGTTGATTATAGATCAGCAATAGTATTTGAAAAAAACCTACGCTACCTTAACAGCATATCATTAGAACCCATTCTTGTGCATATGCATTTGCCTGGCGGCGACTGGCAAGATTGTTTGGGCATTTATGATTCTATACGAGCCAGCAAAAGCAAAGTTATTATAGTCGCTACTGCTAAAGTTGAATCTAGTAGTAGTGTACTATTGCAAGCGGCAGACCTGAGAATTCTAACACAAAATACTAATTTTTTGATCCATTATGGATCACTTAGTATTGATAACGAACACAAGGCCGCTTTAAGCACAGTACAGTGGAGTGAAAAAGAGAGCGAAAAGATGATCGATATATTCACTGAAAAGTGTATGAATAGTATTATATGTAAAGAAAAAAATTGGAAAAGAATGATGGTACGAAAACATATTGTGAGTCAGTTAGCCACAAAAAGAGATTGGATACTAACATCGGACGAGGCCGTAAGATATGGTTTTGCTGATGGAGTATTAGGCACAAAAAAATATCCCAACATAGAATATATCAAAAACTTAATGAAGAAATCAAAATAGCATGTATATTGATTTTGCTTTTATAGATACTGATATTAATGATATTGACTCTAAAAATATAGTCACTGAAATAATTCAATATCCTATTAATAGCATAACAGCTCCGTACTATTTAATCAAAGGAATTAAAAATCTGGTTCCTACTGACCGTATCAGTCTATCTTGCCTGATTGATTATCCGTTAGGCATTTCTGATAGTAAAACACGGCGATTTTCTGTTGAGCAAGCATCTAAGATTGGTATAAACTTCGTGGATATTGCTATGCCACAGAATTTAGCAGCAAATAGGAGGTATGATAAAATAAGAGACGATATCAAATATGCGATGGAATTTTGTTCTACTAATAATATTCAACCTCGATATATACTAGAATATAGAACTTTCGACCACCACTGTTTAAAGAAAATTTGTGAGATATTTGAGAGTTTCAAGATAACGTATGTTTTTCCATCAACAAATTTCTTTCTTGATAATTTAGCCGATAATATACTAGCATCCGTTTTTCTATATCAAAACTCAAAAGACCTAAATATTATTTCCACTGGTAACGTATGGTGCGATAAACATTTTGATACTATGATTAAATCTGGCCTATTTGGGTTTAGAACAACCTCAGTTCATAGTTTGAAAAATTTTGTAGCTTTTAATTCTGGCCTTAAACATAAATAGTGGTGTATAACCTGTTGTTCCACAAAATTCTTTAATATGGAGTATAATAATGGCAACAGCTCAAGTAAATGGTAGTGCTACCACAGTTTCGCCATATGGCGCTATAGTTGAAGCTAGCAATAATCACGGCACAATGAGAGCTAACGGAACATCAACATCTAATGTTGTAGAAAATGTTAACACAGTTAGACCAGTTGTTGATGCTTTTGGATCCAGGGTAGTTCCTGACTCTGTAACAGAAAAAGACTATGCTGGCAAAGCAGTTAGTGCTGGCACTTTTGCTCACAACCACGTTAAGCCGATTAGTAGTTTAGTTACCACAGAACTAGCCGGTGTTGATACTAATGTTATCAAATCTCCCGCTAATGATGGTGTTAAGCGTAGTATCAATAAAGTTGAGAATAATAAGTCTGTACTATTTACAACAGCTATTAGAGCTAACAAGTACAATAGGGTAACTGGTAAATGGGATAGTAATTATCCTGCCGCTCAAACCATTAGTTTTGCTAGTGATGAGGCTGCTAATCCTACACTTAGTGTTCCTGGTGAACTAACATATCGCACAGGTTCCAAGGTTCCAGTTAATGATAACTATAAGAATAAAACCAACGGCTGATAATCAACACTATTAACTTTAACGACACATAATAAGCCAATGATACTTGAAGGTGTCGTTGGCTTATTTAGTTATGGAGAAGCCTATGAGTGAAACTATTATTCATTTTTGGGAAAATATTGCAACAACTAGTATTGGTATTATTGTGACTATGATGGGGTTTTGGGTGGCTATAGGCCGCAATATGGTAACCAAAAGCGAAGTGGCTCAACTCATCAAAAATGAAAGTCCTTATCTTCAAGATCGTCAGTTTATTATGGAAAGATTAGCTAGTAATAAAGAGACTCAAGCGGCATTTGCATCAGCACTTCAGCGTAATACTGAAGTTATGAACGAACTTAAAATTCAAATAGCCACTCTTGGTAAAACACTAGAGGCTCTTGAAGATAGAATAGATCGCTAGGTGTATTATACTATAACTCACTAGAATAAAGGTAAAAATATGGCTAATGACATTAATAAAATCGTATCGGCTAATCCCATTAAAAATGGTACAGTTCTCGTTTCTTGCACTAGAACTGGAGAATATTCCACACTAGATACTAATGTTAAGAACACTCCAGCTATAGCGGATATACAAAATAAATATGATGCTAGATTTGATGATCCAAGCTACTATTATGGTCTAGGTAACTCTAACGTGATAGGAACCTAATTATGGGAATTGTAAGAATAAATGAACTTCCAGAAGGCTCTGGTAATTTAACTAATGATGATATTTTCATTTTTATGGATGATCCATCTGGTGGTGGAGTTACTAAAAAAATTAGTTTGAGTGAAATTAGTAACGCTATTGGTGTAGGATCGCCTAGTTTTACAGTTATTAATCTTGGTAGTGTTAGTGGAAATATTAATACTGATGCTAGTTCTGGTGGCATTTTTGATCTAACATTAACTGGTAGTGGACTATTAACCAATCCAACCAATCCAACAAATGGTCAAACATTAAGGTGGAGAATACGTCAAGATAATACTGGTAATAGAATATTAAGTCTTGGAAATAAATTTAAGATTCCATCTAGCGCAACCAATCCACTCCCTTTTAGTGGCGGGAGTGGCGTTATGGATATTCTTGGTGCCACATATCATGCTGGTCGTGACAAATGGGATATTGTAGCATTTGTACCCGGTTACTAAAATTTACATAATATAATAAGGAGATTTTATGAATTTATCAAATCCTATTACTATTCAGCCACCAACTATTATAAGAGCCGATGGAGAAGTGCGAGTTCAAAATCCCATAATAATTAAAGAACTTAGTTTAATAATTATTGATGATGTAAAAAATAAAAATGTTATTGTTAAAATTAAACCATGTCCTTTTCCCTTGGTTGTATGGACAAAACAAGATTATGATACTGTAGGTGATTATACCCAAACCCAATTAGAAAATAGAGTATTAGAGTTGCTTGGGGATGATATTAAAAGTAGTCTAGAAAAATTATTTAAGCCTCCAACTAGATAGTTTAAAAATTATGGCAACATTTTATTTGTATGCTACCAATCTAGAAGATGGTTACATCAACTGGAATAGTCTTGGTAATTGGTGGATGAGCTATAATGCTGAAACCAATGTTTATTCTGTTCCAGCCTCAACTTTACCATCAAGTTCTGATGATGTTATAATTAAAGATCAAACTCTATCTATCTCTATTGGTAATAATGGACCAAACATAGTAATAAATAATTTAACTATTGATATTTCATCCAACCAGTACGCATATCTTGAAAACATAACAATCACAATAAATAATACTTGCTATTTAAATAATACGACTTTGTCTCCTAATACAACCATAAATGGAAATTGTGTTTTTACTGGTAGTGCTACCATATATCAAGATGTTATTGTTAATGGAGATTGTATTTTTAATGCTAATGATGTCTATAATGGTTTTTATATAGGTGGTGGAATCATTAATGGAAATATAATATGTAATGATAATAATTGGAATACGATAATTATCGGAGCAGCGTATAGCCCACTCGTTATAAATGGTGATCTCACTTTGAATGGTTGGTGTAGGATGGATAATCAGACTGATAACTTAACTATAAATGGAAATTTGATATTGAATAATATTTCATATATAGAAAGTACTACACTTACTGTTAATGATGGAACTATCACTTTTAATGATTATTCTAGCAATTATGGTACTATAACCGGAAATTGTGTTTTTAATGATTATTCTAACAATGGTGGTACTATAACGGGAAATTGTGTTTTTAATGGTTATTCTATAGGTGGTGGTACTATAACCGGAGATTGTGTTTTTAATCATAGTTCTCACCATAATGGAATAATTTATGGTATTGCTTTGTTTAAAGACTCAAGTTATCAAGAATCATCGTCTGTAGTAGAATATATTGAATATACTAATAGAACACCATATCCAATACCGGGTGGTATTAATGGAGGTATGCTAGCAATAGCATAGAAGAATTATGGCAACATTTTATTTGTATGCTACCAATCTAGAAGATGATTATGGTTACATCGACTGGAATAGTCTTGGTAATTGGTGGATGAGCTATAATGCTGAAACCAATGTTTATTCTGTTCCAGCCTCAACTTTACCATCAAGTTCTGATGATGTTATAATTAAAGATCAAGACCCAAACTATCCTTATAGTAGTTTTATTATTTATAATAATGGACCAAACATAGTAATAAATAATTTAACTATTGATATTTCATCCAACTGGTTCGTAGATCTTATAGACATAACAATCACAATAAATAATACTTGCTATTTAAATAATACGACTTTGTCCCTTAATACAACCATAAATGGAAATTGTGTTTTTACTGGTAGTGCTACCATATATCAGGATGTTATTGTTAATGGAGATTGTATTTTTAATGCTACCACCATTAATGATGGTTTTTATATAGGTGGTGGAATCTTTAATGGAAATATAATATGTAATGATAATAATTGGAATGTGATAGTTATCGGAACATCGTATAGCCCACTCGTTATAAATGGTGATCTCACTTTGAATGGTTGGTGTAGGATGGATAATCAGACTGATAACTTAACTATAAATGGAAATTTGATATTGAATAATATTTCATATATAGAAAGTACTACACTTACTGTTAATGATGGAACTATCACTTTTAATGATTATTCTTACAATTACAATATTGGTACTATAACCGGAGATTGTGTTTTTAATGATTATTCTTACAATAATGGCATTATAACCGGAGATTGTGTTTTTAATGGTTATTCTATAGGTGGTGGTACTATAACCGGAGATTGTGTTTTTAATGATTATTCTTACAATAATGGCATTATAACCGGAGATTGTGTTTTTAATGGTTATTCTATAGGTGGTGGTACTATAACCGGAGATTGTGTTTTTAATGATTATTCTTACAATAATGGCATTATAACCGGAGATTGTGTTTTTAATGGTTATTCTATAGGTGGTGGTACTATAACCGGAGATTGTGTTTTTAAT
>Ga0315906_10000061_pt1 | contig 158157 bp, 138 predicted proteins | sample LakEriMetagenome_4_FD_203526 | JGI IMG/M metagenome (GOLD analysis project Ga0315906, IMG submission 203526) | Freshwater fungal communities from buoy surface, Lake Erie, Ohio, United States - Buoy 2 MA122 | ecosystem: Environmental > Aquatic > Freshwater > Lake > Lake biofilm | place: USA...
TGAAAATTAGTGATGATGCCGTTCACAACCCTGAAGTCATAGCCGGGAGCGATCAGTAGGGAAGTTTGGCAGATCAGGGAATCGGATCCGGAATTATTCATTGCATCATAAAGGGCTCTCAATGCCGTTGATCTTTCCAACTTCGCATCACTCAGTGGTTTTTCATAAACATCCCATTGCTTTAGCCCTATTTCCTTCAGGTTGACTCCTTGCATCACTTTCACTCCCAGCCAGTACAGGGTTTCCAGGGTTCTGGTACTTGTCGTACCTACTGCTATCACTGGCCCTTTGTGGTTAAGGATTCTTTCGATGGATTTTCTTTTTACTTCTATCCATTCTGAATGCATTTGATGCCCCTCCATTTGTTCGGCATCCACCGGCTTGAAGGTGCCGGCGCCCACATGAAGTGTCAGGTATTCCAGGCTGATACCCTTTTCTTCCAGTGCTGTCATCACGGATTCGGTAAAGTGAAGGCCTGCCGTAGGGGCGGCTACGGATCCGGCATTTTCCGCATATACGGTCTGGTAATTTATCCTGTCTTCTTCCTCCATTTCCCTTTTGATGTAGGGAGGCAGGGGTACAAGCCCGGCAGCGTCCAATACCCGATAAAATGGAAGATGCCCGGGTTCCCAGTTGAATTTGATCAGAAACGGATTGGATTTTTCAATCAACGTTGCCTTCAATATCACCTGTTGTCCATCTATGGGGATGATTTTCTCGAGAAATGGCTCCTTCCAGCGAGATGCCCCTCCGACCATGCATTTCCAGACGGCAGTTCCGGTTGTCCCTATTCCGGTGGCCGGGTGATCCGGTTCCAGGCAAAAAACTTCAATTTTAGCGCCGGTTTCCTTCCTGAAAATCAATCTTGCCGGGATTACTTTGCTGTCATTGAAGATTAGCATTGCATCCCCCGGAATCAAGGCCGGGAGTTTCCTGAAATGGAATTCGTTGATTTCATTCCCGGAGTATACCAGTAATTTAGAATCATCCCTTTCTTTTAGAGGATACATGGCGATTTTATCCTGGGGCAGGTCATAATTATAATCATTGATTGACAGATACTTGGGATGCATAAAATAGGGGCCGGTGTCGGCCAATTGTTATCGTAACGCAAAATTAACAGGCTTTGGTTAAACACTGCCTGTCCTTGCAGGTCAATCCCTATTTTTGCAACCTAATTTCATTATTCAAAATCCAGATTATGCGTTTATTGAATCATTTGATGGCCTGGGTGCTGGTAAGTTTCACTCTTACCGCGTCGGCCCAAACAACAAAGTATGAGTGGAAAGAGGCTACTTCCGCCGGCTACAAGTACAAGTATGTTACCAACGATCCTTACAAGGCCAGGTATTATACTTTGAAAAACGGCCTCACTGTCATTTTAAGTCCTACCAACAAGGAACCTCGTATTCAGTCTTATGTGGCCATCAAGGCGGGTAGTAAAACAGACCCCGCCACCAATACCGGTTTGGCTCATTATCTGGAACACATGCTTTTCAAAGGCACCGATAAATATGGCAGTCTCGATTGGGAAAGGGAAAAAGTGGAGTTGGCTAAGATCGATGCCCTCTACGAAAAATATAATAAGACTTCGGATGAGGAAGCCAGGAGGATGATTTATCGTGAAATCGATTCGGTTTCAGGAGTAGCCAGTAAATATGCTATCGCAAACGAGTATGACAAGATGATGTCTTCCATGGGAGCTCAGGGCACCAATGCCTTCACTTCGTTTGAGAAAACAGTTTATACAGATGATGTCCCCTCCAGCGCCATTGATAAATATCTTGCGGTACAGGCAGAACGCTTCCGTAATCCTCAATTCAGGATTTTCCACACCGAACTGGAAGCTGTATACGAAGAAAAAAACAGAGGTCTTGATAATGATGGTCGTAAAGTGAGTGAGCGCCTGTTCTCTGAACTTTTCAAGAATCATAATTACGGAAAGCAGACCACCATCGGTACCATCGAACATTTGAAAAATCCTTCTCTGGTAGAAATTCGTAAGTACTTCAATAAATATTACGTTCCTAACAATATGGCGGTGGTCATGTCGGGAGATTTCAATCCTGATGTCCTGATTGCCAAGATTGACAAGGCTTTTAGTTATATGCAACCCAAGCCGGTTCCGAAATATACATTTGAACCGGAGCAGCTGATCGCGACTCCTGTTGTGGCTGAAGTGTATGGTCCAGATGCGGAGAGCGTCACCATGGGCTTCAGGCTCCCCGGAAATAAATCAAAGGATGCAGCGCTGGCAAGTCTGGTTGGGGCGGTGCTGACTAACGGCAAAGCCGGTTTGTTTGATCTGAATCTGGTTAAGAAGCAAAAGTTGCTTAGGGCTTCCGCTTCAGTGTATACCCTGATTGACTACGGTATGTTGTATTTAAGTGGAAATCCGAGCAAGGATCAGAGTCTCGAAGAAGTGAAAACGCTAATGCTTGCTGAGTTGGATAATCTCAAGAAAGGAAATTTCGACGAGTCGGTCATTACCTCTATCGTGAATAATCTGAAAAAAGATAAGATTCAGGAGACGGAGAAATACAGCAGTCGTGCTTCCGGATTGATGGAGGCGTTTACGGATGAACTGAATTGGAAAGAGGAAGTGGCTTATGTGGATCAGCTTTCAAAATTGACTAAAAAGGATGTGGTGGCTTTCGCCAACAAATATTTCGGCGACAATTATGTAGCGATCATGAAGCGCAAGGGAGAGGACAAGAGTATCGTGAAAGTGGAGAAGCCGCCTATCACTCCGGTAGAGGTAAACAGTAAGTCGCAGTCTGAATTCGTCAGAACGGTGAATTCCATGCCCGCTTCTGCAGTTAAGCCGGTTTGGATTGACTATAATAATGATATTCAAAGGAAGAAGCTGGGTGCCTCCCAGGTAGAAATGCTTTATGCTCCCAATAAGGATAATAGTATTTTTCGTCTTCGCTATCGTTATGAAATCGGAACCTTGAATAACATGAAGCTGAGTCTTGCTGCCCAGTACCTGCAGTTTTTGGGCACCAAGGATATGACTTCCGAGCAAATCACCAAGGAGTTTTACAAGATTGCCTGCAGTTTCAATGTAAGTGCCGGTGCGGAGTACACTACGGTCAGCATAGAAGGACTACAGGAAAATTTTGAAAAGGCAGTGACATTGTTTGAAAAACTGATTGCGAATTGCCAGCCTGACGAGGATGCATTGAAATCAATGAAGGCCAGGATCATGAAGTCAAGGACTGATGCCAAGGCGAATAAAGGAGCCATTTTCAACGGAATGATGATGTATGCACGTTATGGCGCCAAGAATCCTTTCAACTATACCATGAGTGATGCGGATATCAATGCCCTGACAGCTTCCGAATTGACGGATCTTTTGCATGGCCTAAGTTCTTACAATCACAGGGTCATTTATTACGGACCGTTGAAAATGGATCAGGCTGCAGCATCTGTAGCCAAAATGCATGCGATTCCTGCGGCTTTCAGGCAGCCTTCTGAAAAGCAGCAATTCAGCTTTGACAAGCAAACAAAGAACAGGGTTTTGTTCACCGATTATAAGATGGTTCAGGCTGAAATCCGCTGGGTGCGTAACAATAATACTTATGATCCCAGGGAAGAGGCGATCATCAATATGTTCAATAACTATTTCGGAGGCGGTATGAGCACGGTAGTTTTCCAGACTATCCGTGAGTCTAAGGCTTTGGCCTATTCCACCTTCGCGTATTATGTAGTTCCCGATAAGAAGGAGGATCCTTTCTATACGGTGGCCTATGTGGGTTGCCAGGCAGATAAATTCAAGGAGTCGATCTCCGCGATGAATGAACTTCTGAATGAATTGCCGGAGAATCCCAAGAATTTCGAATCTGCGAAAAGTGGCATCAAGAATGATATTGAGACGGAGCGTATTGTACAGGATCAGGTAATTTTTGACTTCCTGGCTGCAGAGCGCAAGGGTTTGAAAGAAGACAACCGCAAAGCAATGTACGAGGCGGTTGATAAGATGACTTTCAAGGATGTGAAAGATTTCCATACCCAGAACATCGCCAATAAGCCTTATACTTATGTCGTGCTCGCTTCTGAGAAGAAGCTGAATTCGGAAGAGCTGAAGAATTACGGTGAAGTAACCAAGCTATCACTGGAAGAGATTTTCGGATATTGATTTACCGACTGGAAGATTGAGGAAGGGGAGCTGTTTTATGGCTCCCCTTCCTATTTGCTCAATTATTTGATTCTATCTCACCGTTTTCCTGACATGATCTCTTCTACAATGGCAGGATCGAGCAGGGTGGTGGTGTCGCCAAGATTCGATGTTTCGCCTTCCGCTATCTTTCTGAGTATTCTTCGCATGATTTTGCCGCTTCGGGTTTTGGGCAGTCCGTTCACAAATTGAATCTTATCGGGTTTGGCGATGGGTCCTATTACCTTGGCTACAGTCTCACAGATATCTTTTCTGCTGTGATCCTGGTCGCTGTGTAATTCATTCATGATAACGTATGCATAAATTCCTTGTCCTTTCACATCATGGGGATAGCCTACCACCGCGCTTTCCACCACACCCGTGTGCATGTTGATGGCATTTTCCACTTCAGCGGTACCGATTCTATGTCCGCTTACGTTGAGGACGTCATCAACTCTCCCGGTAATCCTGTAATTACCTTCCTCGTCCCGCAGACAACCATCTCCGGTAAAATATAATCCGGGATAGGTGGCGAAATAATTGGTCCGGCATCTTTCATGGTCTCCATAAGTGGTACGCAACATCCCGGGCCAGGGAAAACGGATGCATAGATTTCCGCTGATACCGTTGCCCTCGAGAACTTCTCCATTTTCATTCACCAAAACCGGAAAGATACCCGGTAAGGGAAGGGTGGCAAAGGAAGGCTTAGCAGGAGTTACTCCCGCCATATTGGAAATCATGATTCCTCCTGTTTCTGTTTGCCACCAGGTATCCACTATGGGACAATTCTTTTTTCCGATGTTTTCATCATACCAATGCCAGGCTTCTTCATTGATCGGTTCGCCAACCGTCCCCAGTACCTTCAGGGAGCTGAGGTCCTTTCCTTCAATGGGTGTCTTACCGAAGGTCATCAGACTTCTTATGGCGGTAGGTGCCGTATATAGAATATTGACCTTGTGTTTTTGTACGATGTCCCAGAATCTTCCGGCATCAGGCCAGGTGGGAATACCCTCGAACATCAGGGTAGTAGCGCCTGCTGATAGCGGCCCATAAACTATATAGGAATGTCCGGTAATCCATCCGATATCTGCCGTACAGAAATGAATCTGCCCGGGCTGATACTGAAACACATTCACAAAACTATAATTGGCATAAATCATGTAGCCGCCACAAGTGTGCACTACGCCTTTCGGTTTTCCGGTGCTGCCGGAAGTATAAAGGATGAACAGCATATCTTCCGCATCCATTTCTTCCGCATCTGCCATTACCGTGACATTCCTCATTTCATCCTCCCACCAAACGTCTCTTCCCTTGAGCATACTTACTGCAGAACCTGTTCTTGTAAGCACTATCACTTTTTGTATGGAAGGACATTGCAAAAGCGCATCATCAATCACCGGCTTCAAGGGTATTTCCTTATTCCCCCTAAAAGCTCCGTCAGCTGTGATGACCAGATTACATTGAGCATCCTGTATTCTGTCTGCAATACTTTGTGCCGAAAATCCTCCGAAAACTACGGAGTGAATGGCGCCAATTCGGGCGCATGCCAATACCGCAATTGCCAGTTCGGGTACCATCGGCATATATATGCATATCCTGTCGCCCTTTTTCGCTCCATTATTCTTAAGTACGGATGCGAAACGGCAAACTTGCTGATGTAGTTCTGAATAGGTGAGGGCCCGACCTTTTTCAGCAGGGTCGTTGGGCTCCCAGATGATGGCCGGCTGATCTCCCTTGGTATCCAGCCAGCGGTCAAGGCAATTTTCCGTGATATTGAGTCTGCCCCCTGAAAACCATTTCACTCTCGGTTCGCTAAAATTCCAATCCATCACAGAATCGTATTTCTTTCTCCAGAAGAAATGTCCCGCGATAGCGTCCCAGAAAGCTTCCGGGTTTTCCCTGCTGAGGGCATACGCTTGATGATATTGTTCAAGACTACTGATCTGATATGGATAGGACATGTCAGGAAGATTTATCTTCTAAAGTAATGAATTCAAATGAGTAAAATGACATGGCTTTGATGTCAGAAATATCGATAAATCACCTCGTGAACTTTTTTTCTGACTTTCAGTGTATTCAGCATATTGCTGCCGGATGGATAGACCCTATTGCTCAGGAATATGTAAACGATACCTGATTGGGGATCCGCCCATGCACAGGTGCCGGTGAAGCCTGTATGCCCGAATGTCAATGGTGACGCTTGTCTGGCAGGATAGGCATCCTGTCGGGTCATATTATCCTTTTCAGGTTTATCAAAGCCCAGTCCGCGACGACTGACCTTGCTGCCATACGAGGTGAAATTTTTAATCGTAGCCGGCTTCAGATACCTTCTGCCGCTGTAACTGCCCTCTTGCAAAAGCATCTGCATGATGGAGTAGAAATCATAGGCGGTGCCAAACAGTCCTGCATGGCCGGCTACACCGCCCATCATTGCCGCTGCCGGATCATGAACGAATCCATGCAGAAGCTGTTTCCTGAAAATGGAATCAAATTGGGTCGGCATCACAGCTTTTGCCTTATGACGTTTCAGGGGAAGGAACCCAATGGATGAAAGTCCCATGGGTTTGTAAAAATTATTTTCAACATATGTATCCAACGATTGTCCTGTAATCCTCTCTGCTATCATGCCCAGTAATATGAAATCTATATCGCTGTACAAATAATTTCCGGGCTTTGTCACAGCGGTCTTTGAAATAGTTTTCAGGATGCTTCCCTTTATCTCTTTTTTGACATGAATTCCCTTAGCGATACTGAGCAGGTCGGAATTTCCGCTATCATGACTTATCATTTTATTGTCAGTGATGTTGCCTGAGGAGTCAAAATAATCTTTGAAAAACGGTATCGTAGCTGGCATTCCGCCTTCATGTAGCAGTAATTTGCGAACAGGTAATTTGCCTGCGGGCGTTCCTTTCAATTCCGGCAGGTAGTGGGATATTTTTTTTCTCAACTGTATTTTTCCTTCTTCCTGAAGCTTCATGATGGCCAGAGTAGTGGCAAAAATCTTGGTAAGAGAGGCCGCGTCATAGATGGATTCAGTAGTGGCAGGGGAACTGTAGTCATAACCTGCGTTGCCATATGGTTTATGTAATATGATGTTACCGTTTTTTGCTGCCAGTACTACTCCGCCGGGGATCGCCTTCCGCTGAATCGCATCATAGATGAGGGAATCTATCTCATGTATGAACCCATCCGTCAAAATCGGCTCCCAGGGAGTGTTTGCAGAATATCCGAAAGGTAAATTCTCACAAATGCTTACCGGAAGTTTTCCGGCAAAAGGGATTTTGCCCATGAGCATATCGAAAGCTACCTCATGAATGGTGGAGTCATCTTCATAACATATCGCCAGATTCGACGCATCACAAAACACTCTGGCTGCATAGGGATTTCCAAAATGAAACACCATGGTGTTGTGGCTTGTCGACAAATTTTGCAGAAATGAAGCAAGTATTTGGGAAAGCCCGAAATTATTGGCCGGTCTTCTGCTGATACCATGCAGACTGATCACTATTTTTTCATAAGCGGACAATCTTTGCCGTATGCTGTCCATGGCAGTCAGGGAATTCTCATTCAGGTTCAGAAAGTAGGTGTCGGGATCCAAAGTCGACTTCAATTTTCTGACAAAGGGGTTTTCCCTGGAGGAGCCCACCAGCAGACAGGCGAGTTTTGTATCAGGGATCTCATTGGCACTATGAAGAGGGAAAAATGCCTTGTTTTTGGCAACGGCAAGTGTGATGGCCTGTTCTGCCACCACGCGTTTCATTGATGGAGCGGATTGGTTGAGATCTGCCGCCAGATTATCAGTATTTATTCTTTTGGCAGCATTGACAGAATACAGGTATTTATAGGTAAGTACTTTCTTGCAAGTAGCTGCGATTTTTTCCCAGGAGAGCTCCCCTTTTTGGATAGCCATGAGGATGGCTGACACAGTGGTGTCCAAGTCTTCGGGCAGCAGCAACATGTCATTCCCAGCCTTCAGTGCTTCCACAGCCGCACGGCCTGAAGGATGGAATTTTTTCACTGCCTGCATTTCCAGTGCATCGGTGAAACAAAGTCCTCCAAAGCCTATTTCTTTTCTTAATAAGCCATCTACATTTTTTTTAGAAAGGGAAGAGGAGGTGCTGACTCCTGTATCAATGGCAGGTATGTTCAAATGTCCGACCATTACAGCGCTGACATTTTCCCTGCAAATTTTTTTGAAGGGGTATAGCTCCATCGTATCAAGTTCCTGCATCGATTTTTTAATCACAGGCAAGTCATAATGGGAATCCACCGCAACGTCGCCATGTCCCGGGAAATGCTTCACGCATGCCATGACACCGGCATCCTGCAATCCCCGGACGTATTGACTGCCAAGAATGGCTACTCTTTCCTTATTTTCTCCGAAACTCCTGTCGTTGATTACCGGATTGGCAGGATTGTTATTGATATCCACCACAGGTGCAAAGTCCATATGTATCCCCATTCGATTGCACTGGTCAGCCACAATTCGGGCGTATTGGTACACAATATGGGTATCCCTGACCGCGCCCAGCATCATTTGTCTTGGCAAGGATGAGACGCTGTCGGGCATGCGCATACCCAGTCCCCACTCGCCGTCCACTGTTACCAGCAACGGAACCTTTGAGCTGTCCTGCAGCTTGTTGATCAGTTCGGCTTGTTGCAGGGGCCCTCCCTGAAAAATACAAATTCCGCCTATGGCATATTTTCTGAGTTGGGTCAGGATGAGACTGTCGTAAAAGCTGACTTTTTTTGATTTGGAATCTATCGTGGAAAGCCTGACCACTATCAATTGGGATATTTTCTGCAGATCGTCCAGTTTGTTATAGACGCTGTCAGCCCATTGAAGAGCGGCAATGGGGTCCTTTGGGGATTGGCCCAGGCAGGTTGTACCAAAAAGAAATATCAGTATGGAGGTAAGTCTTACCATCAGGTTCATGGAGGGGTATGCTGCCAATATGCTAATTTTGGGGTTCAAATTACTTGATTTTGAGCGATATCATTCATTTGTTGCCTGATCACATTGCTAATCAGATTGCCGCGGGTGAGGTCATTCAGCGTCCTGCCAGCGCGGTCAAGGAGTTACTGGAGAATGCCATTGACGCGGGTGCGGATGAGGTAAGACTTATTATCAAGGATGCCGGGAAAAGCCTTGTTCAGGTGGTTGACAATGGCAAGGGTATGAGTGAAACTGATGCGAGAATGGCCTTTGAAAGACATGCCACATCAAAAATCAGCAGGATTGAAGATCTGTTTCAGATCAGAACCATGGGTTTCAGGGGGGAGGCGCTCGCCAGTATTGCCGCAGTCGCTCAAGTGGAGCTAAAAACCAAGAGGAGGGAGGATACGGCAGGAACCTATATCGAGGTGGAGAACAGTAAAGTATTGGTTCAGGAACCGGCAGGTATTCCTGACGGCACCAGTATTGCAATGAAAAACCTTTTCTTCAATGTGCCGGCAAGGAGAAACTTTCTCAAAAGCAATCCCTCCGAATTGAAACATATCGTGGAGGAATTCATCAGGGTGGCTCTGGCCAATCCGCAGGTTTTCCTTTCTTTTATTTCCAACGGCCAGGAATTATATCATTTGGAGAAGGGTAACCTCAAGCAAAGGATCATACAGTTGTTTGGTAATAATTATTCCACGCGATTGGTCAGTGTGCAGGAAGATACGGACTATCTTAATATTCGAGGATTCGTCGGAAAGCCCGATACGGCGCGTAAAACAAGAGGCGATCAGTATTTCTTCGTTAATAATCGGTATATCAAAAGCCCTTATCTGCATCATGCGGTCATGCGGGCATTTGAGCAGCTGATTCCTGCCGATAGTTTTCCCATGTATACGCTTTTCATCGATCTTGATCCTGCAAGACTGGATATCAATGTTCATCCTACCAAACAGGAAATCAAGTTCGAAGACGAAAAAATCGTCTATGCTTTCATGCAATCGGCGGTGAAGCATGCGCTTGCGCAATTCAGTGTCTCTCCAACGCTTGATTTTGAACTGGATCCAACAATCGAGAAACTGGATGCCGTTCAGAAACCCCGGACGCCTGAGCGGGAATCAGCTGCGGTTTCCTCCTCCCTTTTCAAGACTTTTTCGCAGCGAAATCAGGCCCATTTGATCGAGTCGGAGGGAGAGCTCAAACACTGGAGATCTTTTTTTGAAGCGCCTGAGACTTCTCCAACTCCGTCCCAATCAGAAATCAGTCTGCCATTCAAACATCCTATTTCACAGGATGCCGTTGATTTTGAAAATCTGGTACAGATAGGGGATGCATATATACTTGTTCCAAGAGGAAAAGGCTTTTTCCTCTTGCATCAGCAAAATGCCCACGAATCCGTATTGTATCAGCGATTCCGAAATGTAAATAATGAAAACAGGATTCCTTCCCAGCAGTCCATGTTTCCCCTTGTCGTTGAATTAAGTCCGGCCGATGCATTGCTTATGGGGGAATTGATTCCGGATATGATGCTGCTTGGTTATCAGCTGGAGGATTTCGGCAAGAATAGCTTTGCATTGCAGGCTATTCCCGCGGATTTACAGGAAGGCAATGAAAAGGGTGTTCTGGAGAACATGCTGGAGCAGTTCAAGCATTTCAGTTCGGACATCAATTTGACGTCAAGGGAAAAGCTATGGCGCTCTCTTTCCTGTCAGCAAGCTATTCGTGCCGGCAAGAAGCTGGAGTCTCAGGAAATGCGATCACTCGTATCCGCTTTTTTGGAAGCGGGTATGCCTTCGCAGTCACCGTCCGGCCGATCTAATTTTCTTTCTTATACTTCCACAGAACTTGATAAATATTTCGGACGATAAAGAAAAACCCGCGGACTTCCGCGGGTTTTTCTGTTAGGATGATTAGTTCAGGATGATTATAGTTTCGAGAACATCGCTGAGCAAACATTGTTTCCATACATGACTCTTACATAATACATGCCAGGCATCAGGTTGCCAATATACTCGCTGATATAGTTCTGGCCGGGTTGCCCCCAAATATATCTTTGTTTGACAAGTACGTTCATTGAATTGTAAATACTAATATTCATATTCTGGGACTGGCTTAGATAGACAGTCATATTGATGTAGCTGGTAGCCGGGTTAGGGAACACCTGCAAGTAACAAGTATTAGGAGGCGCAGAAAGTTGGGTTACTGAAATCGTATCACAGGTGGATTTGGTGCAGCTGTCGTTATAATGCGCCTTAAGGCAAACACTGTATACACCCGTGTCCTGGAAGTAGTAATAAGGATTACTCCATCTCAAAGTATCTGTTCTGTATCCATTCAATTGTGTGATTGCCCACAGCTGGTTTTTAGGATAATAATTCGATACTGCCCTGAAATAATATTTGCTATAGTTATACCGGTCTCTTTGATAGGCGATATCAAGGTTAACGCTGTCACAGGAGAAGGGCGGGATATAAATCGTTCTGCAAATTTCTTTTACGCAACTGTCCCTGTATACAGCTCTTAGACAGACCCTGAAATTGCCTGTATCTCTGAATTGATAGGTTGCGAAAGATGACCTGAGTGTATCGGTGGTTCCGTATTGCAGATTTTTTACGGTCCAAATGGTGGAAATGGCACTCGTATTGGAGCTGTATCTGAAACTGTAACGGTTAAATGTATAGGTGTCGCGTGTCAGCGTCACCGTTACTTTCACGCTATCACAGTTTATGGGCGGCGCCACATAAATCCATTTACAGCTGGTATTGCTGCAATTCGGACTCGCATTCACGGTCAGGCATACATTGAAGCTGTCAGAATACGCATATTTGTGCGATGGGGAGATGGCATTGCTAACGTTGCCGTCTCCGAAACTCCAGCTGTAGCTCCAGTTTGAATCAATCACAGCGGGCCTGAAATTAGCGGTCAGAGTGCTGGTGTTGCTATTGAATTTATAGAAGTCAGACCTGATATAACATCCTCCGCTGTCTACTACAATTGTATCGCAGTATGTCCTGTTGCAGTTGTTAGATGAAAATACACGCAAGCAAACAACATAGGTGCCAGCAGCAGGATAAATATGGGTGGGATTCAGTTCGCTGCCGCTGGTGCCGTCACCGAAAGTCCAGGTGTTATAATACTGTGTGGTTGATCCTGAATTACTGTTGTTCTGGAAGCTGATCTTATTCGGATTAGTGGAGTCGGCAGTCCAGGTGAAATTCGGCTGCAAAGTACAAGGCGCCTGAATGGTAACCCACTTGCAGATTTCTTTCACGCAAGGAGCTGTTCCTGCAGGCATAGGTCTTGCCATCCTGAGACAGACGCGATAGCTGCCGGGAGCAGGATAGGTATGTGAAGGACTTGACAGGCTGGAATAAGTGCTGTCTCCAAAGCTCCAAAAAACGGAATCGGTGGGTTGGAGGCCTGTTGTGCCATTGAAGAACTTAAGCGTGTTTGAAGCACTGCTGTCAGGAGCCGAAGTGAAAGAGGCAGTCATATTGCAAACGACACCTGCTACCTGGATGCTGTCACAATAGGTCCTTATACAATTGGTAGGCATTCCTGCACTGTCCCTTTTCTGAATAGTGAGGCAAACGCTGTAATTACCCGGATTAGCATAGGTATGAGTCGGATTCATCACAAAGGCGAAGCTTCCATCGCCAAAGCGCCAGGTGATTGAATCATTGGGACTCACGGGAGTGGAGCTGTTCTGGAACTGAAAGGTGTTTGTTGAGCCCGTTACAGCCGTTGCTTGGAATCCTACAATGAGGTTACAGGCGCTTTGTACTATAATCGTTTTGCAGATTTCACTTACGCAGGGTGCCATGGTCGGTGGAGTGGCACGCTTGACCCTCAGACAAACCTGGTAGGTGCCCGGTGTATTGTAAATATGCTGCGCATTGTATTGCATACTGGAGGTGCCGTCACCAAACGTCCAACGGACGGAGTCGCCGGTCTGATATCCTGCTGTATTATTGAAGAAATAAAAATTATTGGCTGATGCCATCTGAAAACTGAAATTGGCGGCAAGATTGCAACCGGTAGTATTGCTTCCGACAGTCACGACTTTTGTAATGGTCTTTACACAATTGCCAATCTGACCATTCACCCTTTGCCAGATTTTCATGGTCACCTGATAGGTTCCGGCATTGGCATAGGTATGAGAAGTATTGGGGCCTACACCTACCGTGCTATCCCCAAATAACCACTGCACTGAATCGGAATAATTGTAGGGTGTCGAACTGTTTTGGAAATAAACCGTTCTATTGTTCGAGGTATCTATTTGGAAGCTAAAATTTGGAGTAAGCGTACAAGTGCCGGCTGCCTGAATGGTGACTACTTTATACACGGAATCCCTGCAAATCACTCCCCCCTGGAAGATGTGGGTGACAACATGCATTACGGTGTACGTGGCATTTACTGAGGGGTATACGTGAGTAGGATTGGGTGCATAGGAAGAGGTTCCATCGCCGAAATACCAAAGATGAGTGGTATTCAAACTATCTCCGTAAAATACAGGAGTAAAATAAATAGTACTTGGAGAGTTGCTGGCATAGCCATATGTGAAATCAGCGCTGCAGTTCTGGGATTTTCCCTGAAAAACGATAAACAAGATGGCAACAGCAAAAAGTGTAAAAAATTTTTTCATAAATCAATTGAAAGTTGAAAAATCAGACTACTAATTAAAGACCCATCCGCTCCTAAAAATGCTGCCCGAAGGTACAAAATATCAATAGCCTTTCCTTATTTCGTTCAGTAAGGACTCTATGCATCTTCTTACCGGAGCTGACTTGCCCGGATGATTATTGACCATGATGGAAAAGGCCAATCGTCTATTGGTTTTCGTCTGAATGATGCCAGTCAGACAGCTGTTGTTGGACAGGCTCCCTGTTTTGCCGTGCAGGTAAGCATTTTCTGACTCATAATAGCCTGATAATGTTCCTTTTCCTCCGGATGGTAGAATGTTTAATATCCTGCCCCGGCCGTAATCATCAATGTTTTTTTGTAATATGTAAACCATGTCTTCCGGACTGAAGAGATTGTATCGGCTCAGTCCGCTGCCATCCACCCATTTAGGAGGCTGTGGGATACTTTGCAGTTCGTTTTTGATCAGGGACTCGATGATTTTTTTTTCATCCATATACCCGAAACGGGTCATTGAAGCCATCAGTAAAACTTGCTCAGCCAGAAAGTTATCGCTCTCATGCATCATCAATCTGAAGACGGAATCCGACTTTTCGGAGTAGAGGGTTTTCATTGGAAGATCTTCCCGGAAGTTGCGGGAAGAGACAATAGAAACGGTTTTATTCAATTCCCTTTCCAGGATTTTTGCGGAAAGTTCCAATGAACTGATAAATGGGGCTGAGTCATAGAGGTTTTTAGGGTCGTCAGTTTCTTTAGTCAGGTAAAATTCGTTTAGGTGCATGTCTCTTTTTGTTTGAAGAGTCATACCGGGTTTGAGATGGATAGGGAAGGGGTAATCCGGATAGTTTTTGAAATAGGGAGAGGAGCCTGCTGTAAAGCTGAAAATATTTCCCGATAGGGGGAGTGCGGATCTTTCGGGCATGAAAGCCTGATCCAGATCGTCAACTGACCAGCCCGGCGCCAGTGATGTGGTTTGAAAAATATTTTCATCACAGATCCAGATTGATTTGCCGGCCTTCCTTAAATAATCCATCACTCTGCCTGACGAAAAGCGTTTATTCATCAACGTTGGGTCTCCTGTCGGGAATAACCAGACACTATCCGCATTTTCCCTGTAACGAATTCCGGGGATGCTGTCTCCGATTAATTTCAATCCGGCATAAAGCGTGAAAAGCTTGACATTGCTGGCGGGGATGAAATATTTTTCCGACTGATAGCGCAGGATGGTGTCCTTTGACTCCGAGTCAAGGATGAGTACTCCGGCATGGGCGCCATTAATGGGTGGAGAGGCAAGGAATCGCTGCAGTGAGGATATCGGCTGTTGGCCCGCTGAATGGTTCAGGCAGCAAATGGTAAACAGGGCCAGAAGTGACAGCCTCATGTATCGGAGTTAATTGATTTCTTGTGCTTTAAGCCATCTTTCCGGTATCTCATTGATGCTGGCTTGCAGGTAGTCATTGTGGCTGCAGGGAATGAATCTCTTATCAGGAAGTTGCATCCACCAGCGGCGTGTTTTCTTATTTTGAAGGAAGACTGTTTCCATTTCTCCGAAGGTGGAATGAAACTCATAAAAGTTGTCGCGGTCCTTTATTGAACCTTCTCCTTTGGCAATCTGCCTTCCATCCACAAAGTACCATATCATCTGGGCGATTTGTCTGGCAGTAAGTTCCTGTCTGTCAAGATCGGGATTGTAGCCATAGATGCCTATGCTGCTAATTCTATGGCTCATGCCGGCGAATCGGGTCAGGGTGCAGGCCTCCTCGCCCGTAAGGCCGTTGGGTGATTCCACATTGGCCGGTGCATCAGCGTGCCGTACCGCGCTCATGTCAAAGCTGAGCATATCCGATCCTCTGAGAACAGGCTCCATTTCCTCGATATTCTCCCTGACTCGACCCAGCCGGAAGCAGTCGAACCTGAGTCGGTCCAGCGTATCCAGCATCCTGGGGTGGACAAAGTAGCTTTGGAAGGCGATATGATTATAATGTCTTACCAGATTGGGCTCTTCCGTCAGCATATCCAGTAAGAAGTTCTCGCAGCGAATGGGACTTTCACCTCGCAGGTCAACCGTCGCATCCACACAGGTGGCATCAATCAGTTTGTCAAGGTCCCGGTATGCCTGATATTGTGCAAGGGTGATATCATGTGAACCTCCGATAAGCACTATCGTCTTACCCTGATTCACCAGTTCCATCATCACCGTTCTGATGGCGGCATAACTATCCTTGACCGTTTCACCGGCCCTGATGTTTCCGATGTCAGCGATTTTGACATCCTCATGCCAATAATGAAGCCTGTACAAATGTTTACGGATATTATCGGCTGCCCCTGCATAGCCATGGGGGTCATGGCCTCCCCTGGACTCCTGAATACCTGCGATTATGATGTCGGAATCTTCCAGATCGGGAAATTCCTCTGAAAAAATAAGCATGTTTTTGGCCAGCTGCCCGTCTGTGATGGCGAGGTCTTCATTTATCCTGTGCAAATCAACGGGTTCCAGAAAATCGGTAAGGTCAAGCATAATTTTATTTGTTCAAACATAAAGGTTTAAACCATTAGGATTCCCCTGATTTTACTCACCGTTAATGATTTTCTGTGAATATCTTCAAAGGCGGGTGAATGTAAATTTTCCATTCTATTGCGCTTTAGTTGATAATTTTGGAAAAAATTGATTGCATGCCGGATCATAAGGAAATATTGCAGGATGTGGTGATAAAGTTCGCCGGGGATAGCGGAGACGGCATGCAACTCACGGGAAGCCAGTTTACCGTCAATACCGCATTGATGGGAATAGACCTGGCTACATTCCCCGATTTTCCTGCCGAGATAAGGGCTCCGGTCGGAACCTTGCCCGGAGTAAGTGGTTATCAGCTCAGGTTCAGCAGCGACAGGATATTCACGCCGGGTGATGAATGTGATGTTTTGGTGGCGATGAATGCAGCCGCTCTGAAGGTGAACCTGAAGTCTTTGAAAAAGGGGGGTAAAATCATAGCCAATACCGATGGCTTTGACAGTAAGAATCTGCGGCTGGCGAATTACCCTGAAGGGCAAAATCCACTGGAGGACCATAGCCTTGACTCCTACGAGCTCATCAAGATGGATGTGACCCGCATGACGCGGGAGGCCTTGAAGGATATCTCCATGGGGACAAAGGAGAAGGATAGGGCCAAAAACATGTTTGTGCTGGGCTTTTTGTACTGGATGTATGACCGTGATATGGAAAATACCATCCAATTCCTGAAAGATAAGTTCGGTAATCGGCAGGAAATCATGGAAAGCAATATCCGGGTGTTGAAGGCGGGATATCATTACGGGGATACGACCGAAACTTTCAGTACGAGATATAGTGTTGAAAAGGCTTCCATGGAGCCGGGCACCTATAGGTCCATCATGGGTAATCAGGCGCTTGCACTAGGTTTGATCGCCGCCTCTCAAAAATCCGGGCTTTCTTTGTTTTTGGGGAGCTATCCTATAACCCCCGCTTCTGATATACTCCATGAGCTAAGCAGACATAAGCATTTTGGCGTGAAGACTTTCCAGGCGGAAGATGAGATTGCGGCCATCTCGGCAGCCATTGGTGCGAGTTACGGAGGATCTTTGGGTGTTACAACTACTTCAGGTCCAGGAATGGCCTTGAAAACCGAAGCCATGGGTTTGGCCGTGATGCTGGAGATACCGCTATTGATCATCAATATTCAAAGAGGTGGGCCCAGTACCGGCCTTCCTACCAAAACGGAACAAAGTGATTTGCTCCAAGCTTATTATGGCAGGAATGGGGAGTGTCCCATGCCTGTGATTGCAGCTTCCACGCCGAGTGATTGTTTTCATGCCGCATATGAAGCGGTGAGAATTGCCATTCGTCACATGACGCCGGTAATATTGCTAAGTGACGGATACATTGCCAACGGGGCAGAACCCTGGAAATTTCCAGTTTCTGCGGAGTTGCCTGATCTGGATTTTGAGTTTCACACTGCCACGCCGGAGGGAAAGCCTTTTCAGCCCTACGGCAGGGATGAGCATCTGGTAAGGCCCTGGGTCAAGCCTGGAACGCCGGGTCTGGAACATCGGATTGGCGGACTGGAAAAACAAAATATTACCGGCAACATCAGTTATGATCCTGAGAATCATCAAACGATGGTGAAGATCAGGGAGGAGAAGGTGGATAGGATTGCCAACCTTGTTCCTGCACAGACTCTTGATAGTGGTCCGGAAAAAGGAAAATTGCTGGTGATTGGCTGGGGTAGTACCTATGGTGCAATTAAAAGCGCCTGTCATGAGCTGCAGCAGCAAGGTCACGCTGTTTCGCATATGCATCTCCGTTATATCAGACCCTTCCCGTCAAACATGGGAGGTATCATCGCGAATTTCGACAAGGTACTGGTGCCGGAAATAAATAACGGTCAGTTGATCAAAATCATCCGTGATAAGTTTCTTATTGATGCGGCAGCCTACAACAAGATCATGGGTGTACCCATAACAAAATCAGAGCTTCTAATGGTGATGAAGGGAATGATTTGATTGCTGATGACAATTTTAGGAAAGAAGATGTCTTTTGCTAAAATTAGTCATTGATCGCTCTGCGGAACAGCATGCTTACCTTGAGGTTGAAGGTGAAATAGGAGTCATTCTGGTCCGGATTGCCTCTCTTTCCGCCAACTCCCCAGTATTTGTTGTCAGCGAGCTGCCTGTCGTACATGGTCAATGCATTTTCCCAGTCACTGGGATCTAGATTATTATAGAAAGCCACCGGATCTATGTAGGATCCGCTGACGTCATCCAGGTAGTCGGTGAACAGCATTCTGTGAACCAATTCCGCCCTCAGGTTAATCAGGGGCGATAACTCAAATTTGACGCCCAGGCCCAACGGAACGTTGGTTTGACTCAACTTGTATGGTTTTACATCGGGATACTCAGGAAAACCCTGTCCTTCAAGTCTCAGCGGATGCAAATCAACCAATACTCCCGCATCATTTTTTGCACGGGGGTTGAAATTAAAAAGACCGATGCCACCCAACAGGTAGGGAGAAAATCGGGGAGCTTCCTTATCAAGGGCCTCATAATCTCTCAAAATGAATAAAGGATGAATTTCAGCCATTAGGGAAAACTCTCGGATGGAAGTTTGAAAACTCAGGTTTCTCCAGTACCTGCCCAATGCGATATCAGTAACGCCTTTCAGGGAAGCATCATTAGCTTCCAACGAGCCGACCGTTCCCTCAAATCTAAGGCCTATTTTATTTTGATAAGTCGCACTGATAAAACCTCCAAATGAGACGTTGGTGGTACCTAAAGTAAGATCCTTAACGAATTGCTTTCCCAGGCCGGGTTTACCTCCAAGGTCTGTCAGGCAGTTCATAGCGCCAATGGAACCCCCGACTTCAAAAAGGATTGGATTGTCGTAATAATTCTCGTCGTAAAAATAATATTGGGCTTTTACTCCTGTAGTTAAGAATGGAATTCCTGTAATTGACAGGACTACAATCACCAATAGTTTGAAATGCCTTTTCATGTGTTGGATCCTCTTACTGATTTCAGTTAAAGTCAGTAAACAAAATTTTTCTAAAATTAAGGAAATAATTTCAATCCAACTTTCTCTTGGAGGCTCTTTGAAAGTACTTGCAAGCGGGCCTTATGCCGCATTCTTCACACTTGGGATTTCTTGCGAGGCAAGTATACCTTCCATGCAGAATCAGCCAGTGGTGCGCACGATGAATGAGTTCTTCCGGAATATTGCTAATCAGCTGTTTTTCGACTGCAAGGGGCGTTCCGGCCCGATAGGTCAAACCAATTCGGTTACTGACCCTGAAAACATGGGTATCTACCGCCATATTGGGCTGTCCTGCTATGACCGAGGTGATCACATTGGCCGTTTTTCTCCCTACTCCGGGTAGTTTGACCAATTCTTCCACCTTCATCGGAACAATGTCATGATATTGATTATGAATGAGTTTTGACATTCCCAGTAGGTGCTTAGCCTTATTATTGGGGTAAGATATGCTTCGGATCAGATCGAAAATCTCCTTTTCATTTGCAAGGCTCATGCTCAAAGCGTCCGGAAATTTCTTGAAAAGAGCGGGAGTGGTAAGGTTGACCCTCTTGTCAGTACACTGCGCGGATAATATGACCGCTACCAGCAACTGAAAAGGATTTTCATACAGCAATTCAGTTTCCGCATCGGGCATCTGTTTAGAAAAAAAGTCTAACACGAATGCGTATCGCTGCGCCTTTGTCATTGTAAATGACTGAAAATGAGTTTTTAGTGAGTTATTTTTTTGCCGAATTCCTGGAGTATTCCAAAATCTTATCTACTGATTCCTGGCTAGGGCTAAACGGCCTTAATAGATCCAGACGTTTCTTGGTGGCCAATAGGGTTTCCAGTTTTTCTCTCAATTCGGCATCTGTTTCCAGCGCGTTCATGATAGCCACTGTTTTTTCGGGAGAAGTTTCCTTATATAAATACTGAAGCAGGTCTTCAGTGCTGAAGCTGTGCATAGATGTCCTTTAAGCCTGAAATAATCGTTATCCGGTCAAAAAACGCAAAAAATACCCAATTATTGCATTTGACTGCAAATCTTTTACTTATTGCGATTTTATCAAATATAAGTCCTCGTTATCCTTTTTCATCAGGTACTTTTCCCTGGCATACTTTTCAATGGTAGCAGCGCTTGTTTTCAAGGCATTCAGCTCCGTCTTGGTTTTCTCAATTTCAGCGGTGATTCTTTTTTCACTTTCTCTCAATTCGTTGAGTTTGCTTCTTCTGGCACTGATGAGGGCCCAGTCCCTGGGATCGAAAAATAGCATCCAGACCAGAAAAAAAGCCGAAACCATGAAGTATTTGTTACGTGCCAGTTTTAGGAGAGATGACATTTTTCTTGCTTTCTGCTATAAATATACAATCATCATACCAGATTTTCAGGAAGGGATACCATAAATTATTTTTTCCCGAAACTGATTTTGCCGGAGGGATAAATACCGCTGGTTCCCAGTATCTCCTCGATCCGAATCAATTGATTGTATTTGGCCATCCTATCGCTGCGGGAAGCTGATCCTGTTTTGATCTGTCCGCAGTTGAGTGCCACGGCCAGGTCCGCAATGGTAGAGTCCTCGGTTTCACCGCTTCTGTGGCTCATGATGGTATTGTAACCATTCTGCTGGGCCATGCTGACCGCGTTAATGGTTTCGGTAAGTGTTCCGATCTGGTTCACCTTCACCAATAGTCCGTTGGCTATATTTTCCCTGATACCTTTTTCAAGACGCTTTACATTGGTTACGAAGAGGTCATCACCCACTAACTGGCATTTGCTTCCAATGGCCTCTGTGAGCATTTTCCAGCCTTTCCAATCGTCCTCTGCCATACCGTCCTCGATAGACACAATAGGGTATTGTTTTGTCCAGCTTTCCCAATACTTTACCACCTGCTCACTGGTCATTTTCTTGCCGCCGCTTTTATGGAAAACATATTTTTTTTCTTTTTCATTCCATAATTCACTGATGGCCGCATCCATCGCGATGGTCACCTGGGTCCCTGCCTTGTAGCCTGCTGCCTGAATAGCAGCGAGTACGGTTTCGATGGCCTCTTCATTACTTTGGATATCGGGAGCGAATCCGCCCTCATCGCCTACATTGGTACTGTATCCTTTCTTTTTCAAGACGGATTTGAGCGCATGGAAAATCTCAACGCCCCAGCGTAATCCCTCGCTGAATCCGGAAGCTCCCACCGGCATCACCATGAATTCCTGGAAATCGATCTTATTATCAGCATGAGCTCCTCCGTTCAGGATATTCATCATCGGAATCGGCAATACCCTGGCATTGGTTCCTCCGATATATCTGTACAACGGAAGATTGGCTTCCAGAGCGGCGGCTTTGGCCACTGCAAGACTTACGGCGAGCATGGCGTTGGCGCCGAGTTTTGATTTGTTGGCAGTACCATCCAACTCCAGCATACAGGCATCAATGCCGGTCTGGTCGGCTACATCCCATCCCAACAATGCATCGGCAATTGTTTTGTTGACATTTTGTACGGCCTTATTCACGGATTTGCCCAGGTAGATTTTTTTGTTATTATCCCTTAGTTCAACCGCTTCATGAATGCCTGTACTGGCTCCGCTTGGAACAGCGGCCCTTCCAAGCCTTTCATTTTCGGTGAGGATATCCACTTCTACAGTAGGATTACCGCGGCTGTCAAGGATTTGCCTGGCTACTATGGATGCTATATAACTCATATTGATGGATTATTGATTAATGATTCGAATTTTCTGCGTGCAAAGTTAACGACTGGAAAATAGTTTCCAGATTTCCGGAAGCCGATTGAAGTGATAGGATGCTGATGTTTTTTTCAAGGCTGATTTTCATGATCGCATTACGCACAATATCAGGCCTGGAAGTTGCTAATTTCCATTTGTTCACCTCTTCAGGTAATCTGATGATTGAATCAACATGCTCCATGCTTTCAAAAAATCCCATCTCTGTTTCCGCCTCGAATTCCACTACCAGATAATTTCCTGACCCGGCGCTCTTTTTCAGATTTTCAATGCTGTCATCAGCCACCATCTCCCCTTTGTTGATGATGATGATCCTTTCGCAAAGACTTTCCACTTCCTGCATGATATGGGAAGAGAACAATACGGTTCTGCTCTTGCCCAACTCCCGAATCACAGACCTGATTTCCACGATCTGATTAGGATCCAGTCCCGATGTGGGCTCATCCAGTATCAGCACCTTCGGATCATGGATGAGGGCGGCAGCCAGTCCAACACGTTGTTTGTATCCTTTGCTGAGCTGACTTATTTTTTTGTGGCACTCGGGTGACAGGCCCACTTGGCGTATAGTCTTTTCCGTTAGTGACTTGGGGTTATGTAGTTTGTGTAGGGAAGCGATGAACATCAGGTATTCCCGTACATACATGTCCGCATAAAGCGGATTCGCTTCAGGAAGGTAGCCTATGTATTTTTTCGCCTCCGTATTATCGGCGTGCATCTGATGTCCGCAAACCAGAATTTCTCCCTTGTCTGCGGGGAGATAACCGGTGATCATCTTCATGGTGGTGGACTTCCCTGCGCCGTTCGGTCCCAGAAACCCGACAATGCCGGACTCAATATGGAAGGAAATATCATTCACAGCAGTCTGTTCTCCGAATCTTTTGGTTAGATGACTGACCGTGAGGGACATGATTATATATGGGGTTTAAGAGTTCTGATGGAGGGATTATTTTCTTCGATGGTGACGACCTTGTTGACCACCTCCTTGTTGATTTCCTCCTTGCTGACCACCTCCTCCTTGCTGACTGCGTCCTGGTTGATTACGCTGATCTCTCTGCTGCGGTCCTTTTTCCCTAGGCGGTCGATCGGGTTGCCTTTGCGATTGAGGTGGACGCCCTTGTTCCCTGTCCCTGGGGGGCATTCCCCCGGAAGGTTGTTGCGGACCCTGTCTTTTACCCTGTGGTTGTTGACTTCTGGATTGCTGACTCCTTTCCTTGTCTCTTCTTTTTCTGGTGGTTCTTTCAAGGCTTCTCAGACTGATTTGTCCGACGAGGTCTGCGTATTCAGGTTCCACTTCTTTGGGTTTCCCTGTTACCACTTCTACAGACTCCAGCATTTCAGGTTTGGTTCCCTCCTTGTTTTGGGACTTGATTTTGACGGCCATTTCAATGCTCAATGGATATTGCTTATTGCTTTCAGGCAATACATACCACAAAAGGTGTCTGAAGATATCTTTCTTTACAAGATGGGCCCTTCCCTTGGCGGTTTCCAGGTAGTCAACGTTATTTGGAAATGCCTGCAAGGCATCCAGATAGGTATCTAGTTCATAATTCAAACAGCATTTCAACCTGCCGCATTGACCGCTAAGTTTGGTCTGATTGATGCTCAGATTCTGATATCTGGCTGCGTTGGTGTTCACACTTTTGAATTCCGTTAGCCAGGAGCTGCAACAAAGTTCCCTGCCACAGCTGCCGATGCCACCTACTTTTCCCGCTTCCTGCCTTGCTCCAATCTGCCTCATTTCGACCCTTACCTTGAATTCTGCGGCATAAATTTTGATCAACTCCCTGAAATCAACTCGCTCGTCGGCGATATAAAAATAAGTCGCTTTCTTGCCATCTGCCTGGATCTCCACTTCCGCCATTTTCAAATTCAACCTCAATTGACGGGCGATGGCTCTGCTCCTGATAAGCATCGATGCTTCTTTTGCCTTGCTTTCCATCATCTTACTCAGGTCGGAATCAACCGCCTTTCGTAAAATCTTTTTCATCTCGGGGTCTTTCTCATCAACATTGACTTTTTTCATTTGCAGGCGCACCAGTTCTCCTGTGATGTTTACCATACCCACATCAAAACCGTTCACTCCCTCCACTGCCACCATGTCCCCTTTTTCCAGAATCAGATTGCCTGAATTTCTGAAAAATTGTTTTCGGCTTCCATGATTGAAACTGATTTCGACCACCTTGCAAGCGGAATCTGAATCACTGTAAGGCAAATTAGACAACCAATTATGAACATTCATGCGGTTGCAACCGCCGGTTGCGCAATGACCATGGCTTTTGCAACCACCCGGGGCACCACTATGAGTTCCGCAACTTCCGCATCCCATATGAATAGAGTATCCCCCGATGGGGATGGAGTTTTAATGATTAATCGGGTGGAAAAGCGGCTTAAGGCAAATTTTCAATCCATCGAAGGACTGTAAATCATTGATTTTGAATATATTGAACTGAATCTTTCTGAACTTGCCCAATTATGCCATGCTCACAACCCATTACGTCAGGTCAAAATTACTGATTTATTGCTAATAATATGGTAAAGTCGGATAGTCAGAGCATGGAAGAGAATCTTGGCGTTGGCGTTTCTTTCAATATGGTAAATGGATTTTTCCAGTTCTCCGGCGATGGCTTCCAGCTGCTCCATGCTGCAAAACCGGTTCATTTTGCTGGCGAAGTCGTAGTCCTGGGAGGCTACTCCATCCTCCGGTTTCAGGTATCTGAGTCTCACCGCCATTTCAATCATGGACAAAAAATATCGAAGAAATTGCTTTTGTTTTTCCCGTCCGAGCTTACCGGCTTCGTCAATCCATTTCACTTGAGCGGCAGGCCCTGTTTTCAGAATACTGTTCATCCACTCCCTGAGTAAAGGTTCCCAATCCTCATCGGCATGCTTGAGTTGCTGCAATGCTTCCCTGAAATTGCCATGGCATATCGCTGCCACTTGCCGGGCTCTTTTGGGAGGGGCTCCTTCCCTCAATTCCAGCGCAGCCTCAATTTCCATGGGATGCAGCGGTCTCAATCTGACTAGCTGGGTTCTTGAAAGGATGGTAGGAAGTATCTGGCTTTCGTTTTCTGCGGCGAGAATGAATATGGTGTTATCCGGTGGTTCTTCTATCAGTTTTAATAATTTATTGCCCTGCTGTCCCATGAACTCCGGAAGCCACATAATAAGCACCTTGTAGGAACCTTCGAAACTTTTCAAATTCATCTTTCGGATGATGTCATTGATTTCCTGAGAGGTGATATTCCCTTGTTTATTTTCCGCATCGAGACTTTGCAGCCAGTCATAGCTGTTTCCATAAATCTGCTCTTTCAGGAATTTTCTCCATTCTTCCGCGAAATCGGATGAAATGGAAGGCCTGTCGCTTTTCTTTCCGGAGATTACAGGATAGGAAAAATGAAGATCCGGATGGATGAAGCCCGCCACTTTGACACATGCGCCGCATTGGCCACAACTGTCTGCAGGAATTCCCTGTGTTTCTTGCGGTTCAAAAAGGGATGAAGCGTCAGGTCGGTTTTTTTCACACAAAAGATATTGGGCAAAAGCCAGGGACATTGGCAGGGATCCGCTGCCTTCCTGACCCAGCATGAGCAAAGCATGGCTGACACGTTGTTGCGAAACCATCTGCCTGAGCTGCAACTTGGTTTCCTTTTGTCCTATGACATCCTTGAATTGCAAATACGTTGATTGAATTGATTATTTGATCAGATCCAGGATTTCAGGGCTCATGGGTGAAACACCTGAACCGAATTTCTTCAGTAGTCTCCCTTCCTCATCAATCAGGAATTTGTTGAAGTTCCAGCTGACATTCGCATCCATCACACCATTCTGCTCCTTATTCAGCAGCCATGCGTAAATAGGGGAAGGATTGGTTCCTTTTATCTTGACTTTTGCCGCCATTGGAAAGGTCACCTTGAATTCCCTGGTACAAAAAGACTTTATTTCTGCGGATGAACCCGGTTCCTGGCCGCCGAAATCATTGCAAGGGAATCCGATTACCGCGATTGCGGATCCGTATTGCTCATGCAGTTGCTGCAACTCCTTATACTGGCGCGTGTAGCCGCATTCGGAAGCTGTATTTACAATCAGCATTTTTTTCCCCTTGAAAGCTCCGAGGTCTATGATGCCGCCTTCCAATGCTTCGACTTTGAAACCGTGCAGGCTGGCCGCCTGATTTTGGCTTTCACTCATGTTGTTTTTTTCTTTTGGCTGGCTGCAGGCCTGTACTCCAAGCAGCAGTAATAAAGCCAGTGATTTGATTTTAAACATAAAATTATTGTTTTTCGTAGCATCCGATATCCGGGATCTGCACATTGCGAGGCAGACCATCCAGATCAATGAGTAAATTGGTTAGAGTTCCTGTGTTGATTACAGGTGCGTTGCCGCTGTTTCTGCAATGAAAATCAAAATAATTGTTGGAAACGTCAATGCTGTCAAACAAAGGGTCTTCATTCAGGATGCCGCTGTTCCAAATAGTATTTGAAGGAACAGCGGAGGCTTTGAGTAAACAATTATTCAAGGTCAGAGTAAAGTCGCTTCCGGTTTTTTCCGTTAATAGTTCTTCCGTAGCGCTGCCGGGCTCTCCCCACAGGATGCAGTTGGTCATCACTGCTGAAAGCGGATAAGTAACGGTGCTGCCATTAAGGTATGTGGCATCCGACAAAAAGGCGACAGGTTTCTTATGCAACAGGAAGTAACTGGAATATCCGGCAATGGTGCAATGTTTGAAAAGATAATTTCCGCCTCCTGAAACGGTCAGATTTTGGCCGCAATTGGCCAGCAGACAATTGTCGGCGCTGATACTGCTGTTTTGAGCGAAAATTCCTGCATCCAGTGAATTTTGTATGATGCTTTGAGCAAGCTGAAGTTTGAATCCGGGCATTGCTGATCCTGAATAGATCTCAATCGCACGGATCGCATTCATGATTTTGGCGAATTCCAATCGATTGTTATTGCTCTTTTCACTGAATAGTATGCCTTGCCAGGATCCGGGAAGGTCTCGATAATATTCATCCAGCCGGTCTCCGGAAAAAAGCACCATACTGTCTGCACGACCATTTACTTTGAGGCTTCCGTTGATTTTCAGAAAAGCGCCTGCATGAAAGTACAGCCTGCATCCGGCATTCAGCTGTAGCATTGCAGCGGAATCCACCGTCAGGCCTCCTGTGATGACAAAAGGGAGCTCACTGCTCCAGGTGGTGTCACTGCTGATCCTGAAATCGTTGAGAAATCTTGCGTTTTGGCCGTATCCTTTCAGTTGCACCTTTCTGATATTACCATTGTAAGCGATGAGAATACTGTCTTCCACCAGGAATGGCAAGGTTGCAGAATCGGGATTTACCCTCAGTGCCACAAAAACATACATGCTGTCATTGGCGTCCAGCGTGATATTGGATAATGATGAAGAAGCGGTGCCATTGATGTTCAATTTGAATGGAGAGGCATCCCCACCTGCCAAGCTGATATCTGATATCAGTAACTTGTCATTATTGTCATTTCTGATCTTGAATTGGGCGGTAACTGATCCGATGCCGGTGAATACGGTGTCAAATGAAATGCTGTCAGTGCTTATGGTCAGCAGTGCATTGGGATTGTTGTTGAAGTCTTCCTTTTCACAGGCTAAGAAAAAAATACAGGGAATCGTGAGCAGCCACCATTTCATAAGGACAAATCTACTGCAATCTATTTATTTGCCATGGCCACGGTGGCAATGCTTAGGGATGCGATGTCTGTTTCTCCCAATGCAAGGGCACATGCTTCTAGGCTGGCTCCTGTGGTAATCACATCATCTACCAGCAACACATGTCTGTTGCGCAGCTTTTCCGGCTCAGCCACCCTGAAGCTATTTTCAACATTCATCCATCGCTCTGTCCTTTGCTTGTTCGTCTGGGTAGCGGTGTTTCTTATCCTTGTCATGGCATTGGATTCCACCGGTACCTTCAGTACTTGCGAGATCCCTTCGCAGATGCATGCGGATTGATTATAGCCTCGCCGATATTCCCTGTCTGCGTACAACGGGAGCGGTAGCAGTAATTCAATCATTCCGAATCTTTCGCTTTTCTGCAGTGATTCTCCGATGATTTTGCCGAGAAAAACCCCGGTTTCCTTTTTGCCTTTGTATTTCAGCCCATGAATGAGCGATCGTATCACCGATTCCCGGGAATAATAGAATTCGCTATGTGCTCCCCTGATTTCAATCCTGCCTCTGAAAATCCTTTCAGCAGGATTATCGGGTATCGAGGCGAATCCGGTATGCGGCAGTTGATGCTGGCAAAGCGGGCAGAGGGGTTGTGTCGATTTGAAGCTGATTTCTTTTCCGCAGCCGGGGCATAGCCGGGGAAATATCAGATCAAGAATGGCGAACAGGGAAGGGTAGGATGCGCTAGTCAATATCATTTTCAGAACAGATGGCGGTATACCTCTTCTACTTTTCCGAGGGGTACCAGCTCCAGATTGGAATTAGGGTTGGCTTTGAATTTGGAATTGTATTTGCTGATTACCATTTTTTTCATCCCCAGTCTCTCTGCTTCGGCAATACGTTGTTCTATCCTGTTCACGGCTCGGATTTCTCCGCTGAGTCCCACTTCACCTGCAAAGCAAATGCCCGGGGCGATGGGGCTGTCCTCATAACTGCTTAGCAAGGCACAGACAATAGCCAGGTCGATAGAAGGGTCCTCTATCTTAAGACCCCCGGCAATGTTCACAAAAACATCTTTCATGCCGAAGTGGAAACCACCTCTTTTCTCCAATACTGCTAGTAACAGTTGCAGCCTTCTCAAATCAAATCCGCTTACCGTGCGCTGCGGGGTTCCGTAAACACTTGAGGTTACGAGTGCCTGTGTTTCTATCAACAGCGGTCTCATACCTTCCATGGTGGCCGCTATGGCAATACCGCTCAATAATTCTTCTTTTTCAGGAATCAGTATCTCACTGGGGTTATGCACTTCCCGCATGCCCTCTTGTGTCATCTCATAAATTCCCAATTCCGCGGTGGATCCGAACCTGTTCTTCAATGTCCTAAGTATTCGGTAGGAGTAATGACGGTCACCTTCAAATTGCAGCACGGTGTCAACCATATGTTCCAACACCTTGGGTCCTGCTATATTGCCTTCTTTGGTGATATGGCCGATCAGAAATACCGGTGTTTGTGTCTCTTTCGCGAAGCGCTGCCACTCGGCCGTACACTCCCTTACCTGACTGATGGAACCCGCTGCGGAATCCACAAAAGGCGATTGCAGCGTCTGTATGGAATCCACAATTACCAACGAAGGCTTGAGTTTCCTGATTTCCTGAAAGATGGACTGGGTGTTCGTTTCCGTTAATAAATACAACTCCTGGCTTTGATGACTGATCCTGTCAGCTCTCATTTTGATTTGCTGCTCGCTTTCTTCTCCGCTTACATATAAAACACGAATATCTTTAAGAGATAAAGCAAGTTGAAGGGACAAGGTTGACTTTCCGATACCGGGTTCGCCGGCAACCAAAATCAAACTGCCCAGAACGATTCCTCCTCCCAGCACACGATTCAATTCGAGGTCAGGTGAAATGATTCTTTTTTCATTCGCACTTTTCACTTCCTTCAGCGGAATGGCAACGGCCTTTTGCAGTCCTCCGCTGAAATCACGCCAATCTTCCTTAGTTCCCTTGTCGCTTCCCTTGGCAAGCACTTCTTCAACAAAACTGTTCCATGTATTGCATGAAGGACACTTACCCAGCCACTTGGCACTCTCATATCCGCATTGTTGACAAAAAAAAGCCGACTTGGTTTTGCTCATGAGGTAAAACTAATTGCAAAGCGATGAAGAAAAAAATGAAATGAATTCAGTGTTATGAAAAGCGAAATGAATGGATTGTGGAATAAAAAATCAATGTTCAATCGCGAGTGTATGAAAAGTAAAAGGGTTGGCATTGCTACCAACCCTTTGTACTTACTAACCCATTAAATTCTATTGCTAAATTACAAATTAGGGCCACAAAAAAAAATAAATTTTGGCCTTTCCTGACTAAATTATCTTCAGTATCACCCATAATAGAATTGATTAAATATATATTTAATTAATTGATTATCATTATATAACATCTAATTTTCAGCTAAATCGTCCTGATGTCGGCAGTGTTCAAAATAATCGGAATCAGTATTTCTTAGCAATACATTATTATAAATATAAATAATATAAAAAACTAATACATAAAAGAAAATTAGATTAATAAATTAAATAAAATAAATATATCAAACCATTTGTAATCAAATTTAATAGAGAGAAAACTGTCTATTTTTGCATAAATTTTTCCTTTGATACTGGAAGTTAGCAATCTGTCGAAAAATTTTGCCGGGTTCAGGGCCGTGGAGGACCTTTCCTTCTCGGTAAACGGGGGTGAAATTTATGGACTTCTGGGCCAAAACGGTGCCGGAAAATCCACCACCATCAGAATTTTGTTATCCCTCATTAAGCCCGACAAGGGTAGTATCCGCTTTTTTGATAAGCCCTATGCTTCCACCAGAAAGGAATCCCTGAAAAAAATTGGTGCCATCATTGAGCGACCGGATCACTATAAATATCTCACCGCTCTCGAAAACCTAAGCCTTTTCTCCCGCATATCCGGCTGCCATAAATCAAAACAAGAACATATCGCACTGTTGGAGAAAGTGGGGTTGGGGGAGAGGGTCCATAGTAAAGTCAGGACTTTCAGCATGGGTATGAAGCAGCGCCTGGGGCTTGCCATCGCATTGGTGCATGATCCTGCATTGCTTATACTTGATGAGCCGGCCAATGGGCTTGATCCTCAGGGTATTGCCGATATACGTCAGCTTATCATGGAATTGAGCAAAAAGGAGGGCAAGACCTTGATTGTTTCCTCGCATCTTTTGTCTGAAATGGAGCAGATGGCCGACAGCATGCTCATCATGGACAGAGGCAGGAAAATTGCGGAAGGTAAGGTCAGCGAGTTGCTGGACGCCAGAAATTCGGTGGTGATCGTTCAAACAACGGACAATGAAAGAGTCGCGGCTTCATTATCCTTCGGAAGTTTTTCAGATTGTCTTCAAATAAAGGGCAGATATCTGTATTTCAATATGGATAAGGACGATGTACCCGAGCTGGTACGACAGATCCAGGCAACCGGGGCCGGACTGTTGAGCCTGAACACCCGTCATTCGCTGGAGGAATATTTTCTTCAGCTAACCAATCCTAACGTACATGTGGGAGCTGCTTAAGATCGAGTTATTCAAAATTTCACGAAGGCCCCGAACGTACATAGCCTTTGCGGCCATCACGGCCATCACCTTGATATTCCAGATCGCCTTCAGGGCTGATGGAGTAAGTTATCTGTCCATGATGCTTCAAAGTGTGGAGGACAGTTTTCAGCTTAACAAGCAACTAGCCATCAACGGGTATCTGATGTGCTATATCATTCTGAATACTTTGCTGGTTCAGATTCCGGTATTGGTGGCGCTGATTGCCGGCGATTCCATTTCAGGCGAGGCTGCCATGGGTACCTTGAGACTCGTAATGACCAAGCCGGTATCCAGAACCGAATTCATTCTGGTAAAGTTTCTGGCTTCTCTGCTATTTACCTTCTCTCTGCTGCTATGGATGGCTGTTATGGCCTTGTTCTTCAGCATATTGATGTTCGGTGCAGGAGACATGCTTATTTTCCGGGTACATGGTGATGAGTCTCAGATTCTTCAAATCACTTCAGATGATGTAATGTGGAGATACGTTGCTGCTTTTGCTTATGCATTGGTGGCTCTTACGGTAATCGGATCGCTATCCCTGTTATTATCAATTTTTGCGGAAAACTCCATCGGGCCAATCGTAGCTACCGTTTGCATCGTGATTGTTTTCACGGTGGTGTCGAATATCAATCTTCCCCTGGTGGAGCAAAAAATAAAACCGTGGCTGTTCAGCACTTATCTGGTGGGTTGGAAAGGTTTCTTTTACATTGGCACAGATCAGGATGGAATGCCGGTGAAAGGAAGCATTGAAAATTTCCCTGCCATCCGGAACAGTCTGTACATTTTGCTGGCTCATATTGTGGTTTTTCTGAGCGCATCCGTCATCATTTTCAAAAGAAAAGACATACTCTCATGAGGAAGGCAATTTTATCCGGCTTATTCATAATGGGCATTTTGTTCGCGGCTGTTTCAGGAAGAGGCCAGGCTGCAAGTCAGCTGGTAGCCGAAGTACAAGCCAAACTCATGCAGGTTGCCGATTATGAAGCTTCAGGAATGATGAAAACCAATGTCAGTTTTCTGAAAGTTCCTGTAAGCAAGATCAAACTTTATTACAAGAAGCCTGATCTTCTGAAAATCAAAAGTGAGAAAGGTGTTTCATTCGTGCCACGCGGAGCTGTTGCACTCAACATTTCAGGGCTGTTGCAGCAAGGCAAATTTGATGTGCTCGACGCTGGAAAAGGAAAGCATGCCGGCAGAGAGGTGCAGGTTGTGAAATTGATTCCTGCTGAGGAGGACAATCCGGTGCTTATCTCAGTATTGCATATTGATCCTCGAGAAAAATTGGTCATGAAAGCCCGCACCACAACTCGTGAATCGGGCACCTATGACATGGAGTTCAGTTATGGCAAGTACAGTAATTATGCACTGCCCGACAAGATCAGTTTTTCCTTTGATGCCAGGGAATACAAATTGCCAAAGGGAATCACGTTCGATTTTGATGATGGGAAAGGCAAGAAATTATCTCCGAAAGATAAGGGAAAGAAAAAAGGAAATGCCCTGATCACACTGGATCGTTATGTCATCAATAAAGGAGTCGAGGCTTCGGTTTTCAAATAAATGACTTACTCCAGTGGAAGAGACTCGTCAACGGCGTTGGCAAGTGCGGCCGAACTAATTTTTTTAAGGGGATTTCTGTATTGCATGCTGAATTCGCCTCTTTGTCCGAGAATATCCAGTGCACAGAAAACCGCTTCCCTGAATGAGGATTCATTGGCCTGTCCTTTTCCTGCGATATCAAATGCCACCCCATGGTCTGGCGAGGTCCTTACTGCCTGTAATCCTGCCGTAAAGTTGACCCCTTCTCCTATGGCGAAAGACTTGAATGGAATAAGTCCTTGGTCATGATACATGGCCAGCACGGCATCGAATTTTTCATGTTGACCTCTTGCGAAGAAAGCATCTGCGCTGTAGGGGCCATAGCAAAGCATGTCTTTGTTTTTCCTGGCTTCAGTAACTGCAGGCTTGATGATTTCTAACTCTTCTTTGCCAATCAGTCCTTCATCTCCCGCATGAGGGTTCAGTCCCAAGACCGCTATTCTCGGCTTACTGATTCCGAAATCCTTTCTGAGGCTTTGATGCATCAGGATGAGTTTGCTGATGATCAGTTCTTTTTTGACATATTGTGCCACATCCTTGATGGCGACATGTTCCGTGAGCAGTCCGATTCTCATATTATCGGCAAGCATCAGCATCAATACCTGCTGGGCATTGAAAAGATGTCTTAAATAAGGCGTGTGGCCGGTAAATTTGAATTTATCGGTGTACGTGTTGTTCTTATGGATAGGGGCCGTTACCAGGGCATTGATCTTGCCTGCTTTCAGGGCTTCGGCGGCGGTAGTGAGGCTGATAATGGCATATTTTCCTCCGGTTTCATCCAGTGTGCCTGGTGTGATAGCGATATCTTCCTCCCAGCAGGTGAACAAATTGATCTGCTTTGGATTGATTTTGGCGAGGTCCCTGGTAGAACTGAAATTGAAGGGCAGGTCGGGCAAAGTCTTCTTGTAAAAATTCAGCACCTTGTTATTGGCAAATATCACCGGAGTGCAAAAATCAAGCATGCGGCTGTCGGAAAGCGTCCTGATGATCAGCTCGATGCCGATTCCATTGGTATCGCCGCAGGAAAATCCCACTATCGGTTTGTTCTCGTTCGGATGGCTCATAAGCCTTGAAGTTTGGCTGCAAAAGTACGGCTTAATCGGAAGCTTCCTCCCTAATAATTCGGTAGTTTTGTAATGATGCAGTTGAAGAAGTCACTGGGCCAGCATTTTCTTACTGACAAGAATGTGATTCAAAAGATTTTGGAGGCCCTCCAGGAGTTAACTTTCAGCCATTTGCTGGAAGTAGGCCCGGGTGGAGGTGCTCTCACCGGACAGCTGCTGCAGATTCCGGATATTCGGTTCAAGGCGGTTGAGCTGGATCAGGATAAGGTCGTTCATTTGCTTACCCACTTTCCTGAAATCAAGGATAAGCTCATTCAGGGCAGTTTCCTTGAAATACCGAAGCCATTTGAAGAGTCTTTTACCATTATTGGCAATTTTCCTTACAATATTTCCACTGAGATCGTGTTTCGAATCCTTGACTGGAAAGAAACTGTTCCCTCTGTGATCGGTATGTTTCAAAAGGAAGTGGCGGCAAGGCTGGCCGCTGCACCGGGATCAAAAATGTATGGAGTAACCAGTGCCCTGGTGCAGCCTTTTTACAAGATTCGATACCTTTTTGATGTGCCGCCATCCTGTTTCCATCCGCCACCCAAAGTAATGAGCGGGGTGATCAGCATGGTCAGATCTGATCAGGTGTTGAACCTGCGCAGCGAACAGGATTACCGGACGCTCGTGAAGACTGCCTTCAATCAGCGTCGTAAAATGCTGAGAAATGCGGTAAGAGGACTTTTTGAGGATGACATTTTAAAGGAAAAGATCTTCGACCTCAGGGCCGAACAGCTGGATATCGAACAATTTGCGGAACTGACCTTCCGCATGCGTCCGTCTGCACAAAAGAGCTGATCCTCACATAATCTGTAAATTTGCAACGCTCCGGTCAGGGTACCGGAATAAACACATCACTATGACTTTCAAGCTAGAGAACAAGGTCAGGATCGTTACGGCAGCTTCGCTCTTTGATGGCCACGATGCTGCCATCAATATCATGCGGCGGATCATGCAAAGCAAGGGTGCTGAAATCATCCATCTCGGCCATAATCGGAGTGTGGCGGAAATAGTGGAATGTGCCATTGAGGAGGATGTACAGGGTATTGCCATTACCAGCTATCAGGGCGGGCATGTTGAGTTTTTCAAATATATGAGAGATCTGTTGGTCGAAAACGACTGCGGTCATATCAAGATTTTTGGCGGCGGCGGCGGTACCATTTTGCCGGATGAAATCGAGGAATTGCATGCGTATGGCATCACCCGCATTTACAGTCCGGATGACGGAAGGCATATGGGGCTTGAGGGAATGATCGAGGACCTCATGCGTCAGTGCGATTTCAAACTGCACGGACATCTGCACATAAAAGGAGAACTCAGGCTGCAGGAATCAAGCGATATCAGAAAACTGGCAAGGACCATCACAGATGCCGAAAACGGGGTAGTCATAGCTTCGAAAATTCAACCGGTACCCGGTGATAAGAGGGTACCCGTACTGGGATTCACCGGAACGGGAGGTGCAGGAAAATCCTCTGTGACCGATGAAATCGTGCGTCGTTTCTTGAATACTTATACCGATAAATCCATCGCAGTCATTTCGGTAGATCCTTCCAAGAAGAAAACAGGCGGGGCTTTGCTGGGGGACAGAATCAGGATGAATTCGATATCTTCTCCCAGGGCCTATATGAGAAGTCTTGCCACCAGAGAAAGTGAAGGTTCGCTCAGTCATTATGTACGAGAGGCCATCGACCGATGCAAGGAGGCGGGATATGATCTGGTCATTCTGGAAAGTGCGGGGGTGGGCCAGTCCGATGCTTCGATTCTGGAATATTGCGATGTGAGCATGTATGTGATGACGCCCGAGTACGGTGCCCCATCTCAGCTGGAAAAAATCAACATGCTGGACTATGCGGATGTGATTTGTCTGAACAAGTTTGACAAGGCAGGGGCCCTGGATGCTTTGCATGACGTGCGCAAACAGTTCAAGCGCAATCATGGTCTCTGGAATGCGAAAGACGAGGAACTGCCTGTTGTGGGAACCATCGCATCCCAGTTCAACGACGGCGGAGTCAATGAGCTTTTTGAAAGACTGATGGAAAAGGTTGCTGAAAAAACGGGCATCCTGTTCAGGGGGACTCTTGAACACCATATCCATCAGAAAGATACCAGCATTAAATCGCAGATCATCCCTCCCTCCCGGGTGCGTTATCTCTCGGAGATTTCTGATGCCATTTCGGATTACGGTAATTGGGTTCAGGAGCAAAGTGATATTGCCCGCAGGTTGTATCAGGTGGAGGGGGTGCTGTCCATGACAGAGGGTAAAGAGGTTGAGGGGTTGAAAAAAATCAAGGAGGAGCTGGAGGGCAGGTTGAATGCGGAAGCCGGCAAGCTTATCCGTAATTGGTCGTCTATTCGTAACAGTTATAGCGGAGATTACTATGAATTCAAGGTACGGGACAAAATCATTCGGCAGCCCTTGACGAGCAAGACCCTTTCGGGTACTACCGTATCAAAAGTCTATTTGCCCAGATACAGCGATTGGGGAGACATTCTCCGCTGGCAGTTGCAGGAGAATGTACCCGGCGAGTTCCCGTACACCGCAGGTGTTTTTCCGCTGAAGCGTGAAGGCGAGGATCCCACCAGGATGTTCGCCGGCGAGGGAGGTCCTGAGCGCACCAATCGCCGATTCCATTACGTGAGCCTGGGTCAACCTGCCAAAAGGCTCAGTACGGCTTTCGACAGCGTCACGCTGTACGGTGAGGACCCCGCTTACCGTCCTGATATCTATGGAAAAATCGGAAACAGCGGTGTCAGTATCGCAACGGTGGATGATGCCAAGAAACTTTACAGCGGATTCGACCTTTGTGATCCCAAGACATCCGTGAGCATGACCATCAACGGTCCTGCTCCCATCATACTCGCCTTTTTCATGAACGCGGCCATAGATCAGCAGTGTGAAAAACATATTCTGCAAAACGGGCTTGCCGCCGGTGTGAATGAAGTGATAGAGTCCCGATACGATATTGATCAACTTCCCCGCTATACAGGGACAGATGGGAATCCGGTAGATCCCAGATTGATGCGCAAGGATCCCGCTTCGGTAAGATTGCCGGAAGGCAATGACGGCCTGGGTCTGCGATTGCTGGGGATGAGCGGCAGCGATGTGCTTCCGGAGGATTTATATCAGAATATCAGGGCGGAGGCATTGTCAACAGTAAGAGGTACCGTGCAGGCGGATATTTTAAAAGAGGACCAGGCGCAAAATACCTGCATCTTCTCTACCGAGTTCGCATTGAAGCTGATGGGTGATGTGCAGGAATACTTCATTCGGCAGCAGGTGCGGAATTTCTACAGCGTGAGCATCAGCGGATATCATATCGCTGAAGCGGGAGCCAATCCTATCACCCAGCTGGCGTTTACCCTTGCCAATGGTTTCACTTATGTGGAATATTATTTAAGCCGCGGGATGAAGGTGGATGACTTCGCGCCTAATCTTTCGTTCTTTTTTAGCAATGGAATGGATCCTGAATACAGCGTCATTGGCCGTGTTGCTCGCAGAATCTGGGCAAAGGCCATGAAGTTCAAATATAAGGGCAACGACAGGAGTCAGAAATTGAAATATCATATCCAGACCAGCGGACGAAGTCTGCATGCGCAGGAAATCGATTTCAATGATATCAGGACTACCTTGCAGGCTCTTTATGCCATTTATGACAATTGCAATTCCCTGCATACTAATGCCTATGATGAAGCCATCACCACTCCCACGGAGGAGAGTGTCAGAAGGGCGATGGCCATTCAGCTGATCATCAACCGGGAGATGGGCACTGCCAAAAATGAAAACCCCAACCAGGGTTCTTTCCTGATCGAGGAACTTACCGATCTGGTGGAAGACGCGGTGATGGCCGAATTCAACAGGATTACGGAAAGAGGCGGGGTGCTGGGTGCCATGGAAAGGATGTATCAACGCAACAAGATACAAGAGGAAAGTCTGTATTATGAAACGCTGAAACATACCGGCGAATATCCCATTGTCGGCGTCAATACCTTTCTCAGCAGCAAAGGCTCTCCGACCGTTTTGCCAAGTGAAGTCATCAGGTCAACCAAAGAAGAGAAAGAGCAGCAAATCGGGTCATTAGAGGCATTCAAGCAAAGGCATGCCGATAAGTCTGCGCTGATGCTCGACAGGTTGAAAAAAGTCGCGCTCGAGAACGGAAATATTTTTGAGGAACTGATGGAGACGGTAAAGCATTGCAGCCTTGGTCAGATAACGCATGCCTTATATGAAGTCGGGGGGCAATACAGAAGAAACATGTAAGAAAAGTCATCGGGTTTGCGAAATTGAAAAGCCGATCTCTCAGGTTGAAGATTGAAGATTGGTTTTCATCAAACCAATTTTTCTCAACTCCTTTATCTCCACTTTTTTCACGAACCAGAGGAAGAATGTCAGCATGGCTGTACCCAGCAGGATGGAGAACAACAGGGAATCACTGATCCATGCGGTAAGTCCCATATGCAACAGGTAAATAAGCAAACTTAGTACCACGTAGGCTGTCAGCTTTCTGGTAGCGTATGGAATCGGGTAATGTTTTTTTCCCATCCTGTAGCTGATGATCATCATGAAGAAATAGCAGCAAAAGGTGGCCAATGCGGCTCCGTAATAATGCCATATCGGTATCAGTGCGATATTCAGTATAATGGTTACTGCGGCACCTGCAAGCGTAATCATTGCGCCGGTCATATTCCTGTTGGTAAGTTTGTACCAGATGCTCAGGTTATAATAAATACCCAGGAAAATGTTACCCAGGGCCAGCAGCGGAACTATATTCAATCCTTCAGCCCAGGCCGGATCGGTGAGATGTGTGAAAATCCATCTGAAAACATCCAGATACAATCCTATGCACAGGAACATGAAGCAGCAGGCTATCACAAAAAACTTCATCACCCTTGCATAAGTCTTTTTCGCATTTTCTTCTTTGCTTTTATTGAAAAAAAACGGTTCTGCCGCCATTCGGAATGCCTGAATGGTGATGGTGATCAATACGGCAATTCTGAAAATGTTTGCAAAAACTCCGAGTTCGTGATCAGCCTGCTGCTCCGGCAGGTCTACCACATGCCTGTAGATGAGCCGGCTCAGCATGTCATTGACCATTCCGCCCAGACCGACAATGATGAGAGGGTAGCTATAGCTCAAGGCTCGCTTCCAAATTTCCTTGTCAAATTTGAAATTCAATTGCCTGAATTCGCCTGATAGCAAGATCAATGTGAACAGGCTTCCGCAAAAATTCCCGATCAGATAATAACCCAGGCCTATGTTCGTATCATAAACCAAATTGAAAAGACTGTCGGCATGTTCTTTCAGGTGGCGAGGAATATATCCGACAAATAGGAAAACGAATAGCAGGTTGATGAGGATACCTGAAATTCTCGCGAGAGCATATCGCTTAGGACGATTTTCCTGTCTTAACCTGGCAAAAGCGATGGTGGCGAGATTGTCCGTTGCCAGAATGAGTATCATCCAGCTGATGAAGGATGGGTTGTCTTGCAGATCAGCCACCTTGATGAGGTTATCTCTGAAAAGCCAAAGTATTGCCGAAAAAAAGAGAGTGCTGGTAATGATAGAAACGGAAAGCGTATTGTAAAGTTTTTGCCTGTCCTCCGATTGGGAAAAGCGGAAGTAGGCTGTTTCCATTCCATAAGAAAAAATGACATTCAGGAAAGGGATGATGGCATACACTTGGACGAGGTCTGCCGTATTACCCGGCATCGACACCAGGAAGGGCAGGGCCATATTCATGATGTATCCCAGAAATCTGGAAGCAATGGTTGGCAAGCCATACCATAGGGTTTGTCCTGCTAATTGCCTGATGCCGCCCAAGATGGATAAGAGGTTTTAACAAAAATAGCCTTATAAATGGGAATGTCAAGGCAGATTATGTTAATGTGGATGAGGCGTAGAAATATCGGAACCGAATCCGAATTCGGGGTTTTTTGTGAAGCCGGTATCGGAAAGGGTATATAAGAAATAGACGAGTTCTGATCTTTCAAAATCTGAAAGACTGATTTTTTTTTGCAGTGATGGATCAAGTCCGGGTTTCAGACTGTCTATCCTGTCGGCATAATGGTCTATAACCTTGTAGAGTGAGTAAATGCTTCCGTCGTGCATATAGGGAAGGCTGAATTGCACATTTCTCAGGCTGGGTACTCGAAATTTAAGCGAGTCGGATGCCTTGCCGGTGATCCGCATTCTTCCTGCATCCTGCCTCACGTTTAATGACATGCCGTTATTGCGGTAGCTGTTGTCAGTAAAAAGTGGTTCGCGATGGCAGCTTGCGCAATATTGTTTGAAATGCCGGTAGCCATTGGCTTCATAGATTTCAAAACTGGCTTCGCCCCTCATCACTTTGTCATATTTGCTATTGGCGCTAACCAGACTGCCGGTAAATTGGGCGATGGCCTGCAACATACGTTTGGAGTTGATGAGGCTGTCACCAAAGGCCTTTCCGAACATCAACCGATAATTGCCGTCAGCACGAAGTTTATTCAGCACATTTTCTATGGATTCTCCCATTTCATCAGGAGCGGTAATCGGCATCAGCGGCTGTACTTCCAGATGATTGATGCCGCCGTCCCAGTTAAACTCTTTGCGCCATGCCAGATTGAACAGGGCAGGGGCGTTGCGATCTGTAAAACTGTTTTCAACACCATGACTCAGGTCATGATCGTAATTTGAAAAAGCGGCGAAAGGCTGGTGGCAACTTGCGCAACTGATTTCTCCATCGCGACTGAGCCTGCTGTCAAAAAACAACTTTCTGCCTAAGCAGAATCCTTCTTCTGTGAGTGGATTGTTTTTGAAAAGTTTTTCAGGTGACGGCCAGCCTTTGGGTACAGGCAAAGTCCTTTTGGTCGGCGGAGCGAAACTGTCTACGGCTTTCATGAAGCCCGTGCTCAATCCAAGAAATAACATCAAACCCAAAAGTTGCTTCGGACTCAAGGCTGTATGATTAGGTGAAACAATCCACCGAAATTTTCGGCAATTCTGACAGCGTTTTTTCCGGGCTTGGTGATAACAGGCTCAGAAACCGGAGACACAGTTTCCTTGCCTGCCCAATATTTATCAAGGTCCAGTCCTATTTTGATTGTCCTGCTCTCGGCCTCTTTTATGTTCAATGGCTCAGGCAGTTTGAAATCAATCATCTTGCTGATTTGTTGATCTTCGCGATATCCGCCCAGATGATGTTCGAGTCTTCCGCTTTTTCCGTCGGGGGAAAAATATCTTCCCTCCAGTTTGAAAATCACATATCCGCTGTTCCAGGTCCAGAACATGTCGTATAAAGGATCGAGATCTCCTGATTGAGCGCCGGAACAATGCAGTAAACTATCCAGTCCTAGCATGAATTCTAGATGTTCATAATGTCCCGGAGGCACACTCAAATGAACCTGCTGGTTTTTTCCGACTTCTATCAATCGAGGAGTCAGGTCGGTATGAACTTCCGCTCCTTTCAAGCTGATATGACTGATATAATACTTCAACTTGCTGACAAGATACTTTTCGTTACCGGGTCCCTTCAATGTAGAATCATATTTATGAAGTATGCCATTATTGGCAAAATGTTCAAACTCCAGGGTGATTGACGCATTAGAAACCTGGGCTTGCATGACAGAGCAGGCAGAGAACAGGAGCAGTATCATGAAGATCCGGATTCCCATTAGGTGATTTTTTTTCTTCCTTCCTTTATTAGAGATACTTGTTTTTTGGATTCAAGCCTTTTTTCCTTGGATGCTTTGGTAGGGTTAGTAGGAATCCGCTTTTTTGTTTTTTTTAGTGCCTTTTCAACCGCTTCATTGATCTTTCGGATAACGGTCTCCTTATTTCTCAACTGGCTTCTTGATTCCTGGCATTCCGTTGTGAATTCTCCTTTTTGATTGATTCGGGAGCTGAGTTTTTTCAGAATAACCGTTTTTTCAGCATCAGAGAACACTGCTGATTGCGCCACATGCCATAGACCTTCCACCCTGGTTTCCACCTTGTTCACATGCTGCCCGCCCTTACCTCCGCTGCGGCTTGTTTTGAATTTGATTTCGTCTCTTAAATCCCTCACCTATCAAATTTACTCAAATATCTCTGCGGGGGGATCGCCTCCGGTAGCTTCGGGCATTAATATTTCCTTAACCGGGAAAAATTTTACATTTTTGCAACAAAGGCCTTGATGTCAATTGTCTATTCCTCCATAACAGATCGCAAGAGAAGCAAGCAAAAATCTTTTGTGGTACTGATTGACCCTGACAAGGTTGACGAAAAGTCCATAGAAAAATTGCTCAGGCTGGCCACCGATGCTTCCGTTGATTATTTTTTTGTGGGAGGCAGTCTGGTGGTTTCCGATTACCTCGAGGGATGTGTTCGAGCTATTAAATCAGGCTGCGATATTCCGGTGATCTTATTTCCGGGTAGTCCGTCCCAGGTGACTCCGGCTGCCGATGCTTTATTATATCTCTCTTTGATCAGCGGAAGAAATCCGGAACTGTTAATTGGCCAGCACGTAATTTCGGCTCCCATGGTCAAGAAAAGCGGACTGGAGATCATGTCTACCGGCTACATGGTAGTGGATGGCGGTGCGCCTACTACGGTTTCCTATATCAGTCATGCCAATCCCTTACCCGCGGATAAGCCTGATATTGCCGTTTGCACAGCCATGGCGGGTGAGATGCTCGGAATGAAACTTATTTACCTTGATGCGGGCAGCGGAGCGAGAAATCCTGTTTCAACCGAAATGATCGCTGCGGTTTCTTCGGGAGTCTCCGTTCCTTTGATTGTAGGAGGAGGCATTCTGGATCCCGAGAGGGCTTATGCCGATTGCAAGGCAGGTGCTGATGTGATAGTTGTGGGAAATGCGATTGAGAAAGATCCTGCCTTGATCCGGGAGATTGCCGCAGCCGTGCATTCCGGAAAGACAATCTCATCCTTGTGATATCGTTTGCTGAAATAATTACTCACTACCAGGATTAATTTTTAGCTTTACCTCATATTCACTCTATTCCATGGGAAACCCCAATCTCAATAGTGCTAAGGATTTGCTTCAACCTGCCGACAGGGACTTTGAGAACAACATACGTCCCGGTGCCATCGATGATTTCAGTGGGCAGTCGCAGATCATTGAAAATCTGAGCATTTTTATCAAAGCTTCCCGCATGCGGGGAGAACCCCTGGATCACATCCTGTTTCACGGACCGCCGGGTCTTGGCAAGACCACCCTTTCAAGAATTGTAGCCAATGAAATGGGAGTGAATATCAAAGAGACGTCAGGTCCGGTGATTGAAAAGCCCGGGGATCTTGCGGGGTTGCTGACGAGTCTGGAACCCAATGACGTGCTTTTCATTGATGAAATACACAGACTCAGCACCGTGGTGGAGGAATATCTGTATGCCGCCATGGAGGATTTCAGGATAGACATCATGATAGACAGTGGTCCCAATGCAAGGTCTGTACAGTTGAATCTGAATCCCTTTACTCTGGTGGGTGCTACCACCAGAAGCGGATTGCTGACGGCGCCCCTGCTTTCCAGGTTTGCCATCAAGTCAAGACTTGAGTATTATGATGCCGATACCCTTTCCGGAATTATCAGGAGGAGTGCTTCCATTCTCGATACCAAGATAACCAGCGATGCCTCCACGGAGATAGCGAGACGAAGCCGCGGCACGCCCAGAATAGCGAACGGCCTGTTGCGGAGAGTTAGGGATTTCGCCCAGGTTTTGGGTAATGGTGTGATTGACCTGAAGATCACGGAACATAGTCTGAAGGCTTTGAATGTAGACGCTCATGGTCTTGATGAAATGGACAACAGGATTCTCGGAACCATCATTGATAAATTCAAAGGCGGGCCTGTAGGCATCACCACCATTGCCACGGCAGTGGGAGAGGAGCCGGGAACACTTGAGGAGGTGTATGAGCCATTCCTGATACAAGAGGGTTTTATCATGCGCACCGCAAGGGGCAGGGAGGTCACCGAAAAAGCCTACCGGCATCTTGGCAAAACGCCGCCCAAAGGCGGCGGCAGACAAAATTCACTTTTTGAGGGATAAGTTATCAGCTCTCGTTCACCACAAGCCTGAATCCGTTTCCGTGAATGTTCACGATTTCGATGTTGGTATCCTCTTTGAGATATTTTCTGAGCTTAGCTATGTAAACGTCCATGCTTCTGCCGTTGAAATAGGTGTCGCTTCCCCAGATTCTCTTCAGTGCAGCTTCTCTTGGCAGCAGATCATTTTTGTATTCACTCAGCATCTTGAGCAGCTCATTTTCTTTTGGAGAAAGGGTCTGAACTTTTCCGTCAACTGAGAGTTCGCGTAAGCGGGGATTGAAATGATATTTTCCCAGATCATATTCAGTCTTGGCTTCTTCCTTATGCAGCTCCTCATTTCTTTTGAGAATCGCTCTGATCTTGAGCAATAATACCTCGCTGTCAAAAGGCTTGGTGATATAGTCATCGGCACCCAGCTTGTATCCCTGGATGATATCTTCCTTCATGGTCTTTGCACTGAGAAAGAAAAGTGGTATGTCGGGGTTGATGTCCCTGATTTCTTCCGCCAATGTGAATCCGTCCATGTTGGGCATCATCACATCAAGTAGGCAGATGTCGAATTTCTCCCTTTGAAAGGCTGCAAGTCCCAGGCGACCATCTCTTTCGAGAGTCACATTGAAATCATTTAACTCCAGATAATTCTTCAGTACCATTCCCAGATTAGGGTCGTCTTCGCAAAGGAGTACTTTTGGTTTATTGCCTTCCATATTTTTGTTTTTAATGCGCACATGCAGGCGCATGAGTATTTAGAACGCTAATATAATACCTATTTTTTAACCTTTGCCCTTTTGGAAAGAAATGCTTTGTCGGTGAGACTTTTCAGAAATGCTTCCAGGGCATCTTTTTCCGCTTCAGTAAGTCGTAACGGGAATTTCAAATCAGGGTCGATATTGACAGGATCTTTCACGAAACTCCCGGGGTCGTCATAAAAATCGATGACCTCCCTTAGCGTCTTGAGCATGCCGTTATGCATGTAGGGAGCAGTAATCTCAATATTTCTCAGTCCGGGGGTTTTGAATTTGCCGATATCTGCAGGATTGCGTGTGATCAGATATCTTCCTGAATCATTTAATTCCTTACCGTTGAACAGTCCTATGTTTTTGAAGTCATCATTCGTGAAGTCTTCCATGAAGTGGCAGTCAAAGCAGTTGGCTTTTCCTACGAAAAGTTCCCTTCCGGATTCCTCAAGTTCGGTCAGCTTGGCTTCATCATTGCTCCAGTCATCGAATTTACTGTCTATTGTTTCAAGTGTTTTTTCAAAAGCTCCGAACGCGGCTGCCAGGTTTTTTTCATTCGGAGCCTCCTTGAAAATTCTGCGGAACAACGTTCTGTATTCCGGTGAGGCATTCAGCCTTGCGACCGCTTCCTTGATGGAAAGCCCCATTTCTGCAGGATTTTCGATAGGCATGAGTGACTGCTGTTCAAGCGTTGCTGCCCTGCCGTCCCAGAAAAAATAGGGACGGTTTTTCATATTCAATACGGAAGGAGTGTTACGATGACCCAAATTTCCATGAATGCCGATACTTAAGGCAGCAGTATCGGCAAAGGCGAACTCCGGAATATGGCAGCTGGCACAGCTAACTGATGAATCTTTGGAAAGTAACTTTTCACTGAATAGCTTTTTGCCCAGAGCGGCCTTTGTCTTTACGGGTGAATCTGCCTGAACCATCAATAGCTGCCCTGCAAGCACCAGGATGAACAAAAGGGTAATGGTCAACTTGAGACGAAACATAACACAAATTTAAAAAGGACTTTTTATCGCACCAATTATCTCCTTCAGGAGGCAGTTAGTTGATTTTTGCAGAAATGGGTCCCCAGGGGAAAATGTAAACCTGAAGATCTTCGGATTGTCATTATTTATAGCATAAAGATCATTATTGACTTTTAACCATTGTAATACCAACTCAAGTCAGCAAAGCCTTTGATATAGATAATACTGTTTTCTTAGCTCTTTCTTGATTAAGCTCAACATCCTTACGCCTCCTTTGACTTTGCAGACTCGCTCAGGAAAGACCGAATATTACTCTTGCTCCCGATTCGCTTTAATTATTCTGTTCCTGAATATTTTCATCAACAACTGGTGTTTCTAAGTAGAACATTTTTGCCTGACCAGCACTTGTGTTGATGCCGGAATTTCGAAGAATTAAAAGCTTTGCGGCTGATCGCCATTGCGCAAAAATTAACTGTTAAAAGAAGATGCTGCAATCCGAGTAGGTTTCGAGGTCACGAAAATCGCTTCAATTATTCAGGAAGGGCTTGCCTCTTGACAGATAACTGCTTGACTCAATCAGTAATTCAAACCTGAAACAAATTAAAATAAAATGTAAATCGAAAGGTTATACATATCATTCAAATACCCAATAATGAGTATTGCAGTGATTATTTGAGAGTTTAATATCAAATTATTTGTGCTAAAAGCTTGGAGGTTAAAGTTTGAGAACCTATCTTCGTTTCGGTTTTTCATAGGATATTGGATTTTAAAGCGGGACTAGATTTCTATCTTGGTCCCTTTTTTTTAACATTTCCTTTAAGTTCCAATTCTCCATTGTTCCCGGCTTCAACCCTTTCTTCCATCAAAAGAAATTCCAGCGCTTGTTCCCAATTTCCATTAGATTTCGCATTGATAATCGTTTTCAATTGATGCATACTGACGGGACCTTTTTCAAGTATTTGTAAAATCTGCTCAGTCAATTCCTGTACTGAAGGACCTGTTTTTTCCTTGTTTGAAGTATTCATGAGGCAATGGTCACAAACACCGCAGTCCTCCTTTAATTGTTCGCCGAAATAATCCGCAATCAGGATGCTTCTGCATCTTTGATTCGCAAAAACATACTGTTGCATCGCTTCAACTCTCTCCAGATATTTCTTTTTCCTTAACCTGATATTTTCATGGTTGATCCTGAAGTCGTCCAGATACATCCTGTTATGGAAAAGAAACAGCTGGGGCTTTTCCTTTCTGGCCTGATAATGGATGATGCCTGCCCGGTGCAACATCTGTAGCTGTCGCATCAACACATCCTGTTGCAGTCTCGAAAAAAATGACAGTTTTCTTTCATTCACGGAAACCGGATAATCGAAGATGCCCTCATAGCTTCGCAGCAGGCCTTTGATCAATGCTTCCGTATCAGGATACATTTTCATGAATTCTGTCAGATCTTCCTTTGAAGCGCAGAAGCAAATGGTGGAAGGTTTGAAGACCTGTTCGTTTACCTGCAGTATTTCTTCTGCGGAGAGCATCTGGATGGCGTAATGCACTTCGGTTGCAGCCAGCCCGAACCTTTCGCAAAACGCGCTCAGGTCAAAATCATATCCTGAGCCGCCGCCGCTGCCGGCGGGTATCTGCAAGTAATTCATCAATGCCTTGTAAATCTCTTTCAGTCGGGCCGGTTCCGGGTATTTTATTTCTGCTGTTTTCTTAAGCAGTTCGAACTCATTATTATTTGCCAGCAGAATCGCTTCAGAAGGGTTGCCGTCTCTGCCCGCTCTTCCTGCTTCCTGATAATAATTCTCCGGGCAATCCGGCGTGTCATAATGGATGACAAACCTCACGTCCGGTTTGTCGATACCCATGCCAAATGCGTTGGTGCATACGATGATCCTTGTCTTGTTCTGTATCCAGTCCTGTTGCCGTTCATCCCTTTCGTCTGCCGAAAGGCCCGCATGATAGTAATCTGCGCTTATACCATGCATCTTTATCAGGCTCGCAATATCTGCGGTCTTTTTCCTGCTCTTGCAGTAAATGATGCCGCTTCCATTTTGTCGTCTGATCAACTCCAGTATGGCATGCTGCTTTACGGAAGGGGTCAGCACCGAATAGGCCAGATTAGGTCTGGCGAAGGACTGACGGAAAATAGCATAATTGTTGAATTTCAGTTTTTCGCAGATATCCTTTTGGACGTCCGGTGTGGCGGAAGCGGTGAGTGCGATGACCGGAACAAGCGGAAGATGCTCCCGTAAGGTGGCTATTTTCAGGTAGGAGGAGCGGAAGTCATATCCCCATTGCGAGATACAATGCGCTTCATCTACAGCAATCAGGCATGGCTTCAGCTCATCCAAATAGGATAGAAATAAGGAAGTTTCCAGTCTTTCAGGAGAAACGTAAATGAATTTGCATTTTTCTTCAACCGCCTCCTGAATCATTCCTTTGATTTTTCCGGGATCAGGACCCGAGTGGATGGCCATTGCACTGATTCCTCTGTTTTTCAGGTTTTCCACCTGGTCCTTCATGAGCGCGATCAAAGGACTGACAACAATACAACAGCCTTTCATCATCAGTGCAGGTACCTGGAAGCAGATGGATTTTCCTCCTCCGGTCGGAAGCAGGGCCAGACAGTCTTTTGCCTGAAGTACGGATTCGATGATTTCGCGCTGAATTGGCCTGAATCGGTCAAAGCCCCAGTATTTTTTCAAAATTTGTTCCGGCGTCACTGCAAACTCATTGAAAGTGGTCAGGCTACTTTTTTTACAAACAATCTGATGGAATTGGCGGCAAGAATCACATCACTGAATCCCATTGCCAATGCCGCCAAACCCGGCGTCAGCAGCCCCATGGCCGCCACTGGAATGGCGATGATATTATAGAAAAATGCCCAGAAAAGGTTTTGTCGTATGGTGAGATAGGTATGCCTGCCGAGACCCATGGCCATGGGCAAGTTCCGTAGGCCCCCGCTCATGAGTATCACATCGGCATGTTGTACCGCGATGTCGGAGGCTTCACTGATGGAGATTCCGAGGGTCGATTGGGCCAGTGCCGGGGCATCATTGATACCGTCGCCTACCATAGCGGTAGGGGCTTCCGAGGCCATCAATCTGATTTTTTGCATTTTTTCCTCAGGCAACTGCTCGGCGATAACTTCGTCTATTCCTAACCGTTTTGCAACCGCTTCGCATTTTTCCAGCTTATCCCCGCTCAGCATGACTGTTGTTATTTTTCTTTTTTTCAGCCATTGGATCACCGATCCGGCCTCCGGACGGATTTCGTCTTCCAGGTCTATCCATCCGATCAGTACCCCGTTCTTGGTGATGTACACATTGTGCAATCGCTCGCTGATGCTCGCATCAAGTATTTTTGAAGATCCTGCCATGAACAGGTTGCCCTCGCTGTCCTCAGCGATGATACCGATTCCTTTTTTTTCGCTGACGGATTTCCAGCGAATCGGTTCTTTGGACGTCCACTCGCCAGCAATCGACTTACCTAAAGGATGTCCGGAATATTTTTCAAGCGAAAACACTATCCTTTTGAAATCTTCCTCCCGGATGTCTGAATGGAAGGAAGTGATGTTGAATTTTCCTGTGGTGAGCGTTCCTGTTTTGTCGAAAACCACCCTGCTGATTTTTTGAAATGACTCCAATGCGGATGGTTTCCTGAACAGGATGCCGTTTCTGGCGGCTCTGCCCATGCCTACCGCTATACCTGCGGGAGTGGCAAGACCCATGGCGCAAGGGCAAGCGATGACCAATACCGCTACCGCTCTCATGATGGAAGCACCTGCATCCAGATCAAATCCGAATAAATTCAATAAGAAAGCGCTTATCGCCAGCAAGATCACCACAGGCACGAAGATGGCGCTGATCCGGTCGGCCATTTTTTGGACCGGCGGTTTTTCTGATTGTGCTTTACTGATCATTTGCAGGATACCCGACAAGATGGTTTGTTCCCCTGCTGCAGTTACCTGGGCTTTTACCGTACCCTGTGACAGGATGCTTCCGCCAATCAGCTTGTCTTTCGGATGCTTATCCACAGGGAGGCTTTCGCCGGTAATGATGGATTCGTTTGCCGCACAGGATCCCCACAATATCTTGCAATCGGCTGGCACCTTTTCGCCCTCGCGGATCAACACCAGATCTCCACCCTTTAACTGGGAATTATCTATGGTGAATATCTGCTCCTTGTGATCACCGTCGAATGCGATCATATTGGCCATCACCTTTTGGGTGCCTGCCAGTTTTTTCAATGCGGTCTGCGTGGAGGATACTGCCGCCTCTTCCAGATAATTTCCAAGAAATACAAGATTGATAATGGCTGCCGTTGTTTCAAAGAAAAGATAATCGGCACCGAGATCCAGTAACATGCCCGCAAGGCTATAGGTAAAGGAGGCGATTGCTCCGATGCTGATCAATGTATTCATATTGGGCATCCCGTTCCGGATGCTTTTCCACGCGCTTCTGCCGAAGAAATAAAGACCGATGAGAAATACGGGCAAGCAAATCAGCATCTGAATAAGAGGTTGCATCAGCCAATGGAAATGCATGCCGGGCAACATATGCAAGGAAAGCAAGAGGGTAAATGGCAAAGTGAACAGGAAACGTCTTTGATTGTTTCCAAGCAAACCTACCGGTGCGGCTTTTGTTTCATTTCCTTCATTGATCTGATAGCCCAGCGCCTGAATGCCTGATTTCACTTCAGGCAATGATTGCCGGTCCGGAATCTCAAAACTCAGCGCCCCGGTGATGACATTCAATTTCACCTCTTTCAGATTCCGGTTTTCCAGGTATCTGGAAATGGTAAGCGCGCAGTTGCTGCAAGTCATGCCTTCCACTTTCCAGTTGACTTTTTCCATGATACAAATTTACCTTTTCCGTGGGCTATTGGCAGCTCCTGTGGGTAATTCCTTTATTCAGCCGGAGTTTGGATTTATTTCGATTGCATTAATTTGCCCTATGGAATTGGAATACCGTCTGGATGAAATCAATTTGCCTGCTTCCAGGCTCTTGGAATTGCTGGGGCAGCGGAGGGTGCTGGCGTTGCATGGCGAGATGGGGGCAGGGAAAACTACCCTAGTAAAGGAAATTTGCCGGCAGTATGGTTGCAAGGATGTGGTTTCCAGTCCCACTTTTTCCCTGATCAATCAATATGTGAATGAAAAGGGTCAGGTGATTTATCATATTGATCTTTATCGTATTCGTAATCAGGCCGAAGCCTTGGATGCAGGCGTGCTAGATTGTCTCTCTTCCGGCGATTTCTGTCTGGTGGAGTGGCCGGAACTGGCTCCGGAGCTCTTTCCCCCGGAAACAGTTCATGTCCTGATCGAATCCCTGCCGGATAATCGCCGGAAGCTGAAAATAAATTTGTAATTTGAGAGCCCCCGTGGGTTATTCTTTGTATGGCTACTTCAAAACCTTTTATTTCTCCTTCTTTCAGTTATGAAACACTGGAAGAGACGCTTGATATCAAGCCTAAAACCGAATCACTTAGCATTGGTATTCCCAGGGAAACCTCTTTTGATGAGAACAGGATTGCCCTTACCCCGGAAGCAGTGGGTGTATTGGTGGCCAATGGTCACCTGGTGACCATGGAATCAGAAGCAGGAACCGGGGCCAAATATTCCGACAAGGATTATAGTGACGCCGGGGCTCGTGTGGTTTCCAGTCATGAGGAAGTATTCAAGAGTGACATATTGGTGAAAAGCGCTCCTGTCAGCGAGGCGGACTGTGAGTTGTTCAAATTGCATCAGAGCGTCATTTCTCCCTTGCATATTCCGGGCATGAAGAAGACTCTACTGGAAAAAATGATGGATAAGAAGCTGACGGCCCTGAGCTTCGAGAACCTCAAGGATGAGAGTGGGCATAATCCCATTGTACGAAGCATGAGTGAAATTGCCGGAAGCGCGGTCATGCTGCTTGCAGGAAGATACCTGGGTAGTGCCAATAACGGAAGGGGAGTGCTTGTCGGTGGTATCAGCGGCATACCACCTACCAAAGTGATCATCATCGGCGCAGGCATCGTCGGAGAATATGCAGCCAGGACTGCCTTGGCCATGGGTGCCAGCGTGAAGATATTTGATAACAGCATTTATAAGCTTAAACGACTGCAAAACAATATTGGAGTTCGTCTATGGACTTCCGTTATTGAGCCTAAAATCCTGGCCAAGCAGCTCAAGACCTGTGATGTGGCAGTAGGGGCGCTGAGTGGCAACGGAGGTCGAACCCCCGTGGTGGTTTCGGAGGAGATGGTAAGCGGGATGCGCCCCGGCTCCGTCATTCTGGATGTAAGTATTGACAACGGCGGCTGTTTTGAGACCAGTATGGTAACTACCCATAAGAAGCCGGTCTTTACAAAATATGATGTGATCCACTATTGCGTACCTAATATTCCCAGTGGTTATGCCAGAACAGCTTCCCAGGCTATCAGCAACGTTTTGATGTCATTGTTGCTTGAGATTGCCAATGAAGGCGGAATCGACAATGTGATTTGGCACAGGATGAATATCCGCAGCGGGATATATCTGTTCAAGGGCAGTCTTACTAATTTTTATCTGAGCGAGCGATTTGACCTGAAATTCACTGACCTTAATCTGTTGATTGCCAGCAGAAGATAGATTGTTTTACCTGATCAGTTACGCAAATCTTTCAAGTCTATTCGGTTATCACAGCAAAAGTATTCAGTCTTATCATTACTGCCGATCATCAGGATTCTTTCGGGCATCAGATTGCTGATCCAACTCCTGTAAAGCTCAATTCCCTGTTCATCCAGATTGGTGGTTGGCTCATCCAGTATCAGGGCAGGGGATTCGGAGTGAAAGGCTAAAGCCAGCTTGAGTCTTTGCTTCATTCCGCTGCTGAAGTAGCGTATCGGTTTTTCAGAGGCGTTTGCCAGTCCTGCTGCTTCAAGCAAGATTTCGGGACTGACAGTCAGCTTTCTGAATGCTTGATGAAATCGTACCTGCTCCATAGCGGTCATTTCCTCCATGAGTTCCAGGTAGGGTGCCGCCAAAGAAAAATTATGATTAAAGGATTCAAGTCCCTCTTCAACATTAACCGAACCTTCCGAGGGTTGTATATATCCTGCGATCAATTGCAGCAGAGTAGATTTTCCCGAACCATTCGGTCCGATAATGGCATATCTGCCTCCGGCATCGAAGCGAAGATTCACTTTTCGAAATATCCAATCCCTGTTGAATCTTTTACCGGCATTGATGAGTTGGATTCGCATGGCTGATGCTGCACTATTCTTCATCGGCGTTTTCATCGCCGCTGCTTCTTATGATACCTCTGGAGCTTTCCCGGATGAAGGAGAGAATCAAATCGCGTTCAGTAAAGGCAGGTATCTCTTGCTCTATGCTGGCCATGGCCTGGCTGGTATTCATGTTCTTGTAAAAAAGCATGCGGTATACATTGAGTATACCATTGATCGTTTCAGATGAGAAGCCCCTTCGTTTCAGGCCAACGGAGTTGATGCCTACAAAACCGAGCGGTGATTTACCTGCTTTGATATAAGGAGGTACGTCTTTGCTGATGGCCGACTGACCGGCAATATAAGTATGCGCACCGATTCTTGCGAACTGTGAAGCGCCTGCCAGTCCGCCGATGATGGCGTAATCTCCCACCTGCACATGGCCTGCAAGCTGAACCGCATTTGCCAATATAACATGGTCGCCCAAAATGCAATCGTGTGCTATATGCGCATAAGCCATGATGAGACAATGACTGCCGATAACTGTCTTGAACTTATCTTTTGTACCCCTGTTGATGGTGACACACTCTCTGATGGTAGTGTGGTCTCCGATTTCCACGGTTGTTTTTTCACCTACAAACTTCAGATCCTGTGGTATTCCACCTATCACAGCTCCGGGGTAAACCAGGCATTCTTTTCCGATTTGCGTACCCGGCAACAAAACCGCGTTGGACATGATATGGGAGCCGTCACCGATGGATACTTCCTCGTGGATGACTGCGAAGGGGTCGATTCTTACATCATTTCCGATGCGCGCTCCGGGGTTGATATGTGCCAGAGGACTTATCATGGGTTGTTGGCGGGTCTTTTTACGATTTGTGCTACCAAAACAGCTTCGGTTACAAGCTTGTCTCCGACGAAGATGGTCCCTTTCATTTCACAAATTCCTCTTCTGATAGGATTGATCAACTCCATCTTTAGAATCAAGGTGTCGCCGGGGACCACCTTTTGTTTGAATTTGCAATTTTCTATTTTAAGAAAATAGGTGTCATATCGGTCCTCTGTGTTCCTGGGAATAGCCAGCAATCCGCCTGCCTGGGCTAGCGCTTCAATCTGCAATACACCGGGCATCACGCTATTGCCGGGAAAATGACCCTGAAAGAATGGTTCATTGTATGTCACATTCTTGATTGCCACCACTTGGGTTTCTGTCAGTTCCAGCACTTTGTCCACCAGCAGAAAGGGATATCTGTGGGGAAGGGTTTTTTCAATCTCATGTATGTCCATTACAGGAGTAGCGGCAGGATTGTAAGCGGGTACCTCAGCCTTGTTCTTGTTTTTCCTGATATGCTCCTTGATTTTCTTGGCAAATCTAACATTCGAAGCATGCCCGGGTCTGTTCGCTATCACATGTGCCTTGAAGGGTAAACCCACAAGAGCAAGGTCGCCTACCACATCGAGCAGTTTATGTCTGGCAGGCTCATTGGGATATCTGAGCTGAAGGTTATTCAGGATGCCCTCTTCGCTCACTTTAACGTCCTGCTTATTGAAAACCTTGGAGATCCTTTCAACCTGGTCTGATGAAATTTCCTTGTCAACTACCACAATGGCATTGTTGATATCCCCTCCCTTGATCAGATTATTGGCAAGCAAGGCTTCCAGTTCGTGGAAAAAACAAAATGTCCTGCTCGATGCGATTTGTTCATTGAAGTCGGCAATATTACGAAGGGATGCATGCTGAGTCCCTAATACGGGTGAATTGAAGTCAATCAGCGTATTTATCCTGTACTCATTTGCGGGCATGGCCACCATTTCCACTTTTTTCTCAGGGTCATAGTAGCTGATATTTTCCGTCAGGCGATAGTAAACCTTAGGCGCGCTCTGGCGGGTGGTTCCGGACTTTCTTAGCGCTTCTACAAAGGGTTGGGCGCTGCCATCCAGTATGGGTACTTCCTCTCCGTCAATTTCAATCAGTACATTATCAATCTGCATTCCTACCAGGGAGGCCATCAAATGTTCTATGGTACTGATTCTCGCCCCGTTATGCTCTATGGTGGTACTGCGGTTGGTCTCTATGACGTGATCCACATCCGCCTTTACCTTCGGCTTTCCGGGCAGGTCAATCCTCTGAAAGTAAATGCCTGTGTTTGGTTCGGCCGGTAACAGCCTCACCGTAACATCTTTGCCGGTATGTATTCCCGCGCCGGTGATAATGAGTTCAGAGCCTATCGTATGCTGAAAATCTGAATCGGTAGAATGCATTCAATTGTATTGGTCGCAAAAATAATAAATAAGTTGCCAATGAGGGAGTGCTTGGGCAGGAATCCTAGTTAATTAGCTGAAAATCAAATAAATAATCATTGGTGATGTGGCTGTGAGTGTTTAATGATCTCCTCCAGTTCGCTGATTCTTTTTTCAATTTCCGGAAGGGTTCTTCCCATGGCCATCGTACGAAGGTAGGCGCCATGATCCTGGGCGGGCGTTCCGGAGAGCACCATGTTAGGCGCCTTGACGCTTTTGGTAATTCCGCTTTGCGCGCTGACCTTGCTGCCATCAGCCACATGAATGTGTCCGGTGATGCCTACCTGACCGCCAATCATCACATTTTTACCAATTTTCGTGCTGCCACTGATTCCTGCCTGGGCAGCAATCACTGTATCCTTGCCGATTTCCACATTGTGCGCGATTTGGATAAGATTGTCCAGTTTTACCCCCGACCTGATGATGGTTGAGCCGATGGTGGCCCTGTCAATGGTGGTGTTCGCTCCGATTTCCACCCGGTCTTCAATCAATACATTGCCAATCTGTGGAACTTTTCGGTAAGTGCCGTCTGCCTGTGGCGCGAAGCCAAACCCGTCGCTGCCGATTACAGCTCCGGCATGAATCACCACCTCATTTCCAATGATGCAATCCTGATAGATTTTTACGCCGGGGTGGAGTATGCAGTTTTCGCCGATGCGGACATTGTTTCCGATGTGGCAATTCGGGAAAATCTTACTTCCCGGACCGATTTGGGCCTTTTCTCCGATGAAGGTAAAGGCACCGACAAATACCTGTTCGCCAAGTTTGGCGGATTCATGAATATGGGCCGGCTGCTGGATGCCCGAGAGCATCTGGGTCTTCAGTTGCTGATATTTTTCAAGCAGACTGGCAAAGGAGCTGTAGGCATCGGGTACCCTGATGAGGGTGGGGGTTACAGGGCGTTTTAGCTCAAGTGACTCATTGATAATCACCACAGAAGCGCTTGTCAAATAGAGGAATTCCTCATATTTGGGATTGGCCAGAAAACTCAGCTGACCGATAGTAGCCTCCTCGATCTTGCCGAAAGAATTGACTTGCGCATCGGGAGAACCTTCTATCGATCCTCCAATCATTTGGGATATCTGGCTGGCCGTAAAATGCATGCTAAATGAAGACAACAAATCGATCGGATTCGCTGCATGTAATACGAATGTCAGGAATTCCCCGAATAATAACAAAAGTAGTATTTGCGAACCTTGCCTTTCAGATTTTCATTGATGAGGGCGTTGTCAACCGCTGAAATATCCCTGATACTGCCATCTTTGAACAAGATCTTGATGCTTTCATCTTCAAAATCGTAGGTGCGGCTGGAGGCTTCCCCGGCGAAGCAAAGCCAACCGGCATCTGAATCGGAAATGCCAAGCTGAAGGGAGATTTCCGCGGCTTTTTCTTTCAGCAACTCCTCCGGAATGGCATGGGCGAAATAACGGACCTTCAATAATTGCCGGTTAATGATGCCTTTGCATAGAACCGATAAGACCTTGTCATCATTTTCCGACCATGATTTGATGGCAGTCATTACATCACTGTCATCCAATTGGCAGAATGCCTGAAGCGTGATTTCTTCCTCCCGGTTATGCAGCAGCAGGTGTAGCGGCTCGGAGCAGGGGGCCTGGATGAAAATAGCCCTGCTGATAATGCGGCGAAGCATTTGCTCCGCCGTTAGGACGGTTTTGTGCAAATAAACCTGCCAGTACATGAGCCTTCTCGCCACCAGGAACTTTTCAATGGAATAAATACCTTTCTCTTCCACCATCAATTCTCCATTATGGATGGTGAGCATTTTCAAAATCCTGTCGTAACCGATAACTCCCTCGTTGACCCCGGTGAAAAAGCTGTCCCTGGTCAGGTAGTCCATCCTGTCTACATCCAGCTGGCCGCTGATCAGCTGATGCAGGAATCTTTTTGGATATTTCCCGGTGAAAATATCCATCGCCATATCCAGTTTGCCTTCAAACTCATTATTCAGATATTTGAAAATCATCAGTGACAGTTCCTCATGATGTTTTCCTTTTGCCAGCTGGTGCTCCAAAGCATGGGAGTAAGGGCCATGGCCGATGTCATGCAGTAATATCGCGATTTTAGCGGCTTGTTGCTCCTGAAGCGTGATTTCAACGCCTTTGCTGATAAGTTCCTTCAAAGCGCAACCCATGAGGTGATAAGCTCCCAAAGAATGATGCAGCCTGCTATGCACCGCTCCGGGATAAACCAACTGAGCGAGGGCCATCTGGCTAATCCTTCTCAGTCTTTGATAAAAAGGGTGAGAGATGACCTGGTGTATCAGCTTGTCATCAATGGTGATGAAGCCATATACGGGATCGTTGATGATCTTTCGGAATGCCATTTGCCGTTCGGTTTGCTTTTGTTAAAACTCGGACAAATCTACAAAGCCACTGACTAATAAAGTAAATTTGGAAAAGTACTCTTTCCGGATCACTTCAATAACATCAGCATGAGTTTACCGAAAATACTGTGGGTGGATGATGAAATAGACAGTCTTACTTCCCAGATCATGTTTTTGGAAAGCAAGGGCTACGAGGTATGCACCAAGACCAATGGTTTTGATGCCATCGAGTTCCTAAAGGATAATATCGCTGATGTGGTATTGCTGGATGAAACCATGCCCGGCATTACCGGCTTACAAACCCTGCAGCGGATAAAGGAGGTCAACCAGAATCTTCCGGTGGTGCTGATTACCAAGAATGAGGCAGAAAATCTCATGGATGAGGCAATTGGCAGGCAAATCAGCGATTATCTGATCAAACCCATCAACCCCAATCAGGTTTGGTTAAGCCTTAAAAAACTCATTGACAATAAAAGACTGGTGGCTGAAAAAACCACGGCAGCCTATCAGCAGGATTTCAACAGCCTGTTCATGGCCCTGAATTCCGGCCTTGATCATTATGGATGGATGGAGCTATACCGGAAGCTGGTATACTGGGAACTGGAGATGAAAAAAAGTGACAGTCCTGAGATGCAGGATGTGCTGCAGTCTCAAAAGCAAGAGGCGAACACTGAATTCTTCAAATATATCTCCAGGAATTATGCTTCCTGGGTTTCTCCAAAGAGTACCGAGGGCCCCGTTATGAGCCATCAGCTGATGAAGTTCAAAGTATTGCCTCATTTAGAGCCGGGGGTGCCTTTGTTTTTTGTACTCATCGATAATTTGAGGTTTGATCAGTGGAAGGCCATCCAGCCGGTTTTTGCGGAGTCATTCCGAATACAGGAGGAAGATACTTTTTATTCGATTCTTCCCACAGCAACCCAATATTCGAGAAACGCAATATTCGCCGGTATGCTGCCTATTGAGATTGAGAAAAAATTCCCCGCCTTGTGGAAGAATGATGATGAGGAGGGAGGCAAGAATCTGGATGAGGAGACCTACCTGAGAGATCATTTGAAAAGACAGGGACATGGCAATGTCCGGTTTTCCTATACTAAGATCACCAATAATCATGACGGTCAGAAGCTGGTGGAAAACATGCACAACCTGATGCAGAATGATCTAAACGTGATCGTGTACAATTTTGTCGATATGCTCAGTCATGCCCGAACGGAAATGGAGGTATTGAAAGAGCTGGCCGGTGACGAAGCCAGTTACCGAAGTATCACCCTGAGCTGGTTCGAGCATAGTCCCTTGCATCAGGCCCTGAAAAAACTGACGGATAAAAAAGTCAATATCGTATTGGCTACCGACCATGGCAGTACCCGCGTGAAGACACCCTCCAAAGTCATAGGCGACAGGCAAACCACCGCCAATCTTCGATATAAGCATGGCAGGAACCTGGATTATGATGCAAAAGATGTTCTGGCTTTCAGGGATCCCAGGGAAGTGGGTCTTCCGGTGCCTAATGTCAACTCCTCCTATATTTTTGCCAAAGGGGATCATTACCTCTGTTATCCCAACAATTACAATCATTACGTGAATTATTACCGTAATTCCTTTCAGCATGGAGGTATCAGCCTGGAGGAAATGATTATTCCCGTGGTGCGCATGTCCTCCAGATAATTTTTACACATCTGTGGGGAAAGTTCTTTGGAAATTATTGGGAATAAAGGGAAGTTGCGGTAGAAATTCTTGATATGAAACATAACCAAAGCACGTTAGACAAGATTGAAAGGGTGATTGAAGAGGGCGGATATATCATACGTTACGAGAAAGGAACCTTTCAAAGTGGTTATTGCATTCTCCAGGAAAAAAAAGTGGTGGTGCTGAATAAGTTTTTTCAAACGGAAGGTCGTATCAATACACTGATAGATCTGCTCCCCAATCTCCACATACCCTTTGATGCGCTCACTCATGAAAGCCAGAAGTTATACGAAGAACTGATGGGCCAGATGGAAAAAGCCTGAATGTCGGCTGCCTGATTCCATTTATCTTAGTGCATGTTTTGTCCCCCTCTCCGCATCACTTTTCTCGGTACCGGTACCAGCAGCGGTGTGCCCATGGTTGCTTGCAGTTGTCCTGTTTGCGAATCCTCGGATCCCTGCGACAAGCGCCTCAGGAGCAGTATCCTGGTGGAGTCTGACAATACTTGTATCGTGGTGGATACCACTCCGGATTTCAGAACCCAGATGCTCAATGCCGGATTGAAGAGACTGGATGCCGTACTCTATACCCACCCGCACAAGGATCATCTGGCCGGTCTTGATGATGTGAAAGCCTTCAATTATTTCCAGCAGCAGCCTATGAAGGTCTTCGCCAACCTACTAACGCAGGAGGCTATACGAAGAGAGTTCGGGTATATCTTTTCGGACAATCGTTATCCCGGTGTTCCGGAGATCAGCCTGCATGATATTCCGGAGGAAACTTTCATGATTGGGGACATACCGGTGACTCCGATCAGGGTTTGGCATCTCAATATGCCCGTGCTGGGCTTCAGGTTCGGGAAATTCACTTACATCACTGATGCAAATCGGATAGATGAAGGGGAGCAGGAGAAAATAAAAGGCAGCGAGGTGATGGTACTCAATGCTCTCCGGCATGAAAAGCACCTGTCTCATTTTACGCTGCAGGAGGCGCTGGACCTGGTGGAGCATGTGAAGGTCCCCAAAGCCTATTTCACCCATATCAGTCATCAATTGGGACTCCATATTGAAATCAACCGCTCTCTTCCTGAAGGAATTTCACTTGCATGGGATATGCATCGTATCAGCCTGTGAAAAATCCCATTGTCTGACCTTATCCATGGGATAATTTGCCCCGATGGCAGACCGGCTTCATTCATTCTTTCAGTTTTCAAAAAAAGAGCGCAGGGCCCTGATAATATTGATGGCTCTGGTAGCGGCAATGAACCTCCTCGGTTTTTCGATCAGGCGCTATGTTGTGAAGAATCATAAAATCGATGTCAGCGGATTGTTCTCGGATACTATCTCGTCAGACGGCTTCAAACTGTCTGAAAATCGCCGTATTGTGCAGGCGCAATGGGATATGAAAGTCGCCTATTCGCCATCGGTATTTGAGGCATTCAAAAGACGCCCCTTTCATTTTGACCCGAATCGCCTCAGTGAGGAAGAATGGGTTGATATTGGCATTCACCCCAGGGCTGCCCGAAATATCGCAAAATACCTAAGCAAGGGAGGTCGGTTGTATCGTGCTTCAGATTTGAAAAAAATACATGGAATGGATAGTCTTCAGGCCGATTTTTTGTCCGGCTACCTGTTGATTTCAAATAAAAGTGAATCGGAAACAAATCGGAATCAGCGACCGATGCGAATGCTTGATATCAATCTTGCTGATTCGGCAGAATGGGAATCGCTGAAAGGCATTGGTCCTGTTCTGGCGGGGAGGATAATCAAATACGGTAAAAAATTAGGAGGTTTTGTTTCAAAGGAGCAACTCAGGGAGGTTTATGGTTTCAATGATTCGCTATGGTTACTTGTTAAAAATAATTTAAACCTGACCAGTGTTGAACCACGTAAAATTCCTGTTAATGAAGCTGATTTTAAGACGTTATCTGATCATCCCTATATCGGCTATCCGCTTGCGCGCCTTATTCTGGCTTATCGCAGACAGCATGGACTGATCAACGACTCTTCAGATATTTTGAAGATGCATCTTCTGGATACCGAAAAGTGGAAAAGGCTGCAGCCATACCTAAGTTTTTGAAACGTAGCGGATGAAATTTTGCGCTAATTTGCGCCAAATTTCCTTCCGATGAATTTCAGCAAAACGGAAATAGTGGAGCAGGTTGCACAGTCTGCCAGGGACTTTGCAAAGCAGCATATTTTACCCAATGTCATGGACTGGGATGAGAGCCAGGAGTTTCCGCTTCATGTTTTCAAGGAACTTGGTAAGCAGGGAATGATGGGTGTTCTGGTTCCTGAAGAATACGGAGGTGCCGGATTGGGATATTTTGAATACAGCGTCATCATTCAGGAAATTGCCAAAGTATGCGGATCGGTAGGACTTTCCCTCGCGGCGCACAATTCCTTGTGTACGGGGCATATTCTCTTATTTGGAAATGAAGAACAGAAAAAGAAGTATCTACCTAAGCTGGCAACAGCCGAACATTTAGGAGCCTGGGGATTGACCGAGCCGAATACCGGAAGTGATGCAGGCAACATGAAGACCGTTGCGGTCAAAGACGGAGATCATTGGGTGATCAATGGGGCCAAATCCTGGATCACGCATGGAAAATCAGGTGATATCGCCGTGGTGATATGCAGGACAGGGGAGCCAAGGGCAAAAGACAATGCCACCGCTTTTATTGTGGAGCGCGGAACTCCGGGATTCGCTGCAGGTAAAAAGGAAAATAAGCTGGGTATGCGCGCCAGTGAGACGGCTGAAATGATTTTTGACAATTGCCGGATCTCCGATGCCAACAGGCTGGGGGAAATAGGAGAGGGCTTCAAGCAATCGATGAAAATACTGGATGGAGGAAGGATTTCAATTGCAGCACTTTCACTGGGTATCGCGAAGGGGGCCTATGAAGCGGCCTTGAAATATAGCAAGGAAAGGCATCAGTTTGACAAGCCTATTGCTTCCTTTCAGGCTATTGCTTTCAAACTGGCCGACATGGCCTCCAAGGTTGAGGCGGCGGAATTGCTGATCAACAATGCCTGCGATCTGAAGATGCGTAAGTTGCCGATGACCAAGGAGTCTGCCATGGCAAAATACTATGCCAGTGAGATTGCTGTGGAAATCAGCACCGATGCCGTTCAGATTTTCGGGGGCTACGGCTATACCAAAGACTTTCCTGTTGAAAAATTCTATCGCGACAGCAAGCTCTGCACCATAGGGGAAGGAACCAGTGAGATTCAGAAACTGGTAATCAGCAGGGAAATATTAAAATGAGTTTTAACTATTAAAATTAATATAAAATGAAAATGTAGAATTTGTTTCTGGTAGCATTGGCTGCAGCCGCTTTTTTGGTATCCTGCAAGAAGGATGATGACAATGGAGGTTCTATTCAGGCGAAATGGAACATCAACAAGTTATATTTTGAATCTAAAACCGAAGGTTCCTTGGATTCCTCAAGCTTTCCTGCTGCTCCCGGTGATTATGCTGATTTTCGCAATGATGGTAAGGTATACATCAGATTCAGCAATCCGCTGACAGGAGATCCTGAGTTTGATACTACGGGATATTCCCTGATAGGAAATAGTAAATTAGTTTTCATCGACGATTCCGGAAACGACACGCTGGATATTTTTGAATTGACTTCTAATAAGCTAGTTTTCGGCGGTTATGAAGAATTTGTTGATAATGATAATTATTCTTTGACTAAGATTTATTGTTCAAAATAATTTCAGTAAAATCTCTCAGTTTAGCACCAGCTAACATAAACAAAAGCACCGGCTGAATAATCCGGTGCTTTTTTAATTCTCTGTATCATATCTATCCACCCGTTCAATTCCCGGCAAAGATTGCAAATGCTCCACCAGACTGTCCAGCTCTTCTTTGTCATGAACAAATACCCTGACATTTCCTTCAAATATCCCATCCTTTGCTTCAATCGTCATGGCTGAAATATTGACCTTCAGCTCTCCGCTGATCAGATTGGTGATTTTATGAATGACACCCACATCGTCCAGTCCGATGATTCTCAAGCCCGTGAGGAAGGAAATCTCCTTGTTCTTGGCCCATTTGGTCTTTACTACCCTGTGGCCGTAGTTGGATAGCAACCTTGTTGCGTTCGGGCAATTGGTACGGTGGATCTTCAATCCTTCTCCCGAAGTGATGAAACCGAAAACATCGTCGCCGGGAATAGGTTTGCAACAGTTGGCGAGTGTATATAGGATCTTATCACTGCTTTCTCCGAATATGATCAGCTCGGTGTCCTTTTTGGGAGTTTGCCTTTGCGAATCCGTCTCCTGCTTTTCCTCCACAGGCTTGGGTGCGCGCGGAGCGATAATCTTATCTCCGGATACATGAAATTCCTTCAGTTCCTTGAGATCTATTTTTCTGATCGCGATATCATATAATAATTCAAGCTGACTGGGACATTTATAAAAATTGGCCAGCTCATCGAGATTGTGGCTGTTGTATGCCACGTGTAATCCATCGAACTTTCTTTGCAGAATATACTTGCCGTCTTCCGCCACTTTCCTTTTTTCCTCTCTGAGCGTGTCCTTGATTTTGGATTTGGCCCTGCTGGTCACCACATGATTCAGCCATTCGCTGTTGGGCTTTTGCTTCGCGCTGGTGATGATCTCAATCTGGTCTCCGCTTCTTAATTTATGACTGATGGGTACCAGCTTATGGTTTACTTTGGCCCCTATACATCTGGTGCCAACCATGGTATGCACACTGAAAGCGAAGTCCAGCGCTGTAGCGCCTACCGGCAACATTTTGATATCACCCTTGGGTGTATATACATAAATTTCCTCCGCCAGGAAGGAGGTCTTGAAATCCTGAAGAAAATCCATGGAGTTGGTTTCCTCATTCGACAGTGCTTCCCTGATTTGCTGAAACCATTTGTCGAAGCGGTTTTCATCCTCCTTGCCCTCCTTGTATTTATAATGCGCCGCTAAACCTTTTTCTGCGATTTCATTCATCCTCTTTGTCCTGATTTGCACCTCCACCCATTTTCCCTGCGGCCCCATCACGGTCGTGTGTAAGGCTTCGTATCCGTTGCTCTTTGGATTGCTAAGCCAGTCCCTGAGTCTTTCGGGCGAAGGATTATAGGCATCCGTGATAATGCTGTACACTTTCCAGCATTCCTCTTTTTCCTTTTCCTGAACGGCATTGACGATGATGCGGATGGCAAACAAATCATATACCTCCTCGAATGCCACACCTTTGGTCCTCATTTTATTCCAGATGGAATGAATGCTCTTGGGTCTTCCGTATATCTCAAAATCAAAGCCTGATTTTTCAAGACTTTCTCTTAAAGGCTTGATGAAATCATTGATATAACGGGTTCTTTCCCGCTTGGTCTCCTGAAGCTTTTGAGCAATGTAACGGTAGGTGTCGGGCTCCATGTATTTCATGGAGAGATCTTCCATTTCCGTCTTGATATTGTAAAGCCCCATTCTATGGGCCAAGGGGGCATAGACATAAATCGTTTCAGATGCGACCTTCAGTTGCTTTTCCCGCTTCATGCTTTCAAGGGTACGCATATTGTGCAGGCGATCCGCCAGCTTGATCAATATCACTCTGGGGTCATCTGTGAGAGTAAGCAGTATTTTTCTGAAGTTCTCCGCCTGCTGGCTGCTATTGGAGTCCATCACGGTGGAAATCTTTGTCAATCCGTCGACGATCCTTGCGATTTCCGTTCCGAACTCCAGCTCCACATCCTGTAATGAAATGTCGGTATCCTCCACGGTATCGTGCAGCAAGGCGCAGATCGTACTACGGATGCCCAGTCCTATTTCTTCCGCGCAAATTCTGGCTACCGCGAGCGGATGCAGGATATAGGGCTCTCCGCTCTTGCGACGCATGGTCTTATGTGCTTCTGCGGCCATTTCAAAGGCCGTTCGTAGTAAGACCTTATCACCCGGTTTCAGCCTGATTTTCAGTACTCTCAGGAGTGCCCGGTATTGTCTCAGGATATCTTTTTTTTCTTCTTCCTCGGTCTTGTGGTAGGTCGGTATGGTAGCTGAAGTTGGCATGCATTACGAATTTACCTCTTAAAATCTGCATACCCAAAAGCAAGGCGCTTTCGGAATGCTTGTTGGGGGCGCATCCTGCCAAACTACTCATTATAGGCTCATTTTGACTTGAATATCCTTAACTTTGCGGCCCCTCAGGTGAGGAAACCGCGGATGTGGCGAAATTGGCAGACGCACCAGACTTAGGATCTGGCGCCGCAAGGCATGTAGGTTCGACCCCTATCATCCGCACTTTTTAAAAAATCTGATCATCATGGCTACTGTAGTTATGGAAAACATCGGTTTGCTGAACGATAAACTGGTTATCAAACTTGGTAAAGAGGATTACCTTCCTTCCTTTGAGAAATCAGTGAAGGAATACAGCAAGAAGGCGAATATTCCCGGTTTCAGAAAGGGTATGGTGCCCGCGGGGATGATCAGGAAAATGTACGGCCCTTCTCTTTTTACCGACGAAATACTTCGCTCGGTGGAAAAGGAACTTTTCGTTTATCTCGACAGGGAAAGACCTGATATTTTCGCAAGACCTTTGCCCCTTACGGAAAAAATGCCGGGCTTCGATATGAATAATCCCGGTGACTACGAGTTCGGTTTTGAAATAGGTCTGAAGCCTGATTTCAAATTGCCTGATTTGTCAAAAGGTAAGTTCACCCTGAATGAGGTGGAAGTGACCGACGCCATGCTGGAAGATGAGATGAACAGGCTCCGTATCAAAGGCGGCAAGATGGTTGATAAGGAGGTTGTTGACAATGAAGAAAATGTGCTGAATATCCTTTTAACGGAGGCTGCCAAAGGTGGCCAGCCGGTTGAAGGCGGCATCAGCAAGGAAAATTCCGTTCTCGTCAAATATCTTTCCGCACCCATTCAGAAGGAAGTAATGGGAAAAAAAGCGGGCGAAAAGATCAGCTTCCAGTTGAAAAAGGCCTTTGAAGCCGATAAGCTGGAGATGATGCTGCAGGATCTCGGCTTTGACAAGCATGACAAGGAAGCTGCCGACAAATATTTCAATCTTGAAATTGTGAAGATCGGTAATGTGGAGAAGCGGGAGCTGGAGGAGTCTTTTTTCAATGAGTTGTTTCCCGGGAGGGATCTGAAAACCGAGGCTGAGTTTAAAGAAGCATTGCGTACCGAGATAGCCAAATATTGGGAGGGTCAAAGCAAAAACCAGCTGCATGACCAGATTTATCATTTCCTGTTGGATGAGACCAAAATGGAATTTCCGGAAGCCTTTCTGAAGCGCTGGTTGCAGGAAGGAACCGAACAACAAAAAACTTCTCAGCAAGCTGAAGAGGAATTTCCCACCTTCAGCAGCCAGCTCAAATGGACGCTGATCAGCGATAAGCTGTTAAAGGATAACCATATCGATGTTCAGGAGGCAGAGTTACGTGAACACATGAAAAATGAGGTGATGGGTTACTTCGGCCAGTTATCCGATAATGGAGCAATGGAATGGCTGGACAGCTACGTTGACAGGATGCTGAAAGATGAGAAACAAGTGGATGCCACCTACAGAAAGCTGATCACCGAAAAAATGTTCAAATGGGCAGAAGACCAGGTGAAGCCTAAGAATAAAAAAGTGACAACGGATGAGCTGAATGCCATGCAGCATCACCATCATTAAGAAGTCTGGTTCTAAAGTTTGATTTCCTCCTCGCTTTCATCGAAAAATCTGAACTCAGTGAGATGATAGCCCGTATTGGGTTTGATCCGTATTTTTTGTTTGTATCTCCAGCTCCACTTCAGCCTTTTTGAAAACAGACCTGAGGTAAGATAAGTATGCAGGATGGGGTGTACCTCCACGGTGAGTCCCTTATGTTTCTGCATGATCAGGTAGCTGAGATTTTTCTCAATTTCATCTTCCAGCACCAGGGTGGAAGACACTTTTCCTGTTCCTTCACAGCTGGGGCAGATTTCGCTGGTGTTGATCTTCATTTCCGGTTTCATGCGCTGACGCGTAATTTGCATGAGTCCGAATTTTGAAATGGGAAGAACGGCATGTTTCGCACGGTCCAGCTTCATATATTCCTCCATGGCATCTGCCAGCTTCTTCTTGTTTTCAACCAGCTTCATGTCAATGAAGTCCACCACAATGATACCTCCCAGGTCTCTGAGCCTTAACTGACGGGCTATTTCCTCTGCGGCCTCCATATTCGTTTCCAGGGCATTCTGCTCCTGGTTGTTACTGGCGCTCTTATATCCGCTGTTCACATCTATCACATGCAATGCTTCAGTGGGCTCGATGATCACATAGGCTCCGCTGGGCAGGTTGACAGTTTTTCCAAAGGAAGCCTTCACTTGTTTGGTGACGCCAAACTGATCAAATACGGGCAACCCGTTATTGTAATAACTCACAATGTCCGCCTTCTCGGGCGCGATTTTCTGAATATAACTCTTGATATCTGTGTACAGGTTCTTGTCATTTACCACGATACGGTTGAAATCCGCACTGAGCAGATCTCTGAGTATGCTGGTGGTCTTTCCCTGTTCGCTGAGAATACGACAGGGAGGCGTTGCATTCTGCAAATTGCTTTGAATCAGCTTCCAGGTATTGATCAGTCCGGTCAGGTCATCGTGCAACTCGGCGGTATGTTTTCCTTCCGCGGCTGTTCTTACAATCACACCCAGGTTCTTGGGCTTGATGGATTCCACAATCCGCTGCAGCCTTTTTCTTTCCTCCGAGGAATGAATCTTTCTGGAAACCGCGACTATGTCATTGAAAGGCGTCACTACCACAAAACGGCCGGGCAGTGAAAGCTCACAGCTAAGCCTGGGTCCCTTTGCGGCAATGGGTTCTTTGAGAATTTGCACAAGGACGTTGGGCTTGCCCTGTAGTACTTCGGTTATCTTACCCGTTTTGACAATTTCCGGTTCCACCCTGAATTTGCTGAAATCAAATCCGTTTTCTGACTTATCCTGTATGGCCGAATTGGTGAATTTAAGGATAGACCGTATATAGGGACTCAGGTCTGTATAATGAAGAAAGCCGTCTTTTTCAAATCCTACATCCACAAAGGCGGCATTCATTCCGGGAATGAGTTTTTTGACCTTGCCGAGATACAAGTCTCCTACGGTGAATGATGCATTTGCTTTCTCGTTATGCAACTCCACCAGTTTCTTGTCCTCCAGCAAGGCGATTTCAACGCCCTGTGAGACGGCATTTATGATGAGCTCTTTGGTCAAACGTAAAATTTTGAAAAACCTTCGGCCTCTCCATTAGCCACAGCCATGCAAAGGCCCGGGCCCGACATATGTGATGCAGATGAAATGAAGCAATGAGATCTGACTGGAAAACAGGCAGATCAGGATTGACAATTACTTCTTCTTATGACGATTTTTTCTGAGACGCTTTTTACGCTTGTGAGTAGCGATTTTATGTCTCTTTCTTTTTTTACCACAAGGCATAGCCGGTAATTTTTTTATTAATAATTTTTAAACTGAATGTCTTTATTTCAATTCCTCGATTCTCGCATCCACTTCCCTCGAATAGGCAGGATTGTTGGCAAGGCGTTTGCTAATGTTATACCATTTCACAGCTTCCTCTTTGTTGCCCTGCACCGCATAGGTGTCAGCCAAAAAGGCCGCTGCTTCCAGATTGTCGGGTTGCGCCTGCACCACTTTCAAAAGCCTGGCTTCCGCTTTAGGATATTGTCCCGATACAAAACCTCCGATTCCGAGCATCAGTTGAGCTTTCATGTTATTGCTGTCTCTTCTGACTACTTCCAGAATCTGCTGGATGCCTTTCATCGTTTCTTCCGGTCCGCCTTTATCGGATTTGCCGAAAATGTAAACACTCCCTAAACCTATTTTAAGATCGTCATTGGCAGGTGATTGAGCTAGTGCTAAATCAAACAGCTGAATCGCTTCCGATGTCAGCCAAACTGCCACCTTTTCATTTTTTTCGCTCCTGAGGAGGTCTAAAAATAATTGGGCTGCAAAGGTGAGACTTTTTTCCGAATTATCCAATTTAGCTGCTTTCGAATGGAAGTATCCGAATAGAAGCGGGCTAGAGGCTGAATCCTTGCAGTAATTAATTAATTTATTGTATGTCAGTATTTTATAGGAAGAGTCGCCTTTATTGCAGGTGTTTTCAAGACTATCAATAAATGCTAATTGAGCGGAATCGACTGTTCCTTTTAGGAGTGATTTCAAATCCAACCCCATTTTTTCATGACCTGAAGAGGTTGGTACAGGTTTGTTATCCGAAGTTTTTTGCTCGGTTGTCCTCCCAAGAAAAAATAAAAGCAATACCACCAGAGCACCTCCGGCGGCAAGAAAGATTTGTTTACTCATGTATTATTGCCCGATTTAAGGGCAAAGTTACATTAGTCCTCGTTGTCTTCCTTCACTTCGGGAGCTTCCTTGATGTTTGGTGAAGTTTTAATCTCGTGCATGAACTCCTTCGCGGGCTTGAAAGCCGGGATGAAGTGCTCGGGAATGGCCACGGCAACATTCTTTTTGATGTTTCTGCCGATCTTGGCTGCCCTTTTTTTGATGATAAAACTTCCGAAACCTCTTATGTAGATATTTTCCCCTCCCGCCAAAGAGTTCTTGATTTCTTTGAACATGGTTTCAAGGGTTACCAAAACATCCACCTTAGGAATGCCGGTCTTATCCGAGATCTTATTAATGAGATCTGCCTTTCTCATAAAAAGTTATTTGCATGAAAAATAAATGATTAAAATGAAAAAACCAAATAAGATAATGATAATCAATTTACTTTTATATAATTTAGACCTTCCTTCCAATAATTATGACTGATAAGGGCTCCCAAAAGTGGTTTACCCGGAATTTACTGAAATGGAACAGGGAAAAAAATCACCGTGCCATGCCCTGGAAGGGTGAAAAAGACCCTTACAAGGTCTGGTTGAGTGAGATAATTCTTCAGCAAACACGTGTAGAACAAGGTCTTGAGTATTATAATAAATTCATATTAAAATTTCCTACAATTCACAGTCTTGCCAAAGCCAAGGAAGATACTGTTTTCAAGCTTTGGGAGGGTTTGGGATATTATTCAAGGTGCCGCAATCTTCTGAAGACGGCGCAAATCATTGCAAAGGAAAGGGGAGGTGTTTTTCCTGATACTTATGAGGGTATCCTGGAACTACCCGGAATTGGTCCCTATACCGCCGCAGCCATTGCCTCCTTTGCCTTCAATCGCAAACATGCCGTATTGGATGGGAATGTATTCAGGGTGTTATCCAGATTTTTTGCCATTGACTTGCCGATAGATTCCGGTCAGGGCAAGAAAATATTCCAGGATAAGGCAAATCAATTGATTGATGAGGGAGGTCCCGGAGCATATAACCAGGCCATCATGGATTTTGGTGCCACGGTTTGCAAGCCGTTGCCTGATTGCGGCAGCTGTCCGCTCAGGAGCCGCTGCGGCGCCTTTCAGTCAGACAGGGTTGTGGACTTGCCCCGTAAAGCAAAACGAATTGAGAAGAAGTCGGTTTGGCACTATTACTTTATTATAAGTAAAAACGGGAAATATCATTACCGTAAACGGGAAGACTCCGGAATCTGGAAAGGATTACATGAATTTATTCTTTTTGAAAGCTCCGGCCCATTGAATCCTGAATTGCTTTTTGATAAAGTCCTGAGAGCAAAACCCCTCGAGCTGATCGGGATTTCAGATGTGAGGAAGCAACAGCTCACTCATATTGCCGTTCACGGAGTGTTCTTGCATGTGAAAATGCCTGCTTTTTTCAGAATGGAGGGGTATCAACTAGGTACGGCGGAGGAGCTGGCAAAAAAGGCCTTCCCAAGGTTGATTGCTGCCTATCTCAGCGACAACCCTCTTCATTAGGGAGCTGTCGTCTATTTCTATGCCCAATGGATGTGCATATTATCCGGTATATGAAACTTGGGGATATCATTCCAATCAGTAAATTTGTTCTGTCCGCATAATTCATCACCTTAATATTTCAAACATGAGAGGTGTTAACAAAGTGATGTTGATAGGCAATCTCGGAAAGGACCCTGAGATCCAATTGCTGGAAGGTAATATCGGAGTAGCCAAATTTTCCCTGGCGACAACCGAATCACACAAAGACAAAAGCGGGAAGCTGGTTTCGCATACCGAGTGGCATACTGTCGTACTTTGGCGTGGTCTGGCTGATCTTGCCCAGAAGTACCTTCACAAGGGAAGCCTGGTGTACATTGAAGGGAGACTCAAAACCAGGAGCTGGGAAGATAAGGAAGGCAACAAGAAATATGCCACGGAGATCATCGGGGAGAACCTCATTATGCTGGACAAAAGAGGTGAATCGCAGGAGGGTTTGGAATCGGCGCCGCCGGACTTCCCTTCTGCAGAAGGTCCCAACAGCGGCGAACTGATGCCCTGAGGACTATTATTAAACTAAAACAACTGACTTGGACTATTATTCAGCGGAACTACCTTCCATTTTTTTTCTTGGCTTGTTTTCCATCACTCCCGGAGCCCAGACACTGCTTTTACTTGTATCCGTCTTTTTATTCATGATCGCTTTTCTGATGTCAGGGTCGGAAGTTGCCTTTTTTACCTTGACATCTAAAGAAGTCAATATCCTAAAGACGCACAAGAATCCTTCCTTCAGGAGAATCGTCAATTTGCTGGAGCATCCAAGAACATTGCAGGCATCGATGCGTATCGCCAATAATTTCTCCAAGATCGCCCTTATTCTCATTTTCAACATGCTGCTCGATACCTGGGCACTTGATCTGCTTAATCTGGCCTTTGTCTGGAAGTTTTTGATCAAGATTGCATCCATCACCTTTCTGATCGTTCTCTTTGCGGATATGCTGCCCAGAATATGGGCTACTCACCACAAGGTCTGGTTCGCATCCACTTCCTCCCTGGTAGTGGAGGTGCTGAACAGCCTGCTCATCAGGATCAGCAGACGACTGGTTGGATTCGGGGAGCGCATTGAAAAAAGTCTTACCAGTACAGATGAATATGAAGAGCAAAATATGATTGACTATGACATCGACCTACTTTCCGAGCAGGATGCCAACAGTGATGAGAAGCGCATCCTGAAGGGAATCCGTAAGTTCGGAGATACCAATGTCAAGCAAGTCATGAGAAGCCGTCTTGATGTCAGTGGAATAGAGATTTCAGCGAACTTCCATGAAGTCCTGAACAAGGCGGGTGAACTGCGATACTCGCGGCTGCCTGTTTTCAGCCGTAATCTGGATGATATCAAAGGGGTGCTTCATACCAAAGATCTCATACCGCATCTCAGTGCCTCCATGGATTTCGACTGGCATGAACTCATTCGTAAACCTTTTTTCGTGCATGAGCAGAAATTGATTGACGATCTTTTACAGGATTTCAGAAATAAGCGTATACACTTTGCCGTGGTAGTAGATGAATTCGGCGGCACTTCAGGTATCGTCACACTGGAAGATATCATTGAGGAAATCATTGGTGATATCAAAGATGAGTTTGATGATGAGGAAAGCGCCAATCGTAAAATAGATGACTTCAATTTCATATTTGAAGGTAAGACCATGATTCATGATGCCTGCCTGGCCATGGCGTTGCCCGTGGAGACATTTGACGGCGTGAGAGGGGACAGCGACTCGCTTGCCGGCTTGCTGCTGGAGATTGCCGGCGAATTCCCACAGGTGAATGAGAATCTGGTCAAGGGCGACTTTACTTTCATACCGCTGGAGATATCCAAAAACAGGATCGACAAAATCAAGGTTGTCATCCGTCCCTCAAGATTGCAGGATTGAAACGCCCATTCATGAGACTGAACACTCTTTCATTGATTTCCCTTTGCTTGCTGCTTGCCTGCAATTCCGACTATTCCTCCAAGAAAAGAGGGTATTTCCGGGTGGAGCTTCCTGAAAAGAAATATGTTCGCTTCGACAGGGAAGGCTTTCCTTATAAGTTTGAATATCCCGCCTATGCCGGCATCATGCAGGACAGTACTTTTTTTGACAGGGCACCGGAAAATCCATACTGGATAAATCTCGATTTTCCGGAGTTGAATGCGAGAATCTTTATCAGCTACAAGATCATTGGCGGAAGAACGCCTGTCAAAATCAAGGCGGCGGATGGATCCTACCGGGATTCCATGACTGTGAATGAATTTGACAAACTGGTGAATGACGCCTTTAACCTGACCTCGAAGAATGATGTGGTCGCTTCTTCCATTCGGGACTCCCTTTTTGTCAGCCGACGGGGGATCCCGGCAGTATTTTTCAGGGTAGGAGGGAATGCAGCCACGGCCCGACAGTTTTTCATGACCGATAGCAGCCGGCATTTCATTCGCGGCGCACTCTATTTTGAAAATACACCCAACGCCGATTCCCTGAAACCCGTTGTTGATTTTCTCTCTGCCGATATGGAACATCTCATCAACACGCTGGAGTGGAAGCAGCCTTAGGAATCTGAATCCGCTGCGCATATTTTCGGTTCTTTTAGGTACTCATAACTTAACTTTGTCCCATGATCGCGATTGGTAATGTTTTGATCAGCGACCAGCTGCTTAGCGAGCAGTTCGTTTGCGACCTTTCCCGTTGTAAAGGGGCCTGCTGTGTAGATGGTGATGCCGGAGCGCCTCTTGGCAAAGAGGAGCTTTCGCTCATTGACGGAGTTTTCGATAAGGTGGTTCCTTATCTCGATGATAAGAGCAGAAAGGAAATTGAAAAACAAGGGCGCTATGTATACCATGATGAATTCGGCTGGGTGACGCCGACTATCAAATCGAGGATCTGCGTCTATGGAATCAAGGACGAACAAGGTGTCGTGAAGTGTGGAATAGAACAGGCATACCTAGATGGGAAAATAAAATGGAAGAAACCCATCAGCTGTCATTTGTTTCCTGCCACTGTCACTAAAAGCAAGAAAAGCGAGAACAGTTATTTGAATTATGAGCCGAGAGAGGATCATTGCAAAGCGGCCTGCAAACTAGGCACCAAACTTAAAGTTCCCGTGTTCAGATTCCTTAAGGAGTCTCTGGAGCGGGCCTTCGGAAAAAAATTCTATCAGGATCTGGAGGCTACCTATGAATATGTGGAGTCTTCCGGTAAAAAATAATATCATGAAAAAAGCAATTTCGGCATTTGTCTGTCTTTCCATGCTGTTTGTTTCCTGCAATGTCAACAAGGCTAAAATTGATGATAAGCTGCAGAAATATTTTGAAGCATACGGGGTGGAAGGCTGTTTCGCTTTTTTGAACAATGCCGACGGCAAAATCACGGTGTATGACCTTTCTCTGGATACCCAACGGTTTGCCCCCGCATCAACTTTCAAGGTCATTTCCTCTCTGATAGGACTTGAGACAGGTGTGATTACCGATGAGAAAATGCTGATCAGGTGGGATGGTGTCAGAAGAAACAAGGATTGGGACAGGAATATGAATATGAAGGATGCCTTCAAGGTGAATAACGTCCCCTATTTTCAGGAAGTGGTCCGCAGAATTGGTGCCGATACCATGCAGCACTGGCTTGATACCCTTGGGTATGGGACGAAATTGATTTATGGTCCGTTGGACTCTTTCTGGATGAACAACAGCCTTAAGATATCTCCCGATGAGCAGCTTGGTCTCATGAAGCGTCTCTATTTTGATCAGCTTCCTTTCAGGAAGGGTGTTCAGGAGTCGGTCAGGAATCTGATGCTGCAGGAGGACAATACCGCTTATAAGCTCAGTTATAAAAACGGATTCACTTCGGATGAGAAAGGTAACCGGGTCGGATGGCTTTGCGGCTGGATAGAGGAAAACAAGCACGTGTATTTTTTCGTGACGCTGATTCGAAGCAGGAACGAGGCGCTTGATTTCAAAACCATACCTCAAAGCGTCACCAGGGATATTTTGAAGGAATACGGATTTTTCGAAGGTAAGATGTAAATCAAGCGTTCATGCAGTTGTATGCCCCCTCTCTTACGGATTATGAAAGGCTGATCACGCGAGAAGTGAAGGTCGGAGGCCTTACTATCGGTAACGGACACCCGATCCGTGTGCAGACCATGACTACCACCGATACCATGGATACTATCGCCACGGTAGAGCAAACGATACGATGTATAGAAGCCGGTGCCGAGCTGGTGAGAATCACCGCTCCTTCCCGTAATGAGGCGGAGAATCTTCAGAATATCAAGAGAGAGCTGGAAAAAAGAGGGTATAAGGTGCCTCTGGTTGCGGATATTCATTTTACCCCCAATGCGGCCGAGATAGCAGCCAGGATTGTGGAAAAGGTAAGGGTGAATCCGGGTAACTATGCCGATAAGAAAAAGTTTGAAAATATTGAATATACCGATGCGGCCTATGCATCGGAAATAGAAAGGATCCGGGAGCGCTTCCTTCCGCTGGTTAAGATTTGCAAGGAGCATGGAACCGCCATGCGGATCGGTACCAACCATGGAAGCCTTAGTGACAGAATCATGTCCCGATTCGGTGACTCCCCATTAGGCATGGTGGAGAGCGCCATGGAATTTTTGCGGATTGCAAGGGATGAGCAATATCATAATATCATCCTGAGTATGAAGAGCAGTAACCCGCTGGTAATGGTACAGGCATACAGACTGCTGATCAGGCAAATGATCGAGGAGTTTGGGGCGGCTTATCCCTTACACCTCGGTGTGACGGAAGCAGGTGATGGGGAGGATGGTCGCATCAAATCAGCTATCGGAATTGGAACCTTGCTCGAAGATGGTATTGGAGATACCATCCGGGTTAGCCTTACCGAAGACCCTGAATTTGAAATTCCTGTTTGTAAGGATATTGTCAGCCGATACTCAGGAAAATCCGCCTCTCATCAATACCCGGTTCCACCTGTTCCGGAAAAGAATGGCAGCATTACTCTGCACTATGATCCCTTTAATTACAGAAGGCGCGATAGTTTCAAAGTAGCCAATATTGGTGATAAGCAGGTGCCGGTGGTGATTGCCGACCTTAGTGATATTGAAAACATCAGTCCGGCTCATCTGGAAAGTATCGGATACAAATATGATGAACCAACCGACAAATGGTTCATCGCAGATACCGCTGCGGATTATGTGTTCACGGGTCATCAAAAAATCCATTTTGCACTGCCGGGAACCCTCAAGGTTGTCTGCTATCCCGAGGTTTGGAAAGAAGCCGCAGGCCATAAATCTGAAGAGCAGAAATTTTATCCCATTTTCAGCGACAGCGGTTTTGCCCAGGCTTCTCTACGTTCGGAAGTCCTCAATTTCGTGATGGTTGATTGTTATTCTGATGGTACACCGGTGAATGATCATAGTTTTCTGGAAATGCTGGCCAATGACCCCTCCGTGGTGCTCTGCCTGAGCAGTAAAGGGAGAAATGCCGTTCAAAGAATCAGAAGGATGTTCGTTGAATTGATGCATCGGGGTATACGCAATCCTGTATTGTTGATGACAGATAGCGCAAAGCAGACGCCTGATGAGCATCTCATTCATTTCGCTACCGAGACGGGAGCCTTGCTGCTTGATGGTTTGGGCGACGGGCTATGCCTTGGATATGGCGTTGCTGCAGATATGCAGGATGTGAGAGTGAAGGGGAGAACCTACCTTCCGGTAAGAGACAAATACCAGTTTACCAATAACACCGCCTTCTCCATCCTGCAGGCGGTAAGAACCCGGATTTCAAAAACAGAATATATCAGCTGTCCGAGCTGCGGCAGAACCCTTTTCGATCTTCAGGAAACAACGGCAAAAATCAGGGAGGTCACCCATCACCTCAAGGGTGTTAAAATCGCCATCATGGGTTGTATCGTCAATGGTCCCGGTGAGATGGCGGATGCTGATTTCGGATATGTGGGTAGCGGTCCGGGTAAGATTACCTTATACAAGGGAAAGGAAATTGTCAAAAGAAATATAGACAGTGCCATTGCCGTACAGGAACTCATTCAGCTCCTGAAAGAAAACGATGCATGGATAGAGCAGTCAGGCGCGCTCTGATACAAAACCCTCCTCGTCATGAAAACCGATTTCTTAGTGATAGGTTCCGGAATCGCCGGACTCACGTATGCTATCAAGGTGGCGGAAGCTTGTCCGGATAAGTCTGTTACCATCATTACCAAGGTGCAAGGCGATGAGACCAACACCAAGTATGCTCAGGGAGGTGTGGCCGGAGTGTTCGACGAGGTTCATGACAGTTTTGATCATCACATTAGCGATACGCTAATTGCGGGAGACGGTCTCTGTAATCCGGACATGGTGGAGGTGGTTGTCAGAGAAGGAGTTGACCGCATCCGAGAGATCATTGATTGGGGAGCTCAATTCGACAAGGACGATGCAGGTTCGTTTCAATTGGGTAAAGAGGGTGGTCATAGTGCGAACAGGATCCTCCATTATAAGGATATAACAGGAAAGGAGATAGAACGGGCCTTGCTGGAAAGGCTGAAGCGCTATTCAAATATTTCGCTGCTCACTCATTGTTTTGTGCTTGATCTCATCACGCAGCACCATCTTGGGTACCTTGTCACAAAATCAACCCCTGATATTGAATGTTATGGTGCGTATGCACTTGATCTGAACTCGGGAAACATTGAAAAAATCCTTGCAAAAATCACCCTGATGGCTACGGGCGGGGTAGGGCAGGTGTACCGTATCACGACCAATCCGCTCATTGCTACCGGTGACGGCGTAGCCATGGTATACAGGGCCAAAGGCCGGATTGAGAATATGGAATTCATACAGTTTCATCCTACCTCCCTCTATGAGCCGGGAGTCCGGGGTCAGGCATTTTTAATCACCGAAGCGGTAAGAGGAGATGGAGGTATTTTAAGAAATCAGGAGGGCGAAGCCTTCATGGCTAAATATGATAAGAGAAAAGACCTTGCTCCGAGGGATATCGTGGCACGTGCCATCGACCAGGAAATGAAAATATCAGGGACAGAAAATGTTTATCTCGACTGCAGGCACATGGACCGCGAAAAATTCCTGAAACATTTCCCTAATATCTATGATAAATGCAGGAGTATTGGATTAGATCCTTTCAATGATTTACTCCCTGTGGCGCCGGCGGCACACTACAGCTGCGGCGGTATTAAAACCGATGAGTGGGGGCACGCTTCCATCAGACAGTTATATGCTGCCGGTGAGTGTGCTTCAACCGGACTACATGGTGCCAACAGGCTTGCCAGTAACTCATTACTGGAGGGGATGGTATTTGCGCACCGCGCCTACCGTTCTTCTGTTGAAAAAGTGGAACATCTTTCCTTCAGGGAAGGAATCCCTGAATGGGATGCCTCCGGAACTTCGGCTCCTCAGGAACTGATTCTTGTTACTCAAAGTACCAAGGAGCTCAAATGGCTGATGAGCGATTATGTCGGTATCGTAAGGAATACCGCCAGGTTGCAAAGGGCATCCAGGCGGCTGGACCTGCTGTTTGAGGAAACGGAGGCATTGTATCAGAAGACCATCGTCTCGCCGGCGATATGCGAATTGCGAAACATGATTACCACGGCATATCTTATTGTGAAATCAGCGCAATTCAGAAAGGAGAGCAGGGGATTGCATTACAATACGGATTATCCCGGGCATGGCGATTTGCTTCAAAATATCTGCCTGTAGGCTGCGGTTGGATATTCCTGCCTAATTTTATATCAATAAAATGTATTACATCCTATTTCTGCCTCTGTATCTCGTTTCTTTGCTTCCCTTTATTGTTTTGTACAGGGTAAGCGATCTGATATTTTTGATCATGTATCATATGGTGGGATATCGCAGGAAGGTAGTGATGAAAAACCTTGAACTGGCTTTCCCTGAAAAGAGTCTGGAGGAGAGGAAGAAAATCGCCGTCGGTTTTTATCGTCGGTTTGCCGACTCCATGGTGGAGACCATCAAGTTGCTGAGCATTTCGGAAGCGAACTTCAGAAAAAGGGTGCAGATGAATTACTCATCATTGTCAGAACAAGCAAAAAGCGGACGAAATTTTCATGTCTTCATGATGCATCAGATGAACTGGGAATTCGGCAATCAGGCATTCGCCCTGAATGCGCCCGCAGGTCTAAGTTTTGCGGTTTATCAGAAAATCAACAGTCCCGCTTTCGATCGGCTGATGCTCCATATTCGCAAGAGATTCGGCGCCAATCTGGTCTCGGCTCATGGCTTTCGAAACGAGGCGCAGCAATTCATGAAAGGCCAGTATAGTTTCGGATTACTGGCCGACCAAAGCCCTCCTTCCGGAGGTGCCGGATATTGGCTCTATTTCATGGGTACGCCTGCTCCGTTTGTGATGGGGCCGGATAAATCCTCGCGAAGACTGAATCCGGTAATTGTATTTCTGAATGCGGTGAGGGTTCGGAGAGGATACTACCGATTTGAGTCGACTGTGGTGGAAACCGATGCCGGAAATTGGAAAGAAGGGGAATTTACCCGGAAATACAGGGATTTCATGGAGCGATGTATCAGGGAGAATCCATCCAATTACCTCTGGAGTCATCGAAGATGGAAACATCAATATCAGACTTCCTACCGGAAAAACTGGATAGATGAGGCTCCGCCACCTGAAAGTTGAAAAGGAAAAGATTGCTTAATTCAGAACATTTGACTCCTTGACTATCTTGACCTTCGGTTGCTGCCGGATGCTTTCCCAGCCGCCGAGGATGTTTCTCAGATTATGTATTCCCTGCCGTTTCAGCAAGGATGCGGCAATGACGCTTCTGTATCCTCCGGCGCAGTGAATATAATAGTTCTTGTCTTCCTCAAGCTCTGCAATGGAAGCTACATCATCCATTTCATTGAGCGGTATGTTCAGGGCATCTTGCAGATGTCCGTTGGCAAACTCGGCATTCCTTCTGACATCCAACACTTCGAGTTTATCGTCGTGCGGCATATCCATCAGTAGCTCATCAGCCTCTATGTCGATAATCATGTCAACCGGTTCTCCTGCGTCTACCCATGACTGATATCCTCCTTTGAGGTGGCCTGCCAGGTGCTCGAAGCCTACCCTCGAAAGCCTCACCACAGACTCGGACTCCTTGCCGGGCTCTGTCACGAGAATGATGGTCTTGTCGAAAGGAAGCAGACCTCCCGCCCATTCCGCAAATCGTCCTTCCAGCCCGATGGAAATGGATCCCGGAATGAATCCCTGAGTGAATTCGGTGGCTTTTCGGGTGTCAAGTATCAAGGCTTCTGCTGCCATCCAATGTTTGAAGGATTCCAGATCCAATGGTTTCTCGCCGGTGGCTTTTACCGTGTCCAGCTCAGGATAACCTTCCTGGTTGATTCTTGCATTGACGGCGAAATATTTAGGCGCTGCGCCAAGTCCCTCCGTGACGGCCTTGATGAAGGCTTCCTTATCCTGGAATTGCAGCGCATAATTTTCCTTTCGCTGCAGACCTATAGTGCTTTGGGTGCCCGGGCCCAAATTCTTGCCACAGGCACTTCCCGGCCCATGGGCAGGGAACACAATCACCTCATCCGGTAAGGGAAGTATCTTGTTTTGAAGCGTATCGTACATGATGCCGGCAAGCTCTTCACTGCTGAGATCGCCGCTGCTCAGATCAGGTCTTCCAACATCACCAATGAACAAGGTATCTCCCGTGAAAATGCAATGAGGATTGCCCGCTGCGTCTCTGAGCAGATAGGAAGTGCTTTCCAATGTATGCCCCGGCGTATGCAGCACCTCCAGGCTGATTTTGCCGATATGAAAAACCTCCCCGTCTTTTGCTTGTCTGATAGGATAGGAAGTACTGGCTTCGGGCCCAAATACGATGGGAGCCCCGGTCTTCTTGCTGAGGTCAAGATGCCCGCTTACAAAATCTGCATGAAAATGGGTTTCAAAAATATATTTGATAACGGAATTCGACTCCTGCGCCAATTCCAGATATTTTTCTACGTCCCTTAGTGGGTCTATCACAACTGCTTCACCTTCACTTTCGATGAAGTAGGCGGCTTCGCTTAGACATTGAGTGTACAATTGTTCTATTCGCATTTGAAACAGGGATTTGTTTCACGCAAATTACAATTCGTGTTGCAAAAAAGATAAGGAGGTATTAGATCAAGCCAACAATTCCTCTGAAATGCGGTTGATATCCTGAACTCTGCGGAAGTTAACGGTGTAATAGATGAATTTGCCATCTCTTTCCGTATCAACGATTCCGGCTTTTCTAAGTATGGCAAGATGCTGCGAGGCCACGGATTGTTCCAGTCTCATACGGACATATATCTCCGTTACAGAAATCTTTTTCTCATTTTCTATGAGTCCCAGAATTTGCTGCCTTAGTTTATGGTTGAGGGCTCGGAGTACCAGAGCGGCCTTCTTCACATTATGAAAATTAATATTTCCATTCAGGGATTTCTCCTCAAAATTGGGTAGCGGCTGTCCATTCAGTTCCATAAAAGCAGTATTAGCTAAAATAATTGATAGTTGAATACCAAATATACATATTGAAAATATCTTTATTGCATAAAACCATGGCCTGACCAGAAAATGAAGAATTAATTCTACAAATTTCGACCAACTGGATTGTAGAATTCCTTCAAATAGTTTGGTTCTGAGTACATTAGATCGGCTGAATTTCCTGCTGAGTATTGCTCAGCTGCCAGAGTGGCCAGTCCCTGAAGCATATCGGGTTCCCGATTTGAAATTCTGACTTTTTGAGAAGAATAACTGGCCCATTTGCCGGCTCCGCTTCCCGTAAGTAGGATTTCGTGCTTTTCCAGCCATTCATGCAGGGAGTCCTCCTTGAGAATCATAGGTTGTGGAGGAAGAATCATCTTGAAATGGCGGTCGAATATGGCAAGGAAAACCTCATCTCTTCTTGCATCTATCATGGGGCACAACAGGTCGGCCGAATCATTTTTTTCAAGAGTAAGTCCCCGGGCCATAGTTTCCAGGGTGTTTGCCAGAATTAATTTTTTTCCGAGGGAGTAGCAAAGTCCCTTGGCGGCGGCCATGCCAACTCTCAGTCCGGTATAAGACCCCGGTCCGGAGGTAACCGCTATCGCTTCGATTTCTTGTAAGCTGAAAAGTCCTTCTTCCGCAAGCCGGCTGATAGCGGCATGAATAGAGAATTGACTTTCAGGCCGGGAGAAAATTTTTTGGGTGGCGACACCGTCAACGGCAATTCCTACGGAGGAAACGGGTCCTGAACTGTCAATGAGTAAAATCCTGCTCATGATGATCTTGATTCCGTTTTCAGTTTTTCGCAGGGCCTATATCTCAGATCAGCAGTCGCCATTTTTTCCAAAAGGGAATGTATGTTTCTAAGGCCGATTTTATTACCCCATTCTATCGGACCCATCGGATAATTGGTTCCCAGTTTCAGCGCGATGTCGATTTCTCCGGGACTGCTGACATCTTCTTCCAAGGCGAAATAGGCCTCATTCACTATCATGGCAATGACTCTGGCCGATACCATGCCAACCTGATCATCCACAAAAACAGCTTCTTTGTTAAGAGCGGAAAAAATGTGATTGACCCTTTCATCCTGTCTGCCGCAAATCTCCCAGCTGCTTCGGCTTAGAAAACCGGGCCATGCATTGATGCGGTAGGCCATCTCACCCGGCGACCACTCTTTCAGCGTATGATTCACCGAGTGAAAAAAAACAGGGCTCTTCCAATCAATGGACTTCAAGGAAGATGCATCTTCATGGAGGAAAAAATAACCGTCCGCATCCTGAATGGCAGCAAGCCCATTGGCATCCGGAGCGCCTACCCACTCAATATCCGGAAGGGAGGTCAATTCCCGGATCAACTCATCAGGACCGCAAATGGCTAACTTCATGCTGCAAAAATAGGTGGTTGCGAAAGGATATATTTGCAAAAAAATACACACCCAAAATAAGCCATGAGTAAAGTAATTATCAATAGCTCTCAAGCGCCTGCACCAATCGGGCCCTATAATCAGGCGGTAAGGGCAGGAAACCTTTTGTTTATTTCCGGACAAATCGCTCTAGATCCTCTGTCAGGAGAGTTGAAGAACAGCACGGTTGCAGAGGAGACCCGTCAGGTGCTTTCCAACCTTTCCGCAATTCTGAAGGAGGCCGGCATGGGATTTGATCAGGTGGTGAAAACCACGATTTTTCTCAGCGATATGTCCCTGTTTACAGAAGTGAATGAGATTTATGCGGGAGTATTCTCCGGTGAATTTCCTGCAAGAGAAACAGTGGCTGTAAAAGGACTGCCTCGTCAGGTGAATGTGGAGATCAGCATGATCGCTTCCCTATGAATGAAATCATCATCACGGCCCCTGCCCATCCTATAATGGAGGAAACACTCGCCCGGTATGGCGAAAAGGTCAGGTACATGCCCGAAATCAGTTATGACGAACTGTATGAAATCATCCCTTTGTGTAAGGGATTGATTGTGTCGACAAGGCTTCCTATCAATGCCTCTTTACTGGAAAAGGCGGTCCATCTGCAGTGGATCGGCAGGCTTGGTTCCGGCATGGATATCATTGACACGGCCTTTGCCGAAAAAAGGGGCATCAAATGCTATAGCAGTCCCGAAGGCAATTGTGATGCGGTAGCGGAACATGCTTTGGGCATGTTACTCAATTTGTCAAAAAAAATTGCCCATGCAGCAGAAGAGGTCAGAGAAGGTAAATGGATGCGCGAGGAGAACCGCGGCATGGAGATAAGAGGAAAGGTAGTTGGCATCATTGGTTATGGACATACCGGAAGTGCATTTGCAAAACTTTTGCAGGGATTCGGTTGCAGGGTTCTGGCCCATGATAAATATAAGCGTGGATTTCAAAGCGATTATGTCAGTGACTCTCCACTTCCGGATTTGCTGAAGCAGTCCGACATCATCAGCATGCATTTGCCGCTTAATGCCGAAACCAGACATTTTGCAGACAGCGACTTTTTCAGTTCCATGAAGGCCGGGTCAATTTTCATCAATACTTCAAGGGGAGAAATATCGGATGAGGATGCTTTGATTATTGCATTGAAATCCGGGAAGGTGCGCGGTGCTGCACTTGATGTCCTCGAAAATGAAAAAATCAACAACCTGACCGGGGAACAAAAAATCAGATTTCAGTTTTTCAATTCCCATCCCAATGTCATAATCACTCCGCACATCGCCGGCTATTCAACGGAATCTTTTTTCAAAATGTCCCAAATTTTGCTGCAAAAGATTGGTTATGAGTAAGTTGCGTAAGTGATGGCGGGCGCCGACTTCAAATAAAAAAGTTTATATTTGTGTACCTGCAACGCTTTGGTCACTCTGAGGCGTTGTATTTTTTTTGCTAAACTTGAATGATATGGCTGAAACGAATTACGTTACGAAGGAGACTTTTGAAAAAATGCAGCAGGAGTTGCAGACTTTGAAGACGGTAGACAGACCTGCGGCCAGCAAGGCTATTGCCGAAGCAAGAGAAAAGGGAGACCTCAAAGAAAATGCGGAATATGATGCTGCCAAGGAAGCCCAGGGAATACTTGAGGCCAAAATCAAATATCTGGAAGGCGTACTTGCCACTGCAAGGATAGTAGATGAAACCAATATTGACACCAGTCGCGTGAGTATTCTGACCAAGGTAACCGTTACCAATCTCAATACTCAAAAGGCTATGACCTATAAGATCGTTTCTGAAAAAGAGGCCAATCTGAAGGAAGGGAAGATTTCGGTAACCTCTCCGATCGGAAGAGGTCTGTTGGGCAAGGTAGTGGGTGATGTCGCCGAAGTAAGCGTGCCGGCGGGTTTACTAAAATTCCGCATAGAAGATATCACGGTATAATCCGATTCATGTCAATATTCTCAAAAATCATTTCAGGAGAAATTCCTTCCTATAAAGTGGCGGAGGATGAGCAGTTCATCGCTTTCCTGGATATTTTTCCCATCGTAAAGGGGCATGTACTGGTGGTTCCCAAAAAAGAAATCGACAAGTTTTTTGATATGCCCGATGAGTTGCTTTCGCGAATGCTGGTTTTTGCAAGACCGATCGCCAAAGCCATCGAAAGCTGCTTTGACTGTAAGCGCTGCGGTATCAGCGCGATAGGTCTTGAAGTGCCTCATGCTCATTTGCATCTGGTGCCTATCAATTCCGCTGATGATTTGAATTTCACACGTCCTAAGCTGAAGGTTGACCCAACGGAAATGCAGGAGTTGCAAAAGAAGATTATCGCAGCTCTGGGATGATTCCTATTTTTTTTTGATCACTCTGGAGGGATTGTTCGCAATGAAGGCGCTCCAGTCCTTTGACTTTTTCCCCGCTGTCTGAGGAGTTCTTTGCTGGAAATGATGACAAAGCGCCACCGATAGGGCATCCGAAGCGTCAAAATACCTGGGAGCTTCGCCGATATCGATGATTTGTTGAAGCATTTTCATCACCTGCTCTTTGCTGGCATTGCCGTTGCCTGTAATCGACTGTTTCACTTTCTTCGGGGAATATTCATTCACGGTCAATCCGGCCTGCATGGCTGCGGCTATGGCTACTCCTTGGGCTCTGCCCAGTTTTAGCATGCTCTGAACATTCTTGCCAAAAAAAGGTGCTTCAATCGCAAAAGCGGTCGGCTTGAATTCCTTGATCAATGAGCTGATACGGTCATGTATCAGCTCCAGTCTCTTGTATACGTCGGTCTTGGATGAAAACTTCAGCACATCCATTTCCAGAAGCCGGATGTCGCTGCCACCGGTTTTGATGACGCCATAACCCATGATCACGGTTCCCGGGTCGATTCCCAGGATTATTTTTTCAGTCTTTTGCAAGCCGGTGATTATTTTTATGAAAATTAGAGGCCTGAACAAAGCTATTAAAAATACCATCAATAATTGGGTCGGTCCGGTCATCTTCATTTTGCTGATGGTAGCCTTGTACAAACAGCTGAGCTGGCAAAAAGATCTGCAAAGAAGCCTGCAGCATGTTTTGGGAGCTTATCGGAATCCTCTTTTTTGGCTTGCATTTTTACTTTGGCCGGTCAACTGGGGAATAGAGTCCCTGAAATGGAAAAAGATTCTGGCGCAACTTGAACCGGTCAATTTTTATGAGGCATTTCGAGCGGTACTGGCAGGCACAGGCGTCACCATGCTGACGCCTAATCGCACCGGTGAATTCGCGGGCAGGATATTGTTTGTTTCTCCGGAAAACAGAATCACTGCCATTTCTCTGACCTTTCTGGGAAGCATGGCGCAACTCTTGGTCACCTTATTTATGGGATTGATCGGTCTGTGGGCAATTCGACTGGAAGTCTTCGGCAGGCTGTTGCCTGAGAATTGGTCTTTCGGTGTTCAGGGCGATTTGTTATTGTTTGCGACTGTTTTACTGAATGCCTTGTTGTTCTTATTGTTTTTTCAGGTAGGCAGATTTGTGAATTTCTTAAGACGATTTCGGATTTTCAATAGTCTAATGCGGCATTTCGATCTGCTGCAGGGTTTCAGTCGTAAACAATTGTTAAGAATCATCATTCTCTCTTTCTTTCGTTACCTGGTTTTTATTTTGCAGTACATCCTGTTGCTTCAGGTTTTTGTACCTGGCATCCATCCTGCGGAAAGTCTGGTTTTGTTGCTGGTGTTTTATCTGATCATGACGGCGATACCTTCAATCGGATTGACAGAGCTCCCCTTAAGGGCCGCAGCAAGTGTACAGATTTTCGGATTGGTCACTTCAGATGTGTTAGGAGTGCAAGTGGCTGCCTTCAGTATCTGGTGCATCAATCTGCTTATTCCTGCCGCAATCGGAAGTATGTTTTTGGCGAGGGTCAGATTATTTGGAAACTCATGATGAAATTTGTACTGATTCCCCTGTTTTTTCTGATGTCGGCGGCACCTGCTGACACAACTGTCTTTTGCGGCATCAGAAACACCGCATTCAAAGAAGGGGAGACGATCAAGATGCATATCTTCTACAATGCGCTGGGGGCTTATATCGGCGCCGGCGAGGCTACATTTAACGTTTCTCTGGAGCGCTATAACGGCAAGCCGGTTTATCATATGGTTGGAATCGGGAAGTCTTTTCCTTTTTTTGATAACTTCTTCAAGGTCCGTGACCGATACGAATCTTATGTCGATACTGCCAGCTTGCTGCCCTATAAATTCATCCGCAATGTGGATGAAGGAGGGTACAAGATTTACAACAATGTGACATTCAATCATTCCTCCGGTACGGCGGTCAGCTCCAACGGTGTTTTCAAAATAACCCCCTGCATGCAGGATGTGATGAGCGCCATCTATTATGCCAGAAATATCGATTTCAACAAATACAAGCCCGGTGACAAGATACCCTTCGATATGTTTTTGGATGATGAGGTCTTTCACTTGTATATCCGTTACCTGGGCAAAGAAAAAATCAAAACCAAGTACGGGAAATTCAGAGCGATCAAGTTCAAGCCACTTCTAATCAAGGGAACGATCTTCGAGGGAGGCGAGGGCATGAACGCCTGGGTCAGCGACGATCCCAATCATTTGTTGTTAAGGGTGGAAAGCCCGATAGTGGTCGGCAGCATCAAGGTCGACATGATGGGATACAGGAATTTGAGGTATCCGCTCTCTTCTCTGATCAGAGTCAATTGATCAGAGTTCATCCAGCCTGAAAATATCCTTGCTTCGTATGCCTTTCTCCGTTAGTTGAAGGCTGCAGCATTCATTGTCCTTGTCATGTTCGAAATAAAGGACATAGTCTCCCTTTTGGGCCTCTTCCAGCAAGCCGGATTTCTCATCAAGCGTCTTGAGCGGAAACATGTCGTATGCCATCACATAAGGTACCGGAAGGTGAGCCACCGAAGGCATCAGGTCGGCCATATAGATGATGGTCTTTCCCTTGTAATGTATTTCCGGAAGCACCATGGCTTCGGTATGTCCGTGCATTTCCCTCAGCCTGATGAAAGAGGGAAAATCAGCCGACTGCAGGTCGGTGAATTTCAGTTGCCCGCTTTCCTGAATAGGCAGTATGTTTTCCTTCAGGAAGCTGGCTTTCTCTCTCATGTTGGGATGGGTGGCCCATTCCCAGTGTTTACTGTTCGACCAGAAGGTCGCATTGGGGAAGGCCGGTAAAAGTTTGTCGTCTTTTCGTTCTATGCTTCCTCCGCAATGGTCGAAGTGCAAATGCGTGAGCAGCACATCGGTGATATCCTTTCTGTGAAAACCTTTCGCTGCCAGGGATTTGTCAAGGCTGTCCTCTCCGTGTAGATAATAATGTCCGAAAAATTTCGCATCCTGTTTGTTCCCGATGCCGGTATCAATAAGTACGAGCCGGTCACCCTCCTCCACCAGCAGACAACGCATGGCCCAGGTGCACATGTTATTCTCATCTGCCGGATTCAGTTTTTGCCAGATACTTTTCGGCACTACGCCGAACATGGCTCCGCCATCCAGTTTGAAGTATCCGGTATTGATGGTATGCAGTTTCATGATTGTTATTTTACTTTTTGTCTTACACTGAAAAACAGCATGATTCCACCCAGGATGAAAAAAGTCATCAGCGCCAGCACGGCGCTGCGCTGCGATCCCGTCAGCTCATGGATGAACCCGAAACTGAACATGCCTACCACGATGGCCAGCTTCTCCGTCACATCGAAAAAGCTGAAAAACGAGGTGTTGTCCTCCGTTTCCGGCATGATCTTGGAATAGGTACTTCGGGAAAGTGACTGGATGCCTCCCATCACAAACCCTACCAAAATAGCCAGACCGTAAAATTCATAAATACCCCTGCCGGTCTCCTCGTCGTACGTTGGTATGAAATAACCGAGTACGCAGATGAAGGTCCATATCAAGATAGCCAGCAGCAAACTGTTGACATTTCCAATCTTCCCGGCCAGCCTGGCCAGCAGAAGCGCCCCCGGTATGGCTATCAACTGAATAATCAGTATCGCGATGATCAGGTTGGAGGTGGGGATATGCAACTCGCTCTTACCATATAAGGTAGCGGCCAGCATCACCGTTTGAACTCCCATATTGTAAAAAAAGAAAGAGACCAGAAAGCCTTTCAGCGCAGGCAGCTTTTTCACCTGTTTCCAAACCTTGATGAGTTCCCGATAACCCTGCGTGATGATATTGCCTTCAGGACTTTTCCCCGTGGGCTTGCCTTCCGGTAACCTTGACAAAGCGAACTGACCGAATCCGAACCACCAAATGCCCACTAGCAGAAAACAAAGTTGAGAAGCCTGCCCGGTATTCATGCCAAAGGTCGCGGGCGACATCACAAATACGAAGCATAACAATTGCAGGAGCACACTTCCGATATAGCCCATGGTGAATCCTCTGGCACTGATCCTGTCCCTGTCTTCCGGGGCCGCGATTTCAGGCAGGTAGGAATTGTAAAACACAAGGCTGCCCCAGAAGCCGATGCAGGCGATCAGCATGCAGCCGAGACCATACAGTATATCCGCTTTTCCATAGAAAAAAAACAACGAACAACAGGCGGCGCTTCCCAGGCTGCAAAACAGAAAAAGGAAATTTTTCTTGCTGCCGCGATAATCGGCTATGGAAGAGAGTAGTGGTGATAGAATGGCAACAATCAGAAAAGCCGCCGCCAGCGTATAGTTATAAAGGGCTGTATTCACGAATCTCCAGCTGCCCAGTTGAATCACATCCAGCGCGGTACTTTCGTTGCCATCACCGGTGACGGCCTCATAATAGGCAGGGAAAATGGTGGAGGATATCACCAGGCTGTAGGCTGAGTTCGCCCAGTCGTACATGGCCCAACCCTGAATGGTTTTTTTTGAAGCTGTCTGCATTACTGAATTTACCCTTTAGGAAGCGGTCAGGGTTTGATCACTCCCGTATACATCATGATGAAAAGCAAGAGCCCCAGCACAATTCTATAAATACCCCAAATCCTGAAACCGTACTTTTTTAGGAAACCTATGAAGAATCGGATGGCGATCATGGCAACAATGAATGCTACGATATTTCCGATGGCGACTTGCCTGATTTCATGTTCCGTAAATCCGCCGTTTTCCTTGTAAAACTTCAGCAGCTTGTACCCGGTAGCGGCCATCATGGTGGGTACGGCAAGGAAAAAGGAAAACTCCGCCGCCTCATGCCTGGATAATTTCTGTTGCATTCCTCCGATGATAGAAGCCGCACTGCGACTGACGCCTGGAATCATGGCGATACACTGCCAGAGTCCGATCATGAATGCATTTTTGTAACTCACTTCTTCCTCCCTGACGGCATGAGGTGTTCGAAAAGCCCTGTCGATAAAAAGCAGGATGATACCGCCTAATAATAGGGTAACCGCTACCGTTATTCTGCTTTCCAGCAAGGCATCTATTTTGTCATCGAACAATTTGCCGATCACAAGGGCGGGTATGACACCTGCCAGCAGTTTCAGATAAAATTGCCAGCGGCTGAAGTCGAAGAATTTCTTATAATAGAGTACCAGTACCGCCAGTATCGCACCAAGCTGAATCGATACGGTGAACATCTTGGTAAAATCACTTGCCGGAATATCCAACAGCTCTTCCGCTATGATCATATGTCCGGTAGAGGAAACAGGGATATATTCCGTCAGTCCTTCAACAATACCGACGATGACAGTTTGAAATGTATCCATGGTAAAAGGAGAGCCTGCTTATTTTTCCGCTGAACCTGGTTTTTTCATGATCGCGAAAATTTCCAGAAGAAAACCCAGGATGATCAGAATGGGAGCCGCTGTGATGCGAACCTGACTGTAAATTTCGTCGGGGTTGAAAACTTTCGAATCCTGACTCTTGCCACCACTCATCAGGAAGAAACCCAGGGCTAGCGAAACAAGACCTGCCAGCATGAGGAGATAGTTATCCCTGGAAAACAGACTGACGTTGCTGCTACCCTCCGCTTTTTCCTTTTGTTTTTGAGCTTTTGCCATAATGCAGGTATTCTGTTTTTCAAATATACAAATCAATAGAGATCATCCAATTTCAACTTCAGGTATTTTATGACCGACCGGTGTGTACTGAAGACGGAAATGGCGATTCCGAGCAGGATCAGGACTAAGAACAGTATAATCAGGCCCTGGTTGTCACGGAGAATCTTTAATTCCTGCACAAAGGATTCCACCAGTAAAATACTGGAATAAATGGCTGTTATGGCGATAAGTGCGGCTATCAGTCCGTTGATCACCGCTCTCCGGTTCAGGGGACTCACGATGAAGCCTCTGGTGGCACCTACCATTTGCATGGTCTTTATCAGAAAACGGTTGCTGTACATGGCCAGCCTGATGGTGTTGTCGATGGAAAACACCACAAGAATGGTGAGTACCAGTGCGGCTATCAGGAAGGATAAGGCCGCCACTTTCACATATCGTCCGACCTTGGCCACCGTTTCCGTCGGATATTTGAAATCATTGATCACTCCCGGAAACCTCGATTCCAGCTGATGGGACAGATTGTTCAGGCTGTCTTGCTGGACATAATCGGCTTTCACATAAAAGTCAATGCTTTCCGGCAGGGGGTTGGCGGTAATGATGTTCTTCCAGGAACTGTCATTTTCCTGGTTGTACTGCTGCAATGCCATTTCCTGGGTGACATAGACGATCCTGTTGGCGTAGGGCAGGGAGGAAATATGGTTTTTCAGGCTGTCAATCATCTTTTTGCCTGCGGTGGGAGACAGGTAAGCATGAACCTGTATGCTTTCTTTGAAATAATCTCCCGTTTTTCTCAGATTCAGGAGGAACCATCCCACAATGCCGAAAAGGAACAATACCATCGAAACACCTATGATCGCGTAAGCATAGGTTGGTTTTCCTCTTTTGCCGGATGCTTTTCCGAATTGTGCCATATTGGATATGCTGTTACGGTTTCAAAAATAATGATTTTACCCGCTTTGACGTACTTTTGTCCGTCTCAACAAGTTGAATTCCAAAGATATTTTTAATTCGATTACCTGCAGCCTATTAAATGTTAATCCTGCAGGTTGATCTTTTCGAATCATTACATGATGGACTATCAGTTCAGGGATATTGAAGCCAGATGGCAGGCAAAATGGGAAGCTGACCAAATCTACAAAGTAGAGGAGGATCCTTCGCGTCCGAAATGTTATGTTCTGGATATGTTCCCCTATCCAAGCGGAGCCGGTTTGCATGTGGGGCACCCACTGGGATATATTGCCAGTGATATTTACAGCCGTTACAAGCGGCTCAAGGGCTTCAACGTGTTGCACCCGATGGGATTTGACAGCTTTGGACTCCCTGCGGAACAATATGCCCTGGAGACAGGCCGCCATCCTGCAGAAACCACCGAAATCAATATCGGCACCTTTAAAAGCCAGTTGAACAAAATCGGTTTTTGCTATGACTGGAACAGATCTTTCCGAACCAGCGACCCGGACTATTATCGATGGACCCAATGGATCTTCCTTCAACTTTTTACCAGTTGGTATAACCCCATGCTTGAAAAGGCGGAGCCGATCGCCGAATTGATCAGCATTTTTGAAAGAGAAGGCAATCGGTCTGTGAGGTCCGATGAAGCGGATCCATTTTTTTCTTCCGATGAATGGAAATCCATGGATCAGGCAGCCAGGGAAAATATCCTGATGGCATACCGTCTTGCCTATTCCGCGTACGGAGAAGTGAACTGGTGCGAGGCCTTGGGTACGGTATTGGCGAATGATGAGGTGGTCAACGGATTGAGCGAGCGTGGAGGGCATCCTGTGGTGAAAAAGAAAATGAGGCAATGGTATCTGCGTATCACCGCCTATGCGGAGCGGTTGCTGCAAGGACTTGAAAAAGTCGAGTTCTCGGAATCCATGAAGGAAATGCAACGCAACTGGATCGGCCGCAGCGAAGGTGCCGAGGTCGAATTCAGGATTGCCGATCCTGCCGGCAGCCTTCATCCCCTGATGGTGTTCACCACCCGGCCCGATACCATCTTCGGTGTGGACTTTCTGGTGATGGCTCCCGAACATGAACTGGTAAAGGTTATTACAACAGAAGGGCAACGGTCAGGCATAGACGAATATTTGGCATATGTGAAGGGGCGCACGGAACGTGACAGGATATCCGAAGTGAAGCAGGTCACCGGATGCTTTACCGGAGCATTTGCCTCTCATCCTTTCACCGGAAGACGTCTTCCTGTTTATGTGGCGGAATATGTGCTGGCAGGTTACGGTACCGGAGCCATCATGGCGGTACCTTGCGGCGATCAGCGCGATTTCAGTTTCGCAAAAAAGTTTGACATCCCCGTCACAAACATACTCGGAGCCGCATTCAGCGGACAGGAAGCCAACCCCTCCAAGGAGGTGCTCTTGACGAACTCCGGCTTTCTTGACGGAATGATGATGAGGGAGGCTGTTACTGTAGCCATTGATAAAATGGTAGCAGAAGGAATCGGAAAGAGAAAAGTGAATTACAAGATGCGGGACGCCGGGTTTAGTCGTCAGCGCTATTGGGGAGAGCCTTTCCCCATCATTTGGAAGGAAGGGATTTCAATGCCCCTGCACGCGGAGGATCTTCCCCTGCCATTACCATTTGTAGAAAAATACGGTCCCGGGCCGGAGGGTGAAGGCCCTTTGGCTAATCTTGCCGACTGGATGAATACAGATGGAGGAAAAAGAGAAACATCCACCATGCCGGGATATGCCGGATCCTCCTGGTACTTTCTGCGTTACATGGATCCGCGCAATGCAGACGCCTTCTGCAGCAGAAAGGCCAGTGACTATTGGGGGCAGGTAGATGTTTATCTCGGCGGAACAGAACATGCGGTAGGTCATCTGCTGTACAGTCGCATGTGGACGAAACTGTTGTACGATCTTGGTTTCATCGGGTTTGATGAGCCCTTCAGAAAGCTGATCAACCAGGGCATGATCCAGGGGAGCAGCCGTTTCGTGCATCGATTGGAAAAACTTGAATATGAAGGTGCAAACCTTGCCGCCGGCCGGCAGATATTTGTATCCTCCGATTTGGTCGCTGCGGATAATAACGCCGCGCTCGGAGCTTTCTTTAATATTGATGCCGGCAAAATCAAACAACTTGCCTATTCTCCCTTGCATGTGGATGTGAATATCGTGGATGGGTTGGAGCTGGACACGGAGGCTTTCAGAAAATGGAAACCTGATTATCATCAAGCGGAATTCATCACTTCCGGCGGGAAATACATTTGTTCCGTCGAAACGGAAAAAATGTCCAAATCCAAGTATAATACCGTCAATCCGGATGTGCTGGTGGAAAAATACGGTGCTGATACTTTCAGAATGTATGAAATGTTCCTAGGTCCAATCGAGCAAAGCAAACCCTGGGATACCAAAGGGATTGAAGGGGTTCATCGCTTTCTTCGCAAACTCTGGCGACTGTTTTTCAATGACCAGTCCAGGGTATGGAATCATGACCAGCCCGATGAAAAAGAATGGAAAGTGTTGCACAAGACCATCCGAAAGGTGGAGGCGGATACGGAGGGGTTTTCCTTCAATACGGCTGTCAGCGCCTTTATGGTCTGCGTAAATGAGCTCACCGATCTGAATTGCCGAAAGAAAGACATTCTTCAGCCTTTGCTGGTGATGTTGGCGCCCTATGCACCCCATATTGCGGAGGAATTATGGCATGAGCTGGGCAATGCCGGCTCCGTGCTGGAGGCCGCCTATCCGTTGTTCAATCCGGATTATCTGGTAGAAGCCAATAAGGAATATCCGGTGTCGGTAAACGGCAAACTGAGAACCAATATCACTGTTCCGGCCGATGCTACTCAGGAAATGGTCGAAAAGCAGGTGCTCAGCAATGAGGTCATTCAGAAATGGCTCAATGGAGGTGATCCCAAAAAGATCATTTTTGTGAAGGATAAGATGGTAAATGTGGTGGTTTAGTCCACTCATTACTTCAATAATCGTACATTTGAGATTGGCCAAAACCACCTACATGGAAATCAAGCCCGGCAAATGGTTGCAACAAATCAGCAATCCTGACGATCTGAAAAAAATCGGCAAGGATCATCTGCACGAAGTCTGTGATGATCTCAGGCAATATATCATTGATGTGGTAAGCGTGCATGGTGGACATTTTGGTGCCAGCCTGGGTGTGGTGGAGCTTTCCGTGGCGCTTCATTACGTGTTCAACACTCCTTATGACCAGCTGGTCTGGGATGTGGGGCATCAGGCCTATGGCCACAAGATCCTTACCGGCAGAAGAGACAATTTCGTCAGCAACAGGAAATATAACGGACTCAGCGGCTTTCCCAAGCGGAGTGAGAGTGAATATGATACTTTCGGAGTAGGACATTCCTCCACTTCCATCTCCGCAGCGTTGGGGATGGCCATGGCCTCTCATTATAAAGGAGAGAAGGACAGGCAGCATGTGGCTATCATTGGTGATGGAGCCATGACGGCAGGTCTCGCTTTTGAAGCGATGAATCATGCCGGGATAGAAAAAAGTAATCTGCTGATCATACTCAATGACAATTGCATGAGTATTGATCCTAACGTAGGCGCATTAAAGGAATATCTTACCGATATCACCACTTCCCATACCTACAACGATATTCGTGAAAATGTATGGAAGGCGTTAGGTAAGCTTCCGGTAGGCAAGCAGTTCTCCCGTGACATGGCCAGCAAGCTGGAAGCGAGCCTGAAGAATATGGTGAGCAGCTCCAGTAATTTGTTTGAGGCCCTGAAGCTGAGGTATTTCGGTCCCATTGATGGGCACAACATTAATAAATTGGTAGACGTACTGAAGGATCTGCGTGACATTGGCGGACCAAAGATTCTTCATATACGTACGGTGAAAGGAAAGGGGTATGAACTGGCGGAAAAAGACCAGACCAAATGGCATGCGCCCGGATTGTTTGATAAAGTCACCGGCGAGATTATCAAGAAGAAGATCGATCTGCCTCAGCCACCCAAATACCAGGATGTGTTCGGACATACCATCATAGAGCTTGCTGAAAAAAATGAAAAAATAATCGGCATCACTCCCGCCATGCCCAGCGGAAGTTCTCTCAAATTCATGATGGAAAAAATGCCGGATCGCGCTTTTGACGTGGGCATTTGCGAGCAGCATGCCGTTACCCTCAGCGCAGGAATGGCCACGCAGGGAATGAAAGTATTCTGCAATATTTATTCTTCTTTCATGCAACGTGCGTACGACATGGTGGTGCACGATGTGGCTATTCAGAAATTGCCGGTCATCTTTTGTCTCGATAGGGCGGGGCTGGTAGGCGAAGATGGTCCAACGCACCATGGTTGTTATGATATTGCCTATATGCGTTGCATACCCAATATGATTGTGAGTGCACCCATGAATGAATCCGAACTGCGCAATCTGATGTATACCGCGCAGCTGGACAGTAACAAGCATCCCTTTGTCATCCGTTATCCACGGGGAGAGGGCGTGATGACTGACTGGAGGAAGCCGATGGAGGAGATCAGGATAGGTACCGGAAGGAAAATAAAGGATGGAAGGGATGTGGCGATTTTAAGTTTCGGCCATCCCGGAAATTTTGCTGCCGCGGCGATCAGAGAAGTGAAGGCCGATGGACTGGATCCGGCCCATTATGACATGCGTTTTGTCAAGCCTCTGGATGAGGTGATGCTGCATGAGGTCTTCAGTAGCTATGATAAGGTGATTACCATTGAAGATGGTACGGTTCAGGGAGGATTCGGATCTGCTGTTTTGGAGTTCATGAACGCCCATCAATACAAGGCCGATGTGAAAATCATGGGAATCCCCGACAGGCTGGTGGAACACGGCACACCCAAGGAATTGTATAGTGAAATCGGGTTGGATGCGGAGCATATCGCAAAGCAAATCAGAGCCATGGCAGGAGTGACGGTGAGGGTGGGGTAATTAACAGAACATTTCCATAACTAAACTTCGTTTTCAAAGTCATGCACTGAGCTTCGTCTTAGTGTTTTTTATATTTAAGATTAAATAGAACTAATTCATCGGCACTTCAATAGCAAGCAACGCCGTATCCTCCTTTGCTAATAGGCTGAAACTGTCGGCTTCACTGATGCCGATAGCATCTCTCGTATTCAATATTTCTCCCTCTATTTCAACGGATCCGTTGATCACTACCAGATAAACGCCGTTTCCCTGAAATGCATTTTCATATCGGAGGCTCTGTCCTGCCGTTAACTCACCTAATGAAAAGCGCGCATCCTGATTGATCCATAAAGCCTGATCTTCCTCTCTGGGAGAAACTACGATTTGCCAGCGGTTCCTGCGCTCTGCCGGATTGAAGTTTCGCTGGTCATACCTTGGTGTGATATTTTTCAGTTTCGGAAATACCCATATCTGAAAAAGCTTGACATGCTCCTCAGCTGAAGCATTGAACTCCGAATGCGTGACACCGCTGCCGGCGCTCATGATCTGCACATCACCCGTACTGATAACACCCTGGCCTCCCGTGCTATCCTTATGCTGCAATGCGCCTTCCAGAGGTATGGTAACGATTTCCATATTGTCGTGTGGATGGGTGGGAAAGCCTCCGCCACCTGCCACAAAATCATCATTCAGTACCCTCAGTAGCCCGAAATGAATTTTGGAGGGATCGTAATAATGCGCGAAACTGAAATAATAATTAGGCTTGAGCCATCCATAATCCGCACTGCCTCTGTCCGCTGCCCTGTGTATTGTTTTCTTCATGTAACAATGATTTATTTTTTCTTGATCAACTCAGTCATCCGGCTTTCGGTGGATGTACTTATAGTTGCCGAAGTTTCGGAGGATGACTCATATCCTCCAACCTAAAAGCTGATTATGCAATTTATGAAGAGAAAGGAAAGGTCAATCAGTTGTAGTTGATATTGTCCGGATTGCTCAGGTCGCTGATATCAGGGGATTCTGTGAATGCGGAGTCATCCTCTTTTTCTGCAGCTTCCTCTTCTTGTTTTCCGATATACTCGATGATGAAATTATTGCGCCCTTCTCCCAAAAGCAAGTTCAAATAATGTTGCTGTACCAGCTCCAGCATGTTCAGGAACATGAAAATGGCGTGGATGCGATTCTCGCAATCTGCAAAGATCCTCTCAAAGGACAAGGTTTTTTCCCGTTGACAAATATCCAGCATGAACTCGCGTACACCTTCCATGCTATAATTGTATTGCACCACCGTATGTACCGGACGGTTCTGCCTGTCCTGCAGTTTTTGAAGCACTTTCTCGAAAGCCTTCATCAGCCGGAATACCGTGATGGTCTGGATTTCAGTTCCTTCCCCGGAATCCTCACCTACTTGCGACAGTTCCTTCTGAACATTTCCTCTTTTCACCATCTGCATCCTGATCGCTTCCAGGTCCGCAAGCTTCAGAGATACTTCTTTGAACTTCTTGTATTCAAGTATCTTATCAATCAGTTCCTGACGAGGATCTATTTCATTGCCTTGCGCATCCAGTTCTTTCCTGGGCAGCAGCATTTTTGCCTTGATACGCATCAGGGTGCTGACAAAAAGGATGAATTCGCTGCTCAGCTCGATATTGAGTTTTTCAGATTCATGAATGAACTGTAAAAAGTCGTTCGTGATTCTTGAGATGGGGATATTGTAAATATCCAGTTCGTCTCTCTCAATGAAAAACAGCAATAGGTCGAACGGACCTTCGAATTGCTCTAACTTGATTTGATAGGAGATGTTCACTCAGGAAAAATTATCTTTCAAAATTAGGGAACATAGCCCAATTGCCCACAGGGCGGACCGTTGGCGACAGTTAATGTGGATAAAATGCTTAGCGCTTCCTGAGTTCGTCCCTGATTTCTTGTAACAGCTTTTCAGAAGCAGAGGGTTCGGCAGGTTTTCCTTCTTCTTTTTTCCTGAGCACTGTCAAGGCTTTGGTGAGGGAGAACAATGCAAAGGCGATCAGTATGAATTTTAATATCGCAGAAAGGAAGCTGCCGTATTTCACAGGGCCCCAGGTAAGGCTTTCCAGAGAGGTGACATGGGCTGCTTTCATCGCAGGGGTAAGGATGAGCGGTGTCAGCACATCGTCTACCATTGAGGAAATGATGGCTCCGAAAGCACCTCCGATAACGACTGCTACTGCCAGATCAAGGATGTTGCCTCGCATGGCGAACTGTTTGAAATCACTCAGGAATCCCATTTTAAAGAATTTAAGGTTGAAACATATTTGAAGTTGCTGATCAAATCAGCCTAATTAGCGTGAACTTCGCAGCGGAATAAAGCTAAGCATTCAATGCGGAATTTCATCAACTGGGGTTTATTTGTGGCCTTGAGTCTCATTTGGGGCAGCAGCTTCATCATGATGAAAAAAGGTATGGTGGCATTGACTGCCTATCAAGTGGCCTCCCTACGGATAGTGTCTTCAGGCATTTTCATGATACCCATGCTGTTTAATGCCATCAGGAGGATTCCCGGAGATAAAATTTTCATGGTGTTATTGAGTGGCATACTGGGAAGTCTTTTACCGGCTTATTTATTCTGTCTGGCCCAAACCAGGGTGAACAGTTCCATGGCGGGCAGCCTGAATGCGCTGACACCGATTTTTGTGCTGTTGGTAGGGGCTCTTTTCTTCAGGCTAAAAACCAGTCTGTTAAGGATTTTGGGAATCATATTGTCCTTCTCCGGCACCTTATTGCTGTTTGCCGGTCAGCCGGGCAGCAGCGGTCAATCCGATATCTTTTTCACCTTCCTGATTGTGCTTGCCACCCTTTCGTATGGAATCAATATCAATTTGGTGAACCGACACCTGAAGGGGATCAATTCCATGGATATTGCAGCCATGGCCTTGTTTTCCATCGCCATTCCGGCCCTGATTTTCCTGTGGCAGAGTGGATTCGGGCAAATCTCCTTCCGTGATCCCGGGGTTAGGCTGTCCATAGGATTTTCTCTATTGCTGGGCGTACTTAGTACAGCCATCGCCTCGGTGCTCTATTATATGCTGATCAAACGAACCGGACCTGTTTTTTCCTCCACCGTCACCTATGGAATACCCGTGGTGGCCATTCTATGGGGCCTTTCTTACGGAGAGCCAATAGGAGCCGGTCATTTGGCGGGATTAATCCTTATTCTGGCAGGTGTTTTCCTTGCCACCCGCGTGCAGGCTGCCAGGGAGGCCTGAGGGAATACAAACGTCATTTTTCGGGTCTTTTCCGGGCCGGTGCTCTGTGTAAAAAAAAACATCAAATGGCTTGAGTTTTTAAGCAGCCGCAACCTTACCTTTGCGGCGCGAAATACGGGCCCCGGGGTCCTTCTTTTTGAATAAAAACAATCATTTTAATATGGCCAGTAATGGTAAAGTAAAATCGGTCATCGGCGCGGTAGTTGACGTTCAATTCGACACCGACTCGAAACTCCCTGAAATCTTGAACGCATTGGAAATCAAGCGTGAAAACGGTGATACCCTCGTCCTGGAAGTGCAACAGCATTTGGGCGAGGATAGTGTGCGCACCATCGCGATGGATGGTACCGAGGGTCTGGTGAGAGGTACAACGGTGGTGGATACCGGAAAGCCTATCGCCATGCCGATCGGCGAAGGTATCAAGGGAAGGCTTTTCAACGTGACCGGTGACGCCATTGATGGTCTGCCACAGGTTTCAAAAGAGGGCGGTCGACCCATACATGCCAAGCCTCCGATGTTCGAACAATTGAGCACGGCCAGTGAAGTACTTTTTACAGGTATCAAAGTAATCGATCTGATTGAGCCCTATGCAAAAGGAGGAAAAATCGGTCTCTTTGGTGGTGCGGGTGTAGGTAAAACCGTATTGATCCAGGAGCTGATCAATAATATCGCCAAGGCTTACAGCGGTCTCTCCGTATTTGCCGGTGTGGGTGAGCGTACCCGTGAAGGAAACGATCTCATGCGTGAAATGATTGAGGCAGGTATCATGAACTATGGTGACAAATTCAAGCATAGTATGGAGGAAGGCGGATGGGATCTCAGCGCTGTTGATATGAACGGGCTGAAAGATTCAAAGGCTACTTTCGTTTTCGGTCAGATGAATGAACCACCCGGTGCGAGGGCGCGTGTGGCATTGAGCGGTCTGACCATTGCAGAATATTACAGGGATGGGGAAGGCTCCGGAAAAGGTAAGGATATCCTTTTCTTCGTGGATAATATCTTCCGTTTTACCCAGGCAGGTTCCGAGGTGTCGGCTCTTTTGGGTCGTATGCCCAGCGCCGTGGGATATCAGCCTACACTGGCTACGGAGATGGGATTGATGCAAGAGCGTATCACCTCAACTAAGAACGGTTCGATCACTTCGGTACAGGCCGTTTACGTACCTGCGGATGATCTTACCGATCCGGCTCCGGCAACTACCTTTGCTCACCTGGATGCCACTACCGTATTGAGTCGTAAAATTGCGGATTTGGGTATCTATCCTGCAGTGGATCCGCTGGATAGTACCAGCCGTATCCTGACTCCGCAAATCGTGGGAGAGGAGCACTATCGTACTGCCAATAGGGTGAAAGGAATTTTGCAGCGCTATAAGGAGCTACAGGATATTATCGCTATCCTCGGTTTGGATGAGTTGAGTGATGAAGATAAGCTTGTTGTGTCCCGCGCTCGCAAGGTGCAGCGCTTCCTGAGTCAGCCGTTCTTTGTGGCAGAGCAGTTCACCGGTTTGAAAGGTGTGCTGGTGCCGATTGAGGAAACCATCCGTGGTTTCAATGCCATCATGGACGGTGAGGTGGATGAATATCCGGAGGCAGCCTTCAACCTCGTGGGAACACTGGATGATGCCATTGAAAAAGGTAAGAAGCTGATGGCAGCGGCCCAGTCTTAATTATAATTACAACCAAACATGTTACTAGAGATTCTAACTCCGGAAAAAAAGATATTCAGCGGCGAGGTATATGGGGTGCAGTTGCCCGGAATCAGCGGCTCCTTTGAAGTACTTGAAAAACACGCCCCGATGGTTAGCGCACTGAAGGCCGGTGATTTGAAAATACTGGTCAATAAGAATACTTCCAACCGTTACAAAATCCTGGGTGGTTTTGTAGAAGTGCTCAATAACCGAACGGTGGTCCTTGCAGAGGGCGCTGAAGAATCAGCCTGATGACATTTTGAGAATATTGTCCGGGTCATGCGCAAGCATGATCCGGATTTTTTTTATCTAAAACTGAGACTTCAGTTGAATCGTACACCAGGCACTAAAGGGTATAAGAAGGAGAGAAAGTAAGGCATATTGATAGTTTGTCTGCCAGTAAACCGACAAAGCGAGCAGCAGCAGATAAACGGGATAGGAGAGGATCATTAGTGCGTGAAGAATCGCATCTCTGTGATCGCTGCCTCTCGCCCTGCTATCGGTTATCAGCCGCACAGATAAATATAAAGGAAGATGCAGCAGCGCGCCTATTATAGCGGGAATAGACAATACAATTTTTTTGAAGGCAGACATCGGCACTTCAAATAGCTCACGAAGCTGTTCAAGGTTTCCGCTATCAGCTTCTGTCACAAGTTTTCGAAGCTTCTGATCCAGAATAATATTGAAGTTTTTGATAGACTCTCCAGAAAGGTCACTCATTGCAGGATTGCCCGGTAATATTGCATCATCAAAGTTCAATACGATGTTCTTACCCAGGGAACGAAAGGATTGATAATTGATTCCTGCAGGCAGTACCTTCAGGGGGATGCCCTCCTGCCAGCTTTCCAGGGTTAGCCTTGCCGTTCCTTTTTTCAGTTTTCGCAAATGCCATTCGTTGATGCAGAGCCCTTCGCTGAAAATCAATACGACTCCGTTATTTCGGAATATCTCCTTGCATTTGTCAAAGGTTCCGTAATTCTCTTCCAGTTTATCTGCGCCCTCTCTAAGCCGGTACACAGGAAGCATGCCGAGTGAATATAGGATGGGGGCGAAAAATCGGTTGTAAAACGCGTCGCCCCTGGCCAGGGAATGCACGGGCTGTTGAAACAGGGTGGAAAGAATGATGCCGTCAAGGAACGAATTCGGATGATTGCAGGCAATCAGCAGAGGCCCTTCCGCATTCAGCCATTCTTTGCGGTTGATGATGATTTTCCTGCAATAGACAGGCAAAATCAAACGGGACCATATTTTGAGGAGGTTATACAGCAGCACGGACGGCTCTATTGGTTAGTTCAGCTGAGGGTCGATCGGGAAGTTGATCATCATTTCATATTTGCCCCCCAGTTGTTTCAGACTTGCCTTCCACATCTCTTCCTCGCAGGTCTCAAAAACCAATTTTCGGTTACTCGTTGTAGTTAGCCAGCTTTTCTCTTCCATCTCGTTTTCCAGCTGCCCCGGTTCCCATCCGCTATATCCGATGAAAAACCTGATTTTGGTACTGTCGAGCAGGCCCTCCTGAAGCAGTTGCTTGACCGTGGCAAAGTCACCACCCCAGAAAATTTCATCCGTGATTTGCTGGCTGTCCGGAATCAGGTCAGGATATTGATGTATATAATGGACCGTATCCATCTGCACCGGTCCTCCCACATATACAGGCATATCTATGCCTTCCATATCATTGAAAAGTTCTTCAAGGGAGCTTTCATATGGCTTGTTGAGCACGAATCCGAAACTTCCTTCCTCGCTGTGCCGGCATAGCAGTAGCACCGTCCTCATGAAGTTTTCATCCTTCAGAAAAGGTTCGGCAATCAATAGTACTCCGGAGCCGGGGTTGATCATGTCACAAAATTAGTCAATCCCCGTATTACGACATCCACAACCGTCTGAATAAAAAAATACCTGAAAAAACCTCCGGCGGCTTTCTGTAACGGATTAAGGGAGTTAACTTTGAAGGTATCACCGGAATGAAAAAAGTTTTCTCAGTCATCGCTGTTTTGTCCCTGCTGTCCATGCTGGGACTCATTTTCTTTCAGTTCCTCTGGCTGAAGAGTGCCAAGGAAACGAAGGAGCAGCAGATGAAGGACAAAATAACCGTTGCGGTTTCAGATGCGGCAACAAGACTCATGCAGCTGAAGAAGCCTTTCAGCTTTCCCGGTTCCGTTCAGTCGGACATACGGACATCCGTTATTGAACTATACAGCAAGGAGGAGATTGCGGATATCCTGAGGCGCAGTTTTGACAGGCATTTGCTGACGAAAGTGCCTTTCGAATTCGCCGTGGTTCGTAGCAATCCCGCTGAGGATCAGCTTCAAAGCGATAATTTCATCAAATATTATCTGGATTCGGCCAATAATTACAACCACGTGATCAGGCTGGAGTCACCCAGTGGCAGCCTTCTGGAGAGTTTATCGGCAGACGAGTACCTGATGGTCATCGTACCTAATCAAAAAACAATCATCCTCAGGCAGCTCACCTGGTTCATCATCGGAGCCATCCTTTTCACCCTGATCATCACTGCCTCCTTTTTCCTTACCATACGGGCGCTGATCCGACAGAAAAAACTGAGTGAAATAAAGTCGGATTTCATCAATAACATGACCCATGAATTCAAGACTCCTCTGGCCACCATTTCTCTGGCAGTGGATGCCCTGCGGAACGAAAAGGTCATGGAGGATAGGGAAAAATCTGCCTATTTCACAGGGATTATCAAGGAGGAAAACAAGCGAATGAATAAGCAGGTGGAGACTATCCTGCAGGCTGCGATGCTGGAGAAGCAGCAGATTCATCTGAATTTGAAGAAGATTTCAGCCCACCAGATGATTTCAGCGGCTGTGAACAATATCAGGCTGCCGCTTCAGGATAAGCAGGGTAATCTGGTACTGCAGTTTTCGGCCAGTAAGGATATGGTGCTGGCTGATGAGGTGCATTTCACGAATCTGATTAACAGCCTGCTGGATAACGCGCTGAAATATTCCGGCGAAGCACCCACCATCAAGGTAATCACCTCCAATACCCAGAGCCTTTTCAAGGTCAGAGTGGAAGACAACGGAATCGGAATGAGTAAGGAAACCCTGGGCCGCATCTTTGAAAAATTTTATCGCGCCCATACCGGCAATCTCCATAATGTAAAAGGATTCGGTCTGGGTTTGAGCTATGTCAAAACCATGGTGGAAGCCCACAAGGGATCCATCAAGGCCGAAAGTACCCTGGGCAAGGGCAGCAGCTTCACTATCCAAATTCCGCTGGCCAAATAGCGGTTATTCACAGTTATTCACACTAATTCACATCTAATTTTTCAAAAAACGCCCTTTTTTGGCTCTAATCCTTTGCTTACAAAGGTTTCATTCTGTGGATAAAAAAAGGGTGGCAAAATAGTGTGGCAAAGTGGTAAATTGTGTTAATTTGTGTTGATTTATTACTTAACTCAACCCAAAACGCTGTAAATGATTGGTTTCGTAGGAGAATATGAATCCACGATAGATACCAAGGGACGCTTCCTGTTGCCTTCGGGCTTCAAGAAGCAGCTCCCCGAGGGGGACTCCACCTTCGTCATCAACAGGGGATTTGAGAAATGCCTTACCCTGTATCCCACCCAAAGCTGGACCCCGCTTTTTTCCGAAATAAGTAAGCTGAATGATTTTGACCCCAAGGTCAGAGAATTCCGCAGGTATTTTTTAAACGGAGCCATTCAGGTTGAAATGGACAGTGCCGGCAGGCTGCTGTTGCCAAAGAACCTGATGGAGCATGCTTTCCTTGAAAAGGATATCGTGCTGGTGTCGGCGGTTAACAAGATTGAGATCTGGGATAAAAATAAGTACCAACAGTTCTTTGAGACTTTTTCACCTGAAGCTTTCAGTAACCTGGCCAATGAAGTGATGAACAAAAGGGAGTCAGGATCAGCCAGGCAGGATTGAGTCAGCCATTGCGAATGAACCGGTCCTCTAACATAGCAGGCCAGCAGCAAACCGCCTATCATACGCCGGTAATGCTGAAGGAATCCCTGCAGGCCCTGAAAATCAGGCCTGACGGGGTTTATGTCGACTGCACGTTTGGAGGAGGGGGGCATTCCGGGGCTATCCTGCAACAGCTGGGCCCTAAAGGCCGGTTACTTGCCTTCGATCAGGACGAGGATGCTGTTCGCAACTTACCAAAGGACGACCGTTTGATTTTCGTACCCCAAAACTTTCGTCACCTGCAACGCTTCCTGAAACTCCACCACTTCGATCAAGTGGACGGTATCCTGGCTGATCTGGGGGTGTCAAGTCATCAATTCGATGAGCCCGAGCGCGGCTTTTCTATTCGCTTCGATGCGGAACTGGATATGCGCATGGACAAAAGAAAAGACTTGACAGCTGCCCGCATTCTCGAAACGTATGACGAGAAAAAACTCCATAAGCTTTTCGAAAGATACGGGGAGGTCACCAATGCAAAAACGCTGGCGCGATGCATTGTGGAAAGCAGGGGTAGTGGCAGGTTGCGTTCGGTCAATGGATTCAAAGAGGCGATGTCCGAGGTGGTCAAGGGAAATCCCAACCGGTATTTCGCCCAGGTGTTCCAGGCGCTGAGAATGGAGGTCAACGATGAGATGGGAGCACTGAAGGAACTGCTGCAGCAAATACCTGCTTGCCTGAAAACGGGTGGAAGAGTCGCAATCATAACATTTCATTCTTTGGAAGACAGGACGGTCAAGCAATTCTTCAAGAAAGGAACCTGGCAGGAAAGCGAGACGGAAGAGCAGGATATCTACGGTACCAAGCCGGTTTCTCCGTTGCGTATGGTGGACAAAAAGCCCATCACTCCCGGACAGGATGAACTGAGCGTGAACCCGAGGTCAAGAAGCGCAAAACTGAGAACGGCGGAAAAAATCTGAATCAGATGCAGGATCAACAGGAAAATAATCGGCAGGATTGGAAAAAGGTATTCAACTACAGGTTGATTGTGAAGAATATTCCTTTCATCCTTTTCTTGGCAGGTCTTGCAGTCTTATACATATATAATGGTCACTACGCAGACAAGCTCATCAGGAAGATCAGCAGTACGGAAAAGAATATCAAAGAGCTTCAATATGAGTATAAGAGTATCAAGAGTGAGGTGATATTCAGAAGCAAGGCGAGTGAGCTGGCAAAGGCGGTGGTGCCGATGGGTTTGAAGGAGCTGAGAGTGGCACCCCTGGTGATTGTGGATAGTTCGGCCAATAAGAAGGAAGACTAGACAATATCTGGACAAACAAAAATTGATAATCCAATAATCGGATTTCCGCTTGGAAATAAAGAAGGACATATTATGGCGCGTTTACCTCTGTTTCCTGGGCATAGCCCTCTCGGGAGTATTGGTACTTGGCAGGGCGGTGTACATCCAGCGCGCTGAAGGCAAGTTCTGGAAAAACCTCGGCGACAGTCTTCACTTGCGCTATACACCCATTCAGGCGGAACGCGGTACTATTTACAGCGAGGATGGCAATATGCTCAGCACCTCGGTCCCCATCTTTGATGTGTATATCGATTTCGCTGCGGAAGGTCTTAGGGATAAGGATGGGAAAAGGTTTTTCGAAAACGTGGATTCTCTTTCCGGATCGCTATCCCAATTATTTGGAGATAGGGCGGCATCAGAATACAAGGTTACCCTTACCAACGCCTATCATAAAAAGGCAAGGTATTTTGCTCTCAAGAAAAAAATCTCTTTTGATGAGTTCCGCCAGCTGCGTGAATTCCCGTTGGTAAGACTCGGCAGAAATAAGAGCGGGTTCATATTCGAACCGAGAGACAAGCGAATTAATCCCTATGTGTTGCTGGCGAACAGAACCATCGGACTTTCCCGGCAGGATTCTACCAAAAACGTCGGACTGGAGCGCACGTATGATAGTTTGCTGAAAGGGACTACCGGTCAGCGGCTGATGAGATATGCAGCCGGAGCCTACATACCCGTGGAAGGAGCTGAGCTGGAGCCCGTGAATGGTAAGGATTTGGTCACTACGCTGGATACTTATATACAGGATGTGGCGGAGGACGCCTTGATGCGCAAATTGGTCAGTAATAATTCTGTGCACGGGACCGTGATAGTGATGGAGACCGCAACCGGCAAAATCAAGGCCCTTGCCAATTTGGGTAAACAATCAGATGGAAGTTATACCGAAGACATGAATTATGGTATCGGTAAACGCACCGAGCCGGGTTCTGTTTTCAAGCTCGTCACCTTGCTTTGTCTGCTGGAAGACAAATACGTAAACAATAATACAATCATCGATTGCGAGGGAGGATCAAAATATTTTTACGGTCTGCGTATCAAGGATTCTCACCTGGGTACCGGCGCGGTGACCGTGAAGGAGGCTTTCTCCATCAGCAGCAATGTGGCCTTCGCGAAACTTGCCGAACAATATTATCACAACCAGCCTAAAAGGTTTACGGATCATCTTCATCGGTTCCGACTGGACACGCTCACAGGGATAGATGTCACTGCCAGTTCGGGAAAGCCAATCATATACAAGCCGGAAAGCAAATACTGGCACCCCACCAACATCCCCTACATGGCGCATGGATATAGCGCGCTCGTTACTCCTTTGCACATGCTGATGCTCTACAATGCCGTGGCAAACAATGGCAAGATGATGAAGCCCTATTTGGTGAATGAGGTCAGGGAATATGGAGTGGTAGTGAAGAAGATTGAGCCGCAGGTATTGGTGGAAAATATTTGCAGTCCGGAAGCTATCGCTCAGGCAAGGGCTTGTTTGAAGGCCGTTGTGGATAGCGCCCATGGAACCGGTCATCGGGTGCTGTTTGACAGCGGATATTCCATTTCAGGAAAAACAGGTACCGCCGTGACCGCTCAGGGTAATCAGGGCTACAACAAGGGTAACAAGGTGTATCAATCTTCTTTCATAGGATTCTTCCCATCCGAAAATCCGAAATATACCATGGCGGTTGTGATTCAGAATAGCAACGAGTCCAGAGAATATTACGGAGCCACGGTGGCCGGAACGGTATTCAAGGAAGTAAGTGACAAGATATTCAGTCATTTCATCGCCAATAAGCAAACGGCTTCTTTTGTAAGAGCGGATACTTCCGCCTATCAACTGAAGGGCTCCGAAAGGGAGTTTCAAAGGATTTTCAGACATTTTGAGGTGAAGTCAAATCAGACGGGGAAAAAGCATGGCGCAGCATCGGTTATTCTGCAGGAAGGACATGCCAGTGTCACTCTTGATGATAAGGCTGAGCCTGTAACAGCCAATCGTACGCCCGATGTCACAGGTATGGGACTGAAAGATGCGTTGTACGTATTGGAGAACCGTGGTTTCAAAACACAGGTAAATGGTCGTGGTCGTGTGGTCGCTCAGTCAGTGACACCGGGTACGGCATTTGTAAAGGGTCAAAAAATAGCCATTATACTCAACTGATGTTACTGAAGGACCTTCTATATGAAGTAAAGATTCAATCGGTCTCCGGCAATTTGTCGGTTCCGGTGAAGGCCCTTCAGACGGATTCAAGAAAAGTGCAGCCCGGAGATTGTTTCATCGCTATCAGGGGTACGCACAGCGATGGCCATGCCTATATCGCGGAGGTAGCTTCAAAAGGAGCTGTGGCGGTGGTTTGTCAGACATTGCCGGAAAGGCGGGAAGAGGGGGTGGTGTATGTGCAGGTTGATGACAGTGCCGTTGCCGCCGGATGGATGAGTCATGTGTTTCATGGCGAGCCTTCCTCCCAAATGTCGGTTACCGGAGTTACCGGCACCAACGGCAAGACAACGGTTGCAACCCTGCTGTTCAAATTATTTTCGGGTATGGGCTACCGTTGTGGACTGATCAGTACCGCAGGAAATGTGATAATCAACCGATCGCTCGAAGCCTCCCATACCACTCCTGACCAGTTGAATCTTCATAAGCTCCTTTCCGAAATGCAGGCGGAGGGTTGTACCCACGTTTTCATGGAGTGCAGCAGTCATGCCATTCATCAGCACAGGATCGCAGGCGTGAGATTCGCGGGCGCTATTTTCACCAATATCACACACGATCACCTGGATTACCATAAGACTTTCGATGAATATATCAGGGTCAAGAAATCCTGGTTCGACGGACTGCCTTCCTCCTCCTTCGCCATCAGCAATGCCGATGATAAGCGCGGAGCCATCATGCTGCAGAATACTCCGGCGAAGAAACACTTTTATAGCCTCAGGTCGCTGGCGGAATTCAAGGGCAAAATACTTGACAACAGCCTCCTCGGTTTACATATGGTGATCAATGAAACCGATGTGCATTTCAAACTCATAGGAACCTTCAATGCCAGCAATCTGCTGGCAGCTTATGGTGCCGCCATCTGTTTGGGAGAGGATAAGGCCGAGGTGCTTAGGGTGTTGAGTTCTGTGACCGGTGCTGAAGGCCGTTTCGATTATATGATCAGTTCCGTGGATCGGGTGGTGGGTATTGTCGATTACGCCCATACGCCTGATGCCCTTATCAATGTGCTGGCTACCATCCGTCAGTTAAGGCAGGGAGTGGAAAAGGTCATCACGGTGGTTGGTTGCGGTGGTGATCGGGACAAGTCCAAAAGACCTGTCATGGCGGAAGTGGCATGTGAACATAGCGACAAAGTGATTTTTACTTCGGATAACCCCCGCACAGAGGATCCCATGGAAATACTGAAGGAAATGGAAGCAGGAGTGGGTATTGCCCTCCGAAAAAAATACATCACCATTCCGGACAGGAAGGAGGCTATCAAGACGGCAGTGGCGCTGAGTGAAAAAAAAGATATCATCCTGTTGGCGGGCAAAGGGCACGAAAAATATCAGGAGATAAATGGAGTCAGATATCCATTCGATGATAAGCAGGTATTGAATGAGATGTTTGAGCTTTTGGACAAATAAGAATTAATAATAAATGTTGTATCAATTTTTTGACTGGATTGTGAGCGAGGGCTACCGTTTCCCCGGGAGCGGCCTGTTCCAGTTCATCACCTTCAGGGTGATGCTGGCGCTGATCCTGTCATTGTTGATCACAACGTTGATAGGCAAGCGAATCATCAGATTTCTATTGGAAAGACAGCTTGGCGAAACGGTTCGCGATCTCGGACTCCCCGGAGAGCAGAGTAAGAAAGGGACGCCTACCATGGGCGGTATCATCATCCTGCTGGCCATACTCATCCCCACCTTGCTGCTGGCAGATTTGAATAAGTTGTACATAAGGCTGATGCTGCTTTGCACGGTATGGCTGGGTGCCATCGGCTTCATCGATGATTATTTCAAACTCAGGGCGAAACGCATTGCCAGGGAAAAGGGAATCGATTACAAGAAAACGGATGCCGACGGGCTGGCGGGAAAGTTCAAGGTTTTCGGACAAGTGATGCTGGGAATCATCGTGGGAGCCAGTCTTTATTTCAATGATAATGTCATTGTGGAGCGTGAAGTATATAATCCTGATATCAGTTTCGTGAAAGACTCCGTGCTTCACAGGGGAGAGCGTCTGGTGGGGGATCAGTTCCATAAGGTTTCCATCGACGGGCAGCAGCATCTTTTCGCAAAGGTGAAAACACCGATTACTACTATTCCCTTTGTCAAATCTCATGAGTTCAATTATGCGAAGCTGTTACCTGAAAGCTGGCAGGACTATACCTATATCCTATACATCGCATTCGTGATATTCATTGTCACAGCGGTTTCCAATGGCTCCAATATCACGGACGGCCTGGATGGTCTCGCTACCGGTGTCTGCGCCATCATTGGAATCGGACTGGGAATTTTCGCCTATGTAAGCGGTAACATAAAATTCGCCGAATATCTCAATATCATGTACATCCCCAATCTGGGAGAGTTGTCCATTTTCATCGCCGCCTTTGTTGGCGCATGTGTAGGGTTCCTTTGGTACAACGCATACCCGGCGCAGGTGTTCATGGGAGATACCGGAAGCCTTGCTTTGGGAGGTATCATTGCGGCACTGGCGATCATTGTAAGAAAAGAATTACTCATACCCATCTTCTGCATGGTGTTTTTTGTGGAGTTGCTCAGTGTCATGCTGCAGGTGAGTTATTTCAAGTATACCAAAAAGAAATTCGGAGAGGGTAGAAGGATTTTCCTGATGAGCCCGCTCCATCATCATTATCAGAAGCGCGGTTATCACGAAAGCAAGATAGCCGTCCGGTTCTGGATAGTGACCATCTTGTGTGTGGCAATGGCCATTGTCACGCTCAAGTTGAGATAAGTAGTTTTTTGAAAAACCGGTTCATTGAATGAACCAATGGATGGAAACATCGCAAGACCGGAAATGTTTACCCGTGAGTCCACATGACCCGTTAAATTCTATGCTCATGAAAAACCAATTTTAAAAACATTGAGCACAGGAAAATTTGTCCTGTAAAAGCCAATACTGTTGAAGAACCAATTTTTTGAAACAAATCCGACTTGTGAAAGCCACCAAAAGAGTAGAAGAATCTACAGCCATTGAAAACTTGACCTGTTAAGTTCTATGCTCATGAAAAACCAATTTTTATTACTTCCTCAGGGAAGTGAGATCCTGACCTTGAAAAACAAATGCCTATGGAATATTCAGTACCCGTTATTGAATTCCAAACTGTTGAAGAACCAAATTTTTAAAGCCGAGCAGGGTAAATGAAAAAACGGATGGTCATACTGGGAGCAGGGGAAAGTGGCATCGGTGCCGCTTTGCTGGCCGGCAAGCAGGGCTTTCAGGTTTTTGTTTCCGATGCTTCGCCGATTCCTGAGAAATACAGGAAAGAGCTTTTTGAAAACGGAATCGAGTTTGAAGAGGGAGGGCATACCGAGTCGGAAATATTGTCGGCGACCGAAGTGGTCAAAAGTCCCGGTATTCCTGAGAAGGCTCCCATCATTGCAAAGGTCCGCGCAGCGGGTATTCCGCTGATCAGTGAAATCGAGTTTGCTTATAGGCACATGGGTAACAGCAAGCTTATCGCGATCACAGGAAGCAATGGAAAGACCACTACTTCCACTCTTGCCTATCATATATGCAAGACAGGCGGTGCGGATTGCGCGCTGGTGGGAAATGTGGGATACTCTTTCGCCAGGCAGGTGGCGCTGGACCCCAAGCCGCTCTATGTGGCTGAAGTGAGTTCTTTTCAACTTGATGATATCAAGACATTCAGACCGGATGTGGCGGTACTTACCAATATCACTGAGGATCATCTCGACCGGTACCAATATGATATTGACAAGTATGCTGCCGCTAAATTCAGGATCACCGAAAACCAGATCGCCGATGATGTATTCATCTATAATCTGGATGATGAAATCACCATGAAACACATCTCTAACAAAGAAGTAAAATCTGTCCAAGCACCAATTACTATGAAGAAAGAACTGCCACAGGGAGCTTATCTCCGAAATGCGACGATGCACCTGAAATGGAAGACCGAAGAAATGAAAATGAGTGTCCATGATTTTGCCATCAAGGGCAGGCACAACCAATACAACAGTATGGCGGCCAGCCTGGCGGCTTCCGCCATTGAAATCAGAAAGGAGAAGATAAGGGAAGCGCTTCAAACTTTCGAAAGCCTTGAGCATCGCATGGAGCCTGCCGGAATGGTGCGTGGCGTGGAATTCATCAACGACAGCAAGGCTACCAATGTAAACAGCACCTGGTATGCCCTGGAGAGCATGGTGAAACCGGTAATACTGATACTCGGAGGTGTGGACAAGGGCAACGACTACAGTCTGCTCAATGATCTTGTCCGCGAAAAAGTGAAAGCGATTGTTTGCATGGGGAAAGACAATGGCAAGATTCACGAGGCCTTTGGTTCCATGGTACCCCTGATCCTTGACACATCCGCGGCTGAGGAAGCGGTGCAAACATCATTTCATGTGGCGAACAAGGGTGAGGTGGTTCTGCTAAGTCCGGCCTGCGCCAGTTTCGACCTGTTTTTGAACTATGAGGACAGGGGTAATCAATTCAAAAAAGCAGTAAAAGAACTTTGATCCATGGAGCAACCGCTCAAAAATATCTTTTCACCTTCACTCTCTGAAATGGGAGGCAATCTGGTTCAGAAGACCAGAGGGGATAAGGTCATCTGGACCATCATCCTCATCCTCACCATCGCGAGTCTCCTGCTGGTATACAGCAGCACGGGATCTCTGGCCTATCGCATGAGTAAGAGCACCGAGAGTTATCTGTTCAAGCAATTCGCTTTCATCATCCTCGGATTGATACTGATTTATTTCGCTCATCGTGTCAATTATTCCATTTACTCCAAAATCGCCTTATATCTGTTCCTTATATCGATTCCATTGCTGCTCTACACGCTGTTCTTCGGTGTACAGCTCAACGCAGGCAGCCGCTGGATCAAGTTACCCGTAATTAATCTAACCTTTCAGACCTCGGACCTGGCCAAACTGGCCTTGTTCATGTACCTCAGCAGGATGCTTAGCCGGAAGCAGAATCAGAATGTGATCAAAGATTTTCACAAGGGATTCCTTCCGGTTATAGCTCCTGTAGCGATTATCTGCTTATTGATCGCTCCTGCCAATCTCTCTACCGCTATCCTGATAGGAGGAACCAGTATCATTTTGATGTTCATCGGTCGTGCCCAAATAAAACATCTTCTGGGCGTGGTGGGTATTGCCATGATCCCGGTCATCCTGTTGCTTACAATCGCTGTCAGCACCTATGACAAAGAAACTGGCGACACCAAAAAACTTCCCGGGATACTGGCACAGGGTCGCGTGCCCACCTGGATCAGTCGCATACAGACCTTTGTCTATGGTAGCAAGGGAAGTGACAATGAAAAATTATATCAGATCAATCAGGCTAAAATAGCTATTGCCAATGGCGGATGGTTGGGACTCGGACCCGGAAACAGTGAGCAAAGGAATTTTCTGCCCCACAGTTACAGCGATTTCATATATGCCATCATCATCGAGGAATATGGAATAATCGGTGGAGCGTTCATGATATTGATCTATTTGCTCTTTCTCTATCGATGTATCAGGATTTACAGGAGGTGTCCCTATGCTTTTGGCGCGTTTCTTGCTTTAGCATTGAGCTTCACGCTGGTGATCCAGGCTATCGTGAATATGTGAGTGAATGTGAATCTGTTTCCCAACACCGGAGTGACCTTGCCGCTGGTGAGCATGGGAGGAAGCAGTTTTCTTTTCACCTGTCTCTCCATTGGCATCATTCTGAGTGTGGCCAGAAATGTGGAGCAGCTGGAGGGGAATCAGCCGCAGGAGGAAATTACGGATAAAGGGAAGTTGGGCGAAGGAAAAACAGAACAAACAGAAGATAACGATACCGAAGAAGCATGACCCGGAAAAAACGATTCATAATGGCGGGAGGCGGAACGGGGGGACATATTTTCCCCGCGATAGCCATTGCCAACGCGATAATGGAGGCCTTTCCGGAAGCTGAGTTCCTGTTTGTGGGCGCAAGAGGAAAAATGGAGATGGAAAAAGTTCCTGAAGCAGGATATCGGATTGAGGGGTTGACCATCGCAGGATTCGACAGAGGTTCTTTGATAAAAAACATCGGTTTGCCGTTCAAGCTGGTCAAAAGCTTTTTCCAGGTGGCGGGGATATTCCGCAAATTCAACCCTGATGCTGTCATCGGCGTGGGAGGGTATTCCAGCTTTCCGGTACTGAAGTATGCACAGGCAAGAGGGGTACCTACTTTCATTCATGAGAGTAATTCTTTCGCCGGCAAAAGCAATATTCTGTTAGGGAAGAAGGCGTCTAAAATTTTCACCTCCTGTGAAGGAATGGAAAAATTTTTCCCGAAAGACAGGATCCTCATCAGCGGGAATCCGGTGCGTAAAAATATCGCGGCTCCGGTATCAAGAAAGGAGGCCTTGTCTTTTTTCGGGTTGAGTGAGGATCGTAAGACCATTCTGATTGTCGGAGGTAGCCTCGGAGCCAGGAGCATCAATGAAGCCATTGACAGCAATCTGGAGCAGTTGGATCAGGCCGGAGTGCAGGTAATCTGGCAAACAGGGAAACCTTTTCATGAAAAGGCTAGGTTGAGAAGCACCTCGTTCAATTGGGTAAGGGTTCATGATTTTCTGAACAGGATGGACCTTGCTTACAAAGCCGCCGATGTGGTGATCAGCCGAAGCGGAGCCATGGCAGTCAGTGAGCTTTGTATCGCCGGTAAGCCTGTCATTTTTGTTCCTTTTCCGCATGCCGCGGAGGATCATCAGACCTCTAATGCGAAAAGGCTCGTGGAAAAGGAAGCTGCTCTCATGATCAAGGATGAGGAAGTAAAAAGCCTGCTGATACCCAGGCTGCTCGAATTACTGAAAGATGAGGCGTTGCAGCAAAAACTGAAAGAGAACATTCTTAAGCTGGCGGTCTGGGATGCCGATAAGATCGTGGCTGAAAAAATATTGAAAGCGTTGAATTGAATGCTAAAGGAAACTGTCATAAGCAAGGAGGCTATCCTGAATAAGGATCAGATCCGTTCGGTCTATTTCATCGGAATAGGCGGCATTGGCATGAGCGCTTTGGCAAGATATTTCAAGTCCAGAGGGGTCAGGGTAAGCGGGTATGATAAGACACCTACTCCGCTGACGGCAAAGCTGGAGGAGGAGGGCATTAGGGTGCATTACCAGGATGATCCTTCCCTGATTGATAAGGAAGCGGAGGTGGTGGTATATACACCCGCCATACCGGGTGATCACCGGGAGCTATGTTACTACCGCGAAAATGGTTTCCTCATATGGAAGCGAAGTGACATGCTGGGACTCATAGCATCCGGAACCTATAGTATTTGCGTGGCGGGGACACATGGAAAGACTACGACCAGTACCATGGTGGCTCATATCCTGAGACACTCCGGCTTCGGCTGCAGCGCCTTCCTGGGTGGTATCGCTGCCAACTACGATACCAATTACTGGAGCGACGAAACCAACGTCACCGTGGCAGAAGCGGATGAATATGACAGGAGTTTCTTAAAACTTCATCCCGATGTGGCGGTGCTCACCTCCATGGATCCTGATCACCTGGATATCTATGGTGCGGAATCAGCCATGCAGGATGCATTCATCAGCTTCACGCATCAGATCAAGAAAGGCGGATTGCTGATCTGTCATCACTCGGTAAAGCGAAGCGATGAGATGAACGGAAGTCTGAGAATAAGTTATGGTGATCACGCAGATGCATATGCTTTGAATGTTGTGGTGAAAGATGGAGCCTATCATTTCGATGTCCGGATATTTGACAGGATGATCAAGGGATTCAGATTGCATATGGGCGGCAGACATAATGTGGAGAACGCTTTGGCAGCGATAGTGGTGGCCGATCATCTGAAAATTGGAGAAGATAAGATCAGGGACGCGGTCGCTTCTTTTAAAGGGGTAAAGAGAAGATTTGAACAGGTATGGCAAAATGAGGAGCGTGTGATCATTGATGATTACGCACATCATCCGGAAGAACTGAAAGCGCTTATTTCGGGAGCCAAGGAGCTGTATCCCGGCAGAAAATGCTGCATCGCCTTCCAGCCTCATCTCTTCAGCAGGACGCGTGATCTGGCAGATGGTTTCGCTTCCTCCCTTGAACTTGCCGATGAAGTAATCCTTCTGCCTGTATACCCGGCAAGGGAGCAACCGATAGAAGGAGTGGATAGCGGAATGATCGCCAATAAGATCGCTTCCGCCAAAGTGAGCCTGGTGGAGAAAAGTGAAATGGCAGACAGATTGCTGGTATCAGATGCACAAGTGATACTCATTGCTGGAGCAGGAGACATAGATATGCTTGTGGAGACAGTAAAAGAAAAATTGAAAACAAGTCAAGGTCATCCATGAATTGGATTAAAAAATATAATTGGCGAAAAACAATCGCGCTGTCGATATGGCTGCTGATAGGGCTGGGAGTGCTGGTTTTACTGGCTGCTGCGGTAAGAAGCACCAAAGACAGACGTTGCACAGGGCTTGAGATCAGCATCAGCGGCTCCGGTAAAAGTCTATTCATTGATGAAGCAGAAGTTCGCAGGATACTGGCAGAACATGTGGGAGATCGCGTTCAGGGACTGTCCGTGTCACGTTTTAACCTTCATGCCATTGAAAAGGCCATTCGGCAGGACATATGGATAAAAGATGCCAGTCTGTTCTTTAACAGTGATGGAGTGCTGAAGATAAAGGTGAAGGAAAGAGAGCCTGTAGCAAGAATTTTTTCCCGCAATGGCGGCAGCTTTTATGTGGACAGCAGCCTGATGATACTTCCGCTTAGTAATTTGTTTTCTGCTAAGCTTCCTGTTTTCACAGGCTTCCCCACGGATCATCGGGTGCTGATCAAAAGGGATAGTTTGCTGCTGAGGCAAGTATGTAATCTGGGAATTTTCATTCTGGAAGATTCACTGAGAATGGCAATGATAGAGCAGGTGGATATCACCCCGGCCGGTGAATTCGAACTCATTCCTAAGGTCGGAAATCTGGTGGTGGCTTTTGGCGATGGTTCCGATCTGGAAGGGAAATTCAACAGGATGATGCTTTTTTATAAGAAGGTTCTGCTTAAAGGCAACTTGAACAGATACGGTAAAATTTCCCTGAAGTACGATGGACAGGTGGTGGCCTCGCAAAAAGGCAAGGAGGAGGCAGTAGCTGATTCTGTCAGGACCCTTGAGCTGCTAAAACTCATAGCGCTTGAATCAGAGCGTAAAGCCGGTGACTCCTCTCAGCGTTTTTCACAGGACTATGACAGGATCTCAGCCGACAGTTCCCTAATCAGAGCGCCGATGGAGCGGGAGCCACTGTCGGAGTCGGTAGCGTCATCCTCTGCGGCGGCTGCGATGAAGACTAAGGATACGAAGACTGCGGGAGCAGCCAAGCCGGCAGCGGTCAAGCCCACCGCAAATAAACCTGTGGCGCCCGTGAAAAAGTTGGTTAAGCCCGCAGCAAAACCCAAGTCAAATTCGAAGCCGAAAAAAGAAGAAAAGAAACCCAAGGCAGTAATGAATAAATCCAATAATAAAAACAAAAATTAAAAATCTAAAAGTATAGTATGAGCCAAGAACAACCCATCATTGTCGGTTTGGATATCGGAACCACAAAGATTGCAGCCATTGCAGGCAGGAAAAACGAATTTGGAAAACTCGAGATTCTCGGATTCGGCAGAGCGCCCAGCAATGGGGTGCAGCATGGAATGGTACTGAATATCGATCAGACCATCAAAGCGATACAGACAGCGCTGGAAAATTGTTACGCATCCAATCCTATTTTGGAAATCAGCGAAGTCTATGTTGGAATCGCGGGTCATCATATCAAGAGCTTGCAAACAAGAGGTGATATCGTGCGTCAGAATACCGAAGAGGAAATTCGCCAGGAAGAAATAGATCGTTTGATTGCCGACCAATACAGGACCTACATACCGGCGGGAGACCAGATTATTGATGTGATACCGCAGGAATTCACGGTGGATAATTTCCAGAATATTCCCAATCCGATCGGCTACAGCGGAGTGAAAGTCGGTGCCAACTTTCATATCATCACCGGAGATAAAAACGCCATCCGCAATATCAACCGCAGTGTGGAGAAGGCCGGTCTGAAAACTAAAGATCTGGTATTGCAGCCTCTGGCTTCTGCAGCGGCGGTAATGTGCGACCAGGACCTGGAGGCAGGTGTGGCCATTGTGGATATTGGAGGTGGAACCACCGACTTGGCAGTATTCTATGAAGGCATTTTGAAGCATACGGCGGTAATACCTTTCGGCGGAGACAATATCACTAATGATATCAAAACAGGATTGGGAGTGCTAAAGGTGCAGGCCGAGCAAATGAAGATCCAGTTCGGAAGCGCGCTCAGCGACGAGGCCAAAGCCAACACCTTCATCACCATACCGGGTTTGCGCGGACTCACTCCTAAGGAGATTTCCGTGAAAAATCTTGCCAATATTATACAGGCAAGAATGAGTGAGATTCTCGATTTCGTCACTTATCATCTTAAGCAGGTGGGGCTTGATAATAGAATGTTGAACGGAGGTATCATACTTACAGGTGGTGGATCTCAGTTGAAGCATTTGTTGCAGCTTACTGAATATATCACCGGACTGAATGCCCGAATCGGCTTACCGAATGAGCATTTGGCAGGCGGTCATATCGAGGAGCTGGCCAAACCGATGTATAGCACCTGTATCGGTCTTATCCTCAAAGGATACAATGACTACGAGAATAAGAATCTGCAGGAGTTGACGGAGAACTTCATCAAAGTTGAGGTGCCAAAGGACGAAACAGAAACGTTACCCGAAGAGTCCAAAATGGAAGAGCCCGCGCCGAAGCGTCCCGTGGTGGATACAACACATAGAAAAAAGACGCTGAAGGATTTCATGGACGCTATCAAGATCAATCTGATAGACATGTTCAAGGAAGAAGATGATGATAAGTTTGACGATTCCAAATAATATTCATTAATCAACATATACTTACTAACTCCAAAAAATCAAAGACATGATACAATTCGATCTACCAAAAGAGCAATCCTCCATCATCAAGGTGATTGGTGTGGGAGGTGGCGGAAGCAACGCTGTCAATCACATGTTTTCGCAGAATATCGAGGGTGTTAACTTCATCATATGCAATACGGATGCACAAGCTATTGCTCAAAGCAGGGTGCCCAACAAGATACAGCTGGGGCCGCATCTGACACAAGGGCTCGGAGCCGGCGCCAACCCCTCGATCGGCAAAAGGGCGATGGAGGAGAGTCTTGAGGAAATCAGGGCCATCCTCGAGGTGAATACCAAAATGGCGTTTATCACAGCCGGAATGGGAGGCGGAACCGGAACCGGCGGTGCGCCTACACTTGCGAAAATCTGCAAGGAGCTGGGTATTCTCACGGTAGGAATTGTTACCACTCCTTTCGCCTATGAAGGGAAGAAGAGGCTGGCGCAGGCACAGGAAGGTATCGATGAACTGAAGAATCATGTGGATACCTTGCTGGTGATCAGCAATGATAAATTGCGTCATCAGTTCGGAAACCTCAAAATGAAGGAGGCTTTCGGTAAGGCTGATAATGTTTTGGCGACAGCGGCAAAATGCATCACCGATGTCATCAATAGTACTGGTCAGATCAATGTTGACTTTGCGGATGTATGCACGGTGATGAGTGACGGAGGTGTGGCCATTCTGGGAAGCGCTACCGCAGACGGAGAAAACAGGGCACAACAGGCCATCGAAAGCGCACTCACCTCTCCGTTGCTCAATGACAGCGATATCCGTGGCGCCAAGTGGATCCTAATCAATATCAATTCAGCGGAAGGCGAACATGAATTCACCATGGATGAAGTGGAGGTGATACAAAACCATTTGCTTTCACAAGCCGGAGAGAATACAGATGTGATTCTGGGTCTGGGATATGACAATACCCTGGGTAGCCAGATAGGAATCACTATCATCGCCACTGGTTTCCATCATAATGATCCTTTCGGAAAGAATAATGAAAAGAAAGCCGATGCCGATTCTTCCAAAGTGGTCATGGCTCTCGAGCAAACAATCCCTGCTTCTGCATCCGAAAAGGTATCTCTGCTTTCAGAAGCTCCTGCAGAAGAATCATTGCCTGCTGCTGACGTGACCCTTGAGCCGGTGCAAGAGTTAGTTGAGACGACACCGCAGATGCCGGAAGATCTCATGCCAAGGCTGGTAGAGCCTGAATTGCCGGTGATTGAAGTCGTCAGAAGCGAGGATGAAGCTCCGGTTTTTTTTGAGCTTTCCGTATCCGGCACCACCGATTTCAGCAATACAGATGTAACTGCTTCAACGAATTTGGAACAGAATGCGGCGGAGGAAAATAATCCTGCCGAGTTGGAAAATAATACCACCCTTTCTTCGGGTGGCTACCTGGTAAGACCTACGCAAATTTATGCTGAAGACAGCCGGGAAGAAGAAAGCTCACCTGCGAACCGGAATGTATCGCCTAAGCCGGCTGAAGAGCCTGCTATGGAGATGCAACTGGTAGTGAAACCCCAGAAAGAGGCGAAGGAAGAGCCGGTTGTACAGCAAACTCAGCCCATCATGATGTCTTCCGGAGAGGAGCCTGCCATGCAGGACGAATCGGAGGAACACAAGCGCAGGGCTATAGAGCGCATTGCGAAGCTTCGGAATCTATCATTCAACATCAATGCAGCCGATCCCAACAATGAGTTTGAAACGGTGCCGGCTTACCTTCGTCGTAACATGGATTTTACAAGCCAGCCCCACCATGTGGAGAGCTTCTATAGCAATTATGTGGTGAAATCCGATGAAAACAACCAGGCCGGGATCAGTGCCATCAACACTTTCCTGGATGGCAAAAAGCCCGATTGATAATCCGGCATCAGGCTATCGGAAAATCTGAGAAATACCATATTCATAAGTCCCTGAACAGGCCCTGCCAAAAGCAGGGCCTTTCTTTTTGGGAAACCCTGATAAAATAATCATTCCGCTGTTTTCAATTATCGGTTTTCATTTTACATTTGCAAGTCCGGAATGAATCCGGACAGGAAACTTCCAGTAGTGCCGAAACATGTAGACAAGCTCTCCGCAGCCGGATTTTTAGTGGCTCTTGGTATCATCTATGGAGATATCGGTACTTCTCCTCTATACGTATTCAATGCGGTCATTGGAAATAGACTTATCTCCCGCGAACTGATTCTCGGAACCTTGTCGCTGATCCTTTGGACTCTAACTGTTCAAACCACTATTAAATATGTAATAATGGTATTGAGGGCGGACAACAAAGGGGAAGGAGGTATTTTTGCTCTCTTCGCACTTGTTCGTCGAAGAAGGAAATGGCTGGTAATTCCAGCCATGATAGGAGGGGCCTCACTCCTGGCGGATGGAATGATCACTCCGCCGATCTCCATTACTTCCGCAATCGAAGGTCTCAAAGAATTGCCGGCATTTCAGTCAATCGGTCACTCCACCGTGGAATATATCGTGATCGGTATCATTTGCATATTTTTCTTCAGTCAGCAATTCGGAACACACTCCATCGGAAGACTGTTCGGTCCTGTAATGAGCACCTGGTTCCTTATGCTGGCCATTTTGGGAATCATTCATATTTCTGATGATTTATCCGTTTTGGAGGCGGTGAATCCTTATTATGCGATAGAATTTCTGTTTACCTACCCCAAGGGATTCTGGCTATTAGGCGCGGTATTTTTGTGTACCACAGGTGCGGAGGCACTTTACAGTGACCTGGGTCACTGCGGTCGGAGCAATATTCGCATATCCTGGATTTTCGTGAAAACCTGTCTGTTGCTTAATTATTTCGGGCAGGCCGCAAATCTGCTCAAACATAATACGGGAGTATTCGCCGATAGCAGTACCAAGGAGGCGCTTGGATTAAATGCCTTTTATGACCTGATGCCCCAATGGTTTATTGTTCCCGGAGTGATTATCGCTACCTCAGCCGCTATCATCGCGAGTCAGGCAATGGTGTCCGGCTCTTTCACTCTGATCAATGAAGCCATACGCCTCAATCTTTGGCCAAGGCTTAAAGTCAAATATCCGTCCGAGGCCAAGGGACAGATTTTCATTCCCGGTATCAACATGATATTGTTTATCGGTTGCATCGGAGTGGTGCTCTATTTCAGGGAGTCTGCTCGCATGGAGGCTGCTTATGGTCTAGCCATCATCGCCACGATGATCATGACCACCATTCTCTTTGCCAACTATCTGGTTTTGCACAGGGTTAAACCGGGATGGATATATTTCTTCATTGTTTTTTACCTGGTGGTCGAGGTGTCTTTCCTGATCGCTCTGATGGATAAATTCATTCATGGCGGCTATATGACCGTGCTGATAGGATTTGTGATGTTTGCCGTCATGTATATCTGGTATCGGGCCCGAAAAATCAAGAATAGGTACGTCGAGTTTGTCAGGGTGGAAGAGTATATCACCAAACTCGAAGAACTCAGTAACGATAGTACCGTTCCTAAATACGCCACTCATCTGGTTTATCTCACCAGTGCCAATAACCATAAGGAGATTGAGCATAAGATCATGTTCAGCATTCTAAGTGGAAAGCCAAAACGCGCCGATATCTATTGGTTCGTTCACGTGGATACGCTGGATGAACCCTATACTTGTGAATATTCCGTGGAGCATATTATCCCCAATGACATCATTCGCGTGGAATTCAGGCTCGGATTCAGGATTCCTCCAAGAATCAACCTGATGTTCAAGAAAGTGGTGGAAGACCTGGTGGCTAACAGGGAGGTGAATGTGACCAGTCGATATGAAAGCCAGCAGCGTCATAATGTCGTGGGTGACTTCCAGTTTGTGGTGATGGAAAAATTCCTCAGCCAGGATAACGAGCTTCCCTTTATTGAGAAAATTTACATGCAGTTCTATTTCTGGCTGAAAGAATTCAGCCTTAGTGAAGAACGCGGATTCGGGCTGGAGCAAAGCAATGTGGTGGTAGAGAAGTTCCCGCTAATAGTATCTCCTGTAAGTAAACTCAAATTGAAAAGGATCTACTCGCCTGATGAGGAGATTTGATTAAAATGAATACTGTCACTCCGCTGGAATTGAAGTCATGGTTGGATAACGACCCCGCCTCCGTACAGCTGATAGATGTAAGGGAGCCGGAGGAGCATAGGGAGTTTGATATCGGCGGAGAACTGATGCCGCTGACCGAGATCCATGAACATATGCAAAGGATCGAATCCGATAAAAAAGTGGTCTTTTACTGCAAAATGGGGGTACGCAGCATGCTTGCCATCCAAAGGATAGAGGCGAAACTTGGTTTGTCAGGATTGTATAACCTTACCGGTGGCTTGGAAGCCTGGAAAAAAGAGTTTGGAAGCTGAATGCCATTGAATCAATATCCTGATGTTCAGAAAAATAAAACTACTGTTGATTCTTTATTGCCTGGTCGGCATTGCGCTGTACCATTTCCAGGAGTCATTGATTTTTCACCCTTCGGCTAAGCCGCTGAAATCTGTTCACCCTGTTTATCAAGAGCTGACAATAACCGTCAATCAAAAGGAAAGCATCAGTATTCTTCGTTTTGTCCCCGAATCAGTAAGTAAAGGACTCATAATTTTCTTTTATCCTAATCATCACCGCGCTGAATATTATTCGCAACGATCCTCATTCTTTACCCAAAGAGGATTTGAGGTTTGGATTCCTGATTATCCGGGATTTGGCAATAGCCTGGGGAATCTTACCGAACAATCATTGTATAAATGGGCCGATAATGTTTTCAAACTGGCAGCATCCCAATACACTTCTGATTCCATTCTGTTGTATGGTCAGTCCTTCGGAAGCACTATGGCTTCTTATCTCGGTAGTTATAACGCTTCCTTGAGGGCCGTCATCCTCGAGTCACCCTATTACAGTTTGGAAGCTCAGTTGAAAAAATATGCGGCCATCTATCCGGTGGCTCAGATGTCCTCCTTTGAATTTCCGGTTTGGAGATTCCTGGATGAGTCACGTTGTCCCGTGAGGATATATTACGGTAAGCGCGATGAAATTGTCTCTGCTGCGGACATCAGGAGGTTGAATAAGCATTTGAAAAGTGGTGATGTGTTTTTGAAAATCGAATCCGCCACTCATTTGCGGATTCATCAAGATTCCGCATGGATCAATAGTATGGATGAATTTCTGAAAGGATACTGATCCTACGCTTCCACTAACACGGTCATGTCACTCCTGACTTCAAATCGATAACGCATTCCGCATTTGATCGCTACATTTTCCTTTCCATGGCCCACAGGGAAACCGAAGCTGATCGGAATTTTCAGATGGGCGACATGCTGACGTAGAATTTCTTCAACCGATAGGCCAAAAGGTCTTGTGGTGTCTTTCAATTCTGTAAAACCCCCGAAGATCAGGCCCTTTAATTGTCCGAGTTTTCCTGTTCTTTCAAGCTGCAACATCATCCTGTCAATATGGTAAAGATATTCTCCCACATCCTCAAGAAACAGGATCTTGTTTTTTGTGATAGGCTCCGAAGGAGTTCCTAAAGAATGTATGAGCATGGAGAGGTTGCCTCCTGTGATTTCGGCTGTTGTTTTTCCCGTTATGTTGAAGGGATGGGGTGCGCAACTGTATGCGGCGCTCTTGCCTGTAAGGGTATCCAGCAGGGATTTTGTTGCCGGACTGTTCCCCTTTTCGGAGAGGAAGGCGGCCGCCATAGGGCCATGTATGCTGGCAATTCCCAGTTTTTTTTGAAGATGAAAGTGTAGAATGCTGATGTCACTGAATCCTATCAGCCATTTAGGCTTCCTGCGGAATCGGTTGAAATCAATTTGATCCAGAATTCTTGAAGTGCCATAGCCTCCTCTTCCGAAAAGAATGGCCTTGATGCGGTCATCTTCGAGCATCTGTTGTAACTCATCCAGTCGCATACTGTCATTGCCGCTGAAATAATTCCTGGATTTTCCACCAACGGTCTTTCCTTTGAATACACGAAACCCCCATTTTTTCAAGGTGCTGATACATGCTTCGGTTCTGGCGGATTCCATGTATCCTGCGGGACACATAATGCCGATGCAATCGCCTTTTTTCAGATATGGTGGAACAAGGGTCATCAAATGTTCAGAAGGTGATCAGCTGACTTTACTGCCGTTTTCAACCGCAGCCTCGGGACTAACAAATGTTAGTTTTCCGTCCTTGTCCTCTGCGAGCAGAATCATTCCGTTGCTTTCAATGCCGCGCATTTTCCTGGGAGCCAGATTGGTCACCACCATCACCTGTTTCCCGGGTAATTGGGCCGGGTCGAAATGCAGGGCAATGCCGCTGACGATAGTTCTGACTTCCACACCCATATCCACTTCAAGCTTCAGCAACTTGTCGGCTTTTTCAACTTTTTCGGCACTAACGATCTTGCCTATGCGCATATCAATTTTCGCGAAGTCATCAAACTGTATGACCGGCTTTGCCGTCTCTTCGTTAATTGTTTCCATTTTATGAGTTTGTTGCGGAGTCGCTTGCTTCAGTTTGGCAAGTTGCAGGGCGATTTCCTCGTCTTCTATTTTTCTGAATAGTAATTCCGGAGCTCTGAGGCTGTACCCCACGCTCAGCAGTTTGAGACTTCCTGCATTTTTCCATTCGAGCATTTTATCCACCACCTTCATCATGTGAAGCATTTTTCCTGCCGTTTCAGGAAGAAATGGGTGGATGAAAATCGCAAGGTTGGCGGTGAGCTGCAAGGCAAGGTGCATACAGTTGTCTATTGACTTGCGCCCCTCCTCGGAGGCGGCATCTTTTTTCCAGGGTTCCTTTTTCTGCAAATACTGATTTCCCTTTCTGCTGAGGTCGATCACCTCGAACAGGGCGTCCCTGAAATGGTAAGTCTCCAGGTTTTTTTCGATTTTTTCCCTGGCAATACCGATCTCGTCCATCAGCCATTGATCCTCCATGTCCAGCTGGTCTTCATGCATTGGCGGCACCTTGCCCTGGCAAAGTTTGTGCATGAGCACGAAAGTCCGGTTCACATAGTTGCCGAAAATAGCCACCAGCTCACTATTGATGCGATCCTGAAAATCCTTCCAGGTGAAATCATTGTCCTTGGTCTCAGGAGCGTTACTGCAGAGCACATATCTCAGCATGTCAGCGCCTCCCGGAAAATCCTTCACATACTCATGTACCCATACCGCCCAGTTTCTGCTGGTGGATACTTTTTGACCTTCGATGTTCAGAAACTCATTGGCAGGCACATTGTCAGGAAGCACATAACTGCCATGGGCCTTCAACATCGCGGGGAATATGATGCAATGGAATACGATATTGTCTTTTCCAATGAAGTGGACCAGCTTGGTATCTTCCTTACACCAGTAATCTTCCCAGTTATCCACGAGTTCCTTGGTAGCGCTGATATAACCGATCGGCGCATCAAACCAAACATATAACACCTTGCCTTCCGCATCCGGTAAAGGAACCTTTACGCCCCAGTTACTGTCTCTAGTCATGGCCCTGGACTGCAGTCCGCTATCCAGCCAGCTCTTACATTGCCCATAAACATTGTTCTTCCATTCCTGATGATCTTCCAATATCCATTGGCGTAGCCAGTCTTCATATTGTTGCAACGGAAAATACCAATGTTTTGTTTTGCGCTTTACGGGCTTGGCATCGCTGAGCGTGCTTCTGGGATTGATCAGCTGATCAGGGTTGAGTGTCGAACCGCATTTTTCACATTGGTCCCCATAGGCTCCTTCAGCGGAGCAGATCGGGCAGGTGCCGGTGATATAGCGGTCTGCCAGAAAGGTGTTTTTTTCCTCATCATAATATTGCTCCGTTTCCTTTTCCTCAAAAAGTCCCTTTTCATGCAGGTTGCTGAAAAAGGAGGAAGCAGTTTCATGATGGATTTTATTGGAGGTCCTTGAGAAAACATCAAAGGATATGCCCATACCCTGAAAGCTATCCCTGATCAGCGCATGGTATTTATCGACCACCTCCTGTGGACTGATTCCTTCCTTCATGGCCCTGATCGTAATGGGTACCCCATGTTCATCACTTCCGCAAATGAACTTCACGTCCTTGCCACAGGCCCTGAGGTATCTGACATAAATGTCAGCAGGCAGGTAACAACCGGCAAGATGACCAATATGTACCGGTCCGTTGGCATAGGGTAGAGCGGCAGTGACCAGAAATCGTTTGAAATCCATAAATAATGTGGGATATGAATCTCAAAAATACGGCAATAAGCTAATTTCATTAAATTCAACAAGTGAAAAGAAAACAATTCCTCTCTTCCCTGATTCCACTCGCCTCCCTGGGCGTTATGCCTGATTTGCTTGCGGAGCCGGAAGGCAGGCCTGGGAAGTACAAGCTTCCGAAAGCCCTCAAATATGGCGATACCATAGGGATTACCTGTACCGGTGGCCCGGTGAGTATGGTGGAAATAAATCCTGCCATTCGACAGTTTGAATCTTGGGGATTCAAGGTTAGGGTAGGTAGTAACCCCGGAAGAAAATATTTGAATTTTGGCGGAACCGACAAGGAAAGGCAAGAGGAATTGCAGGAAATGCTCGATGATGATCGGATCCAGGCCATTGTATTTGCCCGCGGCGGTTATGGTACCGTCAGGATCCTCGATAAGCTCGATTTGGGCCCGTTCCTGAAAAATCCGAAATGGCTGCTTGGCTTCAGCGATCTCACCTACCTTCATTCGCTGATACTTGGTAAAGGCGTGGCCTGCATTCATTCCAAAATGTGTAGCAGCTTTCCTTCCAATTGGGAGGAGGCCACAGAGGATCAGAAATCCTCCATCCTTTCCATTAAGGAGGCATTGACCGGCTTGAAATGTGATTACAAAGCGGCTCCCCATCCCTCCAATATCTTCGGCGATGCCTCAGGCCCCTTGCTAGGAGGCAACCTCAGGATCCTTGAATCATTGTCGGGTTCCCCAACTTCCTTGAAAACGGAGGGTTGCATTCTCTTTCTGGAGGATACCATGGAATATGCATACAGTATTGACAGGATGTTATGGAACCTGCTTCGTTCCGGCAAGCTGGAAAAATTGAAAGGGCTCATAATCGGGGGATTTCGCATCAAACCGGACGATCCGGGTGAGGAATTCGGCATGTCATTGGAAGAGATCATTCTTGAAAAGGTGAAGGATTTCGGTTATCCCGTTTGTTTCGGATTTCCGGTCGGTCATCAGCCGGCGAATGTGGCGCTCAAATGCGGTGTCACCCATCGGTTCACGGTGAATGGAACGGGCGTTTTTCTGAAAGAGCATTGAATATAGCCATACCCTTAATTTTACATTCAATCTGAAAATCAAAATAAATCATGAAGAAGTCTTTCTTGGTTCTCCTGTTGGCTATCCTGTCGATGGGTCTTGTGGCACAGCAAAAGCGGATCAGTCTTCAGGAAGCCATGCTGTCGGCTCGTACCGCCCTGGCGCCTGAAAATCTTAAGATGTTACAGTTCATCAAAGGAACTAGCAGTTACGCATACCTGAAAAAAACCAATGGAGTGGAAAGCTGGGTCAATGGACGTTTCGGATCGGATGCGGAATCGGCATTGCTTACCTTGTCCGAGCTGAATCGTCGGCTAAGGCTCGCATCCATGGATACACTAAAAGCCATGCCTGCCGTGCAATTCAGCAAGGAGCACTGGATGATTAGTTTGAAAGGAGTCAAACTTTCTTTCAGTAACACCGATGATTCCTATAAGGTATTGGTGGGGAAAGATATCGCCGGCAAGCAGAACCTGGAGGAAAATCAAAAGGGAGCGGTGGCCTATCTGGATAGTTTCAATCTCTTCATTTCCGCCGGGGGCGAGATAACAAAAATCACCACCGATGGATCAGCGGATATCGTCTATGCTTCCAGCGTGCATCGCGATGAATTCGGTATCACAAAAGGAACATTCTGGAGCAACAGCGGCAAGAGCCTGGCCTTCTACAAAATGGACCAAAGCATGGTGAAGGATTATCCCATCATTGACTGGTCGGTCACTCCTGCCGTTTCCTCTAACATCAAATACCCAATGGCAGGAGATGCCAGCCACCAGGTTTCGTTGATGCTATATGATTCCGAAAAGAAGAAGCTGATAAGAGTGCAAACGGCCGGGCCCGATGAACATTATCTGACCAATGTGGCCTGGAGTCCTGATGATCGGTTCGTCTTTATCGCTGAACTTAACAGGGATCAGAACCATATGCGCCTGAATCAGTATGAAGCTGAAACGGGCAAATTCGTAAAGACCCTCTTCGAAGAGCAATCAGATAAATACGTCGAACCACTGGTGCCCATGCTTTTTTTGAAGAATGATTCCAAGCGGTTCATTTGGCAAAGCAGGAGAGACGGATGGAATCATCTTTACCTGTATTCGACGGATGGGAAACCGCTGAAGCAGCTTACATCCGGCAATTGGGAAGTGGTGGAAGTGAAAGGATTCGATGAAAGCGGAAAGTATTTGTTTTATGTTTCGACGCAACAGTCTCCATTGTCTCGCAACCTCTACAGGCTGGAAATTACCTCCGGCAAAAGTATAGCTATTACCAATGGTGATTTCGTACACAACACCCAGGTAAGTGCTGACGGAAACTTCGTGTTGGATAATGCGGGAAGTATCACTAATCCGCGTACCATCCATCTGATTGACGTGAAGACAGGAAAATCCAAGCAGTTACTGCAAGCTGCCGATCCACTGAAAGATTACAGGAAGGGAGAGCTCAAACTGTTCACCCTGCAGGGCAAACAGGGGGAAGTCGATCTTTTTTGCCGCATGTATCTGCCTGCTGACTTTGATAGCACCAGGAAATATCCTGTGGTTGTTTATTGGTACGGCGGCCCGCACAATCAACTGATCACCAACAGCTGGAATGGCGGTTCCGGAGATTATTGGTTCCGGTATCTTGCCGATAACGGCTTCATCGCATTCAGTATGGATGTCAGGGGTAGCCAATTCAGAGGAAGGGAATTTGAGACTGCCATATTCAGAAGGGCCGGTAAGATGCAAATGGAAGACCTCATGAGAGGAGTGGATTATCTGAAAGGGCTAGGCTTTGTGGATGCGTCCAGGATGGGGCTTTTCGGTTGGAGTTACGGAGGTTTTCTGACTACTAATTTCATGCTGACTTATCCGGAGGTGTTCAAAGCGGCAGTGTCGGGAGGTCCGGTGATGGACTGGAAGCTGTATGAGATCATGTATACCGAAAGATATATGGATCGTCCGGAAGAGAACCCTCAGGGCTATCAGGAAACAAATCTTATAGAGCGGGCAGGTGAATTGAAGGGCAAATTGCTATTGATTCACGGCTTGCAGGATCCGGTGGTGCTGCAACAGCATTCTGTCAACTTTGTACGCAGTGCGGTAGATAAAGGTATTCAGGTGGATTATATGATCTATCCCGGTCATGAGCATAATGTGATAGGAAAGGACAGAGTTCATCTGTACCAGAAGGTCACTGATTATTTATTTTCTCATCTGAGATGATTAGTCGGTTTGAATACGGCTCATCGCGGCATCAATTCCGGGATACAGGAAAGTGAATCCTTCTTCCTTGATCTTATTGGCGCTGACAGAGGTGCTCTTCAATATTTCCACTGATCGTTCACCTAGTGCCAGTTTTAACAGGAAGGCAGGCGCATGTATCGGAATAAAGTATTTGCCTCTTTTGTGCTGGGCATATTTAAGGGTGATTTCCTTGAGACTGCAGGGGTAGGGCGCTACGGCATTAAAACTTCCGGTAAGCGGCTTTTGTATGGCGAATTCGAACATGCGACAGAGATCACTGATATGGATCCAGCTAATGATTTGGTTGCCGTTGCCGGGTACAGGAGCGATTCCCATTTTCAAGGGTAATTTTAACTGACCCAGAAATCCGCCTTCTTCACTGAGTACGATGCCTGTTCTTAAAAAACAAACTCTTGTGAGTGGCACTGCCTGGTCAAGGCTCTCTTCCCAGCGTTTACAGGTCTTGCCCAAAAAATCATCATGGTGTGGTTCTGTTTCCTTGAATTGATGTCCTCTTACTTTATCCGGCCCGTACCAGCCAATGGCAGAAGAGGAAATGATCGATCGGACAGAGTTCTTTTTTTCCTTGAGGTATTTTGCCAGCAGTTTGTTGCCGTCTACACGGCTTGAAAGGATTTCCTGTTTGAATTTTTCCGTCCACCTCTTTTCCATTACGCCGGCGCCGGCAAGGTTGATCACATGGTCCGCGCCCTGCCAGGCTTTTTCGTCGATGTACTGCTTTTCAATATTCCAGGAGGCATAGCGCAGATTTTCTCCGTTTTTGAATTTCCCAGGATTGCGGGTGAGTACGATTACCCGATAACCGGAATTCAGAAGATGACGTGTCAGGGCTCTTCCCACAAGACCCGAGCCCCCGGCGATCAGGATTGTTTCCATGTTGCTTTGATTTTTCAGGCCCTGCCCGAATAATTGTAAATTTACCCTGCAAATCATCCTGATGAAAAGAATCGTTTCCATCCTCCTGTTAATCATTTGTGTAAATTCAGCCTTCTCACAGCAGATTCAATACTCCCAGGTATTGAAAGAGGAAAACGAAGACATCAATTTTGAAGTCCTCGGGAAATTCGACAGCACCATCCTGATTTATAAGAATGTACGTTCCAGGCATTACATATCAGTCTACAGCCTGGATATGAAATGGATTCGGAACATGAAACTGAGCTCGCTTCCTGAAAAAACATTTAATGTTGATTTTATGGCGCAGCCTAAGGGGATTTGCATGATTTATCAGTACAACAAAGGAGGTCAGATTTTTTGCTACGGCATTAGGTTGTCTCCTGCCGGAGATGAATTGAATTCTCCGGTTCTGCTCGATACTTCCAGGGTTGCTGCCGTCGCAGATAAAAGGATTTATTCAGTAGTGTGCAGTGATGACAGAAAACATTTCACTTTGTACAAATTGCATATTCGCGATGAAAATCTCAACTTACTGACAAAGTTGTATGATGAAGGGTTCAACTTGCTCGACAGCAGTCGCCATTTGGCCCGTTTCGAAGATGATCATGAGATGTGGGGTGATGCCGCGTTATCCAACGCAGGTGATTTCTATCTCGTCCGTCAGAAAAGGGTTGATTCAAGAGTTGGATATGATCGATGCGATGTCTATGTTAAGAAACGCAATGGTTCTGAGGGCGGATTTCTGGAATTTCCGCTGGAAGGCAATATGGTAGAGGACGTAAGAATAAAAATTGATAACAGGAATGAGAAGGTCATACTGAACGCATTGTATTTCACCCCAAAGAATCCAAGCGTGCAGGGGCTTTTTGCGGCCGCTGCCATGAAGGATGGATCCGTCCTGCATAATTTCAATGAATTTGACAATGACATCAGGGTAAAAATCAATTCCTCCGGGAAAAACAGTGAAGCCTTTGATGATCTTTTTCTCGGAAATACTTTTGTGAGGAAAAACGGAAGCTATCTGCTGACATCCGAATCCATGTACAGCAGGACCAACGCCGATAATCGCCGATTGAACAGATGGGATAACTTCGGATTTTTCCCGTTCTCCTCAATAGGCAACCCTTATTATTATTACAACCCCTACTACTATAACTCCGGATTTTACAGGCCTCCCTATTATTATAATGGTTTCAGGAGCACGAGATATTACGCTGATGATATTCTTGTCATGAGTATCGATACCGGCCTTCGGCTTCAGTGGAACTCATTGGTTACCAAAAAGCAATATGATGATGACAATGAGAATTTCATTTCTTACGCCACATTGCTGATATCCGGTGAGTTGCATTTCTTCTTTATCGCCGATAACCGTAAGAATGAATCGGTGTCCGATGTCAGCGTTCTTCCAGATGGTACTCTTCGCAGGAATCCCCCTCTCAGGGCAGGATCGGCTTTATATTCATTCATGCCCCGGTTGGCAAAACAAGTTTCTGCCGCTGAAATGATCATGCCCTGTACCTACAGGGGAAATATCATTTTCGCGTTGATTAGAGGATAGTGACAGCACGGCAGGGTTGTTTATCTTTGATAAGGAAAAATTAAAGTATAGTGACAGGAGTCTTCAAGGGTAATAATCCTTTTAATTACTTTTTACTGCTGATTTACGGGATCATTCTCAAATTATCCCTGTTCACAGAGGGCGCTGCTGTACTGCATTTCGAAAATGATGGCATACTTTATTCCTTCATCACAAACGCCTTGCCGAATGGGCAGAGCAGGCTGCTGGGGATTTTTTGTTTTGTCATTTTCTTTTGGCAGGCCCTAAGCATGAACAGGGTCTCCAACGCCTTACATCTTCTTCCTGCGGATAATTTTCTTCCGGGCATGACCTATTTGCTGCTGAGTTCCGGTAGTGCCGCCTGGCTGAGCCTGTCTGCTCCTTTATTGGCAGTTTCCCTAATGATCATCATTTTTTCAAATCTTTGCCGCCTGCATACCCATCCTTCACCGGCAGCACTGATTTTCAACTCCTCCATGCTGCTGGGCCTGGCCATACTGATTTATTACCCTTTAGCCTTGCTTGTCCTTTTCCTGCTGGCCGGCGTCATCATCTCCAGGCCTTTCGTATTAAGGGAATGGGTGATGGCCTTGATCGGATTAATGGTACCATTTTATCTCGCTTGGTCTTATTTCTTTCTTACAGACAATACATCTGTTATCAAGGTGCCCCGATTTCAGTTTCAGATGCCTCATTGGAGCCCGGATCTTCCGTATGTGATATGGATTTCTCTCCTCGGCTTGTCCTTGTTATCAGGGTTGCTGCTGCTGCAGGTTAATCGTGGTAAAATGCTGGTTCAAACAAGACGATATTGGCACATCAATATCATTCTTTTCGTTTTGTCCCTGCTGATTCCTTTTCTGGATGCCTCCTCAAATCTGAGCCGCTTCCCCTTGTTGCTTTTGTCCGGATCATTTATTATCAGCTCCTTTCTGTTTTATCCTGAAAAAAGGGCCTTTCCCATGATGATGCATTGGATTCTTTTTCTCCTGACTTGTTATTTATTGTATGTCAATTGATGCCTTACTTTATCTTTGCAACACAATTCAAATTCAATGAAATTCGGTGTGGTGATATTCCCCGGTTCCAATTGCGACAGAGACATGATAGAAGGCTTGAGACATGATCTCGGGCAGGAAGTGATCAGTCTCTGGCACAAGGATAATGACCTTTCCATGTTCAACACCGAGGATTGTATCGTTCTTCCCGGTGGGTTTAGCTACGGCGACTATCTCCGCTGTGGTGCCATCGCGCGGTTCAGTCCAATGATGCAGGAGGTAGTGAAATTTGCCGGTAAGGGCGGGAAAGTGCTGGGTGTCTGCAACGGGTTTCAAATTCTTTGTGAAAGCGGGCTGCTGCCGGGAGCTCTACTGAGAAATGCAGGTCAGCAATTTGTCTGCAAAAATGTTTTCATCAAATCGAATAGCGATAGATTGCCTCCGCTGAAGATTCCCGTCGCTCATGGCGAAGGCAGATATCATGCTCCTGCGGAGATGTTGAAAAAAATGGAAGAAAACGGAAGGATATTGTTCCGCTATTGCGATGAAAACGGAACAATTAACGAATCAGCCAATCCAAACGGTGCGGTATTGAATATAGCAGGCATTTGCAATGAGGCCGGTAATGTAGTGGGTATGATGCCCCATCCCGAACGTGCGGTGAGCAAATCCCTGAACAATACCGATGGCAGGGTTGTTTTTAACAGCCTTTACGGGATTGCTTCCTTTAATTAACATTGTTTTTGCCTCTGAAAATCCACCTTTCAGTATTTTTAGGATGAAATCGTTTCGCATGAGAACACTTCTGACTTCCGTTTTTCTTTTGGCCTTTATTTTCAAGGGATTTGCCCAAATTTCAGAGCCCATCAAATGGACTTATTCGGCAAAGAAAGTTTCAGATAAGACCTATGATATTTATGCCACGGCAACTCTGGATGCCAAATGGCATATATATGCCCAGGAGGCAGGAGAGGGCCCTGAACCGACTTCCTTGACCTTTACTAGGAATCCACTGGTAAAACTTGACGGTAAAGTGAAAGAAGTGGGTCAGATGGAGACCGCCTTCGACCCCAATTTCAATTCCACTCTTAAATTTTATAGCAATAAGGTTTCCTTTGTCCAGAGGGTCAAAATGAAATCTTCCGCCTCTACAGTGCTTAAGGGGAATGTGTATTTCATGGTTTGTAATGATAAGAAATGTCTTCCTCCCAAGGATCAGCCATTTTCGGTCAAGCTCCCCGTGAAGTAGGGAATATTATTTGTTTTTATCTTTGGATCCCGGCCTCGCCGGGATCTTTCATTTTAATCATATGCGCAAAGCCATCTTATCCCTGCTTATTTTATTCTGCTCTTTCATGTTGTCTGCTCAGGACAGCCTGCTGGTAAAATGGAATATCAGGGTGGAAAAAAAGACAGAGAAGGAAGTCGTTTTTCTTTTTTCCGGAAAAATCGCTCCCGACTGGCATTTATATGCGACTCCAATCGCCTCACAGGGCCTGGAAGGCCTCAAGATGGAAATGAACGGAGCTGCCTTGCCCGTTTCGGACATTGAATGGCTTACCAAATCCCTAGGACTGAAGGATCCCATTTTCGAAATGGCCGAACTCGAGGTGCTGAAAGACTCCATTGTTTTCAGGAAAAGTATCTCGTTCGAAAAGCAGCCTGCTGCGGTGATGTTCAAGCTCAATTATGATCTCGGCAGTAAGGAAAACTTCATCCAGGAAGAGCAGGAGGCCACGGTAATCGTGGGAGAGGGGGCAGTGGTAAGGCCTGCTCAACGAATCAGGATTCCATCCATTAATCTCAATGCGCCACTTTCCGGTTGCACTACCTCCGGCGCGGTTGAGGAAAATGCTGCCGACTCCGGATTATTCAATATTTTCCTTTTGGGATTTCTGGGTGGACTGGTTGCCCTGCTGACGCCTTGCGTATTTCCTATGATACCACTTACCGTCTCGTTCTTCACGAAGCGCTCCAAAACCAGGCAGGAAGGAGTCAGGAATGCGACGCTTTACGGGTTATTCATTTTTTTGATTTACGTGATACTGAGTCTTCCCTTTCATTTTTTAGACTCACTGGATCCAGAAATATTGAATAACATTTCCACCAATGTCATTTTAAATGTGGTATTTTTTCTGATATTCATCTTTTTCGCTTTCTCCTTCTTCGGATATTATGAAATCACACTGCCTTCGGCATTCTCCAGCAAGGCTGACAGCCGAGCCGGAACAGGAAATGTGCTGGGAATTTTTTTCATGGCCTTGACACTTTCTATCGTGTCCTTTTCTTGTACCGGTCCTATCCTGGGTTCTTTGCTGGCGGGCTCCCTTTCCGGTGACGGAGGGGCCATGCAACTGACCGTAGGTATGGGAGGCTTCGGACTAGCACTGGCACTGCCTTTCGCCCTGTTCGCCCTTTTTCCGAACTGGCTCAATTCACTCCCCAAGTCGGGAGGATGGCTCAATACCGTCAAAGTGGTGCTGGGTTTCCTGGAGCTGGCGCTGGCATTCAAATTCCTTTCCAATGCCGACCTCGTTAAGCACTGGGGTTTGCTGAAAAGGGAGATATTCATAGGCCTGTGGATCGTCATCGGATTTCTATTGACTGCCTACCTTTTCGGGTTTATCAGATTCAAACATGATGATCCAAAGGAGAAAATTTCACCCGTACGAAAGATTATCGGTCTCATCACCCTCGCCTTCACTTTGTATCTTTTACCGGGAGTTACCAATACATCCTGGGCCAATCTTACGCTGATCAGCGGATTCCCGCCTCCTTTATATTACAGTGTTTATGAAAAGCCCGACGACTGCGTGCTCGGCTTGAATTGTACAAGGGACTATGAGAAGGGACTGGTAATGGCCAGGGAACAGCAAAAACCGATTTTGATCGATTTTACCGGATATGCTTGTGTCAATTGCAGGCGTATGGAGGAAAATATCTGGAGCAGACCTGACGTGTACGCGCTCATGAAAGATAAGTTCATTGTGATTTCACTTTATGTGGATGATAAGAAATTATTGCCAGCGGAAGAGCAGATGACCTTCACCACCTCTGAGGGTGTGATCAAGAAAATCAGGACGGTAGGGGATTTGTGGGCGACATTTGAAACTGAGAATTTTCGCAATAACGCTCAGCCTCTTTATGCCATACTGGATAATGAGGAACGTTTGCTGACCGTACCGGTAGGATACAGCCCCTCGGAAGCCGAATACTTGGAATGGCTTCGATGTGGTCTCGCCACTTTTGAGAAAAATAAAAAAGCCTCTCCCTGAGGAAAGGCTTTTGCTGCTCAAATTATTCGGGGTTACAGAACTACTTGTTTTTCGGTCATGATTTTCCTCAGGTTGATCAGGCCGTAGCGCATCCTTCCAAGGGCAGTGTTGATGCTGCAATTGGTGAGCTCCGCGATTTCCTTGAAGCTGAGGTCTGCATAATGACGCAGGATAATCACTTCCCTCTGGTCTTCGGGAAGCATATCAACCATTTTCCTGATCTTATCATGGCTCTGACCTGCGATCATCTTATGGTCGGCTCCCGGCTCTGAAAAATTCAAAACTTCGAAAATATCATGATCATCACTGGTCTTGATACTGGGAGAGCGCTTTACTTTTCTGAAATGGTCCACACACATGTTATGGGCGATGCGCAAAGCCCATGGCAGGAACTTACCTTCATCAGAATACCTTCCGCCTCTCAGCGTATCAATGATTTTGATGAAAACTTCCTGGAAAATGTCTTCTGCAAGGTATTTGTCCTTTACGAGCAGATAGATGGAAGTGAAGATCTTGTTCTTGTGACGTTCTACCAGCAGGGAAAGAGCGTTTTCGTTTCCGTCCAGATAGCTTTGGATGATTTGTTGTTCACTCAGAGTGGTAAGGCTTTTCATAAAATGTTACAGTTTTTGATGAATAAGGATTTTGTGTGATAACCAGGAAATGTAAAATCGGAAGGAGCGCCTGAAGGAAACTTGCTTTCGTTTTTCACTTCATTGGATATCGTGATGTAAACCTAGAAAGAAAATCACTTCCGCCAAATTTTTTTGAAGTTTTTTTTGAAAAATAATTTCGCTGAAACCCAATACAGGCGTGAATTCTACGGGATTTACCGTCTTCATAATAAATCTACTTCGTAGTTTTACGATACCCTTAATTTTGCAGTATCGTAATGTCACGTAAAACACAAAAAACGGATACCGGAGCCAAGGGCAAGCTCCATGCATTGACACCGGTGGTGGTGAAAGGTGCGCGTGTGCATAATCTTAAAAACATCACGGTCTCTTTTCCGAGAAATAAATTCATAGTGGTTACCGGCGTATCGGGCTCCGGAAAATCTTCTCTTACTATTGATACTTTATTCGCGGAAGGTCAAAGGAGATATGCCGAGAGTCTAAGCGCTTATGCAAGGCAATTCATGCAGCGAATGAATAAGCCCGATGTGGATCTAATCTCGGGACTATGCCCGGCTATCGCCATCGAGCAGAAGGTGATCACCAAAACGCCACGAAGCACAGTCGGATCCATGACCGAGATATATGATTATCTAAGATTGCTATTCGCGCGAATCGGCAAAACCTTCTCTCCCTTAAGCGGGCGCGAAGTGAAGAAGGATGATGTGGGCGACGTGGTCGAAGTGATTAAGCACTGTAAGGACGGAGATAAGATTTTGATACTGGTACCTTTCCGAAGTCATGCCAACCGGAATAATAAGGAGGAGTTGAACATCCTTTTGCAAAAAGGATTCTCAAGGTTGTATCATGAAACGGAGGTGATCAGGATCGAAGACTTGCTGGAATCCAATGGCGATGAACTGGCGGCCCGTATTTTCAGCAAGGGAGCGGAGAGCCCTTTTGTATTGATTGACCGCCTGGTGAAAAAGGAATTTGAGGAGGAAGACATCCATCGCATTTCGGACTCGGTCGGTACCGCATTCTTCGAGGGTGAGGGTACGATGCATATGGATATCAACGGAAGGCGGATACAATTTAGCAACAAGTTCGAACTGGATGGTATCCGTTTCGACGAGCCGGCCCCTAATCTTTTCTCTTTCAATAATCCCGTCGGGGCCTGTCCAGTGTGTGAAGGTTTCTCGCAGGTGCTGGGCCTGGATCCCGACCTCGTCATACCTGATAAACGGCTGAGTGTATATGAAGGAGCCGTGGCTCCCTGGAAAGGTGAAAAGCTCGGACAATGGAAGGAGCAATTCATCAGGGCTGCCAAGAAATTCGATTTCCCCATCCATAAGCCCGTGATGGAGCTTTCCAAATCACAGTATGATGTGCTCTGGAAAGGGAATCAATATGCCGATGGCATAGACGCTTTTTTCAGGGAGGTTGAACAGAACCTTTATAAGGTCCAATACAGGGTTTTACTCAGCAGATACCGCGGACGAACCCAATGTCCTGAATGCAATGGCTACCGGCTGAAGAAAGAAGCCTTGTACGTTCAAGTCGGTGGAAGGCACATAGGTGAACTCTGTGAATGGCCGATCAGAGATTTGAAGACATGGTTCCAGGAGCTGAAGTTGACCGCCCACGAGGGCGAAATCGCCTTCCGCATACTGCTGGAGTTGCACCAGCGATTGGACACCATGATCAGCGTGGGACTGGGCTACCTGACGCTTAACAGGCTGGCCAACTCGCTGAGCGGAGGAGAAAGCCAGCGGATCCAACTGACACGAAGTCTGGGCAGCAATCTTACCGATTCATTGTATATACTTGATGAGCCCTCCATCGGATTGCACAGCAGGGATACGGAAAATCTGATCCGGGTGTTGAAGGATCTGCAGCGTTTAGGCAATACCGTTGTAGTGGTGGAGCATGATGAGATGATGATGCGCGAGGCGGATCATATCATCGACATGGGGCCCTTTGCCAGTCATCTGGGCGGAAGGGTGGTCGCTACCGGAGATATGGAGGAGATCATGGCCAATCCGTCCAGTCTTACCGGTCGCTATCTTTCGGGAGACCTCAATATTCCGGAGCCCTCCTTCTACCGTAAGTGGAGCCGTTCCATCACCGTCAGGGGTGCCATGCAGCATAATCTGAAAGATATTGATGTGATATTCCCGCTCAATACGATTTGTGCCGTCACCGGTGTGAGCGGCAGCGGTAAAACCACCCTGGTGAAAAAGATCTTTTATCCCTTGCTGAAAAAGATGAAAGGTGAGTTTGTCGAAAAGCCCGGAATGTGCAGGGCTCTGGAAGGTGACTGGGAGGATATCAGCCATATCGAACTCATTGATCAGGATCCGATCGGCAAATCCAGCCGCAGCAATCCTGTCACTTATATAAAGGCTTATGATGAGATCAGGGATCTCTATTCCAAATTGCCGCTGAGTAAGATGCGGGGTTATCAGCCTCGTCATTTCTCCTTCAATGTGGATGGGGGGCGCTGTGATGCCTGCAAAGGGGAAGGAGAGCAGGTGGTTGAAATGCAGTTCCTGGCGGATGTACACCTGGTCTGCGAAGTTTGCAGAGGAAACAGGTTCAAGGAAGAAGTTCTTGACGTGCGCTTCAAGGGCAAAAACATCGCCGAATTGCTGGAACTCAGTGTGGATGAAGCGATTGATTTTTTCGAGAATGGAGAAGCCGGCGAAGAATCGGCTCCGCAAGTGGCTAACCGAATCAGACCGTTGAGCGATGTGGGACTCGGTTATGTGAAGCTCGGGCAATCTTCTGCGACCTTGAGCGGCGGTGAGGCCCAGCGGGTGAAACTGGCCTCATTCCTGGGCTTGGGTAAAAATCAGGGAAAGACGATTTTCATTTTTGACGAGCCCACCACGGGTTTGCATTTTCATGATATCAACAAATTGATGGATTCGTTTCATCGGCTTGTTGAAATTGGCCATTCGATTATCGTCATCGAACATAATACGGACGTCATCCGCTCTTGCGATTGGGTGATAGATCTTGGCCCCGAAGCCGGAGATGCCGGGGGAGAACTGGTATTTGCCGGTACACCTGCCGATCTGAAAAAATCAGGATTGGGTTTTACATCAAGATATCTCTGATTGAATACATTATCTGAATCTTTCACTATCCCTGATCAGCTTCTCATCATTCCTGATGCCGCGGATAGCCAGCAGCAAGAATAGCATGATGCAAGGTTGCAGGATGGAGGACAGGGCATAACCTCCTGCGGTGAACCCTGAGGATTCATTTTGATACAGCAGTATCAGCACTACTTCGGCAAGCAGGCCAATAAGACAGAGTTTCAATTGTACAGGCCTGGATTTGAATAGAAAAATACTGACAAGGCATAGGGTGCTGATGACTACCGTAGCGATGATGATGGGAATGGTTTCGGTTCCTGTAAGCGAATAAGAAACCCGGCCCGAGGCGTTGGTGCCGATATAAAATGGAAATTTCAGGCTAACCATGGCTGCCAGCGCGGCCAGCAATAACCATAGCGATTGCATTCTCTGAATCATATCTTTGATATTAAGCTAAATCGGGATAAAGCGGAAACTGCTTCATAAAAGCTTTTACGTCATTTCTCACCGACGCGATTGTGTTCTCGTCATCGATATTCATCAACACCTGGTCAATGAACTCCACCACCTGCGACATATGGCTTTCCATCATGCCCCTGGTAGTGATGGCAGGAACTCCCACCCTGATGCCGCTGGTGACAAAAGGACTTTTATCGTCAAAAGGAACCGCATTTTTGTTAAGGGTGATATGGGCCCTATCCAGCGTCTCCTGCGCTTTCTTTCCGGTGATGCCCTTGTTACGAAGGTCGATCAGCATGAGATGGTTGTCTGTACCGCCACTGATGATCTGGTAGCCCCTGGATACAAATGCGGCCGCCATGGCTTGTGCATTTTTCTGCACCTGCCTGATATAGGTTTCGAATTCTTCTGTAAGGATCTCACCGAATGCTACCGCTTTCGCGGCTATCACATGTTCCAATGGTCCCCCCTGCGTTCCCGGAAATACCGCCATGTCCAGCAGATTGCTCATCATCCTTATATTTCCTTTCACATCCTTCAGCCCGTAGGGATTGGGGAAGTCCTTTTTCATGAGGATGATACCTCCCCTGGGTCCGCGAAGTGTCTTATGCGTGGTGCTGGTAACAAAATGACAATGCTCAAAAGGAGAGGATAGCACTCCTTTGGCAATCAAGCCTGCAGGGTGCGACATGTCACATAATACGAATGCACCAATGTTGTCAGCAGCCTTTCTGATTCGGGCATAGTCAATGTCTCTGCTATAGGCAGAAGCTCCGCAGATGATCAGCTTTGGTTTTTCGGTTGCCGCTTTTTCTTCGAGCATTTCATAATCTATCAAACCTGTTTCCTTCTTCACTCCGTAAAAAAAAGGCTTATATAGTTTGCCGGAGAAATTGACCGGTGATCCGTGGGTGAGATGTCCTCCCATGCTAAGATCCAGTCCCAGAATGGTATCTCCCGGTTGCAAGATGGCCATCATCAGCGCGGCATTCGCCTGCGCACCGCTGTGTGGCTGCACATTGGCATACTCACAACCGAATATCTCCTTGGCCCTGTCGATTGCCAGCTGCTCAACCTGGTCCACCACTTCGCAGCCTCCGTAATATCTTCTTCCGGGATATCCCTCCGCATATTTATTGGTGAGCGAACTTCCCATAGCCTCCATCACCTGCAGGCTGGTGAAATTCTCGCTGGCAATAAGCTCTATTCCTTCTCTTTGCCTCTCCAGTTCTTTGGCAATCAATGCAAACAAGGTATTGTCTCTTTTCATGATTCTGATTGTGAGGCAAATATAACAAGCGTCTACTAATTACGCCATTTCGGTTGAATATCAATATTTGTTGACATTCCGGCTAATCCGTCCTTTTTCTTTACTTTCACGGTTTATTTTACCTGTTCATTAAAGATCCCGTAATTCGGATATAGCGCAAATGAAGGCGATCATTCCCGTGGCAGGTGCAGGCACCAAGCTGCGACCTCATACCTACACTCAGCCGAAGGCTCTCATTCCCCTCGCTGGAAAAACCATTCTCAGCATTATCGTGGACCAATTGCACGAGGCGGGAATCAAGGACTTTATTTTCATAGTCGGCTATATGGGTGAGAAAATAAAGGACTATGTGGATGCCCATTTCTCGCATCTGAATTGCAGTTTCGTCACTCAAGCGGAACGAAAGGGCACAGGTCCTGCAATCGCGCTGACGGAAGATCTGGTGGAAAATGAAGAAGTGGTGGTCGTTCTCGGGGATACCATTGCAGAATATGACCTCACCGAAATCATCAATTCTCCTTACTCCATGCTTGGAATCAAAAAAGTGGATGATCCGCGTGACTTCGGAGTAGCGGAAATGGGAGAGGACGATTTCATCTCACGCGTGGTGGAAAAGCCTTCCATTCCAAAAAGCAATATGGCTCTGGTAGGTGTGTATAAGATTAAGGAAACCGCCAAGCTGTTCGAATGCCTGAAGAAAAGGATGACTTCAGACCTCCCTTCTGAATCTGAATTCAGCCTTACCGATGCCATTGAGTGTATGATTGCCGATGGCGTGCGCTTCAAGTCCTTCAAAGTGACCAACTGGTTCGACTGCGGTAGGAAGGAATCGCTCCTGCTCTCCAACTCCATACTGCTGAAAAAATTCGGTGGCGGCGTTCAGGATCCGGATGCCTGCCGGAACTCGATCATCATACCTCCGGTCAGTATCGGAGCGGGATGTAAAATCAGGAACTCCGTGATCGGACCCAATGTGGCGATCGGAGACCATTGCGATATCTCACAGACCATCATCAGTGATTCGATTGTGGGCTCTTACGCAAAACTCCTGGAAATAGTGCTCAAAGAGTCATTGATCGGCAGCGACACCGAAGTGAAAGGTGTCACGCAGAATCTGAACATAGGTGACAATACCGCCATTGACCTCGGCGGATAATTTTCCAGCTCCGCCTTTCGCATTTTGTTTATTGGACTTACCTTTCGGGTATGAAAATTGATGTCGCTCCCATACAAAAGCTGTTCAACATTGAAATACCCATCATCCAGGGCGGTATGATCTGGGCCAGCGGTTGGCGTCTAGCCTCTTCCGTTAGCAATGCGGGCGGACTCGGACTTATCGGTAGCGGTAGCATGTACCCTGAAGTGTTACGGGATCATATCCGTAAATGCAAGCAGGCGACTTCCCGACCATTCGGCGTGAACATACCTTTGTTATATCCTGATGTGGAATCGCATATCAATACCATCATAGAAGAGAAGATTCCGGTAGTATTCACTTCCGCGGGCAATCCTGCCACCCATACCGAAAGATTGAAGAAGGAAGGGATCAAAGTGGTGCATGTGGTCAGCAGCGGCAAGTTCGCCCGAAAAGCGGAAGATGCCGGATGTGATGCAGTGGTGGCCGAAGGTTTTGAAGCAGGCGGTCACAACGGCAGGGAGGAGACCACCACGATGGTGTTGGTGCCTTCCGTCTGTGATGCGGTGAAAATTCCGGTGATTGCCGCCGGTGGTATTGCCAGGGGTCGTCAGATGGCGGCGGCTCTGGTTCTGGGTGCTTCTGCCGTCCAGGTGGGCAGCAGATTTGTGGCCACACCGGAAGCCTCCAGTCATGATGATTTCAAAATGAGGGTCAGCAAGACAAATGAAGGGGATACCATCCTGGCATTGAAACAGCTGACCCCGGTCCGTCTGCTGAAGAATGAATTCTGTCAGCAAGTGCTTGAGGCGGAAGGTCGTGGTGCCACTGTGGAAGAATTACGCGCCTTGCTGGGTCGCGGAAGAGCCAAGAAGGGTATGTTTGAAGGTGATATGCAGGAAGGCGAATTGGAAATCGGACAGGCGGCCTGTCTGATTGATGCGATTAAACCTGCAGGAGAGGTGGTCAGAGAGATGTGGCAGGAATGCCTGAGATGCCTTGGATAAGATCTCAAGACCATGTCCCCGTCATGATTCTCATTTTCTGAAAATCCATTTCAGTGATTCCTTCCACGATGGTTTCTTTCCGTACATGAGTATCCCCACCCTGTAAATTTTCCCCGCCAGCCATGCGAAAAATACAAAGGTTGCTGCCAGCAAGGTCATGGACAATAATAGTTCCCACCAGGGAAGGTCAGCGGTGATTCTTCCCATCATCACAATCGGAGAGGTCAGCGGAAAATAACTACCGAATACGGCAAGCGAACTTCCCGGATCCTCGATGGCCTTCGACATGATTACAAATCCCACTATGATGGGCATGATCACAGGAAATACAAGTTGCTGGGAATCCTGTTGGTCTTCGCCCACCATGCTGCCTATGGCGGCAAACATGGCAGAATAGGTCAGGTAGCCACCCAGGAAATAAAACAGAAAGGCGGTGACAATTTTGATCAGAGGCAATGATTCCAGCGCAGGTAGCAATTCTCCCAGTATCATATCGCCGCTCTCCGCGCCCGCAGCTGTAATCGCTTCCATAGGCTGGGGAAAAAACAGCGGTACTGCTCCCTTCAAGCCTATCATCAGCAGCAGCCAGATCAAAAATTGGGTAAGGCCAACCGCTCCTATGCCGAGTATCTTACCCATCATGAGATGAAAAGGCTTTACCGAGCTGATCACGACTTCCGAAATCCGGGAAGATTTCTCCTCCATCACGCCCCTCATCACCTGTGTTCCGTATATCATGAGCAACACATAAATGAGAAATCCGCAAATGAAGGAAACCGCTGCTCCTACTTTGGCAACCTTTGCGCTGCTGACATCTTCATCTAGACTGATATTCTGCAATACGACCGAAGGCTTAAGTCTCTGATAGGTTTCCAGAGCCATGCCCATGCGCTGCAGTTTCCGGTGAATAATGGCCTGACTGATCTTGTTTTCAAGGTCAGCCAGCGTGGAGATGTCAAGTCGGCTTTCGCTGTAAACATTGAATTTTCCGGTACTGTCCAGGCTGAAGGGGGATATGCTCAAGACGGCGTCAAATCCTCCATCTCCGATTTTTTTCTTGAAACTACGCTCTTCCTTCTCATCCAGCATGATGAACTGATAATTGTCTTCAGTTGCCGGTTGCTCGCCCTTGAATAATCCTGCTTTGTCGAGGATGGCGATTTTTTTCAACTCCTTGGTATCGCTCAGCGTAATCGCGATGATGGCAGCATAAAATGCCATGATCACGATTGGGACCAATAGGGTGGTTAGCAGGAATGATTTTTTCCTCACACGGGTAAGGTATTCCCTTTGTATGATCAATGAAATGCTGCTCATGATTTAGGATTCGTTGATTTGAAAGGCCCTGGTTTTCCCGCTTTGCTCCACGCAGCGGATGAATATGTCATTGAGTGAAGGTAGTACCTCGTTGAAGCTTCTGATACCGATGTTCGCTTGAAGCATTTTTTCCAGGAATCGGTTAGGATGGATATTGTTGCCCAGTCTGATTCTGATTTTTTGATCCGATTGATGAAGCAACCGGAACAAAGTTTCATCTTCAGGAATGATTCCGTTCTCATACTCCAATTGATAAATATTTTCCTTGAACTGTTGTTTCAGATCATGAACCTTGCCGTCCAGGATCTTATGGCCATGATTGACCAGTATCACATGATTGCAAATTTCCTCCACCTGCTCCATCCTGTGGGTGCTGAATATGATGGTGCTGCCTTGCCCGGCCAGGTTGAAAATCTCATCCTTGATAAGATTGGCATTCACGGGATCGAGGCCGCTGAAAGGCTCATCCAGGATGATCAGGTCCGGCCTATGCATCACGGTGGTTACAAATTGTAATTTTTGACTCATGCCTTTGCTGAGGTCTTCCACCTTTTTGTTCCACCAGGTTTGCATATCGAATTTGATGAACCATTGCTTTGCCGCTTCAAGGGCATCTTTTGATGACATGCCTTTGAGGCGAGCCAGATAGATGGCCTGCTCACCGATTTTCATTTTCTTGTATAATCCCCTTTCTTCGGGCATATAGCCGATACGAAACGGATCCTTTTCAGGTTCGAAGGGTTTGTTGTCGAACAAAATTCTTCCGCTGTCGGGGTGGAAAATGCCCGTGATCATTCTGATCAAAGTGGTCTTGCCGGCTCCGTTAGGTCCGAGCAATCCAAAGATGCTTCCTTTGTCGACCCTGAAGCTGATGCCGTCAACCGCTTTTTGATGTTCAAAATGCTTTATGACTTCCTGTAATTCCAGCATGCGATTGTTTTAATAAAGATAGGGAGCCTTCTTTGCTGATAAATGTTATTATTTCATCGGGAATCAGGCGGATGTCAGCCATTTGATGATCGCTTCGGCCACGCGCTCTCCATCCATGGCCGCGCTGACGATGCCTCCCGCGTAACCTGCCCCCTCGCCGCAAGGATAGAGGTTTGACAGCTGCGGATGTCGGAGGCTCTCCCTGTCCCGGGGGATTCTGACTGGACTCGAGGTTCTGCTTTCAGTGGCTACCACTATGGCATCATTGCTGAAAAAACCGCCGTGTCGGTTCTTCATTTTCTTACCGAAAGAGCGGAAAGCGGAAGCCAGGCTTTGATAAATGAAGTCCGGCAGCACCTCCCTAAGGTTGCAACTGTTGACACCGGGTATGTATGAGCAATCGGGCAGGGTAGAAGAGGATTTTCCTTCGGCGAAATCTACCAGTCTTTGGGCCGGTGCGACGAATTCGCCTCCTCCTGCCGCAAAAGCGACCTTTTCCACCATTTCCTGAAAATGCATCAACAGCAGCGGTTCAGAAGCGTCGATATTATTCTTCCTGAGTAGCCGGGAAGCATCTTCCTGAGATACCTGCACCACCATCCCGCTGTTGGCATAGGGGTTATTTCTCTTGGAAGGGCTCCAGCCGTTCACCACCAGTTCACCCGCTGCGGTAGAGGCGGGCGCAATGATACCTCCCGGGCACATACAAAAAGAAAATACCCCTCTGCCCTCCACCTGCTGTACAAGGCTGTAAGAGGCAGGCGGTAAATATGGGGTTTCTTCGCTGTCATGATATTGCAGACTGTTGATGATGGATTGAGGATGTTCCACCCGAACCCCAAGGGCAAAGGGCTTTGATTCAATCGCAAGTCCCTTTTGATGAAGTAGGGTGAAAATATCCCGCGCGGAATGACCGGTGGCCAATATGAATGCGGAAGCTTCTATGGAATTGCCCGACCGGGTCTTTGCTGACGTTACCTTGTCACGGTCGGTGGTCAGGTCTGCCAGTGTTTCCTCAAATCGAATCTCCCCGCCATGACTCAGAATGCACGCTCTCATGGCCGTGATGATATGGGGAAGTTTGTTAGTGCCGATATGGGGATGGGCGTCAGAAAGTATGCTTTCGTTTGCGCCAAATAAGACAAACAATTCAAGAATCCGGTTGATGTCCCCTCTTTTGCCGCTTCGGGTATATAGCTTTCCGTCGCTGTAAGTTCCCGCTCCTCCTTCGCCGAAGCAATAGTTACTGTCAGGGTTGATGATGCCCTCCTTATTCAGTCTCGCCAAATCATGTCTTCGGGCTCTCACATCTTTACCTCGTTCAATAATGATGGGCTTGATACCTGCCTCTAGCAGTCTTAAGGCAGCGAATAATCCGGCAGGACCGGCACCCGTGATCAGAACTGTATGTTTTGATTTGCTGACATTGCGAAAGTTGAATTGCCTGAGGGATCTTGGTTTGAAAGGTTCCCCTGAAAAAACCTGAATCAGCAAGCGCAGCTTGATCGATGATCCCCGGGCATCGATGGAGTTTTTCATTATCCGGTAACCGGTAATGGAATGGAGGGGGAGTGAGGAGGCGGAGGCGATTTTTTTCCGCAGCAAGGCTTCGTCCTCAACCTCGGAGGGCTTCAGGGAAAGACTGATTTCTCTTATCATGTGTCAGGAAGTTATCCCAAAAACAATTTTCCGGTCAGTTCTCAGAAGGGCAGGTCGTCGGTACCCTCTTCCGTTGTGGCAGTGAAGCTCTCCATAGGCTCAGAAAAGTCCTGGTCTATTCCCTGGTTGGGACTCACCAGTTGCTCAATTTTCCAGGCATCCAGATTGGTGATATAGTTGGTTTTGCCATCCCTTTCCCACTTGCTGCCTTTAATATTAAAGTAAACCTTAATATTGTCTCCGGTATTCACTCGGTCCAATATGGCCGTTCTGTCTTGTACGCACTGAAACTTCGCATAATTGACAATAGATCTGCCATTGATTTCGTCAGTTTTTTCCACAACGAACTCCCTGGTCTTGAAACTTTCGGTACGTTGTACCGTATCGTATTTGGCTATCAGTTTGCCTGTCAATTCGTAACTCATGTTTATTGGAATTAAAGGTTCAAAATTAGGGTAATTGATCCGAATCCCTGTTCTGTGATTTCAAGGAAAAATAGGAAGTATTTAAACAAGATTTCATATTAGTCTAAAACTTTTTTTCTTCAGTAATAACTCGTTTCGGCACGTATATTGCGGGTAGACGGGGAGGGGTTCTGGCGAGATGTGCGAGTTGTCTTGAAATAAATTCAGAATAAAAAATTTTTTTTTCAACAAATTCTGTTTGATATTCGCCGTCCGCCTGAAAACTAAGTAATCATGCATTTTTTTTGATGGATTGATTCTTTTTTTTTGTGAATAACTATTAACTCATTATAGGAAAATTGTTGTCGGAATAATGGAGAGGAATTTCGAGAAAGTATGGAGCAATTGTCTGGCGATTATCAAGGATATTGTTGAGTGGCAGCACTTCAAAACTTGGTTTGAACCGATCAGGCCGATCGCTATAAAAGGAAACGTGCTCACCATACAGGTTCCCAGTCAGTTTTTTTTCGAATATCTGGAAGAGCATTATGTGGCATTGCTTGCCAAAACCCTCAAGCGTGAGCTGGGGAAAGAGGCCAGGTTGGAATACAGGATCATGGTGGACAGTGGCAACAGTAAGAACAAGCCCTTGACCATGAATGTGCCTGCCAATCAGTATAAGTCCTATGGTAATAATGAAATGGATTTTCCGCTGGTGGTGAACAACCCCGTAAAGAATCCATTTGTGATTCCTGGTCTGAAAAAGATGCAGATCGATCCGCAGTTGAATCAGGCCTATACTTTTGATTCATTCGTGGAAGGAGAATGCAACAGAGTGGCTCGTCGCGCAGGCAAGGCGGTAGCGGAAAAGCCCGGTGGAACTTCCTTCAACCCCCTGGTGATTTACGGAGGGGTAGGTTTGGGTAAAACCCATCTGGCACAGGCGGTGGGTAACGAGGTGAAGCAGTTGCATCCCAATAAGGTAGTGCTATACGTCAGTTCCGAAAAATTCATCAATCAGTTCATCGATCATAGTCGTAATAATGCCATTAATGATTTCATACATTTCTATCAGTTGATAGATGTGCTTATCATTGATGATGTGCAGTTCTTCAGTCGTGCTGAAAAAACGCAGGATGCATTTTTCTCCATCTTCAATCATCTCCATCAGAGCGGCAAGCAGTTGGTACTGACCAGCGATAAGTCGCCCAAGGATCTGGAGGGAGTGCAGGAAAGGTTACTCAGCCGTTTCCGCTGGGGTCTCAGTGCTGATCTCACACTGCCTGATTATGAAACCAAGATTGAGATTTTGCAGAAGCGTATGCGAAGGGACGGTTTGGAGATGCCGGACGAGGTAGTGAAGTATATCGCTTACAATATCAATAGCAATGTCAGGGAACTGGAAGGTGCTTTGATTTCTTTGCTGGCCCAGTCTTCTCTCAATAAGCGGGAGATAGATCTGGAGTTGGCGAAGAAAGTGCTCAGGAATTTTGTCAAATCCTCCAATAAGGAAATTACCATTGATGCCATTCAGAAAATGGTATGTGAATATTTCGATGTGCCTTATGACAAGTTGCTGCAAAAAACCCGAAAGCGCGAGGTAGTGCAGGCCAGGCAGATCACCATGTTCCTATCCAAGGCCTTCACCAAGAATTCCCTGAAAACCATCGGGGAGCATTTCGGAGGTCGTGATCATACCACAGTCATCCATAGCTGTCAGACCGTGAAGGATCTGATGGATACGGATGTATTGTTTAAGGAAAGCGTGCTGGAGTTGCAGCAGAAAGTACAGCTTGCTTCCATGTAATGATGAGCTGAATTTCCCGTTTCTTATTTTATTTCATTTTGAATTTTCATTGGCAGAAACTGCAGGATTCATTATTTTTGCCTTCCTTTTTCAGGAACGGAGAGGTGCCTGAGTGGCCGAAAGGGCCGGTTTGCTAAACCGTTGTACGGGCTTAAACCTGTACCGAGGGTTCGAATCCCTCCCTCTCCGCAAGTAATTTTTGCAATTAATTGGTTATCATTTAGTTATGGTAGCCAATTTTTGTTTTTAGCCCACAGTTAGACCACAAATGAGTGTAATAGGTGTATTTTCCTGATTGAATGGGAAAGAGTCCTACTTGAGCCAGAATTTCAAAGGCCATAAAAAATATTTTCTAAACTATGATGTTTCGTGCTTCAGTAAAAAAGATCTCAGTTAAATATTAACTCCAGATTGATTTTTTACAGATTCGCTTAGAATATTAATTAAAATACCACTCAAGCCGTTTGCAACTTCTTTTCCCGCTTTTGCGGCATACTTCTTGAATTTTATTCTGCAAGTTTTCTCTGAAACGAGTTCAAATTTCTCGCTCAATTCAAGAGCCAATTATGGACAAAGGGATAAAAATTTAGTGCTCCATTTTAAAACTACTTTAAGATTTTTTTTAACTCCTTTGAGTAAATAAATAATTCTGTCTCACAGGGAAAAACCGGGCTTGAGCATGAGTATTCTTCTACTTGCATATATATTTTCCCTGTTTCCCATTTAGCTACAAAGACAAGATGATTGTTTAGTTGAATTATTTCTGGAGTACTAAATAGGTCTCTTAATTTTTGCAGAAGCATCATATTTTGTCTTTTATCTAATGGGCCAAAGCTGATTGTTATTAAGTATAGATTATCATTTATATCCTAAATTTATTCGGCTAACATTTTGATCAAATAGCTTTATTATATCGCCCTTTGTGTAATCATAAAATTCGACACCGTCTGTATTGGTGTCATAATACTTTAGATGGTTTTTATGAATATTGTAGGAAGTATTTAATTTGAATTTATCAATCCCAAAAGATTTGTCGAGATTCTTTAGTCCTTGAGAATATCCGCTAAACATAATTAATAAACTAAGTAAAAAGAGGGGCACTGTTATTTTCTTTTCAATTGGGAATTTTATTTTCATTTTGTAAAAATTAAGGCCGTTAAATATTTTCTTTACTTGATTCATATGGCACTATTCAATTTGCTAGCATAAAAATAATAGTTAGAATAATGAATGCAATTTTATATATTTTTTTATTGACAATATTTCATAGCTTAATCAGTATTGTCTAATGCCTTATTCTGAAAATAGTTAAAATGCATTTCTTTTCAGTGATGCATTTTTAAAATGATCCGTCTCTTAGAATTATTTAAATAGTCACAGTTTATATGTTTTGCAAATTGATGTTATTTAATACTTGAATTTAAAATATTGCCCTATCAAACCTTCACCTTGAACTTATATTGCAAATCCTTTGTAGGGCAATGGAATCCATTGCATTCATAAATATCTGTCACTTTCCCATTTTCTTCCTCAATAATCAAGTTGATATGATGTTTGGTTTTGTTTCCGGTAAAGCAGAATCCAGACTTTCCGGCATTTATGCATTCCTCATTTCCGCAGGTTCCTGAATGTGCCGTTAATCCCGTATTTTCTTCCTCTGATAATTTCATAAAGGCGTTGTCCAGTAAATGCAAGAATTGGGATTTAGGCATATCCTGATAGGTTCTATCGTCATCCAATAGGTCACCTATCATTTCAATGTCCATCTTTTTAATGAAATGAATGACAGCCTCTTTATGTGTATTTATTTTCATTAATAGTAGGAATCCGCCATTATTACCTTAATCCAATTCGATTGATTCATCATTAATGAAACCTGAATCAGGGTAACGAATCTAAATTAATATCCGGTGCCACACCGATTGCCGGTCTTGTCAATGGTGTTCCATAGGGAGTATTAGGAGAGAAAAAGCCGCAATTTCTTAAATAGAACGCTCCGTTATCTATTCCTCCCTCAAAATCCATTCTTTGTTGATTGTTGCCGGTTGCATCACAGGTAAATATGGCATTGTTCAGTTCATACCATATGCCATTAGAGCCTCGTATCCATTGGTTCTAATGCCATCAAAAGGAGGGTAAGGAGTTGTTTCATATTCGGTTGATAGGTCCCTAATCATTTCAATATACCATTTTTAATGATAAAATGTTAAATGTTCGACGGCTCTTTTTCCTAATTACAGCTTCTTGACAGCGCAAAGAGTAGCATGAATATCATTCCCAGGATCAGAAAAGTGGTCGTTTGTTCCATGATTTCTTTCCCGGCTGCCTTTGCTCCAATCTGAAAGGCAGATATGGTCTGGCTTACCAATTCTTGAGCCTGCTCCCTAGCATTCCTCATCCATTTTTGTAATATTTCATCCTGAGGCACATAATCCTCGGGCTTTTTATCTCTCTGTTTCTCATGCCTCTCTTCTTTTATGCTGCTGCTCGAAAACGATTGCTTGTATTTTCTGAATTTGGTATGTTCCTCATCATATCGTCTTTTAGCTTCGGTATCCTTCAGGATAAGATAGGCTTCATTAATATCCTGCATTTTCTGTAGTGCCTCCCCGCTATGGTTTCTGTCGGGGTGCCATTTCAAGGCTAGCCTTTTGTAGGCAGATTTTATTTCCTCTGGGGTGGCTTCGAAAGATATTTCAAGAATCTTGTAGTAATCCTTGAACATATTAATCCTTCTTTAATGAGGTCTTGTCTTCATGGTTGCTGTTTGGCTTAGGTTTTTTCCAAATGGCTCGGATGCCTGCAATTAGACCGAATGTGAAGATGAGTCCAATAATGCCCGGATTCCTTCCTCCTGGTCCTGAGCCCATCTGCAATGATGCAGAGAGAATCATGAATACAAATATCACTCCGACTGTTGCAAGAATTTTAGATGTTCTGGTCATGTGGCTTGTTTTTGAATTTTGACTGGTGAGTTATTATTTTTAGTTTGATATTACCCTTAAGGGTGAGTTTGTCCAATTATTAGATTGTCTCTACTTCACTTTAATAATGGGAATGAACTCTGACAATAATTTTATTTTTTCGGTTAATGGTTTCTTTTGAATGTCATAGTTCAATGGAAGCGTTATTCTGGTTGGCATCACATCTACCAGGTTCTTTAGATAAGTGGATTTGATCGCGTAATTGACATTTTCGGAGCCATAATGTTCTTTATTCAGCCTGGCTGAGGTAATCCCTACAAGATTTCCATTGTTGTCGAAAAGGGGACCCCCGCTGTTTCCGGGTTGAATAGGTACTGAAATTTGGTAAACGGTTACGTCTCCTTCAATTCCTGTTTTGGAGCTTATTTTCCCGTCGGTAAATTTAATTTCATCTCCCATTACATTGGCTATGGGATAGCCCAAAGCAAATACATCTGAACCTACATCTTTGATGTTGGTCGTAAATACATAGGGGATAGGGGGGAGATACTTAAATCCGGGGTCTTTAATTTTGAGAATGGCCAGATCATTTTGCTTGTCGGATACTACTATTTCTGCCGCATAGGCTTGTTTTTCTCCCTTTTGATTGTATTCAATCTGAATCGCCTTTGCGTCTTCTATTACATGGTAATTGGTAGCGATATATCCCTTTTCGTTAATGAAAAATCCTGAGCCATTTCCGGCCCATTCATTGTCGGGTTGGCTCATATTATCAACTATCCTTGAAGCATATTCAGCAGAAATGAATTCCTTCACAGTCAAATTGCTGAGTTGGTATTCTCCGGCCCCATAAACACTTAATCCGTGGTAATTACCTCTTAAGCTTCTGCTGCTCATTCGCTCCACCACCTGACCATTTATGGAGAATATGAACTCGTCATCAAACTTAAATACCTTGAGCATATTCGGTTGATTGTTTTTCCGAATAGTGGAGGATTGTGTCCAATCCTTCATAACTAAATCCATACCCTCAAATTTTCCGTAAACCTTAAACGAACCGGATTCGGAGATAATGAAGGAGTAATAATTATTCCAATCCTTGAATCCAAATAACATTCCGAATCCATCATTGACTTTTCCAGATTTCTTTTGCACCGCACATTCGATTGAATAATCTACATCTTGACCGATGTCGATATAATTGTTTAGGCCAATGGACTGATTGGTTTTTAATTTCAGGTTTAATTTGTTGTTATCATCAATGATGGTTTCAAAATTGGATTCCTTTGATGTCCATATTTCCTTATTTTTCCTGAAATTTTCTATATATACTAAAGCAGCGGCTCCTGTTTCATCAAATTCAATGTATTTGTTTTCAGTTAGCTCCCCGTTGTTATGAATGGCAAATAATTTTGTTTTCCCGTTCTTATACCATTGTAAAACTCTACCATTCAATACACCATAGGAATATTCCAATTCTGCTGATTTTTGGCCATCATCATAGTAAAAAGTGTTTGTGCCATTGATATTGTTGTTGAAATAATGCCTTATTTGCTGAATCTGTCCGTTTTTATAATACCAGGTACTTGTGCCCTCATGAAAATTTTTTCCTTCATCTTCGTAATCTAAATATGGGCTGGTGAATTCCGATTGCAGCTCACCTGTGATATAATAATCTTTTACAACACCCGCGGGCTTGTTAGGTGATTGGTATTTAACCAGTCGGTAATACGCAGCATTCTTGGGCTTACATCTTTTCCAGTCATTATCAAAATACTCCGTAAGCTTAATGCCTATTTCTGGTTTATAAGTGCTCTCTTCCTGTGTAATTTTGTCTACCGGGCGGGACGACTGATAATAGGATACCTTTCCGTCATAATTGGTGAATTTGCCGGAATAAATATGGTCTGATACAAAGAATCCTTCAAATTTGGAGCCGTTGGCGTAATAATAGGTTCCTTTTCCGTGATACCTATAGTTAATGAACTCTCCTTCATATCTACCATCATCTTCCGACGTGCGGGTTCCATAACCTGTCAGCTGCCCGTCAACGAAGTTTCCTTTGGCAACCGAACCGTCCTTATGGGTAAATGTTCCTTTCCCTTCTCTGATTCCATCCTTGTATTCCCCCTCGTAGGTGGACTCGTATTCACCGTCTTTGTATTTGGTTAACTTCCCGAATCCATGGGCCTTGCCGTTTTGACAAGGTCCCTCCCATTTTATTGTCACCCCATCGCTGAAATAGGGGTCCAATAATTTGCAGCCAGCAGCATTACATACTACCCATTCATCTTTCAGGGTTTGTGAATGGGTATTAAAGGGAAGCAATTGACAAAATAAAAGGCAAAGGGTCAATGCTGCACGGATTACAGGGATTTTCTTGTTCATAGAGTTTTGAGGTTTGAGTTCATACTTGCAGATTAAATACGGGCTTTATTATCTTAATTCAATGTTTATGTAATTCGTTAAATATTTCAGGAACCTTAGTATCTAGGGAGCATGAAATCTTATAAATCTGATAAATGCTGGTGTTTATTTTGCCTCGTTCTATCCTGCTTAGCTGGGTATATTCAATGCCGGCTTCCAATGCGACCTTTTCAATCGACAAGCCCTTGGCATGTCGTATCGTTCGGATTTTAGTGCCCACCATTTTTATAACCTGAGTTTTGCTAAGGGCCATATGGCAAATATGTTACATCGGCTCATGTCTGGCAATGGCAGATTTGCCATATATACCTGACTGATAGCAAACATAATCCTTGGGTAGGGAGAGGGGTAATTTCTGCAAGGTTGCAGAAATTATTTTATTTTTTGGAAATCAATTAAGGATGGGTCAATGATGATGCGTTTATTTTCGCCTCGACTGCCTGTTATATAATAGTGATGGGCTATGGAATCGTCTAATTTTGACAAAAAAGCCTCTTTGATGCGAGAGCATTTTTCGTTTAGGGAATTGGATCGGACATCTGTTAACTCATAGATATTTTTTCGAATAGTATCCATGTCAGTTCTGTTGCCGATACGAGAGTATATTTTTATCAATTCCTCTCTGTGTTTGTAAAGTTCCTTGAGTTGAACCCCTTCGGGGTTCTGTAGGAAGAAGAAATAGAGTGTTTTAGGCAATGGCGTCAACACTATTTCCAGGTTGTCATAATCCGGTAAGTAAATTCTGTATTGATTATCTACCATTACCCTGCTTAGGTTTGATGTCCTTTGTGATATGGAATCGTATAATACCTTTGAAAGACTTTTACATAGTTCCGGTTGA